>JGI25153J46596_10002099_pt1 | contig 11705 bp, 14 predicted proteins | sample AraplaMF_Col_mMF_FD_46596 | JGI IMG/M metagenome (IMG submission 46596)
GCCGGAGAAGGGGCGAGACATCAGATGGATGCAGCGAAAACGCCGGGCATCTTCGTTCACCAATATTCGGGCCTTCCGATGGGTCCGGCTTTCGAACATTGGCGCGAACGGGCCTTCGGCGCCTGCGGCCTCGACATCGGGCCGAGCCATGGCGACAGCATCGATTGCCGGCTCCAGGTCAGCGTCGTCGACAACATCGTGCTGGCCATTCCGGAGGGGGCCTCCGCGCAATATACGCGCACGCAGAGCCATCTTGCCGACGGCAGCGACGATCTCGTGCTGATCTCGGCGCATGCGGGCCTCGTGCGTGTNGGCCAGAACGGCCACACCATCGAGCTTGCCCCCGAGCAGATGGTGCTCGTCGACATGGGCATCACCGGCACCGTCGGCCACACCAATGAGGAGCGCTTCACCAGCATCCGCATGCCGCGCCGTGCGCTGCTCGACATCAGCCCGCGCGCCGAGGAGAAGCTGTCGCAGGTGCTCTCTGACGGCGCGGTCGCCGAGACCATCTTCCGCTATCATGCGCTCGCCGCCAATCACGCGCCGCATCTGGACGCCGTCGGCCAGCGCCTGACCGCACAGCACATGGTCGACCTGGTCGGCCTCCTGCTCGGCACCGATGCCGAGCATGCGAGCCTTGCGCGCGGCCGCGGACATGCCGCCGCCCGCCTCGACATCATGCGCGCCGACGTGATGGCCGCGCTCGGCCGCAACGATCTTTGCCTTGCCGACGTTGCAACGCGCTCGGGCTTGAGTCCGCGCCAGGCGCAGCGCCTGTTCGAGCAGGCCGGCACCACCTTCACCGAATTCGTGCTGGAGCAGCGNCTGCTGCTGGCGCGCAAGCAGCTCGGCGATCCCCGGGCGCGGACGCGCAAGATCAGCGACATCGCGCATTCCTCGGGCTTCTCCGACCTGTCCTATTTCAACCGTGCCTTCCGCAAGCGCTTTGGCGCGACCCCGTCGGAACTGCGCGAGGCGTGAGCCCACGAATTTGTGCAGCGGCCAAGGCGACGCCGCATTTGGTCGGCCGGGACGAATGCGCTATATCTGCCGATGCGGGCAGACCGCGGGATTCCTCTGGAAAGCACAGTAGGCGAACATGGCGCGGATCGTCGTGCTCGGCGCCGGATTTGCAGGCCTGTGGGCAGCCATCGGCGCCGCGCGAAAGCGCGACGAGCTCGGCGCTGCCGGTCGCGACATCGAGATCCATCTCATTGATCGCAATCCCTATCACAACATCCGCGTTCGGAATTACGAGGCCGATCTCAGCGAGGTCGCGCTTCCGCTCGGCCCATTGCTCGATCCGATCGGTGTCACGCATGGCCTCGGCGAGGTCGAGGCGATCGATCCGGTGCATCGCCAGGTCTCGCTGGTGACCAGCGGCGGCGAGGCGACGCTGAGCTATGACCGCCTCGTGCTGGCGCTCGGCAGCGAGGTGATGCGTCCCGACATACCGGGCCTTGCCGATCATGCGTTCGATGTCGATACCTATACCGCCGCGCTTCGCCTCGATGATCATCTCACCTCGCTCGGACGCAGCGCGCCGTCGCCGGGACGATCCACCGTCGTCGTGGTAGGCGCCGGCTTTACCGGCATCGAGGTCGCAGCGGAAATGCCCGACAGGCTGACGCGTTCCGGCATCACCGGCAGCCGCCGCATCATCCTGGTCGATCCCAACCCCGCTGTCGGCGCCACCATCGGTGCGCATGCGCGTCCGGTCATTGCGACGGCGCTCACCTCGCTCGATGTCGAAACGCGGCTCGGCGTTCGCGTCGTGTCGGTCGAGGCGGCCGGCATTCACCTGAGCTCGGGCGAGTTCATTCCGGCGCAGACGGTGATCTGGTGCGCCGGCATGCGTGCCAGTCCCCTGGCGGCGAGTTTTCCGGACGCGCGCGATCGCCTCGGGCGCCTGCTGGTCGATCCGTTCATGCGGGTTGCGGATGCCGGCGGCGTGTTCGCGTGCGGCGATGTCGCCTCCAGCGTGGTCGACGGGCTGCATCCGACGGTGATGTCGTGCCAGTTCGCGCGTCCCATGGGCCGCTTCGCCGGCCACAACGTGGTGGCCGATCTGGCGGGTCAGCCGATGCTGCCGCTGCGGATCGACCGGTACGTCACCGTGCTCGATCTCGGCGGCTGGGGCGCGCTCTATACCGAGGGGTGGGATCGCGAGGTGCGGACCACCGGTCAAGCCGCGAAGGCGACCAAGCAGACCATCAACCGCAAGCGCATCTATCCGCCGCTCAATGGCAGCAAGGACGAACTGTTCGCGGCCGCCGCACCGACCGTGCAGGCGCCGCCGCCGACATACGGCGCGCCGCGCCGTTGAGTTGGCTGCGGGTCCTGAGCCAACCGAAATGATGAAACGAAGGCGATGGGTTTGCGCGGTCGAATGTGACGGACCGGCTGCCAGCCATTGTCCGCTCCGGCCCCTGAGCCGACTTGCTGTTCGCTGCTGAGAGGACAGCGAATGACCCAAGGCTGACATGTCAGTTGCACGATCCAATGCTAAGACGAGATCTCGTCCGACCCGACGCTACTACCGCGCGATCTAATTCAGAGGGGGCCGCTTTGTGCAACTGTCCAGACATAGCCGCCGCAAGCCTTCACCGCTGCTTTTGACCCGTTGCCGAGCTCGAAGAGCCGAAACTCGTCACTTGAGAACGCCGTCCTGCTTCATTGCCGACTGCATCTCGGCCAGCTATGGTGGTGCCCCAAGTTCTCTGATCGACGCGATGACCGTTCGTGCACGTTCGGCATCAAATTGGCCAAAGCCCATGTGCACGGCCTCTGCCCATTCGAAGTACTTCATCAGGGCCTCATCCGTGGCGTTGTCCCGAACCATCGCGGCTATCTTGCCAACATAGCTGTCGTATTCACCGACGGGGCATCCGCCGATCGGGTCCCACTGTTGGTTCAGAATATCTCTGATCCGGCCACGCCAGACACGCCAACCTTCTTTGCCTATGGCCATAAACGTGATCCCGAAAACTGGTGACGGTTCTACATATCAGGTCGTACTTGCCGTGTCCGCTTAGGGCCCATAGCGGTCCTAGGCCGCAACGAAATCCCGCGACGCAGGGACGTCCGGCCCGGTGCAATGTGCTATGGTCCCGTCGCAATCGATGCTTGCCCGAAGTGCAAGCTTACTGACGTGATGCGGGCGACAGCGATGAGCACGACATTCGGGGCCGGTTTCCACGCTGCACCGGGTAAGGCGGTCGATGCTTCGGCATACGAGCGGTGGACCGGCCGGTGGTCGAGGCTCTTTATTCCGGCGGTGCTCGCTGCCGCCGGTGTGGGACCAAAGTGCCGCGTCCTCGACGTCTCCACTGGAACAGGCGAAGCCGCGCGGATGGCGCTTTCGCTCGTCGGCACCGAGGGCGTCGTGGTTGGCGCGGACATCTCGCCTGAGATGCTTACGAGCGCACGCGCAGGGTTGCATGGGTCGCCGTTTCTGCCGGTCGCGGCCGATGGCCAAGCATTACCGTTCAGCGACACCAGCTTCGACGCCGTCGTTTGCCAGCTCGGCTTGCAGTTCTTTCCCGATCCAGCGCGGGGCGTCGGGGAATTCCGGCGCGTTCTGCGCAAGGGCGGTAGCGTGGCGATATGCGTGATCTCCACTCCGGATCGGGCACCCATGTGGGGTAATCTTGCCGAGGTCCTCAGCCGCTTCCTGCCGGAACTGCGCGACGTCCTGTTTCTCTCGTTTGCGCTGCACGACCCGAACCGGCTGGAAACCATGCTCGTCGGCGCGGGCTTCCACGACGTCCGCGTGGAGCGCACAACGCGGGAAGACAGCTTCGAGAGTTTCGAGGACTATTGGCAGCCGATAGAAGCCGGTGTCGGTTCCATACCCCAAGCCTTTTTGCGGCTCGCCACCGCTGACCGACAAGCCGTGCGCGAGGAGGTGCAGTCGCGCCTCTCGCGTTTCGAGCTGAACGGTAAACTGCGCATGAGCGTCGAGATGCTGATCGGTAGCGGGCGCGCGTAGGAGCGCGGCACAGGTCTGGTACAGCGTTCGCCGAAGCTCTGAGTGATCTGGAATTCTGCAATTGGCCCAAGGCTGACCATCACGGCGATACTCGCCGAGGTCCGCTTCTGACCCGTTGCGGACGTTTACCGTCGCCAGCTACTGAGCTTCAACGTATCGGATGATGCTCTGGTTCTGGACGTTCGCGACCAATTCATCCGTGCGGGATAACAGCCGACGCAGCAAGGGCGACGGATTTGCCTGATTGTATCCCAAGGCCAAATCGACCGTTGGAGTGCCGCCCTCGAGCGCTCTGGCGACGACGTTCGGTGCAAGCATGTTCTGCGCATAGAGTGGGACGAGGCTTATTCCGCCCGTGGAGGCCACGAGCGACATGGCCGATGATATGTTTTCGCCTTCATACTTCGCCTTGAGGGTAATGCCGACTCGGGATGCGTAGTTCTGTATGACATCCTGCAAGACCGGCGATGTTCTTGCCGAACTGACATAGATCTCGCGGACGAGATCCTGCGGACGAATCTTCTTCCGTGATGCCAGGCGGTGTGCGGCCGGCAGCACGGCAATCAAGGGCTCCTTTGCCAANANCTTGAAAACGATGCCGTCGTTGTCTTTTTCCGGACGAAGGAAAGCGATGTCCAGCTTTCCCCGCATCAATGCCAGNGCGAGTTCTGGCGAAGATTGCGTACTCAGCGTCACGTCGACATCGGGNGCTTCCTCGCGGAGCATACGCAGCAGCGGAGGGAGCCACATCACCTCCAGCCCGACAAGAAAACCCATCGAAAGGACGGGCCGTTGCGGTTGCGCTGTTTGCCGGGCGCCCTCCGTTGCGGCCTCGACCTGCAGCAGCGCCAGCCGCGCGTGATCAAGAAATACCCTGCCGGCGGCCGTCAGCGTCACGCCTCGCGCCTGGCGCTCCAATAGCTGGACGCCGACTTCGGTTTCCAGATCGCGAATCTGCCGGCTCAGCGACGGCTGGGAGGTGTTCAGTCGCCGCTCGGCGGCGTTCAGCAGGCTGCCTTCTTCAGCGACGGCAACGAAATAGCGCAGGTGCCGGAGCTCCATGATCCCTCGTATGTCTTCCAGGCATAGCTTGAAGCCTACAAGGTCTTGGTCAGGAGCCAAAGGGGGATTTACCGTTTCGTGGTCTTCAACCAAGAAAAGGACAACGCACAGTGTCTTCGCCGAAGCCTCGTATCGTCTTCAGCAAAGTGATCCCAGTACGCCAGGCCGATAGGCACGGCGTGACCGCAATTCGGTACAGCCTCAACAATTCTGCAGCGCGATCGAGAGTGGTTTCCTCATTTGGCGGGACATGCGCGCGAATGCGCAAAAGCGGCGAATAGCGCCGCGCCGGATCCGCCGACAACGCGTCGGCGATGGGGTGTTGCCACGGCAAGGGCTCGCCAGCGAGGCCGCTGAACTTCGTGTCTTTTGGAAAGCCAGGGGACGCGCTCTGTGGCCTGATCAGCTCGGGCTCGCTTGCTTTCTTCAGACACCCGTCCGCAAACCCTTCAATACATTCAATAGCGCAGATGGAGCACCTCGATGCCCAAGATCACGACGACAGACGGCGTAAAAATCTTCTACAAGGATTGGGGATCGGGTCAGCCGATCGTTTTCAGCCACGGTTGGCCGCTGACAGCGGACGACTGGGATGCCCAGATGACGTTCTTCCTTCATCACGGGTATCGGGTGATCGCCCATGACCGGCGCGGCCACGGCCGGTCCGACCAGCCCGGCACCGGCAACGACATGAACCATTGGGTTGCCGACCTCGCGGCTTTGACCGAGCATCTCAACCTGCGCGACGCGATCCACATCGGCCACTCCACGGGCGGCGGCGAGGTGGCTCGCTATGTCGCTCGCCACCAGGAACGCGTCGCGAAGGCGGCGCTGGTCGCTTCACTGACGCCGAACATGTACCGGAGCGAGGACAACCCGTCCGGTCAACCGCCGGAGTGGTTCGAAGCGATCCGGGCAGGCGTGCTGGGCAATCGGTCGGAGTTCTACCGTTTCGTCCCTGAGAATCCGTTCTACGGCTACAACCGAGATGGGGCGAAGCCTTCGGAGGCGATCATTGCGAACTGGTGGCGCCAGGGAATGGCCGGCGGTGCCCTCGCTCATTACGCAACCGTCGACTCCTGGCTCGAAGATTATACCGAAGACCTCAAGAAGATCACCGTGCCGGTGCTGGTGATGCATGGCGAGGCTGATCAGGTCGTCCCGTTCGCAAGTTCAGTGCCGCGCGCGGTCGACCTGCTCAAGAACGGGTCGCTGAAGACTTATCCCGGCTATCCCCATGGCATGCTCACCACCCATGCGGATGTCCTCAATCCCGACCTGCTCGCGTTCATCAGGTCTTGACCCGGCATCTCTCCTCCGTCATCGCCTTCCCGCACGAAGGAGATGCCGTTTGCAAGGCGGCGTCTCCTTTCCAGTTCGAGAGATGGTAGGCGACAGCCGCTTCTGGCCCGCAGCTGACCTTGCTGTTTGCTGCTGAGATGTCAGCAAATGATCCGTACCGGACTTTGTTGCGCCGCCAGCTGCTCGTCAGTTTGTAACCCGAAGCGAACCTACGGCCGATTGCCCGCTCTGCCAGGGACGAGATAATTACCGAGACAGCGGAACACCGGTCGACAGAGGATGTTGACTTCACGGCGACAGAATCTTCGCGAGAAGCGGGACGGTCACTATCGCGGCATGAGCGGCGTAATTCCCGCTCAGTCGCGGTCCGGTCCATCCCCTCGCTGCGAGAATCTCATGAATCACCGCAAGCCGACATATTTCCGAAATTCGTTGGATTTGAGAGACAAGGTGCAGGTCAAGATCCTGCGCAAGCGCCTCAGGCTATCGGACGAGCAGTTCACCAGCGTCGTTCGCAAATCCGGCAGTTCAATCTCTGCCATTATGAAGGAGGCCTCTACGTTCAAGGAAGTTCTCCGGCTTGAAGTGACTAGCCACCGGCGGCTTTAGCCGACCCTGATTATCCGCGCAGCGAATTCGAGCCAGTGAAGTTGGAGCCGTGCCCCAAGCATGAAAATACGTGTCGGCTTCGAAATGATCTACGACTTCGAGCAGGCGACACCATTGATTGCGGTGGTTGGCGTGCATTTCACGCGGGCCTCCGACATCATTGTGCCGGACCACCTGACCACCGAGCCGTCTGTGCCGATCACGCCCTACCGCGATGGCTTCGGAAACTGGTGCAGCCGGTTCGTTGCACCCGCCGGTCGCATACGCCTTTCCGCCAAAGGCACACTTCGCGATAGCGGGTTGCCTGATGTGACCGCGCCTTCCGCCACGCAATACGCGGTGGAGGACCTGCCACCTGATACTATCGTCTATCTGCTTGGCAGCCGTTATTGCGAAACCGATCGGCTTTCCGACACCGCATGGAAGCTGTTCGAGAAAGTGACGCCGGGGTGGGCACGTGTCCAGGCGATCTGCGACTTCGTGCACAATCACATCACGTTTGGCTATGAGCACGCCCGGGCGACCATGACTGCTTCGGAAGTGTTCAACGAAGGCAAAGGCGTTTGCCGTGACTATGCGCATCTTGCCATCGCATTCTGCCGTTGCATGAATATTCCAGCCCGCTATTGCACCGGTTATCTCGGCGACATCGGCGTACCGCCACCCCACACCCCCGGAGACTTTGCAGGCTGGTTCGAGGCCTATCTTGGTGGTCGTTGGTATACCTTCGATCCACGTAACAACACGCCGAGAATTGGCCGCGTCCTGATCGCTCAAGGCCGCGATGCGGCAGATGTTCCCATCACCCAGACTTTTGGTCCCAACAAGCTCATCAGCTTTAAGGTCTGGACGGACCAACTCCATTGAGATTGGCCTCGCCAGTTGCCAAGAAGACTGCTACACTTTAGCAATCACCGCGCGCTACGTGGCTGTTATCGGTGACTGAGAGCTTCGCGCTCCCGCCTTTTCCCCGAGATAAGGCGGTCAGATGTCAAATCCCGACAATTTCGACCTTCGTGAATGGCTCGTGCCACCGTTGGTGGTGCCGCTTTTTCTCATCCTCCTGGTTGCAGTTGCAGCCATTCTATAACGACAAGTCCGTTCAATGGCCGTGCGTAAGGCGCGCCGGCGACAACTTCAGCCACACGGGAACTGAAATGGCGCACATCGCAATCATCAGGGATGCCTACGGGATTCCGGCAATCTTCGTCGGTTCGAAGACTGGCCGGGAGGATGCGCCCTTTGTATTCGTGAGGGTCGGAGGCGAGGAGCGCCGGATGCGTTGGTCTGAATGGGATTCTCTTCCGGCCTGGACGGGCGAGACACCGTCGTGGGCCATCAAAAGCAAATTTCGATGAGATCCCCAGCATGACGATAACTCGACTTGGCATATGGACGGTCGCGCTTTTGGTGACATCGGCGCTGGGCGCCTTTGCCGCGTCCGCTGTGGCCCCGAATTGTCGTGCGATCGAGAGCGCCAATGCGCGCCTCTCCTGCTACGACGCGGCGTTCCCGCCAAAAACCCAAAATCCCGCCGAAGCGGGCACCGAAGTGCCGCGGGGATACAAGGATCCATTCCTTGCGGAAGAGGCTCGAACCGCCGCAAAGCTCAAGAACATTTGCCGGGGATGTTGATTTTCGTCGACCGTGCGGCCTGCGTGATCAGGTCCGCCCCATTTAAAGGCCAGATGAATGACTAAAGAAGTTGCTCGGAGTCGCCGAGTGGTCCGCCAACGAAAGCGAGCCATTCATTTGGCCAGCACGGTGTTGGACGATAGAGCCGACAGCTCTGCGGATTCCAATCAGCGCGAGACGCGCAAGCAGCGGCTGCTTGACGGGCCTACGGAATTTAGAGCCGTGCGCGTCGATCGTTCAGGGAAGAAGTCTCACGATGAGTGATCGAGATCAGTCATTGTGTGCAGGGTGGGCTGACACAGAGCGGTGATAAGGCGTGGACCATCAGGGATTGAATACAGGTCGTCCAGACGATCAATCCGCCGGGCTGGAAATGGTCGTTCGAGCGATATGGTCCGTCTCCCAGAACCGGCATCGCCTTCAATCGGGCAGAGGCCATCAACGCCGCTGAGCGTGCAATCAGCCAATTGCTTAGAGATCAACACCACCAATAAGGCTCGCTCGGTCTAGGCGAAAACTACCGGAGCGCTGCGGCAGGCCTGCCTTGCTGACCAGTCGGGCACCCACCAACGCTCAAAACCTCACAAATTGTTCCTGTCAGGAACCGACACAATCCGCTCGCTATCCTCCCGATAAAGGCGCACTGTCGCGCCACCACTGAGCGGCCCTTAGCATCTATCGGTGGTGTGAACGCAAGTTGCGCTCCCGCTCAACCCCGCAGCGGAGAATAAGCATGGCGGCACAACGGTCCCCGGCACACTCATCGACCTTCGAATATCGCCTTGCGCAAGAGGCGAACAGTCTGCGCTTACAGGCCAAGGGAATGCCGCTGAGCGTCCGGCGTACGGAACTTTTGCGCAAAGCCAGGCAGATCGATATTGCTGAAGAGATCAACAAATGGTTGACCTCACCGGGACTGCAGCCGCCATCTTGAGTTCGGGCGGAGTTCTTGCCTCGTTTGATGAACTTCAGCACACTACGCCGAGACTAAACTATATCGGGATTTTACTCTCTCCCTCCCGGGGCTGGTAAGTCGCCGCCTGCGCTTCATTTAAGCGGGCGGCGTTTTTATGTCCGAACCAACCAGCATCATCCCAGTTACGTTCCCATCACCGGCGAGGTTACCGAGACGTCGGTGAGAGAGACGTGCGCTCCCGCCTCGATTCGGAGTGTGCTTGGGGTAAGTCACCCGTCGTCACCGGAAGAACTGCCAAGTCATTGCCCGCTGTGCGACGGCAGCTTTTATTTTAACGGTTCCGGACGCAGTTAATCGACCATCACCTACGCGGCGATGTCTGAGTTCGATAGCAACGAATACTGCCAAAGTGTATTGTTCTCGTATCACCGACCTAGGGCTTGCCAGTAGGCGTCGGTGGCTGAGAGAGACGAGCGCTCCCGCCTGCATGGGAGCGCGCCATGGCCGTGTATTATTTTGACCTCCGCGACGAAGACACCCTTCTTCCAGACGAAGAAGGCCTGGAATTCTCAAATCTACGGGACGTGCAAGAAGAAGCAGCCAAGTCCTTGGCCGACATGGCCCGCGATGCTGTGCACGGCGCGCGTCATTTTTCGACGCGATACATGGCGATAGAAGTGAGGGATGCCGTGGGTCCAGTCATGCAGGTCCGGTTTAATTTCGAAGTCACCCGGTGGCAGTAGGATTACCTCCTCAAGCGGAACTCCCATCTGCTGGCGTGGGGCATGTCCGCGAACTGAGTCAAACCTGGAGCATGCAATTGATGAGCGCCGTTGAGGTTCGGGCGGCCGCCAAAGCCTATAAGGCCGAAGCTGGCGCCGCTGGGACTGCCACCAAGAAAGTCACCCTACTCACCAATATCGCGCATACTCTAGGAGGCTTAGCGAGCCAGCTAGAAATGCTCGATGACTACGAACGCCAGAATAGGCAAAAGTAATAAGGCTATCAGTTGGCGGCTCTTCAGCAAGAACGCTCTGTTCTCGGCGAACGCAGCCAAACTCCGCTTGAGATCGTGCCAGTCGTTACTATGCTTCATCGCGCCCACCACCGCGCGTGTTTACTTCCGCTTCTGGCCAGCGGCTGACCTTGCGGGCCGGTTCGCGAGCCGTCTGCTTTGGGTTCAAATCCTTAAATCTGACCACAAGCTGCCGCTCGAACCAATTCGGCGGAGGCGAGCCTGACTACAAGCTGTTGCATTCTCCGACGGGCAAAACACCCGGATGCCTGTCAATGGACCTCGCCAAAAATATTCCACTTTACCGAAATTCGGAAACGGCGTATGTGTCGCGCAACCCGACCCAAGGAAGAGGGGCGTATCGCGATCGTCACGAACGCGGGCCGGGCGGCGGTGGGCGTGGGTCACATCGGCGCGAAAGGTTTTTGCAGGGCGGGCGACCGTGAGCAGAACGTCGCGCACACGACCGGTGTGATCGGCGTACGGCAAAATCGTGTGGTCCTGGCGCCCGGGGTCTGTGCGCCAAGTCTTGTGGTGGTGCGTGTCGCCCGACCGGGTGCCCGCGCCGGTCATCTGCAAGGCGACGGGGGCAATAGTGCATCGCTCCCCGGGGAGAGCACGACATAAGCCGTCAAACCACTGCGCAGGGAAGGCCGGATGCTCGGCTCCACCTGTATGCCGCTGTGCAGATTCTTGTTGCCATCTTTCGCACAGTGGACCGTGGGTGCCCGGCCGGCACCCGGTCTTCCCTGCGCCCTCTTTCAATTGGGGGTGAGGCGACCAGGCANAGCTCGGGCGAAAGATGCCGCGAGGACGCGAAGGTGTGTCTGCATGAATGCGAATGATGAAGCGACCGTGTCACTCCGCACCTCGTCATTGCGAGGAGCTCTTGCGACGAAGCAATCCAGGGTGTCTCCGCGGAGGGATTCTGGATTGCTTCGCTGCGCTCGCAATGACGGTTTGGATGCAGGTGTGCCTAAAAACACGATCTCGTGCCCCGGACGCAGCGCAGCAACGCTAACAGGCGTTGCAGCGCGTCAGGGACACGAAGGGAGGGAAAGGCGCAACATCACCCCAGACATGAGAAAGCGCCCGTGGGGGGCGGGCGCTTTCTGTAGTCGACTTGGGGTTGGGGTCGTCTACATATCCACGTGGCGACTTTGGGGGGCTGG
>JGI25153J46596_10002102_pt1 | contig 11668 bp, 11 predicted proteins | sample AraplaMF_Col_mMF_FD_46596 | JGI IMG/M metagenome (IMG submission 46596)
CCTCGGAAGATGTGACGCTGACAGTCATGATGGAGAGGAACGTTCTCGTCGTTGAATTGATCCGCGCGGCTATCGGCGCTTCCGCGTTGCCTGTCAATCATCGGTCAAGCATAGCACCGCCAGCGATGCGAGGCTTACGCAAAGCAGATTCCATCGAAATGGCAAGATGGTATTATGGTAAGCGCGCTTACGGCTTCAGATTCGGCGGAAGCGGCGGATTTTCGCGCATCAAGGTGATGGTGACGCGACGGTTGGCTGGCAGGGTCGGATCGTCGGGAAACAGCGGCTGGCTGTCAGCCCGGCCGCCGACGGCGTAGATGTGGGATGCCGGCAGGCCCTCGCGTTCGAGGATCTGGCGTACCACNTTGGCGCGGTCCGCCGACAGGTCGAACGCGCCATATTCGCCGCGCGANGGCACGAAACCGGCCGAGGTGTGGCCCATGATGTTGATCCGCAGCGGCGTCGCCTTCAGCGGAATNGCCAGNTTCTGGATCAAGCGGCGGGTGCGGTCAAACGGGACCTTGGAGCCGTCGGCGAACATCGAACGGCCGTCCTGATCGACGATTTCGAGATTGAGCCCCTCTTTGGTCTCCTCGAACATGATGTGCTTGGACATCTCGGTCAGTTCCGGCATGTCCTGCAGCGCCTGGCGCAGCGAGGCGGCGGCGAGCGCGAACTCGCGATCGACCTTCAGGCGGGCGCCGGTTTCCTTCTGATGGTCCTTGTCGTCGGGCGTCGGCGTATTGGAGGCTTCCTCGGGCGAAATATGCGCGACGTTCTTCAGCTTCGGCCGCGTCGGCAGGCCGTCGGATTCGACGATGCCCGAATGCCGNGACTCGGTCTGGACGCCGAACGCTTCGCGCATCGAGCCGGCGACGATCTTGAGCTTCTGCTGGTCCTGGCTGGAGAANGCCACCAGCATGACGAAGAANGAGAGCAACAGCGCCATCAGGTCGGCGAAGGTCACGAACCAGCCGTGACCGCCATGCGCCTCTTCGCGTTTTTTCTTGGCCATGCGTTTTGCGTCCGCGCCTCAAATGCCGTCTGGCCGGTCAGGCCGCGACCAGTTCGCCTTCTTCGTGGCGGTGCTTCTCGGGCAGATAGGCGAGCAGCATTTCGCGCACCAGCGCCGGGCTCTTGGAATCGCGGATCATCAGGATGCCGTCGATGATCAGCGTGCGGTTGGTCTCTTCGTCGATCAGCTTGCCGTGCAGCTTGTCGGCGATCGGCAGACAGATCAGGTTCGCCACCAGCGCACCGTACAGCGTCGCCAGCAGCGCCACCGCCATGAAGGGGCCGAGCTTCGAGGGGTCCGACATGTTGGAGAACATCTGCACCATGCCGAGCAGCGTGCCGATCATGCCGAACGCCGGCGCACAGTCGCCGATCGCGCGGTAGATCTTCGAGCCTTCGTTGAGGTGCATCAGGAAGTTGTCGCGATCGCGTTCCAGATTGTCGCGGATGAATTCAAGATCGTAACCGTCGGCGACGTAGCGAATGCCCTTGGCGAGAAACGCCTCGTCGGTCTCGACCTTTTCCAGCCCGACCGGGCCCTGCTTGCGGGCGATTTCGGCGATGCGCGCCAGTTCGTCGACCAGGTCGCGCGCCGAAAGACGGCTCATGGTGAAAGCGAATTTCGCACCCAGCGGCATGCCGTGCACGATCGCGCTGAGCGGAAAGCGGATCAGTGTCGCCGCGGTCGAGCCGCCGAAGATGATGATGACGGCGTGGATGTCGTAGAACATCCGGAAGTCACCACCCATCAGGATCAGCGTCGACAGAACGATGGCGCCGGAGATGAGGCCAACGAGCGTGGTGATATCCATTCTGAACTCCAACGCATACGCGAACTGCCGGCCATCCTGACCGGGCGCGCAACCGATTCCGGAACTTGCGCAGGAGGCACCCTACGACCAGCGCGATTAAAGAGCCGTAAAGGTTAAACTCAAACAGGGATCGTAAAATTGCGGGGCCGCGGGAGGCGCGGCTTCAGAAATTGCTAACCATGACGGAGCGGTGAAGATTCTACGCGACTCTCCGGTCTTTCAGCCGTCATTGCGAGCGCAGCGAAGCAAACCATCTATCCGTTATGCCGCGCTATGGATTGCTTCGCTGCGCTCGCAATGACGGGGTTAGGCCGTGGCAAACACCTACTGCGCCTGCGCACCGATGCCGGCGGACTTGATGATCGGCCACCATTTTTCGATCTCGGCCTTCTGGAAAGCGGNNAGNCCNTCCGGGGTCTGCTGCGTGNGGGGNGCGACGTCGAGGCCGAGTTCGGAAAAGCGCTTCTGGATCGCGGGATCGGCCAGCGCCTCNGTCGTCGCCGCATTGAGCNTGGCGATGATTTCCTTTGGCGTGCCNTTNGGCGCCCAGAAGCCGAACCAGCCGGACATATAAAGGCCGGCAACGCCGCTCTCGTCCGATGTCGGAATGTCAGGCATCGAGGCCGAGCGCGCCGCCGAGAGATTGGCCAGCGCCTTGATCTTGCCGGCACGGATCTGCGGCAGCGCCACCGCGCCCTGCACCACCAGAAGATCGACCGTGCCGGAGACGAGATCGGTCATCGCGGGNCCGGCGCCGCGATAGGGAATGAACTGCACCTTCTGCCTGGTGAGGTTCTCGAACAACACGCCGGTAACGTGCGCCGCCGCGTTCTGGTTGACGAAGTTGATCTTGCCGGGATTGTCCTTCATCCATGCCACCAGTTCGCCAAGCGTGTTCGCCGGCAGGTCGTTCTTGGCGACCATCAATTGCGGATTGTTCGAGACCAGCGCGATCGGCTCGAAATCCTTTTCGAGGTCGTAGTCGAGCTTGTAGATAATGCTGCCGACATGGGTGTCCCACTGCCCGATGTCGAAGGTGTAGCCGTCGGGCGCAGCACGCGCGACGCGCCCCACCCCGATGCTGCCGCCGGCGCCGCCGACATTCTCGATCACGACGGACTGGCCGAGCGTGGCGCGCATCCGCTCGCCCATGATGCGGGCGGCGGTGTCGGTCGAACCGCCCGGCGGGAACGGCACGATCAGCGTGAGCGGCCGCGATGGAAAGGTCTGCGCCTGTGCAAGGGCGCCGCAACTCATGACCAGCAACAACGCGGCAACGAGCTTTTTCATCACTCCCTCCCCCAATGTTAAGCGTGCATTTGCTGCACGTCCTGGCTAGTTCAAATTGACCTTTGGAATGCTCGCCTGCATCAACGGCGCCATGGACGGAACGCCGAACTGTTCGGAGATGGTCTCCCGGTTCTTCTGATAGAGCACCAGAACCTTGTCATCGGCGACCTGCTTGACGGAGTAGAGCTGATCAATACCCTCGATCAATTTCCGGTAGCTTGTCCCATCCGTCGCGCTCGTCGCAAGGGAGATCGTATCCCTCTCCGTCAGCCGCTTGTCGCCATCGGTGTCTCTCTCGACAACGACATGAACGATCGCGACGGCCGCGCGCGATGGGTCGTTCGCATCCTTCAGCTTGTTGAACAGCACGTGGCTATCGAGAATCAACTGGCCAACGCCGTTGAACAGCCACCTGCTCTCATTGGTGGAAATATTCAGNAAAAGCAGGTTGACCGTCTGNTGACTTCCGCCCTGATAGATCGAACCCACGCCATGNCGNCGNCCGCGATAAAGAGGAACTTGCACGTGGGATACGCCAGCGATGGCGTTTGGGTTGCCCAGGGAAAAGTCCTCCGACGCCTTCTCCTGGTCGGCGCGGACGAAATTGGTGGCCCGGCGCGGCCGTGTTTCCGCGTCGAAGATGCTCAACCCTGCGTACAGGCCCAGTAAAATACAGATCGTGGCGGCTCCGGCTATCGCCAGCGCGTTAAACCGCCAGACGTATTTGAAGAAGCCATTTTCGTTCTGTTGCACGGCGGCATCCACTTTTTCGGGCCGGCGCGGACCGGCATTTGGCAGTCCGCNCCGGTCTGGTTAGTGGATCTCCGCCGAGCGCNTCAGCGCCTCTTTCAGCTTCTCCAGCGAGAAGTCCGGGCTGCGCGCGATCTCCAGGATCGGCGTCTCGCGCCGGCCGCACAGTTCGGCGGCTTCCGGAATCTTTGCGGCGATGTCGANGGGGATCACGATGGCGCCGTGCTGGTCGGCGTGGATGAGATCGTCGGAATGCACGGTCATGCCGGCGACGCGCACTTCGCCGCCCCAGTGTTCGGCGTGCACCCATGCATGCGACGGGCCGACCGAGCCGGCCAGCGCCTGGAAGCCCGGCGCCCATTGCGGGATGTCGCGGATCGAGCCGTCGGTGATGACGCCGAGGCAGCCGAGCGCCTTGTGCACGTTGCTCTGCACCTCGCCCCAGAACGCGCCGTAGCCGACGTCAGCGCCGTCGATATCCTGGATCACGGTGATGCGCGGGCCAAAGCCGGTGCCGACATATTCGTAATAGTCGATGCGGCGCTTGGACTGTTCGGCGGCNGGAAGCGTGGATTTCAGCACCGAGCGGATCGTCACGGTGCGGGCATAGCCGACCATCGGNGGCAGGTCCGGGAACGGGCAGACCAGCGGCTTGGTGGTGTAGCCGATCAGGCGGCGCTCGGGCGCCACGATCTCCATCGCGTTGCAGATGGTCGGGGTGTCGTAGCGCGCCAGCGCCTCGAGGACGGAAGCGGGCAGCGGGGCGGTAACGGCCTTGTTCACGGCGTTCTCTCCTGATTGTTCTTGTGCCGGCTGTGTTGGAAAGCCGCGCGTCAGCATGCCGTATAGCCGAGATTGGGCGCGAACCCAACTCGGCCACCGCTCATGGCAGATATATCGGAAGCCGTGCAGCGGCTCAGTTCAGCCGCGACGGCCGCTCGTCTTCGGCATCGCCGGGGGATGGCGCAAAGGCCTGTGCCGGCTCCGGCGGCGCAGCNGCATCGGCCATTTCGGGCGGCTGCGCAGCAGCGGCATTGCGCTCATGGTCGCGATAGGACTTCCAGCCCCAGGGCAGGCTCAGGAGATAGATCACCGAGCCGATCGACAGGATGTGCCAGGGATAGCCGATCAGAAGCGCGACGAAGAACACGACGGACACGAAGACCGGCAGCACCATCTCGGGCGGCACCCGCATCTTCACCGTCTTGCCGGAGAACACCGGCAGGCGCGACACCATCAGGAACGCGATCAGCAGCGTGTAGCCGGCGGTCAGCATGGCCGGCGGCCTGGAGACGCCGAGAAACGCCAGATAGAATGGCAGCATTGCGAGGATGGCGCCGGCCGGCGCCGGCACGCCGGTGAAATAATTCGCCGCAAAGGCCGGCTTGTTCGGATCGTCGATCGAGGCGTTGAAGCGCGCCAGCCGGAGGCCGCCGGCGATTGCAAACACCATGGCCGCGATCCAGCCGCCATTGTTCAATTCGTGGAGCTGCCAGAAATACAGCATCAGGCCCGGGGCGACGCCGAAATTGACGAAATCCGCCAGGCTGTCGAGCTCGGCGCCGAATTTCGACTGGCCCTTGATCATGCGCGCGACGCGCCCGTCCACGCCGTCGAGCACGGCCGCGAAGACGATGGCGGCGACCGCAAGCTCCATCCGCCCCTCGATCGACAGGCGGATCGCCGTCAGCCCGGCGCAGATCGCCAGCAGGGTGATGACGTTGGGCACCAGCATCCGCACCGGGATCGGGCGAAACCGGCGGCGGCGCAGTTCAGGGTATTTGGGATCCGGGGTCAGCATGCCAGCCAATATAGCAAGCGGCGGCCCGCTTCGCCATTGGCGGCGGCCCTCCCCTCGGCCGGCCCAGATGAGCGGTTAATCGGCGCGGAACGTCCGGCCGTGCTCGGTCAGTCCGAAATCGGCCAAAATCGTCTCGCCGGCAATCGCGGTCTGGCCTTCGGAAACCAGCGCTTTGGTGCCTTCGGGCAGGTAGACGTCCAGCCGCGAGCCGAAACGGATCAGGCCGAACCGCTCGCCGGCGCCGATCGACTGGCCCTCCCGCACGAATGAGACAATCCGCCGCGCCACCAGGCCCGCGATCTGGACCACCCCGATCCGGCCGTTGGTGGTCGAGATGACCAGCGAATTGCGCTCATTGTCTTCGCTGGCCTTGTCGAGCTCGGCGTTGATGAAGGCGCCGGGCCGGTAGGCGATGCGGTCGATGCGGCCCGCCACGGGGCTACGATTCACATGGCAGTTGAACACGCTCATGAAGATCGAAACGCGTGGCAGCGGCCGGTCGCCGAGACCGAGTTCGGCGGGCGGCAGCACCTGCGCAATCATGGAAACACGGCCATCCGCCGGCGACACCACGATGCCGTCGCGCACCGGCGTGACGCGCACGGGATCGCGGAAGAACAGCGCGCACCAGACCGTCAGGCCGGTGCCGATCCAGCCGAGCGGCGTCCAGAGCCAGAACAGGACCAGGCTGACAGCCGCAAAGATGCCGATGAACGGATAACCCTCCGGATGGATCGGCGGGATCTGCGCGCGGATGGAGTTCGCAATCGACATCGAGGCTCACTGCTGGCTGGCTGCTTCCTAACTCAAGGAAGTGACGCAGGTTTTGGATTATTCCGCGGCGGTTGCCAAGGAATCTTTGGGTCCGCCCCCGCTCGGTCCCTTCGGCCCGTCGTCGAGCGGATCGTCGATCGGCGGCGGGACGCGGTTCGGCGCGGCATTCTCTTCGTCGATCTGCGCGAGTTTTTCGCGCGCCGCCTCGGCTTCGCGCTGCCTGTTCCACATGCTGGCATACAGCCCGCCGGCGGCCAGGAGCCGGACATGGGTGCCGCGTTCGGAGATGCGCCCTTGATCCAGCACGATAATTTCGTCGGCGCCGACGATGGTCGAGAGCCGGTGCGCGATCACCAGCGAGGTGCGGCCACGCGAGACGCGCTCCAATGCTTCCTGGATTTCGTGCTCGGTGTGGCTGTCGAGCGCGGAGGTTGCTTCGTCCAGCACCAGGATCGGCGGCGCCTTCAGCACGGTGCGCGCAATCGCCACGCGCTGCTTCTCGCCGCCGGACAGTTTCAGGCCGCGCTCGCCGACCTGGGTCTCATAGCCCTTCGGCGAGTGGCGGATGAAGCTGTCGATCTGCGCCAGTTGCGCTGCCTCTTCCACCTCGGCATCGCCGGCGTCCCAGCGGCCGTAGCGGATGTTGTAGCGGATGGTGTCGTTGAACAGCACGGTATCCTGCGGCACCATGCCGATCGACGCGCGCAGGCTCGCCTGCGTGACGTTGCGGATGTCCTGGCCGTCGATCAGGATGCGGCCCGCGGAGACGTCGTAAAGCCGAAACAGCAGCCGCGAGATCGTCGACTTGCCGGCGCCGGAGGGACCGACGATCGCGACCGTCTTGCCGGCGGGCACCTCGAAGCTGAGGCCCTTGAGGATCGGCCGCTCCGGATCATAGGCGAAGCGCACATCGTCGAAGCGCACATTGCCCGCGCTGACGACCAAAGGTGTCGCACCCGGGATATCCTTGATCTCGGGATTGCGCTGCAGCACGTTGAACATCTTCTCGATATCGATGATCGCCTGCTTGATCTCGCGATAGACCATGCCCATGAAATTGAGGGGCTGGTAGAGCTGGATCATCATGGCATTGACCATGACGAAATCGCCGACCGTGTGGGTGCCGTTGCGGACCCCGAGCGCGCACATCAGCATGGTTGCGGTGAGGCCGAAGGTGAAGATGATCGCCTGCCCGGTATTGAGCACCGCGAGCGAGGTATAGGTCTTCACGCTGTGGCGCTCGTAGCGTTCCATCGAACGGTCGTAGCGCTCGGCTTCGCGGGCCTCGGCGCTGAAATATTTCACCGTCTCGTAGTTGAGCAGCGAGTCGATCGCCTTGGTGTTCGCCTCGGTGTCGGAATCGTTCATCTCGCGGCGGATCTCGATCCGCCATTCGGTCGCGATGTAGGTGTAGTACATGTAGATCACGACGGTGACCGCGGTGACCAGCACATAGCGCCAGTCGAACTGCCAGAGCAGCACCGCCATCAACAGCGAGACCTCGACGATGGTCGGGATCAGCTGCAGGATCACCATCCGCACGATCACCTCGATGCCGGTGCGGCCGCGCTCCAGCACCCGCGTCAGGCCGCCGGTCTTGCGCTCCAGGTGGAAGCGCAGCGACAATTCGTGCATGTGGACGAAGGTGATGTAGGCGAGCTTGCGCACCGCATGCATCGCAACGCGCGCGAAGATGCCGTCGCGCCACTGCGTCAGCACCGCCATCAGGACGCGCACCGCGCCGTAGCTTGCGGTCATCAGCAGGGGCGAGGCGATCAGCCACAGCATCCAGTTCGACGGCTCGACCGGCGCACTGCCCATGCCGTTCAGCGCATCGATCGCCCATTTGAAGGTGAAGGGCACCGTCAGCGTCGCGAGCTTGGCCGCCAGCAGCAGCACCATCGACCAGACCACGCGCATTTTCAGGTCGGCGCGGTCGCCGGGCCAGATGTAGGGCCACAGATGCGCCAGCGTCCCGATCAGGGTCGCCTTTTCAGGGGAAGCAGCTGCCGGTGCAGCGGCATGCGGGTGCGAATCAGCGTCAGCCATGGGCGTCGCGCCCACGGCTAGGCGGCGCACCGGTCACGTCAGGGGAAGTTTCGGTAGTCTGCATAGGCCCGTCATATAAAGCCTTTACCTCTCCCGTACAGCCTTGAAAGATAAATCTTTCCCCCGTTTGGTTGGATTTCGGGCCTATTTCTGCTGCACAAGCGAAAGGTCGTCAGACTTGAGGTTTACAGGGTGCAGTGCCACATGGTGGGGATGGATCAAATCAAAACTGTCTGTGTCTATTGCGGCTCCGGCTCCGGTTCCAATCCTCGCTTTGTCGAAGCTGCCATCGCCCTGGGGAAGATCTTCGCCGAAAACAATATCCGCCTCGTCTATGGCGGCGGCTCGGTCGGCCTGATGGGCGCCGTCGCCGAATCCACGCTGAATCATGGTGGCCTCGTCACCGGGATCATTCCGGATTTCCTGCGATCGCGCGAACACATGTTGACGCGCGTCCAGGAAATGATCGTCACGCCTGACATGCACGAGCGCAAGCGGCTGATGTTCGAGCACTCCGACGCCTTCGTCGCCCTGCCCGGCGGCGTCGGCACGCTGGAGGAGCTGGTCGAGCAGATGACCTGGCAGCAGCTCGGCCGCCACTCCAAGCCGGTCCTGCTCGCCAATGTCGACGGCTTCTGGGAGCCGCTGCTGTCGCTGCTGGCCCACATGCGCGCAACCGAATTCATTCGCCCCGCGCTTCCGATCGAGGTGCTCAAGGCCGACCGGATCGAAGACGTGCTGCCGCGCCTGCGCGCCGCCGCCGCCCGTGCGCCGGCCGGCACCAAGGAAATGGCGCCAGAGTTGGCGCGGAAGCTGTAGATCTTGTAGGGCGGATTAGCAGGAGGCGTAATCCGCCGCTGCATCCCGGTTAAGACGGCGGATTACGCTTCGCTAATCCGCCCTACAACTCACTCACTCGGAAATGTCACGGCCTCGATGCGGTTACCGTCGGGATCGAGGACGAAGGCAGCATAATACTTCACGCGGTCATGCGGCCGAATTCCCGGCGCGCCGTCGGAACGGCCGCCGGTGGCAAGTGCCGCCGCGTGAAAGGCGTCGACCTCGGAGGTTGCCTTGGCTCGCAGACAGATGTGGGTGCCACTCTCGGGCGGCACCGGCGCCATGCCGGCGCGCAGGTTGATCCAGAATTCGGGATAGGCCTTGCCGAAGCCGATGGTGGCCGGACGGGTGACGAGACGCGAAAGGCCGAGGGCTGCGAGGGTCGCTTCATAAAAGCGCGCGGCGCGTTCGAGATCGGCGACGCCGACGGAGATGTGGTCGATCATCGAATAGCCCCTGCTCTCTCCCCGTCATTGCGAGCGCAGCGAAGCAATCCATACTTTCTGCGCGGCACGATGGATTGCTTCGTCGCTTCGCTCCTCGCAATGACGGCGGTTACACCGTCACCAGCCCGTCACGCCGGCGCGCCTGATTTCACCAGCTTGTAGACTACCGAATCCATCAGCGCCTGGAACGAGGCGTCGATGATATTGGGCGAGACGCCGACCGTGGTCCAGCTGTCGCCGTTTTCGTCCTCGCTCTCGATCAGCACCCGCGTCACCGCTTCCGTGCCGCCATTGAGGATACGGACGCGGTAGTCGATCAGCTTCAGGCCCTCGATGTACTTCTGGTACTTGCCGAGATCCTTGCGCAAGGCGACGTCGAGCGCGTTGACCGGGCCGTTGCCTTCCGCCGCCGATCAGCCGTTCGCCGGCGACGTCGACCTTGACCACGGCAAGCGCCACCGTGACGCGCTGGCCGTTGGCGTTGTAGCGCTGCTCGACATTGACGTCGAACTGCTCGACCTTGAAATATTCCGGCACCTTGCCGAGCGTACGCCGCGCCAGGAGGTCGAACGAGGCGTTGGCGGATTCATAGGCGTAGCCCGCTGCCTCCCGCTCCTTCAGCTCCTCGACCAGGCGCGCCAGCTTCGGATCGCTCTTTTCGTATGCGATGCCGGCGCGGTCGAGTTCGGCCATCACGTTGGAGCGGCCGGCCTGATCGGACACCAGCACCTTGCGGTGATTGCCGACCGATTCAGGCAATACATGCTCATAGCTATGCGGGTCCTTCATGATGGCCGAGGCATGAATACCGGTCTTGGTGACGAACGCGCTCTCGCCGACGTAAGGCGCATGGCGGTTCGGCACGCGATTGAGCATGTCGTCGAGGGTGCGCGACACCTTCATCAGCGTCGCCATCTTCTCAGGCGTGACGCCGATCTCGAAGGCGTCGGCAAATTCGTTCTTCAGGCTGAGCGTCGGGATCAGCGAGCAGAGATTGGCGTTGCCGCAGCGCTCGCCAAGCCCGTTCAGCGTGCCCTGGATCTGCCGGGCGCCCGCCCGCACCGCGGCCAGCGAGTTGGCGACCGCCTGCTCGGTGTCGTTGTGGGCGTGGATGCCGACGTGGCTGCCCGGGATGTGCCTGGTGACGGCGCCGACGATGGTCTCGATCTCATGCGGCATGGTGCCGCCATTGGTGTCGCACAGCACCACCCAGCGCGCGCCGGAATCATGGGCCGCCTTGGCGCAGGCGAGCGCGAAATCAGCGTTCTCCTTGTAGCCGTCGAAGAAGTGCTCGCAGTCGACCATCACCTCGCGCCCCGCCGCCTTGGCAGCGGTGACGCTGTCGCGGATCGAGGCGAGGTTTTCCTCGTTGGTGGTCTCGAGCGCCACCCGCACCTGATAGGCCGAGGATTTGGCGACGAAGCAGATCGCATCGGCCCTGGCTTCGATGAGATCGGCCAGCCCCGGATCGTTGGAGGCCGAGCGGCCCGGACGGCGCGTCATGCCGAACGCGGTGAATTTGGCGTGGCCGAACTTCGGCTTGTCGGAAAAGAATTCGGTGTCGGTCGGGTTGGCGCCGGGATAGCCGCCCTCGACATAGTCGATGCCGAGTTCATCGAGCATCTGGGCGATGATNCGCTTGTCGTGCAGCGTGAANTCGACGCCATTGGTTTGCGCGCCGTCGCGCAGCGTGGTGTCGAAGAGGTAAAGGCGTTCGCGGCTCATTGNGGCGCTCCCGGCGCGGCGNTCGNNGCCAGCGCCTTCTGCATCGTGGTGTTGGCGAGCCATTCGCCATTGAGTGAAACGGTGTTGCGCTGCTTGGCCGTGTAGCCGCGCTTCCGGAACAGCGGCTCGGCGGTGTCGCTGGCGTCGACGGTCAGGGCTTTCGCGCC
>JGI25153J46596_10002109_pt1 | contig 11645 bp, 10 predicted proteins | sample AraplaMF_Col_mMF_FD_46596 | JGI IMG/M metagenome (IMG submission 46596)
ATTCCGTCTTCAACACCATGAGCTACAAGTCGGCGGAGATGGACAAGCTGATCGACGGCGCGCGCACCGCGGCCGCGAGCGGCGACAAGGCGGCCTACGACGCCGACGTGAAGGGCTTCGTCGATCTCGCTTTCACCGACATCCCCCGCATCCCGCTCTACCAGCCCTTCGTCAACGTCGCGATGCAGAAGAACATCAGCGGCTACCAATACTGGTTCCACCGGAGGCTGGATTATCGCGCGCTCGTGAAGGAGTGAGGGGGACATGCTGATCGTCGGCGACGCATCGTCATCGGCGCTAGGCTCCCTCTCCCGCTTGCGGGAGAGGGTTGGGGAGAGGGTGCCTCGGCATAGGGATTGTCAGAGCGTGCAGAGGCTATCCCCGAATGGAGAGAGCCCTCACCCGCCGCGCGCGGGACGATGCTTTCGCATCGCCCGGGGCGCGTCGGCCTCTCCCGCAAGCGGGAGAGGCGAAGCAAGCCAGTGGAGCATCCCATGCTGACCATGATCGGCAAGCGCCTGATGTTTGCGATCCCCTCGCTGATCGGCGTCGTCATCGTCACCTTCCTGCTGACGCGCGCGCTGCCGGGTGATCCCGCCGCGTATTTCGCCGGCCCCGCGGCAACCAAGGAAGCCGTCGAGCAGATCCGCAAGAAACTCGGCCTCGACAAGCCGCTGATCGAGCAGTTCTTCCGCTACACCAATGATCTCGCCCATGGCGATTTCGGCAACTCGCTGACCACGGGGCAACCGGTCGCGGCCGAGATCCGCAATCGCCTGCCGGCCTCCGCCGAATTGACACTGCTCGGCCTCATCGTCTCCATCGTCATCGCCATCCCGCTCGGCGTGCTGGCGGCAACGCGGCCAGGGTCATGGATCGACCATCTCTGCCGCATCACGACGACAGCCGGGGTCTCGCTGCCGGTGTTCTTCACCGGCCTGGTGCTGGTCTATGTCTTCTATTTCCGGCTCGGATGGTCGCCCGCGCCGCTCGGCCGTCTCGACGTGTTCTACAGCGCGCCACCGACGGTGACCGGCTTCTACCTGATCGACACCCTGATCGCGCGTGACCTCGAGGCGTTCCGCTCGGCGCTGAGCCAGTTGATCCTGCCCGCGACGACGCTCGCGATCTTCTCGCTGGCGCCGATCGCGCGCATGACGCGCGCCTCGATGCTGGCCGTGCTGTCGTCCGAGTTCGTCCGCACCGCCCGCGCCAGCGGCCTGTCGCCGGCGACCGTCATCGTCACCTACGCGTTTCGTAATGCCATGCTGCCCGTCATCACCACGCTCAGCATGGTGTTCTCGTTCCTGCTGGGCGCCAACGTGCTGGTGGAAAAAGTGTTCGCCTGGCCCGGCATCGGCTCCTACGCCGTGGAAGCGCTGATCTCGTCGGACTTCGCGCCGGTGCAGGGTTTTGTCCTCACCATGGCGGTCATGTACGTGCTGCTCAATCTCGTGATCGACATCCTGTACGGCGTGATCGATCCGCGTGTACGGCTGGAGGGGTAGGGCGCATGATCCGGAAAAGTGGAGGCCGGTTTTCCGATCAGATCATGCGCAAAAGGAGAGGCTCATGAGTTCCGTTGCGCCTGCTGTTGAACCCGTCGGTCCCGCCCGCACGTCAGGGCTTACCGCAATCCTCGAACAGACCCGCTACGTTCTCGGCGAGAACAAGGTCACCGGCTTTGCCTTCGCGCTACTGATCCTGATCCTCCTTGCCGCAATCTTCGGCCCGTATGTGGTGCCCTACGATCCTCTCGCCTCCGATACCGCGGCAGCATTGAAGCCGCCCTCCGCCGCGCACTGGTTCGGCACCGACCAACTCGGCCGCGACATCTTCAGCCGCGTCATCGTCGCAACGCGTCTCGATACCTTCATCGCCGTCGCCTCGGTCGCGCTGGTGTTCCTGATGGGCGGCCTCGCCGGCATCGCGGCCGGTTACTTTGGCGGCTGGACCGACCGCATCGTCGGCCGCATCGCCGACACCATCATGGCCTTCCCGCTGTTCGTGCTGGCGATGGGCATCGTCGCCGCGCTTGGCAACACCGTGCAGAACATCATCCTGGCCACGGCCATCGTCAACTTCCCGCTCTATGCGCGCGTCGCGCGCGCCGAGGCCAATGTCCGCCGCAATGCCGGCTTCGTGCAGGCCGCGCGCCTGTCCGGCAACGGCGAATTCCGCATCCTCCTGGTGCACATCCTGCCCAACATCATGCCGATCATGATCGTGCAGATGTCGCTGACCATGGGCTACGCCATCCTCAACGCCGCGGGCCTGTCCTTCATCGGGCTCGGCGTCCGCCCGCCGACGGCGGAATGGGGCATCATGGTCGCCGAAGGCGCGGGCTTCATGGTGTCAGGCGAATGGTGGATCGCGCTGTTCCCCGGGCTCGCGCTGATGATCGCCGTGTTCTGCTTCAACCTCCTCGGCGACGGCCTGCGCGACATCGTCGACCCCCAGCGGAGGACGTGATGGCCGATTTTCGTCGAAAATTCCCTAGCGATTCCAATGCCGTTCTACTGTGCATGGGGTTGTTTTCGCGTTTTTTGAGTGACGGCAGGCCCGCATGACCGCCCAGCCCCTGCTCGACGTCCAGGACCTCACCGTCGAATTCTCCACCCGCCGCGGCATCGTCAAAGCCGTGCAGCACGTCAACATCTCCGTCGCCAAGGGCGAGACGCTGGCCATCGTCGGCGAGTCCGGCTCCGGCAAATCGGTGACGTCCTACGCGGTGATGCGCATCCTCGATCGCGCGGGGCGGATCGCCGAGGGCTCGGTGATGTTCTCCGGCATCGACGTCAAGGCCGCGAGCGAAGACCAGATGCGCGATTTGCGCGGCCGCGAAGTCTCGATGATCTTCCAGAACCCGCGCGCGGCGCTGAACCCGATCCGGAAAGTGGGCGACCAGATCGAGGACGTGCTGCGCACTCATGTGCAGCAGGCGCAAGTTGCCGACCACGGCGAGAAGGCGATCGAGGCGCTGGAGCAGGTCAAGATCGCCCGCCCGCGCGAGCGTTACCATGCCTATCCGTTTGAGCTGTCGGGCGGCATGTGCCAGCGCGTCGTCATCGCGCTCGCGCTCGCCTGCAATCCGCAGCTGCTGATCGCGGACGAGCCGACCACCGGCCTCGACGTCACCACGCAGAAGGCGGTGATGGATNTGATCGTCGAGCTCACAAAACGCAAGGCGATGTCGACCATNCTNATCACNCACGATCTGGGCTTGGCCGCCGCCTATTGCGACCGCGTCGTGGTGATGGAGAAGGGCCGGGTGGTCGAGACCGCCAAGGCCGCCGACATCTTCGCCAACCCGCAGCACCCCTACACCAAGAAGCTGATGCGCGCGACGCCGCGGCTGGGCGTGAGCCTGCGCGATCTTCTGCCGGAAGAGGAGGGCGCGTCCCACCCCCCAGCCGTCATGGCCGGGCCTGACCCGGCCATCCATCACGCTTCGCAAGATGCCTCTCCTTCGATGGACCCCCGGGTCAAGCCCGGGGGCGACGAAAACGCAAAACCCCTTCTCCTCATCGAAAAGCTCGTCAAGGAATACCCGCGCCAGGGTGCCACAGCCACGCTCGGCAAGCTGTTCGGCCGCAAGCCGCCCGTGGAGCCTGAGGTGTTCCGCGCCGTCGACGGCATCAGCTTCTCGATCAGCCATGGCGAGAGCGTCGGCCTCGTCGGCGAGTCCGGCTGCGGCAAATCGACGACGTCGATGATGGTGATGCGCCTGTTGGACCAGACCTCCGGCCTGATCCAGTTCGACGGCGAGGACATCTCCGGCATCGCGCCTGCCTCGTTCGCCCGGATGCCGCAGCGCAGCCGCATCCAGATGGTGTTCCAGGATCCGACCGACAGCCTCAACCCGCGCTTCACCGCCGCGCGCGCCATCGCGGACCCGATCATGCAGCTCGGCGACATCAGGGGACGCGACGCGCTCCGCGCGCGCTGCGAGGAGCTGGCCACCATGGTCGGCCTGCCGCACAATCTGCTCGATCGCTTTCCGCACCAATTGTCCGGGGGGCAAAAGGCCCGCGTCGGCATCGCCCGCGCCATCGCGCTGCACCCGAAGCTCGTCATCCTCGACGAGCCGACGGCGGCGCTGGACGTCTCGGTGCAGGCCGTGGTGCTGAACCTGCTGCAGGACCTCAAGGCGCGGCTAGGTATGAGCTATCTGTTCGTCTCGCATGATTTGAATGTGGTGCGCTTGCTGTGCGATCGTGTCATTGTGATGCGGACGGGACGGATTGTCGAGGAAGGCTCTTCCGAGCAGGTGCTCGGCGATCCCAAGGACGACTACACCAAGGAACTGCTGACGGCGATCCCGCATCCGCCGTTGCCAGTGCATTGAGCTGAGACAGTGATGGCCGAGCCGTTGGACGANTATATCGACGCATTATCGAAAGCGCTGGCGCTGCCGGTNGANGAGGCCTGGCGGCCCGCGGTGCGCGCCAATCTCGAAGTNTCGCTGCGGCTCGCCCGCCTGGTCGACGAATTCGCGCTGCCGGACGAGACCGAGCCGGCGCCGATCTTCACGGCCTGATGCTGNCATGACCACCAAGCCAGAGATGACGGCGGCCGAGATCGCCCGCGCGGTCGCAAGTCGCAAGATGTCCGCGGTCGATGCCACTGAAGCCGCGCTCGCGCGCATCAAGCAGCACGACGGCATCCTCAATTCCTTCACCGACGTCACCGCCGAGCGCGCCCGCGCCAAGGCGCGCGCCGTCGATGCCGACATCGCCGCCGGGAAGGACGTCGGCCCGCTCGCCGGCGTGCCCTTCGCGGTGAAGAACCTGTTCGACGTCGCCGCGCTTCCAACGCGGGCCGGCTCGAAGATCAACCGCGACCGCGCGCCCGCGAGCCGCGACGCGACGTTGATCGAGCGCATGGAAGCGGCCGGCGCCGTGCTCGTCGGCGCGCTCAACATGGGCGAATACGCCTATGATTTCACCGGTGAGAACGTCCATGACGGTCCCTCGCGCAATCCGCACGACACCACGCGCATGACCGGCGGCTCCTCCGGCGGCTCGGGCAGTGCCGTCGGCGGCGCGCTGGTGCCGATCGCGCTGGGCTCGGACACCAATGGCTCGATCCGCGTGCCGTCCTCGTTCTGCGGCATCTTCGGTTTGAAGCCGACCTATGGAAGGCTGTCGCGGGCGCGTTCGTTCCCCTTCGTTGCGAGCCTCGATCATCTCGGCCCGTTCGCGCGGTCCGTCGCCGATCTCGCGCTCGCCTATGACGTGATGCAGGGCGAGGATGCGGACGACAGCGCCTGCACCACACGCGGGCTGGAGCCGACGCTGCCGCTGATCGCCAACCCGGTCTCGGACCTGCGCATCGCCATCGCCGGGGGATACTTTCAGAAGAACGTGTTTCCGGAAGCTGTCGAGGCCGTCGGCCGTGTCGCCAAGGCGCTCGGCGCGACGAAGGTGGTCGACATACCCGAAGCCGCGCGCGCTCGCGCTGCGGCCTATGTCATCTCCACCACCGAAGGTGCCTCGCTGCACCTCGATCGCCTGCGCCAGCGCGCGAACGATTTCGATCCGGCCGTGCGCGACCGGCTGATCGCCGGCGCCATGGTGCCGGCAGCGCTGGTCGACCGCGCGCAAAAATTCCGCCGCTGGTATCGCGCCCAGCTCGCCGAGATCTTCAAGTCGGTCGACGTGCTGCTGGCGCCGGCAACGCCCTGCACCGCGCCGAAGCTCGGCCAGGTCAATTTCAATCTCGACGGCGTCGAGCTCCCGGTCCGTGCCAATATCGGCATTCACACCCAGCCGATCTCGTTCATCGGACTGCCGGTCGTCGCGGTTCCGGTGCCGCTCGAGCCGCTGCCGATCGGCGTGCAGATCATCGCGGCGCCCTGGCGCGAGGACATTGCGCTCCGCGTCGCCTATGCCCTGGAAAAGATGGGCGTGGCTGCCGCGCCTGCCCCAAGGGGACTTTAAGCGGACTTAAGCGGACCTTGAGAGGAATTTGAGATGGAGATCGATCTCCCCGATGTGATCGCGGAAGTCAAAGCCGCGTTCGATCGTTATGAGCGGGCTCTCGTCAGTAACGACGTCGCCGTGCTCGGCGAGCTGTTCCGCAACGATCCCCGCACGCTGCGCTACGGCATGGGCGAGAATCTCTACGGCTATGAGGCGATCAACGGCTTCCGCGCCGCTCGCTCGCCGGTTGGGCTGAACCGCCGCACCGCCAAGACCGTCATCTCGAGCTATGGCCGCGACACGGCCGTGGCGTCCACGCTGTTCTATCGCGACACCGCGCCCGGCAAGGTCGGCCGGCAGATGCAGACCTGGATTCGGTTCCCGGAGGGCTGGCGCGTCGTCGCCGCCCATGTCAGCATCATCGACGAGCCGAAAGAGACCGCATGACGCTTGACGATTTTCCGCAAGGGACACTGCCGACGGAGCCGGTGGTGCCGCGCGTCGATCGTCCCTCTGCATCGGTGCAGAAGGTCACGCGCGCGGAGGAGCTGCGCCTGCAGCTCGCCGACGAGATCGTGCGCGGCGCCCTGGCCCCCGGCTCGCCGCTGGACGAGACCGACATCGCGCGCCGCTTCAACGTCTCGCGGACGCCGGTACGTGAGGCGCTGCGCCAGCTCGTGGCGAGCGGCCTCGTCGAGGCGCGCGCCCATCGCGGCGCGGTGGTGGCGCAGCCCTCGATCGAGCGGCTGACGGGCATGTTCGAAGCGATGGCCGAGCTGGAGGCGCTGTGCGCCGGCCTTGCCGCCGAGCGCATGTCCGCCGCCGAACGGCATGGCCTCGAAGCGATCCACGAAGAGCTGCGGGTGCTGAGCTACACCGGCAATCCCGATCGCTTCCACGAGGTCAACGAGCGCTTCCACAATGCGATCTATGCGGGATCGCAGAACGGCTACATCGCCGAGATCACGCTGGCCACCCGCGTCCGCGTGCAGCCGTTCCGCCGCGCCCAGTTCCGCAATCTCGGCCGCCTCGCCAAATCGCAAGCCGAGCACGACCGCGTCGTCGTCGCCATCATGCGCGGTGACAAGCAGGGCGCCGCCGCCGCGATGCGCGCGCATATCGAACTGGTGCGCGGGGAGTACGAGATCTACGCGGTGTCGGTGTAGACGCATACGCGGTGCCGTAGGGTGGGCAAAGCGAAGCGTGCCCACCCTAAAGTAATGGTGGGCACGCCGCGCGAAGAGCGCGTCTTTGCCCACCCTACGAGACCGGCTAGGCCTTCGCGGATTCCGCCATGAACTTTCGCCAGCCGCCATAGGCCGTGATATCGCGCGCGTCGCCCAGCGCTTCCGGCTCGACGAGAAATCCCTTCACGCTGCGGCCATCGGCGAGGCGCACCGTGCCGATTGCCATCGGCGCGGGAATGGCGTTGACGAACTTGCCGAACGCCGACGACGACAGCGACCAGATCTCCAGCTCGATCGCCGCGCCGTTACCGGCTGCAACCCGCAGCATGCCCGGCTTCGGCGGCGTGGTCTGAAGCGCGAAGAGCTTGTAGTCGGGCGCGGTTTTGGTCGCCTCGATCAGCGTGGCATTCAGCGCCGTCAGTTCACCGTTGAGCGCCATGCCGGACAGATGTGCACCGACGACCGCGATCGGGATCTCGTCGCCGCTGCTTGCCGGCAGCGCTGCGAGCGGAGCCTGCGCCACGCCCTTGGCGCCGAGGCTCAGCTTCGTATCCGCATGAAACACCCGCCCGATGCTGGCGAGCATCGCGTCGCGTCCCGCGTGCGCCAGCAGCGTGATGCCGAACGGGATGCCGTCATTGCGCATCGATGCCGGCAGCGCCAGGCCGCAGAGATCAAGCAGGTTGACGAAATTGGTGTAGGTGCCGAGCCGGCTGTTGAGCTCGATCGGATTGGCGAGGACCTGTGCGGTCGTATAGGCCGTCGGCGCCGTCGGCAGCACCAGCGCGTCGATATTCGCAAATGTCCGCTCGGCGATCTTGCGCAAGCCCTGCAGGCGATACAGCGCCGAAAAGGTCTCGGCCGCCGTCAGCCGCGCACCGGCCGCGGTGATCTCGCGCGTCACGGCATGGATCGCATCGGGCGCGGAGGCGAGCAGATCCTTGATCACGAGATAGCGCTCGGCGACCCACGGACCCTCATAGAGCAGCCGCGCCGTCTCGTAGAACGGCTCGAGGTCGAATTCGACCAGCTCAGCGCCGAGCGCAGTCCAGCGCGTCAACGCATCGGCGTAGGCGGCTTCCGCCTTCTTGTCGCCGAAGAAGATCAGTTGACCCCTGCGCGGCACGCCAAGACGCAAGCCTGTCGGAAGCGGCGTGATCGGCTGAAGCGGCCGGTCGCGCGAGAACGGATCGGCTTGGTCCGGTCCCGCCATCACGGAGAGCGCGAGCGCGGCGTCGTCCACCGTCAGCGCGAACACCGAGATGCAATCGAGCGTGCGGCAGGCCGGCACCAGGCCCGCATTCGAGATCATGCCGAGGCTCGGCTTCAGTCCGACGATGTTGTTGAGCATGGCCGGCACCCGGCCCGAGCCGGCGGTGTCGGTCCCCAGCGACAGCGGCACGAGCCCCGCGCCCACCGCCACGGCAGAGCCCGAGCTCGATCCGCCGGGAATGAGATCCTCGCGAATGGAATTTTTGGGAATGCCATAGGGTGAACGCACGCCGACGAGGCCGGTTGCGAACTGATCGAGATTGGTCTTGCCGATGATGATGGCGCCGGCCGCGCGCAGGCGCGCCACCGCGGTCGAATCGTGCGTCGGCGTCGTGGAGAACGCCGGGCAGGCGGCCGTGGTGGGAAAACCCAGCGCGTCGATATTGTCCTTCACCGCCACCGGCACGCCGTAGAGCGGAAGGCCGGCGGCATCCGCGCGCGCAGCCAGCCTCTCGGCCTCCGCGACCGCGTCCTTTTCGTCGCGCAGGCTGATGAAGATGGCGGGATCGTTGTGGTCGCGGATGCGCTGATAGGTGCGCGCGACCGTCTGTGCCGGCGTCAGCGTGCCCGCGCGATGCGCGGCCACAATCGCGGCGATCGTTTCAGGCTGCTCAGCCCCCATCTCAGCCCTCATGGCGACAAAACTCCAATCTGTCTTCGCCCGGGGTGAAGCAAGCGATGTGCCATTGTGTACAATATCCGAGCAGCACGATTGCTCCGGATCTTATCGTGTGATCAGGGACTTGGGGGATATTTCGCGGAGTGGCTGGGCAGTCGCGGCGCCGCCCTGGGGTGGGCATTTGCTCAAATCATGAGCAGTCGAGGTCAGGTGAAGTCAGCGAGGATGCGGAGCAGCTGCGCCCGGTTCTCCTTGCCGATCTTCGCCTCGACATGCCGCTCGTGCTCGGCCGCGAGCCGCTTGAATTTCGCCAGCGCCGTCCCGCCCTGCGCGGTGAGGTGCAGTGCATGGGAGCGGCGGTCCTCCTTCGACTTGACCCGCTTGACCAGCTTGCGCTGCTCGAGGCTGTCGAGCAGATGCACCAGCCGGGCGCGCTCGATGCCGAGGCGTTTTGCCACCGCCATCTGCGACAGGCCCGGATTGGCTCCGATCACCGTGAGCACCGAATATTGCGTCGGCCTGATGTCGACCTCGCCGAGTGTCTTGATGAAGTCCTGGAAGATCCAGATCTGGAAGCGTCGCACCGCATAGCCGGCGTGCCCGACCAGCGCGTCGAGGCCGACATCGTCGGCGACCTCGCGCGGCGCCGCGCCGTTGCCGGCGCGCTTGCGTGGGGCAGTCTGGGTTGCGCTGGCTGTCACATCGTGTCTCCGCCGGGCAAGCTTAGCGCGTCAGCGGGCCAAGCGAAAGATTGTTGTTGACGACAACAATTGTCATGCCCAACATTATGGCCAAGGCAGCCCGAACGAAGCTGCGGCCGATCCCGGATCCGGGCGGAGGGAGGAAACACATGACAGTCGCCCCACGCGGTGACGTTACAGGCCTGTTCGCAACGCCGAAGACCGTCGCAGAGCACCGCGCCGACGGCAGCATCGTGCTGCGTTCGCCCGATCCTTTGCGCGAGGGCGCGCGCTGCGTCGGCGACTGGCTGGAGCATTTTGCGCGTCAAACGCCCGACGCCATCTTCCTCGCCGAGCGCGGCCATGTCGATGCGCCTTGGACCACAATCACCTATGCGCAGGCGCTGTACCAGGTGCGCGCCGCGGCGTCCTGGATTCTGGCGCAGGGCCTCAGCGCTGCGCGCCCGCTCGCGATCCTTTCCGACAACAGCATCGACCACGCGCTGCTCGCGCTCGCCGCCCAGCATGTCGGCGTGCCCTCCGCCGCGATCTCGCCGGCCTATTCGCTGATGTCGAGAGATTTCGAGAAGCTGAGGAGCATGATCACGCTGCTCGAGCCGGGCGCGATCTACGTCTCCGCGACAAAGCCATTCGCGGCGGCGCTCGCCGCCATCGCGCCGCTGCACGATGCACAGATCATCAGTGGCAATGAGGAAGATGCCGGTGCGCTCGCCTTCCGCACCGTTGCGGCAACGCCGGAGAATCCTGAGGTGGCAACGGCGTTCGCCGCCGTGACGCCGGACACGATCGCGAAATTCCTGTTCACGTCAGGGTCAACAGGCTCGCCGAAGGCCGTCATCAACACGCAGCGCATGCTGACCTCGAGCCAAGAGGCCAAGGCGCAGACCTGGACCTTCCTGCAGCCCGGCCGCGGCGATCTCGTCATCCTTGACTGGCTGCCCTGGAGCCACACTTTCGGCGCCAACCACAATTTCAATCTCGTGCTGCGCAATGGCGGCTCGCTCTATATCGACGGCGGCAAGCCGGCGCCCGGTCTGTTTGCGACGTCGCTGGCCAATCTGAAAAGCGTGATGCCGACGGTCTATTTCAACGTGCCGCGCGGCTTCGACATGCTGAGCTCCGCACTGCGCGGCGACGAGGCGCTGTGCCGCCGCTTCTTCAGCGAAGTGAAATTCGCCTTCTATGCCGGCGCGGCGCTGCCGCAGAACCTCTGGGACGCGCTCGCGGAACTCTCGATCAACACCGTCGGTCGCGCGCTGCCGATGGTCTCGGCCTGGGGCTCGACCGAGACCTCGCCGCTGGCGACCGACTGCCATTTCCTCGCCGAACGCTCCGGCAATATCGGCGTGCCCATTCCCGGCACCGAATTGAAGCTCGTCACGTCAGGCGACAAGCTGGAGGTGCGGGTGCGCGGCCCCAACGTCACGCCGGGCTATTGGAAGGCGCCGGAGCTGACGAAGCAGGCTTTTGACGAGGAGGGTTTTTATCTGATCGGTGATGCCGTGAAGCTGGCCGATGCCGGGCGGCCCGAGCGCGGCCTGTTCTTCGACGGCCGCGTCGCCGAGGACTTCAAGCTCAATTCCGGCACCTGGGTCAGCGTCGGCACGCTGCGCGTCGCCGGCATCGCCGCGCTCTCGCCGTTGGCGCAGGACATCGTCGTGTCGGGTCATGGCGGCGACGAGGCACGCTTCCTGGTGTTTCCGAACATCGCGGCTTGCCGCGCCCACGCCGGCCTGGGCGAGACGGCCGAGGTGAACGAGGTGCTCGCGCACGACAAGGTCAGGGCTGCCATCGCGCAGGGCCTGGCGAAACTCAGGCAGCAGGGTCCCAACTCTTCCGGCCACGCCACCCGCGCGCTGCTGCTCGCCGAGCCGCCATCGGTCGACGGCGGCGAGATCACCGACAAGGGCTACATCAACCAGCGCGCCGTGCTGACGCGGCG
>JGI25153J46596_10002110_pt1 | contig 11643 bp, 7 predicted proteins | sample AraplaMF_Col_mMF_FD_46596 | JGI IMG/M metagenome (IMG submission 46596)
AACTGGCGCGGGCTGGAAAGCCTGCTGAAGGCCCAGCTCAAGCTCGGCCGCTGCAAGATGGTGCCGAAGGAGCGGATCGAGGACGGCGTCAACTGCTCGGTCCCGATCGCAACGCCCGGCTTCTATCCGATGGTCGCGGACGGCCGCATCAAGGCGGTGTTCGGCACGTTCGATCATTACGAGGCCGACAGCATCGTGATGAGCGGCGGCGAACGCATCGGCGCCGATGTCGCGGTGCTCGCGATCGGCTACAAGCTCGGCGTGCCGTTCCTTCCGGCAGCGTATCAAGAGAAACTGGTCGATGCCGACGGGCAATACCGGCTCTATCGCCTGATCGCCAACCCCGATCTGCCGGAGCTCGGCTTCGTCGGCTTCAACTCCTCGTTCTGCACCGTGCTCTGCGCCGACCTCGCCGCCAACTGGCTGGTGCGCTATGCCGACGGCCAGCTCGCNAAGCAGCCGACGGCGCAGGCGATGCGCGACAACATCGAGATGATGCTGCACTTCAAGCGCGTCGAGCGGCCGGCCGCAGGCGTCTATGGCGGCCTTTGCGTCGCACCCTATCACTACCGTCATTTCGACGAGCTGATGGCCGACATGGGCGCGAAGCCCTGGAAGCGCGGCGGACCCGCCGGACATTTCCAGCCGCCGGATGCGGACGCCTATGCCAAGTTCCTGGCAACGGCGCCGGAGTACCGGGCGGCGTGACGAGGAGAATTGCGGCTGCTCGTGTCTGATGGTTACGATCTCGCTGGCCATCGAATCGACGGGAACCAGCCATGGGATCGAGACGACTTGCCGCCGCGGCCTTCGCGGCCCTTGCCCTCCTTGTGACGACACCCGCCGTCGCACAGGGCGGCGCACCGACGCCGAAGCAATCCGAGGCGCTCGCCACCTATGAACGCGCGCTCGGCGAGTTCAAGTCGATCCTCGCCGAGCGGCGGCGCCAGATCGAGGCGAAGGAGCCGCTGCCGAACCTGCCTGGACAGGCGCTCTATCTGGCGCGCGTCGCCGTGATCAGCAGCTACAAGGACCTGACCGACGCGATGCCGTCGCGGGTCGGCAAGCCCAACAAGTTCGAGATTCCCCCGGCCTATTTCGACGCCGCCATCGAGCCCCTGATCGACGAATATGCGCGGCTGTTCGACATCATGGAGGCGCCGCCGGCCGGCGCGCAGAACTCGGCGACGCCGTTCAAGGACGTCGTCGATTTGGCATCCACGATCGCGCGCGCCAAGGGGCTTGGGCCGGTTCACGCCGAAGCCGCCGGCCGCATCAGCCTCGGGCTGTTTTTTGCAGAAACCAACGGCAAGCAGAATGTCCGCAACGGGCGCTCGAACACTTATATGGGCAGCTTCCAGACCGGCCCGTCCGAGGACCGCAACGGCCGCAGGAAATGGGAGGCGATCAAGGGTGAGATCGCGGCGCTCGATCCGGAGCTGAACGCGCGCGACGACAAGGAAGAGGCGCGCGCCCGTGGCACCGATTACCGTTTCAATCACTGGACCAATGTGCGCGACGGCCTGATGAACGCGCATGCGGATCTCTTCCGCGAGATCCCCGGGATCGTGAAAACGCTGCCCGACCCGATCGACCAGATGAAGCTGTTCGAGCTGATCCAGATCGTGCCGACCCCGACCCGGTCCGCGCTCAAATCGGGCGATCTCCTGAACTACCGGGTGTCCAGTCCCACGGTCATGAAGCACCTGCGCAACAACAGCATCTTCGCGTTCGGGCAGGCCGACCGGGCGCGCACCTCGGCCAGCTTCCGCGAGATCATGGCCGCGATGTGGCTGTTCAACCGGAAGTTCGAGAAGGCGATGGCGAAATACGCGGAGATCAAGCCGCGTTGACGGATCAGCCGGAGCGCAGGACGTGGCGCCGGCTCGCCCCGCCGTCATTGCGAGGAGCCCTTGCGACGAAGCAATCCAGGCTGCCACCGTGGAAAGATTCCGGATTGCTTCGCTCCGCTCGCAACGACGGAACAAGCGAAGGGGGCGCCCTAGTTCTCCACCTTGTAACCATCCGTCAGCGTCTTCAGGAAGGCGATGATGTCGGCCTCGTCCTGCTCCGTCATCGCCGGCTCGTCGCCGAGGTGGCGGTCGAACGGCGGATCCGTCACGTCGACATTGGCGTGGTATTTTGCCGGCAGGTCGTCGTACTTCAGCACCGTGCCGTCAGCTGCGCGCGGAAACACCTTGTCCGGATTCGTGTCGCGGAAATTGTAGAAGTCCATCACCTGCTGGAGGGTGCTGAAGACGCCGTTATGGAAGAAGGCGTGGCGCGTTGCCGTGTTGCGCAGCGTCGGTGTCAGGAACATGCCGCAATATTGCGTCTGCTCGGCAATGTCGGTGCGCTGCGGACCGCAGACGCCGAGATCGAAATAGCCGGGATCCCGATTGCCGGCGAGCGCGGCATTGCGCGGCGCGCCGAGCGCCTCGTATTGATGGTCCGTGAACAGCGGCGGCAGGCCGTCGCGGGTCGGCGCCGAGGTGTGGCATCCCGCGCAATTGGCCTTGTCGGGGTCGTTGAACGCCTGCAGGCCGCGCAGCTCGCTCTCGGAAAGGCGCGCCTTGCCTTCGAGCCAGTAATCGTACTTGCTGGTGTAGGGATGGAAGCTCGGTTCCTCCACCTGATAACGCGCGACCGCAAACATCGCCTCCGCGATCAGCAGCCGCTGATTCCTGAGCACACCGGCACCGAACAACTCGACGAAGCGGCCGGCATAGGGCGCGCGGCGCAGCTTGTCGGCGACGATCTCGGCGCTACCGCCGTCCATCTCGTTGGGATCGAGCAGCGGAAACAGCGCCTGGTCCTGCAGCGTGTCGGCGCGGCCGTCCCAGAACAGGCCGCCCTGCGGCACGATGTTGGCCGACGCACCGGTGTAACCCGCGGTCTTGGTCGTGCGTGCCGCCTGCCGGCCGATCGCGGCCATCTGCGCGAGATCGACGATGTTGTCGTCGTCGCCCTTGTCGGGGCCGATGCTGAAGTTGGGATGGCGGTCGAGATAGGTCAGCGACGGCACGGCGCGTGCGCCTTGCCGCGACAGGTCGGCGCCGCCGAGCATGACGGGCCCGTCATTGGGCGGACCGTAAGCGTGATCCGGGCTGTGGCAGGACGCGCATGACAACTTCCCGGACGAAGACAGCGAGGCGTCATAAAAGATCTCCTTGCCGAGCTGCGCCATCGCCGACAGAGGGGCGACGGGCGGACGCCTGAGCTGAACCGGGTTCGGATTCACGCCCGCCGGATTTGTCTCGGTTGCAAAGACGGCGCCGGCCAGACAGAGCAGGCCGGCGCCGAGAAGCCACATGGTGCGGCTGTTCATATGAGCTGACGTCCTAGTGGTGATGATGCTCGTCCGGCGGGCTGGTCATCACCGTGCCGGAAGTCGGATCGAGGAACAGCGCATCGGCCCGGAGGTCATGGCTGTGATCATGATCGAAGTCGAACAGGTCCATGATCGATCCGGCGCCGGNATCGAACGCGCCGCCGCCCAGACGCTTGCCGTGCAGCCANTTGTCCTCGATGAAGCGGACCACCGACGCCTGCGTGGTGTAGGCGTGGCTGACATAGTTGGTCTTCGCGTAGGGCGAGACCACGATCAGCGGNACGCGCGTGCCCGGACCGCAGCGGCCGTTCACGGNCTGGCCGGAGAGGCCCTTCGGNGCAGGCTGCTTGTTGGGACCGAGGCCGCAGAGGCCGGCGCCGTTGATCTGATCGGCGGTCGCATCATACGAGGCGTTCTTCGGCGCAACGTACTGGTGATCGTACCAGCCGTCGGAGTCGTCATAGGTGATGATGACGGCGGTCTCGCGCCATTCCGGCTGCCTCTGCAGGAAGTTGATCAGCTCGACATTGCCGGCCTGCTCGTCGAGNGGGTCGGAGTTGCCGGCGTGACCGTCCTGNTAGGCCGGCATCTTGACGTAGGAGACGGCCGGGAAATTGCCGGCCTTGATCGCGGCATAGAGGTCTTCGAGGTCGTAATTGTGGTTGGCCGGGTCGACCTTGCCGTTGAGATCATGGGTGTGGCCGATCGCGTGGATCGAGCTCGGCCGCGCATGGGTCGGGTTGGCCGTGGACGCGTGATACTGGAAGAAGGCGTGGTGCGGAATGTAGTCGGTGACGGTGCTGTTGACGTTGCTCGAGAACGTGCTGCGCGCGCAGCCGGTGGTGCCGTTGGCGTTCTTGAGCGTCAGATCGAAGCCGCCCATGAAGCTGCCCCAGCTGACGTGCTCGTCGGTGAGCAGGTCGCCGATGTTCTTGCCGCCCATCAGCATCGTGCTGGTGATGCTCGAGCAGGCGTCGTGGCCGGGGTCGGTGTCGCCGATCAGCGTCAGGCCACCCTGGCCGTCGGCGATCGACGATGAGGTGCCGACGACATTCTGCACGCCGTTGGTCTGCGCGGCGACCACCTCGAGCACGCCGGGCGTCGAGGGACCGAACGTGTCGGTCCAGTTGTTGTCGCTCATGGCGAAGTGCTGGGCGTAGTTCCAAAGCGCGGTGACGGTGTTGCCGTCGAAATAGCCCATGACCTGGCCGTTNGTGCCGAACGCGCCNGCGCCGCCGGCGGTGCCGCGGCCGGTGTACTTCGGAAACAGGTCTTCCTTGCCGTTGTCCACGGCCTGCTGCTCCGGCGTNTAGGAATGGTTCTGGGAGCGCGTGTTGGCCTGGGTGCGGTCGAGGCGGAACGGATCGGTNGCGCCGGTGCCGTTGGCCGGGTTGCTGTTCGGATTGTTCACCAGCAGATTGGCGTTGGCGAGGTTGTTGACCTTCGGCGTATGCGGCTTCGGCACGAACGGGATCGAGCCGGACGGATTGGCCGCGTTCGGATAGGTCGCGAAATAATGGTCGAACGAGCGGTTCTCGTTGAAGATGATCACGAGATGCTTGATCGGCGTTTCCGTATGAATGTCATGCGGATGACGGTGATGNTCGTCCCGATCNTGGCCGTGATCGCGGTCCCGGCCGAAATCGTCCGCGAGGACGGGAAGAGTGCAGGCGAGCGCGCTCGCGGCCACGAANATCGCNGCCGTCGTCAGGANTTTCGATTTCATTTTTATGACGCCCCGAAGAATGAGGATGTTTACGATCAGAAATCTTCTAAACACCGCGAATGACAGGCCTGTGTCAGTTTGACGCAGGCAGCACTTTACGCACGCGCCGAGACGAGGTTTTTGCGAGCCGGGCGCTTCGCCGTGCGGAGCCGTCGCGCCGTTTTATTCCGCGGGCGAAGGCAAAAATGATCCCGCTCAGATTGTTGCCTGATGCGCCCGGTTGCATTTAGCTTGGCCGGACAAGAACAAAGCCTCAGGGGGAAAACATGGAAGCCGCTTTTCGCAGGCGCTCGCGCCTTGCCGCGTCAGCTCTGGTCGCAACTTCGCTGGCCGGCCTCGCTGGTTTCGCCGCCCATGCCGAGATCGTCGTCACCGCCAATGACGGCAAGATGGCGCTGGAAAACGGCAATGCCGTGGTCCGCAAGCAGCCGTTGCCGGACACGGTCAGCGTCATCGACCTTACCGACGGCACGCTCAAACTGCTTGGCGAGGTGGCGGCCCCGGCCAGCGTTGTCGGCCCGCCGCCGAGCGTGGCGGTTGCGCCCGATGGTTCGTTCGCGCTGGTCACGGGCGCGATGAAGATCGATCCGGCAGATGCGACCAAGGCGGTGCCTGACGACAAGCTCTCGGTCATCGACCTCAAGTCCTCACCGCCAAAAGTGCTCGCGACGCTGCAGGCCGGCGCGGGCGCGGCCGGTGTCTCGATCAACCGGGCGGGCACACTGGCGCTGGTCGCCAATCGCAGCGAGGGCACGGTCTCGGTCTTCACCATCAACGGAACCACGCTGACGCCGGCCGGCAAGATCCAGCTCGGCGACGCCAAGTCCGGCCCGAGCCACGCGGTCTTTTCCCGCGATGGCGCGACCGCGCTGGTCACCCGCGACGGCGACAGCAAGATCTCGCTGCTCACCGTGGACGGAAGCAAGGTCGAATACGCCAAGCGCGACCTNACCGCCGGCGTCCGGCCCTACGACATCGACCTCACCGGCAGCGCTGCGGCCNTCGTCGGCAATGTCGGCGCCGGCACGGGAGACAACGACACGATCAGCCTGATCGACATGACCNCAAAGCCGGTCCGCGTCGTCTCGACGGTCAGTGTCGGGCAGACNCCGGAAGCGGTGAAGATGTCNCCGGACGGCANCCATGTCGCCGTCACCGTCATGAACGGCTCGAACAAGCCGACGGCCTCNCCGTTCTTCAACGATTTCGGCCTGCTCAAGGTCTACAGGATCTCGGGCACCGAGCTCGCGCCGGTGGCGGAAGCCANGATCGGCCATTGGTGCCAGGGCATGGTGTGGTCGAAGGACTCCAAGCATGTCGTGGCGCAATGCATGGTCGAGAACGAGCTGATCGCNTTCTCGTTCGACGGCAAGTCACTGACCAAGACCTCTACGCTCAAGCTGCAGGTCAGCCCCGCGGGGATCAGAACGGCGGAGCCGTAAGCCGGTCCTGAAAAGCAGGCGAAGCGCCGGAGCGGCAGTCAAAGCCGCTTGGAGAAATGAAAGCGACGAATGCCGCCGCCCAGTGTCTTGTTGCTGGCGGCATCGGCGATCTCGTCGCGCACGTTCTCGTATCCCTCGTTTCGATACAGCGCCAGCGCATCCTGCTGAAGCTCGGACGTACTCAGCTGCAATTCCCACCGATTGCGCCGTCGGCACTCCTCTTCCGCAAACGCCAGCATCTTTCGCGCGATACCCCGGCGCCGCGCGCCGGGAGCAACGTACATGCGCCGTAACTCCATTGCATGATCGCCAACGGACTCCAGCCCAAACATGCCGACAATTTCGTCGTCGCCGACAGCAACCCAGAAACCGCCGTTTCGGCTCGCATAATAATCGGCAAGACGATCTATCTCCTCGACGAGAGAGCGGTCGATGTATCCTTCAAACGCCTCCGCCAAATGCGCCGGCGCCAACAGACGGTTGACCCGGATGAACAACTCGCGCACAGCGGTCGCATCGGCCGGCAAGAAAGCGCGGATCTGCATCTCGCCGGCCATGGAGCTCTCCTTCCTACTCCGTCCGGATCGGCGTGTCCTTCAGGCCGTTGTTGTCATAGGCCTTGCGCAACGTGCCGTTGGTCACCGCCTCGTTCATGAATTTGCTGACGAATGCCAGCGCCTGGCTGTGGCCGAGCGGGACGGCGACGGCGGTCACCGTCTTCTTGAAGGTCTCGTCGAGCACTTTTGTCCCGGGGATCTTCTGCGCCATCTTGTTGAGCTGGTCGCGCGACAGCGCGAAGGCGTCGATCTCGCCATTCTTCAGCAGGCCGAAGATCTCGTCATAGGTCTGATAGCCCGTGACCTTCGCCTGCTTCAGATGCGCGATGGCGCCGCGCATGGTGGTGGTGGCGTTGACGGCCGCGACCTTGACGCCGGGCTGGTCCAGCGTGGCGAAACTGGTGACGGCCGAGCCGGGCTTGACGATGTAGGTGGCGTCCGCGACCTCGTAGATCGGGCCGAACAGCATCTTGGTCTCGCGCTCCGGATCCTTCGGCAGCCAGGTGACGTCCCACGTGCCCTTGCCGGCGGCGTCGGTGATCTGACCGGAATTCTGGTGCACGACATATTCGACGGGTACGCCGAGCTGCGCGGCCATCTCCTTGCCGAGGTCGACCGGCACGCCGGCATAGCCCGTTTCCGTCTTGGTGGACCAGAACGCGCCGCCCGCGGGGCTGATCGCGATCGCGACCCGCAGCTTGCCGGTCGGTGCGATCTCGTCCTTCAGGCCATCGGCTAGCGCGGGCATGGCGACCGCCGCTGCGAGAACAAGGCCCGCGAGGGCCGATTGGAGCAACGTTCGCATGTCATGTTCTCCTCGCTTTTCTTCTTGTCTCGTCTGTCCGTCCAGGACGCCTCGCGCGCCGTCACATGGCGCCAGTTGAATGGCACTTGACGCAATTCTGGTCGATCGTGCGCCCAGTGAAAAGCGATTTGTCATGACAAACCTGTCAAAGGCCACAGCGCGGTTTGCAGTGCAAGGCCGGCGACCGCCAAGAGACTGCCATGCCTATGGTGTTCCACCTCAGGGCGTTTGTTGATAGCCTGCCGCACCGACAGCCAATCATCGGGGGCCTCCGAATGACGTCAGCGAATCCTGCATCTCCCGCACATCGCAATGGAGCGTGGAGGCATGTCGGACGGGCGCTCGCCGCCGCGACCGTGGTGATCGCGCTCGCGGGCTGCGAGGACAAGAACGCCTACGTGCCCCCGCCTCCACCCAAGGTGGACGTGGCGACGCCGGTGCAGCGGCCGGTGACACGCTATGTCGAGGCCACCGGCAACACCGCGCCGATCAAGAATGTCGACCTCGTGGCGCGCGTGCAGGGCTTCCTGCAATCGATCGACTATCAGGACGGCACCTTCGTCAAGCAGGGCACCCAGCTGTTCACGATCGAACCCGAGACCTACAAGCTCAAGCTCGAGCAGGCCCAGGCGGCCGAGACCGGCGCGCAGGCCACGCTGAAGCAGGCGGAGGCCGACTTCAAGCGGCAGACCGAGCTGGTGCAGCGCCAGGCGGTCTCGCAATCCACTCTCGACACCTCGACCTCGACCCGCGAAAACGCGCAGGCTAATCTCCAGCAGGCCCAGGTCAATACCAGGCTCGCCGAGGTCAATTACGGCTACACCAAGGTCACCGCGCCGTTCGACGGCATTGTCAGCGCGCATCTGGTCTCGATCGGCGAGCTCGTCGGCGTCTCCTCGCCGACCCAGCTTGCGACCATCGTCGCACTGGACCCGATCTGGGTGAACTTCACGGTCAACGAGCAGGACGTGCTGCGCATCCGCGCAGAGGCGGCCCGCCGCGGGCTGACCGTGGCCGAACTCAGACAATTGCCCGTCCAGGTGGGCCTGCAGACCGAGACCGGCTATCCGCATGAAGGCCATCTCGACTACGTCTCGCCGACCCTCAATACATCGACCGGCACGCTCGCGGTGCGCGGCGTCATCCCCAACGACAAGCGGGTGCTGCTGCCCGGCTATTTCGTCCGCGTCCGCGTGCCCTTCACCCAGGAGAAGGAAGCGCTGCTCGTCCCCGACACCGCACTCGGCAGCGACCAGGGCGGCCGCTATCTCCTCGTCGTCAACGCCGACAACGTCGTCGAGCAGCGCAAGGTGCAGATCGGCCCGACCGACAACGGCCTGCGCGTGATCGAAAGCGGCCTCAAGCCGGACGACCGCGTGGTCATCGCGGGACTGCTGCGGGTGATCCCCGGGCAGAAGATCGACCCGCAAGCAACGAAGATCGACCAGCCTCAGGCATCTGCCAAGTGAGGGGGCGCCAGTCATGATCTCGAAATTCTTCATCGAGCGGCCAGTCCTCTCGAACGTCATAGCCCTCCTGATGATCCTGATCGGCGGCGTCGCGCTGTTCAACCTCGCGGTCGCGCAATACCCGGACGTGGTGCCGCCGACGGTGCAGGTCACCACGCGCTATCCCGGCGCCAGCGCCAAGACCGTGATCGACACGGTCGCCCTGCCGATCGAGCAGCAGGTCAACGGCGTCGAGGACATGCTCTACATGCAGTCCTATAGCGGCTCCGACGGCACCTACACGCTGACCGTCACCTTCAAGATCGGCACCGACCTGAACTTCGCTCAGGTGCTGGTGCAGAACCGCGTCTCCAGCGCGCTCTCGCAACTGCCGCAGTCGGTGCAGAACCAGGGCGTCACCGTCCAGAAGAAATCGACCTCGATCCTGCTGTTCGTGACGCTGACCTCACCGGACAAGAAGTACGACAGCCTCTATCTGAGCAACTACGCCACCATCAACATCCGCGACGAGCTCTCGCGCTTGCCCGGCGTCGGCAACGTCACGGTGTTCGGCGCCGGCCAGTATTCGATGCGGGTCTGGCTCGACCCGAGCAAGCTGCAGGCGCGCGCATTGGTGCCGCAGGACGTCATCAACGCGATCCAGCAGCAGAGCCAGCAGGTCTCCGCCGGCCAGGTCGGCGCGCCGCCGACGCCGCCGGGCCAGGCGTTCCAGTACACGCTCAACGTCAACGGNNGGCTCGACGACACCACCCAGTTCGAGAACATCATCGTCAAGACNGGNACCAGCGGCGACGTCACGCGGGTCCGCGACGTCGGCTGGGTCGAACTCGGCGCGCAGACCTACAGCCAGATCTTCTCGCTCAACAAGCAGCCCGCCACCGGCATCGGCGTGTTCCAGTCGCCCGGCGCCAACGCGCTCCAGGTCGAGCAGGCCGTCGAGAAGAAGATGGCCGAGCTCGCCAAGCGCTTCCCCGAAGGGATCAAATACGACACGCCGTTCGACACCACCAAGTTCGTCGAGGCCTCCGTGCACGAGGTCTACATGACGCTGATCGAGGCCGGCCTCCTGGTGCTGGTCGTGATCCTCGTCTTCCTGCAGGACTGGCGCGCGATGCTGGTGCCGGCGACGACCGTGCCCGTCACCATCATCGGCGCCTTCGCCGCGATGGCGGCGCTCGGCTTCACCATCAACATGTCGACGCTGTTNGCGATCGTGCTCGCGATCGGCATCGTCGTCGACGACGCCATCGTGGTNGTGGAAGGCGCCGCGCACAATATCGAGCANGGCATGAACGGCCACGACGCCGCGATCAGGGCGATGGACCAGCTGTTCGCGCCGATCGTCGGCATCACGCTGGTCTTGATCTCGGTGTTCCTGCCGGCCTCGTTCCTCGCAGGCCTCACGGGCCGCATCTATTCGCAATTCGCGCTCGTGATCGCGGCGACCGCGCTCTTGTCCGCCATCAACGCAGCGACGTTGAAGCCGACGCAATGCGCGCTGTGGCTGCGGCCGACGGTGCCGCCGGAGCAGCGCAACTTCTTCTATCGCGGTTTCAACAACGTCTATAACCGGGTCGAGCGTGGCTATACGCGGCTGATCACCTTCCTGGTCAGGCACGCCACCGTGTCGGTCGCGATTGCCCTCGTGCTGATCGGGATCGGCGGCTACGGCCTGTCGCGGGTGCCGACCGGGTTCCTGCCGATCGAGGACCAGGGCTATCTGATCGCCGCCATCCAGCTCCCCGACGGCGCCTCGCTGGAGCGGACCCAGAAGGTACTCGACCGGGCCAGCGAGATCATCAAGGACACGCCCGGCGTCCAGCAGGTCATCACCATCGCCGGCATCTCCGCGCTCGACAGCAGCGCGAGCCTTGCCAATGCCGGCGTCGCCTACATCATCCTGAAGGACTGGGACGCGCGCAAAGGACCCGGCGAGGATCTGCGCTCGCTGGTCTACGGCCTCAACGACAAGCTCGCGGTGATCATGGAGGCGCGCACCATCGTGCTGCCGCCGCCGCCGATCCAGGGCATCGGCAACGCCGCCGGCTTCTCGATGCAGGTCGAGCTGCGCGACGGCAACAGCGACTTCGCCAAGCTGCAGGCGATCACCGGGGCGATGGTCTCCAACGGCCAGAGCCAGAGCGCGCTGCAGCGCGTGCAGTCATCGTTCCGCTCGTCGGTGCCGCAGTTCAACGTCGAGATCGACCGCATTAAGACCCAGACGCTGCACGTCACCACCGACCAGGTGTTCTCGGCGCTGTCGACCTATCTCGGCTCGTCCTATGTCAACCAGTTCAACAAGTTCGGCCGCGT
>JGI25153J46596_10002120_pt1 | contig 11609 bp, 12 predicted proteins | sample AraplaMF_Col_mMF_FD_46596 | JGI IMG/M metagenome (IMG submission 46596)
AGGATTTTTGTCATTGCGACATCGTAGCCGGGATGGCGCGCGCCGTGCAATCCGCCTCAGCGCACGACCTCGTCAATCCACGCGGCGAATGCGTCCAGCGCCTCGTCCATAACCGCGCGATCGTTCCGCCCGGAGCTCTTCAGCACATGGAACGAATGATCGGCGGCCTCAAGCAAATGCAGCGTCGCGCGCGATCCCAGCCCCTTCACGACCGGTTTGAGCAGGTTCAATTCCGCCAGCGCATCGCGCGTGCCCTGCAGGAACAGCATCGGTATCTTGACCTCGGCAAGATGCTTGGCCCGGTCGCTGGACGGCTTTCCGGCCGGATGCAGGGGAAAGCCGAGAAAGGCGAGCCCGCGAACGCCCGGCAATGCCTGCAAGGCCTGCGCCTGCGACGTCATCCGCCCACCGAAGGACTTGCCGCCCGCAAGCAGCGGCAACGCGGGATAGCAGCGCGCCGCTTCCGTCACCGCCGCCCGCACCGCAGCGTGCGCCACCGCCGGCGGATCGGGCCGCTTGCTGCCTTTCTCCATATAGGGGAACTGATAGCGCAGCGACGCAATGCCGCGCTCGGCGAGGCCGGCGGCGATCGCCTCCATCGACGCATGGGTCATGCCGGCGCCGGCCCCGTGCGCGAACACGCAACAAGCGCGGGGCTGCGTCGGCCGCACCAGCAGGGCCGACACCGCCTCGGAAGGACTGACTTCAATTCGCAGGCGCTCCGCAGCTTTTTCATTCATGTGATCTGCCTGACACTCCACCACATCAGGGAGCTTCTATACTGCAAAAAAGGCCGAGCTCAGCCGCGCAAGGCCCCGAGGAGCCGGATTTATGGACAGAGCCATGACGCCACTATAGGATGGCATCATATTCAATCGCACGCCGAGGGTGATTCGCCTTCCGGCGTTTTTTGCTAACAGACGGATATTGCGCGCTGATCGCGCGGGTTTGGGGAGGGGGCAGTCCATGCGCGGCTGGAGAATTGCGAAAATTGTGGGCGTGCTGGCGATCGTCGGCATCGGTTACGCCGCCTTCAAGGACGACATCGCCAAGACCTGGCAGGATCTTCATGTCAGGCTCGTCGAGCATCCNACGCCGAAAAAGACCGTCTGGCTCGACCAGGGCATAGCCAAGGAAAAGCTGAGCTGGTTCTACCACGCCGACCAGGGCACGCGAACCTTCGGCTTTCCCTACGAATGGCTGATGGCGCTCGAGCAGCCGACGATTTCGTGGGTGCCGTTCACCAAGGTCGGCCTCTTCAGCGACCCCGCCTATCTCGATCGCTACGGGTTCATTGCGGACACCATCATCCCGGGCAAGGAGGCGCTTCCGATCGGGTTCGCGAAGGGCTCCGTGATGCTCGACCCGACCGGCGCTCCGTGGAAGAACCCGCGAACCAAGCAGGAGATGCAAGGTGTCGGCCTGACCTGCGCCGCCTGCCACACCGGCAGCTTCACCTACAAAGACACCGCCGTCGTCATCGACGGCGGGCCGGCGCTGACCAATCTCTTCGGAATGAAGCAGGGCATGGGCATCTCGCTGGTGCTGACGCGATACTGGCCCGGCCGCTTCGACCGCTTCGCCGACCGCATTCTGGGACCGGACTCCACGGTCGACGACCGCGAGACGCTGAAGACCCAGCTCGACCAGGTTCTCGCCCAATACAAGCAGGTCAAGAGTCTGGAAGAACGCGTCGCCGCCCAGAGCATCCTGGAAGGCTACGGACGGCTCGACGCGCTCAACCGGATCGGCAACCAGGTGTTTTCACTCGATTTGAAGAAGCCGGAAAACTATGCCGGCTCGTCCGCGCCGGTGCATTTTCCGCGGATCTGGAACACGCCATGGTTCGACTGGGTGCAATATAATGGCTCCATCATGCAGCCGATGGTGCGCAACGCCGGCGAATCGCTCGGCGTCTCGGCGGAGCTCAACCTGACCGAGCCGTCGAAGGGCCTCTACAAATCGAGCGTCGATCTGACGTCGCTCTACGACATGGAGCAGATGATCAAGGGCGACAAGCCGCCGAACGCGAAGGACGGATTCTCAGGGCTGAAGTCGCCGAAATGGCCGGGCGAGATCCTGCCGCCGGTCGACCCGAAGCTCGCCGAAAAGGGTGCCGATCTCTACAAGACGCATTGCCAGGAGTGCCACCGCCCGCCGGTGACGAGCGCGGCGTTCTATGATTTCAACAACAAGGACTGGTGGACCAAGAACGCGGCGGGCGAAGCGATCCTCAAGGTCGAGAACGTTCCGATCTCGCATGTCGGCACCGACCCCGCGCAGGCGGCGGATATGATCGCGCGCACGGTCGCGGTTCCCGAAAACCTCGGCATCAAGAGCAGCGGTTTTGCGTTCGCGCTCGGCGAACTCGTCGAGAAGACCGTCAACGCGATCTTCGACCAGCAGAANCCGCCGCCGAGCCCCGCGGACCGCAGCCGGATCGAGGGCTACATGCCNAACGAACTCCGCGGCGAACTCGCCTACAAGGTCCGGCCCCTGAACGGCGTCTGGGCGACACCGCCCTATCTGCACAACGGCGCGGTGCCGACCATCGACGATCTGCTTGGCGATCCGGAGCAGCGGCCGAAGAAATTCTATCTCGGCAGCCGCGAATACGATCCCGTGAAGCTCGGCTACAGGAGCGACCCGATCGCGGGCGGCTTCGAGTTCGACACTTCCATCCGCGGCAATTCGAACCGCGGCCACGAATTCCGCAAGGACTACGACAAGAACAAGGAGATCAAGGGCGTGATCGGGCCGGCGCTGTCGGTGGACGATCGCAAGGCGCTGATCGAATATCTCAAGACGCTGAGCGCGTGCACGTGGCGGCGGCCGGGCATCGCCCGGTCGCTGGCGATTTCTGAGGCCACGGCGCAGATGATCGGGCGGCGCGTCCTTACCGGCTGGCCACCAGCCGCAACTGCGGCTTGATCGTTTCNTCNAGNTCGGACTTGAGCTGGTGCACGCGCGGATCGTCCGAGTGCGCCGCACAGACCGCATATTGGTTGACCGAGCGCTTCAGGGCCTGCCGCTCTTCCGCGGTCCGCGTCACCTCCGGGCTGGACAGCCTCAGCACCATGCCGCCAAGTTGCACCAGCACTTCGTCGAGCGCCCGATCCATTCGTGCAAATTGATTCATCGCACCACTCCCTCGAAAAGGAGTAATGAGCGGCGCGCCCGCACGTTCCCCGCGCGCTCGGTTACAGATAACCAGAAGTAAACAGCGACAGCCTATCATCTCGCCCCGCGCATCTGATTGCCGAAATCACTCTCAATTGATGGAAATCGGCCGGTTCGCATTAGGTCCCATGGCGCGATTGCGGCGGCCCGGCCCGTTACCTATGCTGCCAGCTCATTCCACGTGAGGCCTCGCATGACTACGCCGCTCGATCCCGTCGTCGCCCAGATCATTCCGCTGTTGCCGCTGCGCGATCCCGCGACGATGACGCCGCAAGCCTGCCGCGATGACCTGCGCGCCCTCGCCGCCGCACGCGCAAAAGTTCCGCCGCCGCCGGTCGCGAGCACGGAAGACATCAAGGTGAAAGGCGCAGCCGGGTTCCTCGGCGCGCGGGTCTACCGGAACTCGAACGACAAATCGCCGACGGTGGTATTTTTCCACGGCGGCGGCTGGGTGGCCGGCGATCTCGAAACCCACGACCGGCAGGCACGCTGGCTCGCGATCGAGACCGGCGCGGTCGTTATTTCCGTCGATTATCGCCGCCCGCCCGAGGTGCGCTTTCCCGGCGCGTTCGAGGACGCCTTTGCCGCGACCAGGGATGTCATCGCCCGCATCGCCGAGTTCGGCGGCGATGCCGCGCGCGTCGGCGTCGCCGGCGACAGCGCCGGCGGCAATCTCGCGGCCACCACCGCGATCGCCTGCCGCGACGCNGGCATCAGGCTGGCCGCGCAANTGCTGGTCTATCCCGTCACCGACGTCCTNGGCAATTTCACCGACNCCAGGGAGAACGCACGCTTCCCCTCGCGCGCTGAGAACGCCGACGGCTATTTCCTCACCCGCGCGACCATGGAATGGTTTTGCGGGCATTATCTGGAAGATCGCGCCCACGGCGCCGACTGGCGCGTCTCGCCGCTGCGCGCCGAAAATCTCGCCGGCCTCGCGCCGGCGATCGTCACGACGGCATGGTTCGATCCGCTGCGCGACGAGGGCAAGGCCTATGCCGATGCGCTGAAGGCCGCCGGCGTGCCGACGAGCTATTATGACGGCCTCGGCCTGATCCACGGCTATTTCGGTCTCGGCGAAGCCTCCGAGACCGCCAAGCGCGAGGCGCAACGTGCCCGGGCGGAGTTCAAGGCGCTGCTCACCGATGGGGTCTAGTACGGGACGGCGTCGGGGACGGGCCAAAAACAAAAACATCGAAAACAACCCCATGCACAGTAGATAAGGCGCTGGAGTCAGGCATCTTTTTATTCGCGTCCGGGGCTCGATACGACCCATCGGCCCGGCGGCTCATCCTCTCTCGATCGTCACCTGATCCGCAAAGCGCGCGACGTCGTCGACCCAGCACAATTCCGTGCCGGGATGCAGCAGCGCCGCAGCACCGGCCGCGACGGCGAAACGGAAGGCGTCGGCGTGGGACGCGCCTGAAGCCAGCCGCCAGATCAGTGCTCCCGGAAAGCTGTCGCCTTCCCCCGACGGCGCTCCGCGGCGTGATCTGGATCGGCGGCGCTCGTCGCGCGTCACCAGCGCCGCGCCGAGATGGCCCATCGTCAACGCGACAACGGCCGCCTTGCCGCTTTCGACCAGGCTTCTTGCGGCAGCCTCCCACGCGGAAGCATCCGACGGTTCGCTTCCGGTCAATTCACGCATCTCGCGCAAATTCGGCTTGATGAGGTCGACACCCTCGGCCACCGCGGCGCCGGCCCCGACGTGTCGAGAACGAAGCTGGCGCCGCGCGATCTGCGCCACCTGCGCATAGAAATCGCCGGGAACGCCGCCGGGCAGGCTGCCGCTCGCGACAAGGTAGCGCGGAAACGGTTTTAGCGCCGCGACGAGCTTCAAGCATTCCTTCCACTCGGACTCGTGGAGTTGCGGTCCGGGAAGAATGAAGCGATATTGCTGTTGCGCGCTGATCTCGTCGACGAAGAAGTTTTCCCGCGTCTCACCTGTAATGTCTCAGGTGTGGCTGGCGACGCCCTCCTGATCGAGCAGTTGCCGCAGCAGCCTTCCGATCGCGCCGCCCACCGGATAGATCGCGCGGGCATCGTCACCAAACCGCTGATCACCCGCGCGACATTGATTCCGCCGCCGCCGCCGGGGTCACGCCGCTGCGACCGGCCACGCAACTTGGCCACCGGCACGATTTTATCGACGGCGGTCGAGAGATCGACGGCAGGGCTCGGCGTGATCGTGACGATGTCGGTTATGGATCGTTCGAACCACGGTGGCCCGCGCCAGCGGGCACGAACTTATTGACAACCCCGGCATGTTTCGAACATGCAGGCCGCGGCTCAAGAAACCTTTATCGACTTGCCGATGTCAATAACCCAGATTAGGCGTGGCGCACGTGCTGACTTAATCGTCGAGAACCCGCGCCATCAGACGCAGGCCACGTGGTAGAGGACGATCTCGTCGCGCGCCTCAATGGCGCGCTGGCACCGTCGGCGCCCCCGAGGTCGCAGAGCTCTCATTGGCCTCGGCGAAACCAGAGAGTGGGAGCGGGTAGCTCGTGAACGTCATCCTCGTTCCTTGCTGAGAGGTCGCCTGGATGATCAGCGCCTGGCCGAGCTTGAGCTTGCCGATCAGATCGGCAGTCGCCACGGACTGCGCGACGCAGCTCGTTTCCGGGCTCGGCGGGCAACCAGGGGGCGGCATCTGCAGCGATGCCTGATAGTCAACGCTCACCTGTGGCCCCTCATTGCGTAGCAGGTCTAACATCGGCACGGTGATACGGAGCGTCTTTGCCTGCTCGCCTTCCACCTCGATGAACGCTGCGGAAAATACCGTGTGGCCCTGATCGTCGCTGGCGACCTTGGTGGTGGAGCACACCTGCTTTGCGCCGTCGGCTGTCTGATTACATGTNTTCGNCCATGGCGTGTATACCCAGGTTGGCCACAGCGGACGCGCCGGGCCCTGTGCCTGGACGCGCGCGCTCGGGAGACAGAGCACAGTGAGCACGGCCAACCCGAGCGGGATGTAAAATTTCTGGCGATGAGAATGCCACACGCGGGAACTCCGAACTTTCAGCGATCGTATTGGCCGACACTACGTCGAATGCACTACTGATATTTAGCGCAACCTTGGCGCGATACGCATTACTCGCGCTGGAGTGAAGAATTCATGAGAAAATCCTGTCCGATTTGACGGGAGGCGGACATCCACGACATCGCGGCACGCGCCTCGGCGATTGCAGCCGCCGTGGAAGAACAAGGCNCGGCGACGCAGGAAATCGCCTGCAACGTGCAGCAAACCGCCCATGGNACCCACGCGGTCTCCACGAATGCCGCCGACGTGCAGCGCGGCGCATCGGAAACCGGCACGGCGTCGTCGCAGGTTCTCTCGGCNGCCCAGTTGCTGTCACGCGACTCGAGCCGGCTGCGGAGCGAAGTCGAGACGTTCCTGAGCAATGTGAGGGCGTCGTATGTACTGGTCGATTGCCTGCGGCTCATCGCTCTTGCCGTAGCCGCGCATGTGGNGCGCAACGACGCGNAAACCGGCGNCCGCCAGCGCGCCGATCTGATGNCGCCAGGAGAACCAGGATTCGGGGAAGCCGTGTACCAGCAGGACCAGCGGCCCCTCGCCCTGCTCGGCGATGTTGATGCGGATGCCNNTGCATTNGATGATCCGTTGCGCCGGCGCGTTCATCTTTTCATTTTCTNGCGGGGTTGCGGCAAATGCCTGCGATGCGGGCGCAACGCGCCATGCCAGCGGCAGCGCGGCGGCGGCCAGNAGNTGACGTCTGTTCATGAGTTCGTCNTCCCGATCAGGCCTGTGCACGCGCGGCCGGCTGCGGCACCAGCTCCGACTGCTGCTCGCGGACGAATTCCTCGAACGTTTTCGGCCTGGCGCCGCCGATCTTTTCGATCGTATCCGTCACGGCAAAACGTGCGATCTCCGCCGAAAGGCCGGCAGCCCGCAGCGACTTCCAGAGCGCGGAAAGATGCTCGACCGCATGCGCATTCCAGCCGCGCGCAAGAACCTCGCTGCGCCACGCCTCGTCACTGATCTCCTCGTAATGCATGTCCCTGTCGAAGACGCNCGCGAAAGCGCCGACNATCTCGCGGATGGAATTGGTGCTCCCGATGACGGGAAATGCGCTTCCCGCAGGCCGCTCGGGCCCCGTGAGCAGGCCGACCGCGATCCGCGCCACGTCTTCGGCGGAGATCAACGGCAGAATGGTGTTTTCGTCGCCGAGCGGCAGGCGAATGGCGCCGCGCGCCGGCATGCTCGCACCGACGAGTCGCGCCACGTTCTCGTAGAACACGGTGGCGCGAAGATGCAGCGGGCCGACGCCCGCCCATTCGAACACCTGTTCGGAGAGATAGTTCTGCCGCATGCGCGGCGTCGGCGCATCGATCGACGATTGATACATCACGAGATTGACCAGCCGGGAGACGCCATGCTTGCGCGCCGCCAAGGCCATCGCGGCCGTCGCATCCGCCAGCCCGTCCTGCACCGGATAGGCAAAATAGATCGCCGCGACATCCTTCGCGGCCTGTTCGACCGAGCGGGCATCGAGAAAATCACCGACGAAAATTTCGGCGCCGAGCGATTTCAGGCGATCGGAACGCTCGTCGACCTGGCGGACAAAGGCACGGACGGGCACGCCGCGCCTGAGCAGCATTTCGGAGACATGGCGGCCGGTTCGGCCCTGGGCCCCGCCGGCGGCTGAGGTCACGAGGATGGGTTTCGTCATGAGAACGATCCTTTTACATCGGGGTCCGCTTTTGGTACGATCCGGTACCAGGCAATCTCGAATATGGTACCAACTAGTACCAAGTCAAGCGGAAAGTGAGGCGATGAGTCCAAAGATCAAGGCGGGCGACGGGGACGCCGATGGCGCCGAAGTGCGGAAACGAATTATCGGCGCGGCCCTTTCGGCCTTCACGGAGGGCGGCTATGCGCAAACCTCGACGCTGGAAATCGCGACGCGCGCGCGCGTTTCGAAGCGCGAGCTCTACGCGCAGTTCGGCAACAAGGAAGCGATGCTCGTCGCCTGCATCACCGAGCGCGCCCAGCGGCTGAAGGCGCCGGCCGATCTGCCCGAATTGCGAAACCGAGAAATTCTGACGGAGGTGCTCGCCGCCTTCGGCACGAGGCTGCTGACGGAGACGACCGATCCGGTCGTCGTCGCGGTATTCCGCCTCGCCATTTCAGAGACGGTGCATGCGCCAAAGGTGGCGCAGGCGCTGGATACGATCGCGCGCAAGCCGACGCGCGATGCGTTGCGCGCGATCATGGCGAACGCAAAATCGGCCGGGCTGCTCGCCGGCGATTCCGATGCGATGGCCGAAAAATTCCTCGGGCTGGTCTGGGGCGACCTGATGACCGGCCTGCTGCTTCAGGCAACGAGCCGCCCGACCGCCGCCGAGATCGCCCGGCGCGCCCGCGAGGCAACGGTCGCGCTCCTCAAAATCTATCCGGAGCCTTCAGCCGCCTCCTAGCAGACCGTTTACATCACCGGGATCGGCAGCCCGCTCAGGCCGTTTCGATCGTCACCTGATCAGCGAGGCGCGCGACATCGTCCGGCCGGCACAATTCCGTTCCCGGGTGGAGCAGCGCCGCCGCGCCGGCCGCGACGGCGAGACGGAAAGCATCCGCGCGAGAGGCTCCGCAAGCAAGCCGCCAGACCAGCGCCGCCAGAAAGCTGTCGCCGGCCCCGACCGCGCTCCGCGGCGTGATCGGGATCGGCGGCGCCCGCAAGACGCCCTCGCGCGTCACCAGCACCGCACCAAGGTGGGCCATCGTCAACGCGACGACGTTCGCCCTCCCCTTTCCGACAAGCTCCCTGGCAGCGACCTCCCACTCGTAAGCGTCCGAGGGCTCGCTTCCGGTCAGTTCGCGCATCTCGCGCAGATTGGGCTTGATGAGATCGACGCCTTCGGCCATCGCCGCAGCGAGCGCCGGTCCCGACGTGTCGAGAACGATCTTGGCGCCGCGCTGCTTCGCAATCCTCGCCACCTGTGCGTAGAAGTCGTCAGGCACGCCGTCGGGCAGGCTGCCGCTGGCGACCAGGAACCGCGGAAACGGCGCGATCTCCGCAACCAGCTTCAGGCATTGCTTCCACTCGGCTTCGCTGAGCCGCGGCCCGGGAAGAATGAAGCGGTATTGCTTGCCCGCGCCGATCTCATCGACAAAGAAGTTCTCCCGCGTTTCGCCCGCAATCGCCCAGGTGTGACTGGTAATGCCCTCGGAATCGAGCAACTGCCGCAGCAGCTTTCCGATCGCACCGCCGACCGGATAGATCGCGCGGGCATCGCCGCCGAGCCGCCGGATCACCCGCGCGACATTGACTCCACCCCCGCCGGGATGGCGCCGCTGGGTCTGGCCGCGCAGCTTGGCTACGGGGACGATCTTGTCGACCGCCGTCGAGAGATCGACCGCCGGGCTTGGAGTGATCGTGGCGATATCGGTCATCGGCTGATCTGGGCTGCTTCGAACCGCTGATGGTCCCGCATTACGGACCCGAACAGATTGGCGATCCCGGGAAGACTCGAACTTCCGACCTACGGTTTAGGAAACCGTCGCTCTATCCGGCTGAGCTACGGGACCGCGGACCTGCCTGATAAGCAGGAGCAGGCGGTTCATACCAGACCGGCCCAGCGACCGCCAGTCTTAGCTCGCGTTTCCGGCGTCCTTCAAAACCTGTTGCCTATCGCCTTCGTCTGCCGCCGGCACTTCTTCCGACAGGCCCTGCGGAGATTTCCGCCTCTGAAGGGAAAGCTACCGTCTTGGCAAAGTTACCAACCGGAATCCATTTTCCGAAGAACAAGGCCGCACCACTCGCAATGAGCCCCATTAACGTCGAGACCACTAGAAGCCCGATTTGCCTGCCCTCAGTCAACGACTGCTGATTGTTCACAACTACATACAACATCGAAACTACAGTGGCGACAAATGCGAATGACGCAACGTACAGCGTTATCCGCTTCAGGTGCATTTCTGCAGTTTCTNTGGATCTCGTCCAATCGGTTGCACCGGCGCGCTGACTCATTCCGAGGTAAAGCTCGTTCAGATATCCTGCCAACGCCACGAATGTATCGAAGTAAACAGGATTGCTCTCCGTTTCGAGTAAGAATCGTGTTTCGAAGTAGGATTCCGTTTGCGTTCCGTTATCTACCCAAATTTCCCATAGCCANGTGCCGCCAAATCTTACGGGACCATAGATTTCTTCAACGTCTCCCACCCCCCGTTTCTTAATCAGGGCTTTCACTTCACCTTCCGTCATCGGCATATTGAGAATCCGCGCAATAATAGATTCAATTACAGCACGAACTTATACGACGACGACACNTTTGGGAAGAAGACGCGAGCCGGGCGAAAAGAGGAAATCGCCAAAATAATTGCCGCAGCCCACGAGTCGACGCGGCTCGAACCGATGCCCGCGCGCGGGCGGGATTCGCCTCGACCTTTCTACTCGGCCTTCCACAAGATGGTCTGCCACGCGCAGGCGCCCATGCCGGGAACGGGTTAGATGTCAGCGCGTACCGATGCGTTGGTGTCGCAGCAAGAAACCGGCAAAATAACTGCGTCCATCGATCTCCGTTACGGCCGGTTGCCACCCAGCATGAGCTGTCGGTTCAACGCAGACGATCGCGGTATGTTTCCACGAAACACTCAGTTTCTCGTCGCCGCGGCATAGCGACACCGCGCATCGACATGCGCCCGCATTCTGAACTTCCTCCGAAACGCCGAGGAACATTCGTTCGTGCGTTCAGTTCTAGAAGGACCAATCAACCTTTTGAGGAGGATATCAATGCAGAAACTTTTGGCCGCGGCGCTCTTGAGTGCCGCCGTATTTACTGCGCCTGCCTACGCGCAGTCACCCCAGCCCGCGGACCGTGCCGCTCCCGCCGCGACCACCACCAGCTCGCAGGAAAAGCTGGCTCTCAAGGGCAACTGGCGCGCATCCAAGCTGATGGGTCTCGATGTCTATAACGAGGGCAATGAAAAGCTCGGCGACATCAACGAACTGATCCTGGACAAGAACGGCAAGGTCGCCGCCGTGGTCATCGGTGTTGGCGGCTTCTTAGGGATGGGCGAGCACGACATCGCCGTCTCCATGGACAAGCTCAAATTCGTCGAGGAGCCGGCGCGCACCAGTTCGACCGCACCCGCGACGACACGTGAGACGACGACCAAGGACACGACGACCGGTGCGGCCACGACCACCACCACGACGGCGCGCACGTCCAACGCCAACGCCAACGACTGGACCCCCGACCACGCCGTGATGAGCGGCACCAAGGAACAGCTCAAGGCGATGCCGCAGTTCAAGTATTCGGACTACAACTAAGGTGTCCGACGGCTGAAGCGATCAAGGCCCCACCTCGGTGGGGCCTTCAGATCGCTGACAAACCCCGTCGATTTTCGGCGGGGTTTTGCTTTCTGGACGGTTGGAAGTGGCTTCGAAGTGTCGGCTCAGGCAAGG
>JGI25153J46596_10002138_pt1 | contig 11551 bp, 9 predicted proteins | sample AraplaMF_Col_mMF_FD_46596 | JGI IMG/M metagenome (IMG submission 46596)
AGCGCGCGTTTGATCGCGGCCTGATAGCGCTCGCCTTCAGCGGCCTTCTCGGTTTCCGCATGGCGGCCCCGCAGCGTCGCCATCTTCTCGACGATCATGGCGGCCGAGGCGCAGATCTCGCGGATGCCCTGCGCCGCCGCGATGTCACCCTCGGGCTCGACGCCGGTTTCCCAGACGTCCGGCGGCCGATCCCTGTGAAACCAGCGCATCGTTGCGGGCCCTCCCGATGCCGAAAGGATATTCCGACATCGATCGGGTCCGCAACACTATGCGCGACCTCACTCAGCCGCCGAGGTACGGTCGCGATCCTTACGCGGACGCGCGCGAAGCTGCCTGCTCACCGGCCTCAACGCTCGGCGGAGCAACCTCCTCCTGCTTTACCGACAGCCGCTTCCGGAGCTCACGGCGCAGCAGAAACAGTGCGAGGCACGCCTGCAGCGTGGTGGTGGCGATCGACAGATACCAGACCTGCTCGATCGCAAAGCCCGGCCGGGTCGAGAGCCAGATCACCGGCGCCGCATAGGTAAGCAGGCGGGTGCCCGAACTCAGCAATACCGGCTTGGTGTTGCCAAGGCCCTGGAACATGCTGTGGCACGTAAAGATCATCCCCTGCGCGACCAGATTTAGCGAGACGAAATGCAGGAACTGCACGGCGACCGCCATCGTTGCCTGATCGTTCGAGAATCCGGCGAGCAACAGNCCGGGCTTCCATTGCGCCAGGATCGTGAAGCCGATCATCACAGCAGTGGCAATCANTGCCGCCTTCACGAAGGTTTCGCGGACGCGGCGGCCGTCGCCGGCGCCGAAATTCTGGCCGGCGATCGGCCCGGCTGCCAGTGCAACCGCCAGCGCGGGCATCTGGATCAGGCCAAGCACGCGCGTGCCGATGCCGAATCCGGCCTGCGCCGCCGCGCCGAAATCGCGGAGCACATAGTAGACCACGCCCATCCATACGAAAATGATCGCAAACTCGCCGCCGGCCGGCAGGCCGACATTGAGGATGCGCAGCCATTGCCGGAGTTGCGGACGCCATTGCGCGGGATTGAAGCGGACATAGCGCTCGAACTTGCGAAAATACGCGAACAGCATCAGCACGCCGATCAGGACGGCGATCGAGCTTGCCAGGCCCGCACCGGCAACGCCGAGCGCACGGCCGGTGCCCCAGCCTGCGATCAGCACCGGCGCCAGCGCGATGTTGATGATGACGGCGAGCGCCTGCACCAGCATGGTCGGCCGCACGATGCCGGTGGCCCGCAGCGCGGCCCCCATCACCTGCGTCGTGAATTGCAGCGCCAGCGCCGGCATGAACCACAACAGGTATGTGGTGCCCGCTTCGACAGTGGCCTCGTCGGCGGCGACGGCGCGCATGTAGAGCCGGGCCAGCGCCGATCCCGCGGCCAGGGTCAACAGACCGCACAGCACCGACAGCACGACCGACTGGTTGAAGACGAGGTTGGCGTCGGCGCGGTCCTTGCGTCCGACGGCATGCGCCATCACCGCGACCGTGCCGACGCCCAGCACCTGCATCAACGCGTTGATCAGGAATCCGGCATTGCCCGCTGCAGCCACGCCCGCGACGGCGGCCTCGCCAAGCCCGGCAACAAAATACAGGTCGACCAGCTGGCAGATCATGATGGTGACCATGCCGGCGACGATCGGTGGCGCCATGCTCAGGATGTGGCTCACAATGGAGCCGTGCGTCAGGTCTTTCATTGTCAATTCCATTTCCGGCGCGTGGCTGTCCGGACATTTGCCCGTCAGCCACGCGCCACAATTCATTCGGCCGCCGAGATGCGGCTGAACTCGGTTGCCTGCAGCTCGAACAGCCCGCGATAGATGCCGCCGGGACGCGCGGTNAGCGCCGCNTGGGTGCCCTGCTCGACGATCTCGCCGCGGTCGAACACCAATATCCGATCGAGGCTGCGCACCGTCGACAGGCGGTGCGCGATCACGATCGAGGTGCGGCCTTTCATCAGCCGCTCCATCGCCTGCTGGATCAGGCCTTCCGATTCCGAATCGAGGCTCGACGTCGCCTCGTCCAGGATCAAAACCGGCGCATCTGCCAGGAANGCGCGCGCCAGCGCGACGCGCTGCCGCTCGCCGCCCGACAGCTTGACGCCGCGCTCGCCGACCAGCGTGCCGTAGCCCTTCGGCAGCCGCAGGATGAAGTCGTGCGCATTCGCAAGCCGCGCCGCCTGCTCGATCGCTTCCATGCCGGCNCCCGGCCGCCCATAGGCGATGTTCTCCGCCAGCGTGCGGTGAAACAGGATCGGCTCCTGCTGCACGATCGCGATCTGGCTGCGCAGCGAGTGCTGCGTCGCCTTGGCGATGTCCTGGCCGTCGATCAGGATCCGGCCGCCGCTGACGTCGTAGAGCCGCTGCACCAGCTTGACGAAGGTGGTCTTGCCGGAGCCGGAACGGCCGACCAGGCCGACCCGCTCGCCGGCGCGGATCTCCACCGACAGGCCGTCATACAGCGGCGCGCGATGGCCGCCGTAATGGAACGTCACTTCGTCGAACAGGATGCGGCCGCCCTGGATGTCGATCGGCGTCGCATCCGGCGCATCGGCGATGCCGATCGGCTCGCCGTGGATCGCGACCAGCTCCTCCATGTCGTTGACCGAGCGCTGCAGATTGTTGATGTGCATGCCGACGTCACGCAAATAGGCATGGATGATGTAGTAGCTGGTCAGCACATAGGTGACGTCGCCCGGCGTGGCGCGGCCGGCGATCCACAAGAGGATCGCGCCGCGATCACCGACGCGCGGAAGCACAGCAGCACCGCGAGCTGCGCCGTCGAGGTGTAGTTGTAGCGGTACCACGTCCGCCGTACGCGCGTGCGCCATCGGCCGATCACGCCGGCCAGCCGCGCATCTTCGCGCGCTTCCGCGCCGAAGGATTTCACCACCGCGTTGCAGGTCAGCGCGTCCGCCAGCGTGCCGCCGACCTTGGTGTCCCAGGCGTTGGAGACGCGCGCGGCCGGCGCGATGAAGTTCACCGAGAACGCCATCGTCATCGAGACATAGATCACCGTGCCGACCGCGATCACCGCGCCCAGCACCGGCCAGTGCAGCCCGAGCAGGATCATCGAGCCGACCAGCACCAGCAGCGAGGGCAGCAGCGCCATCAGGATGGTGTCGTTCAAGAGATCGAGCGCCCACATGCCGCGCGTGATCTTGCGCACGGTGGAGCCGGCGAATGAGTTGGCATGCCAGTCGGTCGAGAAGCGCTGCACGCGCGCGAACGCGTCGCGCGACACGTCCGACATCGTCTTCAGCGTGAACGGCACGATCGCCTGCAACCCGGTCAGCCGCAGGATCATCGAGGTCAGGCCGAGCGCCACGATGGCGCCGAAGGCGACAAACGCGGCATGGCGCGCGGCGGCATCCGAGGTGCCGCGCGTCAATGCATCGACCAGGTGGCCGGAGAAGACCGGCATGAACAGGTCCGCGGCGGTGGCGCCGAGCAGGCCGCCGGCGACGACCGCGGCGCGGCCGGGCTGTTGCAACCAGTGGCGGAACACGAACGGGATCACCACGCGTATCGCCGCGGGACCCTTTTCCTTTTGAACGGTCATGGCGTCATCCGGCAGCGCTTGGGCACGCCGGCTCCATCTGAAGTGGCGCGCGGACGGCCGCAAAAATCAGGCCGCAAGCGTCGCCGAAAATAACGTTAAGTCGTTGGGAAGCTTGAAGATCGGGGCATCAGGCCCGATCGGTACTGGCGGAGATCGCGCTCAAGGGCGCGATCGAAAACCCAGTCCGAGCATCGAACGCGAGGGTACGATCTGCGAATACATGGAAGTCATGCAAATCCTCCTCGGTTCGAGCGACAATGCGCTGCTTATAAATGCATCGCAGGCGATTTGCAACATGACAAGGCCGTGAGGTGCGCGCGAAGCGCAGCCCGGACGAACGATGCGCTATCCCTGCCGATGACATGACGGAATCAGACGAGGCTGCGCGCCAAAGCAATCAGGCGGCTGCATTGATCTTCCGTTCCGACCGTGATGCGCAGGAAATCTTCGATTCGGGGTCTCCGGAAATGCCGGACCAGAACGCCGCGCTCGCGAAGCTTTGCGGCGAGATGCGCGCCGCCGAGACCGCGATGGCGCGCGAATACGAAATTCGCCTGGGATGGAAGAACCTCGAAGCCGATCCCGGAGAGGTCGTGGACGAGCGATTCGCGGCTCGCGACGATGCGTTCACGCGTCTCTTGAAACCATGCATCGTCCTTGATGGCCGCGACTGCACCCGCGATGGCGAGGCAATCAAGGGGATAGGAATTGAAACTGTCCTTCACCCGCTCCAGCGCCTCGATCAGGGGGCGTTGGCCAATGGCAAATCCGACTCTCAGTCCGGCCAGGGCGCGCGATTTGGACAGGGTCTGAACGATGAGCAGATTATCGTAGCGGGCAACAAGCGGAATCGCGCTCTCGGCGCCGAAGTCGACATAAGCTTCGTCGACAACCACCAACTGGTCCGGATGTTCGGCCACCAGCGCCTCGATCGCTTCGCGTGGAAGCCCGATCCCGGTGGGCGCATTCGGGTTCGGCAGAAGGATCGCGCTGCATGGCCGCCGGAAGTCGGCAATCTGCACCCTCATCGCGGCATCAAGCGGCACCTCCTCGTAAGAGACGCCATACAAGCCGCAGTAAACCGGATAAAAGCTATACGTGATGTCGGGGAACAGGAGCGGCGCCTCATGCTTGAGGAGGGCCTGGAAGGTATGGGCCAGAACCTCATCCGAACCGTTTCCAACGAACACCTGATCAGGCGCAACATCGTAGCGGGCCGCAATCGTCTCGCGCAAAATGGAAGCATGTGGATCGGGATAGAGACGCAGACGATCCGTTGCGGCGGCGATCGCCTCCAGGACGCGAGGCGAAGGTGGGTAAGGATTTTCGTTGGTATTGAGCTTGATGATGCCATCCTGCTTCGGCTGCTCGCCGGGCACGTAGGGCGACAGGTTGTGGACGACCGAACTCCAGAAGCGGCTCATGATGTGTGACCTGACGGTGATATTGCTTCGCACATGTGCGGAGNCGACAGAGTAGCATCCCGCTCAATGCGCGTCGCCGCCGAGCACCGCCGCCGACGGCTTCTTCATCACCAGCACGAGCAGGCTGAGGCCGAAATAGAACACGGTCAGCATGAAGAAGGCGTCGCCATAGCCCATCACCACGGCCTGGCGGTGCACGATCTGCGACAATTGCTTCATCGCCATCAGCGCGGAATCGCCCATGCCCTGCAGGCGCTGGGTAAACATGTTGAGCGTCTCGACCGCGGCGGCGTTGCCCCAGTTGACGCGGTCGTGCAGGCGCGAGATGTGCAGGTCGGTGCGCTCGTTCAGCACCTGGTTGATGACGGCGAGGCCCACCGCGCCGCCGAGATTGCGCGTCAGGTTGAACAGCCCGGAGGCGTTCTTCACCCGCTCCGGCGCCAGCGTGCCGAGCGCGATCGTGTTGGTCGGCACCATTGCCAGCATCATGCCGGCGCCGCGCAGGATCTGCGGCAGCAGCAATTCGTAGAAATCATACTCCTTGGTGATCCATGTCATCTGGTAGGAGCCGAGCGCGAACAGCACGAGGCCGACCGCGATCAGGTAGCGCATGTCGTATTTGGCCATCAGCCGTCCGACGAGCGGCGCGGTCAGGAACATGGTGATCCCGGAGACGAACATCGTCTCGCCGATCATCAGCGGACTATAGCCGCGCACTTCGGCGAGATAGCGCGGATACATATAGGTGAGACCATAAAGACCAATGCCGACACAAAACGAGATCAGGCAGCCGACACCGAAATTGCGGTCGGTGAAGGTCCTGATGTCGACGATCGGCTCTCGCGCGGTGAGCACGCGCCAGAAGAAGGCGACCGCCGACACCGCGCAGATCGCCGCGCAGACCGCGACGGACGTGTCTTCCAGCCATTGCGACTGCGGCCCCTCTTCCAGCACATATTCGAGCGTGCCGAGGAAGCCCGCCATGAACAGCAAGCCCCACCAGTCGAAATGTTCAAGCAGGGCAAAGTTCGGCTTGTCGAAGTCACACAGGATCCACACGCCGATGGTGATGCCGATGCCGGGCACGATATTGATGAAGAACAGCCAGTGCCACGACATCATGTCGGTGATGAAGCCGCCGACCGTCGGCCCGATGGTCGGCGCCAGCGTCGCGACCAGGCCGATGATGGGACCGACGATGTGGAACTTGGAGCGCGGAAACACCGTGTAGGCCGATGCGAACACGGTCGGAATCATGCCCGCGCCCAGAAACCCCTGGATCGCGCGCCACAGGATCATCTGCTCGATGGTCGAGGCAAAGCCGCAGAAGAAGCTNGCAACCGTGAAGCCTGAGGCGGAAATCGCAAACAGCAGCCGCGTGCCGAACGCGCGCGACAGAAAGCCGGACAGCGGGATCGCAATCACTTCGGCGATCAGATACGAGGTCTGCACCCACGAGACTTCGCTGGAGCTCGCGGACAGGCCGGCCTGGATCTGCTGCAGCGATGCCGAGACGACCTGGATGTCCAGGATCGACATGAACATCCCGAACACCATGATGAGAAACGTAAACAGCCGCCGCGGCGGAACATGGTCGGCGGCCGCTTCGTTCGTCGAAGGCGATGCGGTGGTGGCGTCAGCCATGGTCAACTCGCGGGCAAGCTCCGGACTTGCGGCCGGTGCTTCAAGGAAAACTTACTTCGATTGAACCGTGCCGGCGGCATCGAGATCGGCCTCGCTGTCGGCGTCGGCCGCGCCCTCGCGGGTGTCGACGGTGGCATAGACCGACATGCCGGCGCGCAGCAGGTTCTGCCGTGCGACTTCCTTCGGCACGCGAATGCGGACCGGCAGCCGCTGCACGATCTTGGTGAAATTGCCGGTGGCATTGTCCGGCGGCAGCAACGTGAACACCGAGCCCGCGGCCGGCGAAATGCTGTCGACGACGCCGGCGAACTTGCGATGGCCGTAGGCATCGACCGAGATCTTCACCGGCTGGCCGGGACGGATGCGCTTGAGCTGGGTTTCCTTGTAATTGGCGTCGATATAGACGTCGTCGAGCGGCACAATGTTGGCGAGCCGCTGCCCGGCCTGGATGAAGTCGCCGGCATTGACGAGGCGGTTGGAGAAGGTGCCGTCGATCGGCGCGCGCACCGAAGTAAACGCGAGGTCGCGTTCGGCCTTGGCAAGCTGGGTCTGCAATTCCAAAAGCTGCGCGCGCGCTTCGGCCTGCTGCGCCTTCGTCACTTCGACGTTGTCGCGGGCAGCATCGTAGGCGGCCTTCGCGGACCTCACCGCGGCAGCCCCCTGATCGCGGCTGGCTTCGGAGACTTCAAACGTNGCGCGCGAGGCAAAACCCTTGGTGCTCAGCGCCTGCTGCCGCTCGAAGTCGAGATCGGCGCGCTTCAGCGCCGCTTCCGCAGAAGTGAGCTGCGCCCTGGTCTGCTCGACCGCGCTTTCCAGCGCGGTGACCTGGCGGCCGATGCGGTCGATCGTGGCCTGTTGGGTCCCGATCCTGCTGCGCGCGGCGTCGACCGCGATCTTATAGTCGCCGTCGTCGATCCTGAAGATCACGTCGCCGGCGCGGACCAGCGCATTGTCGCGGGGCAGGATCGCCGCGACATGGCCGGAGACCCGGGCGCCGAGCATGGTGTTGTTGGAGCGGACATAGGCATCATCGGTCGAGACGTAGAAGCGGCCGACGAGAACGAAGTAGACGCCGTAACCGATCGCCGCGAGCGCCAAAAGCCCGAGCACGCCGATCATGACGAATTTGCGCTTGCCCGGCTTGGCCGCCGGCGCGGAAGCGGTGCCGGGGAGCGCTTCAGCCGGCGCACCCGGCGCTTCCGCAGGTCGACGTTTCAATTCTTCCGCAACGCCAGCGTGCGACTGGGCCGAAACGTCGGCCTCGTCCTCCGCTGTATCGGGTCCGGCGCGAACGATGCGCGCGGCCTGGTCTCTCGCTGCGGCCATCATCGGCCTCCATCCAAATGTCGTGGCGCCGGCGCAGCCCAAAACCTGCCGCGGGCTCATCGAGACAAAATGTAGCATTGACCGAACGGTTCGGTCAACTTACCTTTTCCCGGGTACCGACCATAAAGCGAAACGGAAAGCCAGCCTGCACCCCGGGTTGAATTCTTTCCCGAGAAGATAAACCAATGGTTGCACCAACATCAAATACCCTTCATCCCTTCGGCGAGGAAGACAGCTCGAAGCGTCGCCAGATTCTGGACGGTGCGCGAAAGGTATTTATGGATCTGGGCTTCGATGGCGCCAGCATGAACGAGATCGCGCGCGCCGCCGGCGTCTCCAAGGGCACGCTCTATGTCTATTTCGCCGACAAGAATCGGCTGTTCGAGGCCATGGTTGAGGACGAGGTGATCGAAAAGGGCAAGATCGCCTACAATCTCGATCCCAAGCGCGACGTCGAAACCACGCTGCGGGAATTCGGCCGGGCCTATATCGGCTCGATGTGCCGGCCCGGCGGCGGCTCGTCGATTCGCACGGTGATGGCGATCGCCGAACGGATGCCGGACGTCGGGCGGCGGTTCTACGAGAACGTGCTGGCGAAGACGATCGACCGGCTTGCCGACTATCTGCAGGCCCGCATCGGGCCGGACCATCTGGCGATCGACGATTGCACCCTTGCCGCCGCGCAGTTCATGCAGATGTGTCAGGCGACGCTGTTTCTGCCCTTCGTGTTCCAGGCCGAACCCGCTCCGTCGGCGGAGCGCATCGCACGCGTGGTCGACAGCGCAACGCGGATATTGCTGGCGACGTATCGGGCGAAGCCGCGGTAGCGGCGGCTTCGCCTCCNCCTTCGCTCTAACCAGCTAGAAGCGATACGTCGCGCTGCCCAGCACGGTGCGGCCGATGCCGAANAAGCAGTCGCCNCGCGACAGGCANGTNGTGACGTGACGCTTGTCGGCGAGGTTGCTGGCGTTGACCTGAAACCGCCACGGCCCGGTCTCATAGCGGACCATCGCATCGAACAGCGTGTAGTCGGGCGTGCGAAGGGCGTCGGTGCCATCCCAGGACTGGCCGATATAGCGCACGCCGCCACCGACGGTGACACCCGGCAGGCCGAGCGCGGTGAGACGGTACTTCGCCCATAGCGAGGCCTGATGATCGGGAACGGTTTCGACGCGCTTGCCCGCGTTGTCGCCGCTTTGCACCCTTGCATCGAGATAGGAATAGGCGCCGATCAGATCGAGGTCCGGCGTGACGCGGCTGATCACCTCAAGCTCGGCGCCGCGGATGCGAACCTGGCCGGTCTGCACCGAGAACGTGGAGCCGCCGGGATCGCTCGCCAGCCGATTCTTTTCGGTGGTGTCGAAGATCGCGCCGTTGATCGCCGTACCTGCAAACGGATTGTACTTGAAGCCGAGCTCCACCATCTCGCCCTCTTGCGCCTTGCAGGGGCCGCCGACACAGCTCGAGCCGAACACCGGCGTGAACGAGGTGGCATAGGTGACGTAAGGCGTCAGCCCGAACGGCAGTTCGTACATCAAACCCGCGCGGCCGGTGGTCGCCTTGCTATTCTCGCTCGGCGATCCCTGCGCATGGCTGGCGACAAAATCCTGGCGGACACCGAGAACCGCCAGCCACGGCCCGAGCCGCATCTGGTCCTGNGCATAGAGCCCGAGCTGGCNCTGNNGCAGGCCNGCCTCGGGCGAAAGCACCGGCGGNGTCAGCGACGTATANANCGGCGCGTAAAGGTCGAACGGCGTGGTGTCGTAGCCGGAGCCGGANAGCGCNCGCTCCTTGAGGGCGCGGTAGTCGAGNCCGACCAGCGCCTTGTGAAGCANCGGCCCGGTGCCGAATTTCAGCTCGGCATTGCTGTCCGAGGTCAGGCTGTCCTTGCTGGTTTCGCGGCTGAAGATNAAGCGCTNCACGGTGCGCCGCGATGGATCGAGAAACGGAAAGTTCGGATTTGGCCGGAAGGGACGGATCCAAAGTCGCCGGATCGTAATAGACGTTCGGATAGGCCGACCGGTAAATGCCTTCGACATGCGCGAAGCGAAGATTCTGCCTGACCTTCACGGCGTTGTTGAAGCTATGCTCGAACAGGCTGGAGAACGCGCCCGTCTCGGTCTGGTATTTCTCGAAATTCGGATCGCTGGCAAACCGATGGACCGGGATCGAGCCGTTGGGTCCGGGATACAGCGTGCCCTCATGCGGCAGGAAGGCCGTGGACGAGCCCGTGCTGTCCTTCTGATAGGTGCCGAGCACGGTCCAGCTCGTATTGTTGGTCGGCCGCCAGGTCAGCGAAGGCGCCAGCACGATGCGGTCGTCAGGCACGTAGTCGGTCTGGGTCCCGCTGTCGCGAAAAATGCCGATGAAGCGGTACAGCCACTCGCCGTCCTTGGTCAGCCTGCCGGTACTGTCGAGCTGCACCTGCTTGCGGTTGAAGCTGCCGAACTGCACGCCGATCTCGTTAAAGCTCTCCGGCTGCGGACGCTTCGAGACGAGGTTGAGCAGGCCGGCCGTCGAGGTGTCGCCATAGAGCACCGATGCCGGACCGCGCAGCACCTCGATGCGCTCGAGCGTAAATGGATCGGGCCGCCATTCGTTGAACTGGAACGTGTTCACGACGCGCGTGCCGTCGAGATAGACATTCGGGTCCTGTCCGCGGATGCGCGGATAGTCGCCGCGTGCATCCGGGCCATAGGCGTCGGCGAATACGCCGGGCACGTAGCGCAGCGTTTCCTGCACGGTGAGCGCGCCCTGGTCGGTGACGCGGTCGGCGGTGACCACCGTGATCGATTGCGGCGTCTCGCGCAGCGGCGTGTCGGTCTTGGTGCCGGTGCCGCTCTGGCCGGCGAGATAGCCGCGCACCGGACCGGTGGCGGTCTCCGTGCGGGCGCCCGCGGCGGCGGCGGCATCCGGGTTCGTCTGCGCGCGCTGGGCGGCGCGGCGGCTCGCGGCCGATGCGGCTTGCCGCTTCGGCGCGGGACGCGGCCGCGCGGCCGATAGGCGCGAAGGCTGATCGACGACGACGGCCGGTAGTTCTCTCGCGGACGATTGCGCTTCCGCCGGCGTCACGTCGATCATCGCGGCAAATATCGGCAGAGCGGCGCCGAGCCATCCCGCGGTCTTCAAGCTTGCATTCATTTCCAGTCCTCATCGCTAAGCGCGGGACCAGTAACAAGCGTGACCAAAGCGATGAAGTGCATGAGGGATACAGCGGCGCATCAACCATGCATTTAGAATTTGTATTTCTCCAAGCAGACCTGTCGCGATCATCGGCGCTGAATTTAGAATTAGTATTGATCCAGGCACACCAAGCGAAAGTTGCGATCGCGCGGTGAATGCGCGATCGAACGCGCAGCGAACACCCCGGTCTCGTCCACATCGAATCAAGCAACGACCAGGTCGCCTATCGTTGGAATGGTGCGGCAACGGCGTGCGGGAACCGGTGGAACAAATCCTCGCGCTCTGCGTCAAAAATCCCATCAGACCCAAGGAGGTTCAAATGGGACTTTTCACCAAAGACATCAAAACCATGGAAGACATGTTCGTGCACGGCCTGCAGGACATCTATTACGCCGAG
>JGI25153J46596_10002139_pt1 | contig 11548 bp, 6 predicted proteins | sample AraplaMF_Col_mMF_FD_46596 | JGI IMG/M metagenome (IMG submission 46596)
CCAGGCTGCTGAGGAAACTTTTTTCCGGTGTAGCAGCAATCGTTGTTAGCAGGTGAATGAGTAAGGTGATCTTTTGCGGACCGGTGGCCTGTAATATTTCCTCCATCTGCAACGACAATGCAGCTTTGGCTTTCCCATGTATCTGCAGCCCCCTGCCGGCCTGCTTCAGCAGCATGCGTACCGGTTCCATTTCCGGTAATTGTAAAAAGGCATCGCCCCAGAAGTTTTCATGAAAATGAATGGCCACCGCTTCAATATGCAGCCCGCTATCCGGCTGAAAATAGTCGGCATCATTACGCCACATATGGGGCAGGTTNGGCCCCAGCAGCACCAGGTCGCCATCGGTAAAACGTTCCATATGGTCGCCTACCAGGCGGGTGCCCCGTCCCTTNCGGATGAGCGTTAGCTCCACTTCCGGGTGATAATGCCAGTGGTTATACAGGTAGGGCAGCACATCTTCCCGCACACTAAAGGAATGCCCGCCATGCACAGCTACTTTCCGGAGGATCGGTTTCATACGTGGAACTTGTTTTTAATCCAAAAATATACAATACAATCGCCTGAGTATGTAATAATTGCCAATATAGTATAATTTTTGGCTTGTAAAGGATAATACGGTCATCAAAAAAACAATCAATTTGCAGGATGTTAAATTCCACGTTTGCTGATATATCTGCATACCGCTACCTGTACGCAGGTATGGAACCATGAACAGGCTGCGGCCTTGTTGTTTCCCGGATGGTCCCGCTGCCTGTGGGATGATCCGGATCTTACCAGCTCCTTCCGCCAGGAGGTTGCCATCATGATGCGTAATGGTACCCATGATGTAAAACAAACAGAAATGCAGGGGCATCGTCAAAGCCCGCCGGGAGCATGTGCTGAAGCTGAAAAAGAGGATACGGTGAATGGCCTGTTAACCCTGCAGCAGGCCAACACCTATTTCAGTAACATTCAAAAAACACCGCACTTCATAATGAATAATTCGTAATTTAATCACCATGTTTAATGTAAATGACCAGGTAACTGCACTTACATTATACCTATAACTGTAGCTATTTGCAACCTGTTCCACCTGTATAATTTGGCGGTAACCTGATGCTATCGCAGTACCCAATTTGTAATTGATAATTCGTAATTCAATGAAGTATCCTTTCCACGCACTTTCCCTCCTTCTCCTTGCTGCCTGCAACCCGGCTCCTAAACAAGCGGATCAGGCAAAACAGGCCGGTCAGCAGGCTGCTCAAACCACGGATGTGGCCACCTTTCAGCAGGATGAGAATTTTCTGCACAACCACCTGGGCAACCTGGTAACACTCAAAAGCCCGGACGATAGCAGCATGGTGCTGGTAGCCGGCGATTACCAGGCCCGCGTTATGACCAGCAGCGCCGGCGGCTATCATGGTAAAAGCTATGGATGGCTTAACTATAAACTCATTGAATCGGGCAAATACAATCCGCATATTAATGCCTACGGCGGCGAGGAACGTTTCTGGTTAGGCCCTGAAGGCGGACAGTATGCACTGTTCTTTCCCAAAGGCAAACCCTTTGCCTTTGAGCACTGGCAAACNCCCGGCCTNATTGATACCGCNGTTTTTGACCTGAAGGATCAGAGCAGCACCGCTGTGCATTATTACAAAGAAGGTGTTTTACAGAACTATGGGGGTGCTGATTTCCAGGTGGGCATTTCGCGTAAGATAACCTTACTGAACCGCGCCATCCTTACACAGCAGCTGGGTTTTACGCTGCCGCAAAGCGTTGCCAGCGTAGCCTACCGCACGGAAAATACCCTTACCAATAAAGGCAAAAACGCCTGGCAGGAAAGTACCGGCCTTTTATCCATCTGGTTGTTAGGCATGTTCACCCCTTCGGACAAAACCGTGATCGTAGTGCCTTTTAAAGCAGGGGCCAATGCAAGCGCTTCAATTCATGATGATTATTTTGGTAAGATACCGCCCGCTTATTTGCAGGTAAAAGACAGCCTGCTGCTGATGAAGGCCAATGGCCTCAAACGCGGTAAGGTAGGCCTGGCGCCGGAAATAGCCATACCCATGGCCGGCAGTGTGGATGTGGAAAGCGGCGCTATTACCCTTATTTTATTCAGCATTAATAAGAACGGGAAATATGTTAATTCAAAATGGGAGCAGCAAAAGGAGCCTTACAAAGGAGATGTGGTGAATTGTTATAACGATGGCCCGTTGGAAGATGGTTCCCAGATGGGCCCCTTCTATGAGCTGGAATCTTCTTCCGACGCCCGCCCACTGGCCCCCGGCAATTCACTAACCTACAGCCAAACCACCGTGCACCTGGAAGGCGCCTATGCCACCATGGATTCCCTGGCGCAGCGGCTTTGGCATATGTCTATCCAAGACATTAGCACCGCATTTCCAAAATAATTTTGCAGCTGCATGCGTCCAGTTCAAACAATCAATGGGATTGCTTTCATCAGATCTGAGATCATCCATTCGCTTTCAAACGATCAAGGATTCCAGGCCGTTTTCATTAAATCTTAAATCTAAAATTGTAAATTAACCAACGATCGGTTAAACCTAAGATCGTAAACCTAAAATCCTAAATCAATGGAGTATATCCGCTTATACAACACCACCCAGGGCATTTTTGCGTACTACCATGAACGTTACTACCGTATGGAAGGCAGCTGGGATACGCTGGTGAACGCTTTAAACCTGTTCAGCAGTCTTTCCAAAGCCATAGCAGCTGCACAACCGGCCAGCGATGCGGAAGCAGTCATTCAGCAACATCTGCTGCCCCCCATCAGCTCCCAGGAAATATGGGCTGCCGGCGTTACCTATTTCCGCAGCAAGGTAGCCCGTATGGAAGAATCAGAAGATTCAGGCGGCGCTACTTTTTATGACCTGGTATATGAGGCAGACCGGCCGGAGCTGTTCTTTAAATCAACCGCCCGCCGCGCCGTAGGCCATGGCCACAAAGTAAATATCAGAAAGGATTCCACCTGGAATGTACCGGAACCGGAGCTAACCCTGTTCATTAACCGCGAAGGCGCCATACAGGGTTATACCATTGGCAACGACATGAGCTCCCGCAGCATAGAAGGAGAGAACCCCCTGTACCTGCCGCAGGCAAAAACATATGAAAAAAGCGCAGCCATTGGCCCCTGCCTGCTGGTGCCCGATCAAACCATTTCGCCGGATACAGAGATCAGGATGCGGATCCTGCGCAACGGGCAGCCGCAGTACAGTGATGCAGTACCCATCAGCCAAATGAAACGCGGCCACCAGGAGCTGGCCGGTTACCTGTACCGCGAAGTTGATTTTCCCGATGGCTGTTACCTGATGACCGGTACCTGCCTGGTGCCCGACAGCAGCTTTACCCTGCAGGAGAACGATGTAGTGGAGATCACCATTNACCCNATTGGCACCCTGGTAAATACTATCGCCCTTAAAAAATAGCGCCTATCCCTCNNTAACAAAAAATAATATAAGNCCATCATTTTTTTGCAGTATCTTGTATNTACAAGAGCTGAAACCGTATTGCCATTATACACCCATTTGAAGANCTGAACTTTCCTGTTACTTATTTACTGGCCCCCGGATCTGAATGTGAAGCAATGTTTGCGGCTGCTCATGTCNTATTTAAAATCCCAGGTTTTTGCAATTATAATGCTCACCCTTAATGCTGTTTTTATGAAAAAACTCTACCCCTTNTTATGCCTGCTCCTTTGGAGTGTAGTCTCTCTTGCCCAGAATGCAATGCAAACTGCTTATACCGCGCCGGCCGGCAGTCTTATCCTGGACTTTGGATATGGTAAGGTATTAACGGTTCAGCAAAATGCCGGCGTTTATACTTACAACCTGGTGGATATAAAAACGGGGGTTAGCACCCTTATTCCGCTTAACAAAAAGTATCAGCCTACTTCCTATCAGCATATTGCCGAACATCATAATGCATGGGTAACACCGGAGGGAGTATTGATTATGGCGCAGTCGCCCACCCGTGATTCGGTATGGGCTTTATATGAGTTACATCAGAGCCGCTTCACCAAACTGGCGGAAAATATAGGAAATGTAAATACGGCAGGTAACTTTGTACTCTGGTCCGAACTGGATACCATGAACATGAACAGCGGGGGGCGCCATCCCACGTACCGTAATATTATACTCAGAACGATAACTTCCGGTGATCAATTTGTTTTGACAGACAGTGCGGTAATAGAGGCTGTTATTGGGTTGTATGATAGTGACCCTTTATACAGAAGCCTGAATTTTTCCTCCGGGAAAAACGTTCACAGTGAAGGGATTCAAACGGATCATATATGGCAAACAGCGGCAGATAAGCGGCCCGCATATTTTTATGGCCTGCATGCACATCTGGGTACGGTCTCTTATTTAAGATATATAGAAAATGAGAATACTGTTGTAGGGCTATATGGTAACCTCGGACGTTTTTTGACTATGAACGATAAGGGAAGCGCGGTGAATTTCCCGGAAGTTATCAGTGGTCCACTATTTAAGATCATTGATTATAGAGGGACTGTGATGGCTGGAATAACAAAAACAAACCCGGATACGGATCGTCTGGAAGGAAAGATCTATATACGTGATTTTACCACCGGCATCCGGTATCTGCAGGATCTGCAACCAGGTACTCCCTTTGCTTATGCCAATATAACTGAGATGTCATCTCCGCAGGCGGATATAGGAGTAAGGGCGGCCGGAGAAGGACAGGCCCCTGCTGCATACCTCTTCAGCTATGACGGCCGCCTGAAAAAAAAGGTGGCAGACAATGCAACCGGGATATATTTTGAAAAGGGCCTCTGGTACGTAACGGATACGCAGCATTTGTATGTTACCAATATAGACACCGTATATAATTATTATGTTGCTTCCACTACCAAACCGGCTTATACCAGCGTAAGAAACCCTTTTACGTTCAGCGATTTTAACGGGCCGTACAACGGTCCGGACACCGGGCTTGGAAGCATTCAGCGGATACAGATCACCGCATTTCCCAAACAGGGTGTGCTGGCCAATAAGAACAACCAGCCCATCCTGGGAAATAACCCTGTAATCCAGCGCGCCGACCTGGATTCTATTAAATACAGCGCCACCCAATTCCCGGGTCTGGACTCCATACGCTGGCGTGCCTTTGACGGCGTAAAATGGACGCAGGATACTGTTATGTATATAAATGTAACACTCAACCCCGGTATAGTTACGCCCTTTGAGCGAAGCACCATGGAGGGCACACCCATTCGCTTCTGGGCCAGTAATTTTAAGCAGCATTTCAGNGGTAAACTGGCATATGTATGGGTAAATNTTATACCCAAGTACGGAAACCTTACTATAGGTGGTAAACGGCTTTATTACGACAGGAGCACTGTGGTGACCCTGGAAGAACTGGATAGTATGTATTATACCGCTAATCCCAATATAACCGGTGTTGATACCCTATGGTGGAGGGGCTGGATTAATGTTCCAAATGTAGACTGGTCGCTGAATGACACCGTAGCCATTCTGCGCGTTTACCCGGTACTGAATACACCGCCCATTTTAAGAACGCTGGAAAGCAGCTATAACAAAGCAGGTATGCCGGATACCATTCTTGTTGCCAATTATCCACGCCCCACCTGGCATACAGATGCAAAGGTGATAGTAGATGGCAGCCGTGTGCTGCCGGTAGACAGTAATAAATACTTCATACTGGATCCCTCAGTTTATAGTGCAGGCCCGCACCAGCTGAAAGTCTATTTCAAACATCCGCTGGATAGCATTGGTATTACACGCACCTTTACTGTCACCAGCACACTTTCGCCTTTAATGACCAGCGCAGAAAAATACGGGATTACAGAAGATACAGGCCCGCTAAATGCCTGGCCTAACCCATTCCGTCAGCAGTTCACGCTTACCGGCTTGTCCGTATCTGGTACCTATATTATTACGCTTGTTAACCAGCAGGGTCAAACCATCCTGCAGCAGCGCATTGTAAATCAAAACAGGGTTGTCTTAAACCTGGATGAAAATGCAGGAACTGGGGTATATCTCCTCAAAATTTCAAATGAAAACAAAAAAGATGATGTAAAAACATTAAAGTTATTACATTTATAGTCAATATGCTTAACGCGTAATGCACAACGCTGAACGCTGATTGTATTGTGCCTTTGGCAGGTATGGGTAAATTTACCGGCACACGGGCTTTAACACATTCGGTGTTCAGCGTGCTGCATTAAGCATTGTATATTAAGCGTCCAATGGAATTAACAAAGCGTTAATGCAGCATGTCATGTGGCTAAAATACTATTACATTAGTTTTGTCCGCGCTGTATCTTTAACAAACCAACTATGTTATGAGCACACTTACAGGGGAACAATGATGATGGGCCAGTCCATATATCAATCGTGTAGCCATTTTTAGCCTATACATTATGGGCGGCTTTTTTTGAATTGTAGAAAGGATCACAGCATTATTCAATTATTACGACCAGGTAGCTGAATCGTTTATCACTTACTTATTTTTCCTGCTATGCAAAAGTTTTACTCATGGAAGTCATATTGCTTCCTTTTGTTGCTATGCCTGTGNGTGAACACAGCACTAGCGCAACGCGTCATTACCGGAAAGGTGACCAGTACTGCCGATAGTACAGGCCTGCCCGGCGTAACCATTACCCTGCAGGGCGCAGCAGGGGGCGCGGTCACAGATGCCGCAGGCCGTTTCTCTGTACAGGTGCCGGCCGGCGTACGCGCGCTCAGTTTTTCCTACGTTGGCTATCGCCAGCAAACCTTCACCATTGGTGAGCAATCCAATGTGAACATCGCCCTGGAAGTAGCCAGCAAAGGGCTGAATGAAGTGCTGGTAGTAGGTTATGGTACACAAACCCGCCGCGATGCTACGGGTACCATCTCCTCTATCAAAGGCGCCGACATTAAGAACCTGCCCGTGAGCGATGCGGCCCAGGCCCTGCAGGGACGGGCCAGCGGTGTAGACATTGTGCGTTCCGACGGATCGCCCGGTACCACGCCCAGCATCCGTATCCGCGGTACAGGCACCATTAATAATGCAGACCCACTGGTGGTAATAGACGGGGTGCCCGCAAGCGGCATCAATGATGTAAATCCCAATGATATCGCCTCCATGGAAATATTGAAAGATGCATCTTCCTCCGCCATTTACGGTACACGTGCCGCCAACGGGGTTATCATCATCACTACTAAAAAAGGTAACTACGGCGAAAAGCTGCGGGCATCTGCAAATGTGTACCGCGGTGTATCCAACGCCATCCGTACNATTCCGTTGCTTACNGCGCCCGAGCTGGTAATGCTGAAAAAAGAGCGCTATACTAATTCCGGCGGTACAGTAGATCCTGTGTGGAACAATCCTTACTACGCCACCCAGCGTACCGACTGGCAGGATGCCATCCTGGGCTCAGGCAATGTAACCAATGCTGATGTAAGCATCCGCGGTGGTAACACAAGCTCCAACTATATGTTCAGCGCCGGTTACTATGATGAAAAAGGCCTGGTGGAAAATACCTATTTCAAAAGGTATTCTATGCGCATTAACTCTGAGCATAAGCTGGGCAAACGGCTGAAAATAGGGGAGAACCTGCAGCTGAGCTACAAACAGAATCAGGGTTTTGATACCTACTCNTCACAAACCGGCCTGCTGTTCAGCGCCCTGCGTTTTAACCCGGCCATTCCGGTAATGAACCCTGATGGCAGCTACGGCTCGTCACAGGCCAGCAATGAGCTGGGGGATATTAACAACCCCGTGTTCACCGCACAAACCACCGATACCTGGAATAAGAACTACCGCCTGCTGGGTAACGTGTATGCAGAGATCGAGATCCTGGAAGGCTTAACCTTACGCGGTAACTACGGCTTTGATGGCAGCATCTACAACCAGTACAGCTTTGTACCTAAAGTGCTGGACCAGACGCGTACCCGTGACCACTCCGAGCTGTGGAACCGCAGCGAAAGCAATAAGTCAGAGCTGGGCGAGGTATTCTTGACCTTTAACCACCTGTTTGCACAGAAACATCGTGTAACCTTAACCGGTGGTTACTCCGTACAAACGACCAATGGCTACTTCTTCCGCGCAGAAAGCTGGGGCCTGAATGATGAAGCGCCCGATCAGCGTGTGCTGGATAATGGCAACGACTATCACGCCATTAACGGTAACTTTAATCCGCAGAGCGCGCTGGCCTCCGGCTTTGTAAGAGGTTTTTACAGCTTTAAAGATAAATACCTGTTAACCGCCACCTTCCGTGCAGATGGTTCTTCCCGTTTCCCTGAAGGCAAACGCTGGGGCTATTTTCCCGCCTTTTCACTGGGCTGGCGTGTTTCAGACGAAGCGTTCTTTAAGAATAGCGTATCCTTTATTTCTAATCTGAAAGTAACCGGTGGCTGGGGCCAGTTAGGTAACCAGAATGTGAACGACTTCCAATACCTGGCCCCTATCACCCGTGACCGCCGTTATTCATTCGGTGAAAATCCTTACACAGGTATATGGAACTCCCGCCTTGCCAACCCGGATATTACCTGGGAAAAAGCNGAGATGACAAACGTAAGCGCNGAAATAGGCGTGCTGGAAAATAAGCTGAACGCTACCATCACCTACTTCAACAAGAACACCCGCGATATGCTGGTGCCTGCGCCGGAGCTGGATGTACACGGCACTGCAGGTATCCCTGACCGTAATATAGGCCAGCTGAATAATCATGGCTGGGAAATAGAGCTCAGCTACCAGGGCGGTAACAAGGAGTTCAGCTACAATGTAGCCGCCAATGCCTCTTTCATCAAGAACAAGGTAACGCAGCTGTATGACAAGGATACCTACATCAGCTCCACTTTCTACGGCCGCCAGGGCGCGGAAATTTCCCGTACCTATGAAGGGCAGCCCCTGGCATCCTTCTACGGCTGGAAAACAGGCGGTGTGTACCAGAACCAGGCGCAGATAGACAATGATCCCAACATTGCAAAAGATCCACGCCGTGGCGATATTAAGCCCGGTGACATGATCTTCCTGGATGTGAACGGCGATGGTATAGTAGATGAAAATGACCGCACTTTCCTGGGCAGCCCTAATCCTAAAATGACTTATGGCATCCAGGCCGGCGCTAACTACAAAGGCTTTGACCTTAGCCTGTCCTTCACCGGCGTAGCAGGTGTAAAGCTGTATAATGCCGACCGTATGCAGGGCATGGACCCGGGTTACCCGTACAACATGTATGCAGAAGCGCTGAACCGCTGGCATGGAGAAGGCACCAGCAATACAGTACCGCGTATGACCCTGTCTACCGATGTGGCCAATAACAACCTGCGCGTATCTGACCGGTTTGTAGAAAGCGGTAACTATTTTACGCTGCGCAATGTGGCGCTGGGCTATACCGTTCCGGCAAAAATATGGGGCAACAGCGGCATCTCCGATCTTCGTGTATACGTAGCCGCACAAAACCTGTTCATCATTACCAACTATACCGGCTTAACACCTATGCTCGGCTATAACGGTACCAGCGATGGTAACCGCCAGCGCGGTGTGGATGTAGCGGCTTACCCACAGGCCAGGAGCTTTACTTTTGGCGCAACGCTTAATTTCTAACCTACATGGGGAACTTAAAAGATAAGATTATGCAACGGATAATATATATAGGTACCTGCGCCCTGTTCCTGCTGGCGGCCTCCTGCAATGTGCTGGACGTAAAACCTAAAGGAAGCTATACTACCGGTAACTACTGGCGCAACCAGAGCGATGCGCTGGACGGCATTACCGGCATTTACAATATTTTGCTGGAAGAAGATTATACCGGCTTTAACGAATTTGTGTTTGACAACTGTTCGGATGATCAGATCCGCGGCGGGGATCACGACTATGACCAGGTGATAGAAGAATTTAAGTATGATGCCTCCACTTATTCCGTAAGGGTAGGCTGGCGCTGGAAGTATGAGACCATTAACCGCTCCAACAATGCGCTCATTTACATTCCCAAGATCACGGACATTGATCCTGCCATCAAAAACCGCTGCCTGGGCGAAGCGCATTTCTTCCGCGCATTTGCTTACTGGCGTTTGCTGTTGGTTTATGGCGAGGCGCCCATCATTACAGAAGATGATGTGCTGAACGGTAACTATAACAAACCCAAAGTAAGCAGCGATACCCTGCGCACGCAGATAGAATCAGACCTGTTACAGGCTGCCGACCTGCTGCCGGAAACCCTGGCCAGCGGCGACAAAGGCCGCGTAAGCAAAGGCACTGCCTGGGGCCTGCTCACCAAGCTGTATATGGACTGGAACAAGCTGGATAAAGCCATTGAATACGGCACCAAGGTTACCACCAACGCTAACTATGCGCTGGCTACCAATTATGCCGATAACTTTTCAGTAGCTACCGGCAACAACTCAGAAATGCTGCTGGCCGTGCAAACGGTGGATGGCTGGGGTTACTCAGACTTCATTACTTACCACGCGCCGCGCGCATGGGGTGGCTGGAGCTTCTTTTATCCTGTAAAAGGGCTGGTAGATGAATTTGAAGCCAATGACCCGCGCAAAGCCATCTGCTTCATGGGCCCCGGCGATAAAATAGACATTGGTACGGAAGTAGCTACCTACACCGCCGACCTGTCGACCACCGGCCGCCACTACCGCAAGTTTTGCGCATGGAAACCTTCCGGCGGTTTGAACTACTCTTTAAAAACACCGCTCATGCGCTCCGCAGATATTTACCTGCTGGTAGCAGAAGCCAAGATCCGCACTGCCGGCGCCGGCGCAGGTGATGCTGAGATCAATGCCGTACGCAAACGCGCATCTGCCGCGTTGCCGCCCGTAGCAGGCGCCGGTATGCCGCAGCTGATGCATGAGCGCCGTGTAGAGCTGTGTGGTGAGAACGAACGCCACCAAGACCTTATGCGCTGGGACAAAGCCAAGCTCATTGACATCACCACTTATTACAACAAACCCAAGCTGGCCTATGATGGATCTGTAATAGAACCCGCACGTACCTTTGTACGTCCCAAACACTATTACTTCCCCATACCGCAGCAGGAAATAGACAGGAGTAAGGGCGTGCTGATACAGAATACGAATTATTAATAGCGAACAAAAAAGGTAAGGTTGATAACAGAGCCCTGTTTTCCGGATTAATCCGGAAGCAGGGCTTTTCTTATGCATATGCCATAGGGCAGCAAGTTCTCAGTTAAGTGTCATTTGTACAATAAAAGAATAGTTGTATATTGTATGTCCCATCCGGCCCTGTAATACGGATGGCAGTTGAACCATTCAACCCACAACTATGCGTTATAAAAAACTGTTCGTACTCACCGCCGCTATTATTACCGGTCTTACAGCCTTCGCACAAACCCAGCTCACCGTGCAGGCNAATAAACCCATTACCAATGTGCCTCCCAATATGTGGGGGATCTTCTTTGAAGATATCAACTTCGCAGCGGATGGTGGTTTGTATGCGGAGCTGGTAAAGAACCGCTCCTTTGAGTTTTTTACACCGCTCATGGGCTGGAAAGAAATAAAACAAAATAAAGATACCGGTCATATCCTCATCGTGAACCGTACGGAAGCCAACA
>JGI25153J46596_10002140_pt1 | contig 11547 bp, 14 predicted proteins | sample AraplaMF_Col_mMF_FD_46596 | JGI IMG/M metagenome (IMG submission 46596)
TCATGACCGCGATCGGCGGGCTCGGCCACACCCTGCCCTTTCTGATCCCGAATTTCTGGACCGCGACGATCGCAGCGATCATCGTCGTGGTCATCGAGCTTGCCGTGATCTCCTGGATACGCCATCGTTACATGGACACCCCCATCGTCTCCGCCGCGTTCCAGGTCGCGTTCGGCGGCGCACTGGTCTTTCTCGCCGGAATCCTGATCGGCAGCTCTTGATGTTCATTCTGGCGCATCTGTCCGACATCCATCTTGCGCCCCTGCCGAGACCCAATCCGGTCGAGCTCTTCTCCAAGCGCGGGCTCGGCTACATCAACTGGCTGCGCAAGCGGCGGCGCGTGCATCGCGCCGACATGCTGGCCAGGGTCGTGGCCGATCTCAAGGCGCGGAAGCCCGGCCACATCGCGGTCACCGGCGATCTGGTCAACCTGTCGCTGACCAAGGAATTCGCGCCGGCCTGCGCCTGGCTGGCCGGGCTCGGCGAGCCCAACAACGTGACTGTCGTTCCGGGCAATCACGACTCCTATGTGCGCTCCGCCGAGACCTTGGCGTTGCAGCACTGGGCCGACTACATGCGCGGCGACAACAACGAGAACTTTCCGTTCGTCCGCCGCCGCGGGCCGATCACCATCATCGGGCTTTCGACCTCGCTACCGACCGCGCCGCTCGCCGCGACCGGCGAGTTGCATGGCAATCAGCTCGCGCGGCTTGCCCCGATCCTCGAAGCGCTCGGCCGCGAGAATGCCTTCCGCGTGGTGCTGATCCATCATCCCCCGACCGAGGGGGCGCATCATTTCCGGCGCCTGCGCGACGCCGCTGGGATGCGCGAGGTGCTCAAGAAATTCGGCGCCGAGCTGGTGCTGCACGGCCATCATCACGAGGCGTCGCTGACATGGCTGCCCGGCCCGCAGCAGCGCGTGCCGGTGATCGGGGTGCCGTCGGCATCGGGCTCGCCGGATTTTCACGACGATCCCGCGGGCTATAACCTTTACGAGATCGACGGCGAGCCCGGCGCGTGGCGCTGCACGATGGCATCGCGCGGCTGGAGCCGGGACGATCGCCGCATCACCGAGTTGCGGCGTCAGCCGTTGATGGGCTGACGCTCGGCTGCTGACGTTGGTCCTTCTGGCCGATTCCAGAAACGGCCGGCCGTTTTATACGGAACTCATCGGGATATTCGCGGGAGAGGCGGCCAAATGTTCGAGGAGTGCGGCCTGTAACCTCACGGACCAGTTCGGTCGGATAGAAAATCATCGGCCACCTCCAAGAATTGACATTCAACCGGCCCCTCTGACGTCCGAATGGTAAAGCGCGAAGACACGTTCGGCCAGAATGCGGGCGGCCGGCGAAATCTGAAACTGCCGAGATCCAGGGGTTCTCAACTGGCGCAAATATAGCTCCAGCATCTCGACAGTGCTGCCCTGGCTCAAGCGATTCAAAATTTCTGCCGCGTAGTGCCTGACTTCGGTCGATGACAAATTATCCGACAGGCCCTCGTTGCGGCGAATTAAACCTTTGATGCTCTCCAACAGGGCAGTCATAAGATATCTTCCTTCGAACGTGACGCTGTCACGGCTCGCCGTCAAATCCGCTCCAAACGGTAAGTCTCATTTCGTGTTCACATACTGGGCATTTGAAAATGCGAATTTCCGTTTCGTGCGTCGCTTCCGGTCGATCTCCACCGGCCAATTTCATCTCAGCGCCGCACCGGCAAATTGGCATCTCCGTCGAGCCGGGCTCCAACAATCGCTCGATGACCAAGTCATCCTCCACCAATTCACTGTGCAGCAGGGACGGTTTGCGCTGCTGTATTCAGATCGACGATAATGGCGAATCCCATGCTCGCAACAGCAAAGAGGCCCAAAATCACCCACACCCGCATTGATGTTTGGGGCTCGTGCAGCGAGCGCGGCCTCCAGCGAAGCCTAAACGAAGATTCGTTTTTCAAATTGAATCCTTTTTCCTTTGCGGCGATTTGAGTCGAGCAATGAAACGCGGCCCATCCCAAAGCTCGATATCTTCTTCATTCGCCAGTTGCTGTGCCTGCTGAAGGCCGTCCTGTTCGTTTTCACAGACAATGACGACCGGCGGAGTGGCCGCAACCTTGTGGTTTTTGCTAACCGGATAAGCACGAAAGCTTGGCACAGGTGCCTCCCGCATGAGCGAGAGCGCCGGAACGTCTCTCAGTCCTCACACAACGAAGTCATCGGCGAGGACGACCGAATGTAAGAACGCGCAGCATGATTAGATAGCCAACCGTGAGATTTATTAGTGTCTACCGGGAAAGTGGTCTGTTTTGACCAGTTGTACGACGCGATTGCGCACATCGTCGCAAGGGATTGGCTGCCTTATGGCTCCGGCACCAGACTCGCACCGCTGCCCTCCTGCGGCTCCTGTATTGCAGCGTCACGGTTCAGCGCGGCCTGGAGCTCGCGTGGGTCGATAGCCAGCAATTCGATCGAGGTCGTGCGCGGCGGCGGCGCCGGCACGATGATCATCGTCGACACGCGTCGGTAGACCGGAAAGGACAGTCCCTCGATCAGCTCTTCGTCCGTCAGAACTTCGTATTCGCCGGCGGGCAGCGTCCGGCCGACGTCGTTCAGCAAAAACGGACGGAGGAAGGTGATCGTTTTCCGCTTGGTGCGCGTCGTCATCAGAATTTGACCGTGAAATGCGTGCCACGTCCGTTGTCGCCGGGCAGGATGCGCAGCTCGCCACCGATCTGCTGCACGAGCGACAAGACGATTTTCATACCCAGTCCTCTGCCTTGCGTTGGGATGAACCCCGCGGGCAATCCCGGCCCGTCGTCGATGACCGACAAGCGACGATCGGTCGGCGACGCGGCTTCGATCCGAACGGTCACGTGGCCATCTGCGTATTTGGCCGAATTGGTGACGAGTTCGTTGACGATGAAGCCGAGCGGAATCGCAAGCGTGGTCGGGATTTCGATGTTTTCTCCCTCGACGACAATGGCGTAGCCGCTGCCTTCCTGGAACAGCAGGCTCGACAGGTCTTCGCACAGGTTCTGAAGGTATGCCCTGAACTCGACGCGGTCCTGGTGATCGAGAAGGTGCAGCCGGCGATGAACGCGCGCCAGCGATCCGACACGTCGGGCCGCGATCATCAGCTGATCGGTCGCCTCCGGCGTCTCCGCGGACCGGCTCTGCAACGACAGCAGACTGACGATCAACTGTATGCCGTTGACGAGCCTGTGCTCAAATTCCTGAGCCAGCATGGCCTGACGCTCGGAAAGTTCATTCTTCTCTCGCAGGCATGTCTCCTCGCGTGCGAGCGCGGCCTCCAATTCGGCCGCGAGAACATCGTATGACTTTTGGTCCTGCCGAAGCGGCACGCTTCGGAGGTGAATTGGAAAGCTGGTTTCGTGCGTTTGACCGCTCATGATTCGCCTCCTCTTTTTGACGTCGCGGGTCAAAAGCCGCTTACTTTGAAGTTGCGCCCGCCGGGATAAGCCTTCCGGGAATGTCCCAGCGGGCGCTGCATCCGGATGGGCCTTGGGGCGCGGGATCCGGACGTCGCCGAGAATATCCGCAGCGCGAGGTTCAACGTTCGGCTTGCAGGATATTCCCAGCCTGGTTCACGATTCCACGTCGTGCAGGGTCTGACTGTCCAAAACCGCTCACTGCTCGAAGATACATAGATGTGAGGCTGCGGTCCGGTGACGCAAGCAGGAACTTTTTCCTCTGTCCGGGGTTGCCTCGCCGGGAAGCAACATCTGGAGATTTCCTGTCCGTAAAATACTTGGCGGCAGCGATGCTCGCCGCCGATTATTGCCGTTCCGTCGGGCGCGGCGGACAGCATTTCTCTGCTGAATGAAAATCCGGTCGCCTGAATCGAAAAAATCACGCAAACACAAAACAATTGGAGAATTCATATGCATGCGTCTTCCAAGATCATCGCTGTCGCTCTGATGACCGCTGCCGCACCTTGGTCCGTTTCGGCTGCTTCGGCACTGCCGGCGTCGTCGCCGCTCGCCCTTCATACCGCAGTGGCGCCGGGGTTTGAGGCCGTGCGCTATCGCGGTCGCGGCTACGTCGGTGCGGGCATCGGCCTCGCGGCGGGTGCGATTATCGGCGGGGCGATTTTGAACGCCACGCAACCACGCGGTTACTATGGCTACGACGGCGGTTATGGCTACGGTGCCTATGGCTATGACCAGGGTTACGGTGGCTACGAGTCCGACTATGTCGAAGTCCCGAACTATCGTTATGGCCCCGGTCGCGGTCCTGGCCCTGCCTATCGTCAGAGCTACGTCGGAGTCGATAATGATGTCGGCTATTGCCAGCAGCGCTATCGCTCCTATGACCCGGCCTCCGGCACGTATCTCGGTTACGATGGCCTGCGCCATCCGTGTTGACGGCGAGCGCTTGAGTTTGCCCGGATGATGCAGCATCGGGCGATGACTTGGGGCCGCCTCTCGAGGTGGCCCTTCTTCTTTCGCTCGCATTGCCGCGTGGAGCCGTCGCAGGTTTGCGACTGTGCAAAATCGACCACCAATAATGTTCCGAGGCATCGCAACTTAGATGATCGCCCGCGTGTTGATCTCGCGATTGCAACACGCGTTCGATCAGTTTTCACGCCCTGTGGAGGAAGCACATGCACATGTCCGGTGAAAGTCTCCTTATCGTGCTGCTGGTTGGAGTTGTCGCGGGATGGCTGGCCGGCCAGATCATGCGAGGGACAGGCTTTGGTCTGATCGGTGATCTGATCATTGGAATCATCGGCGCCTTTATCGGTGGCTGGCTGCTCCCCCAACTCGGCATCCATCTGGGCGCCGGAATTGTCGGCGCAATCGTCAATGCCACGATCGGCGCGATGCTGCTGCTGTTCGTCCTGGGCATGTTGCGCGGCCGCGGCGCTCTTGGCGGCTGGGGATGGGGCAGACGTTGGTAAGCCGCTCGCCCCCGGCCGGGCGGTGCTTTGCTTGAGACGAAGGGCGCTGAGCGCAGCCCGCAGGCTTCCGCGAAACGAGAAGAATTGAAAGCGAGCTCGAGCGTCGGTTCAAGCCTGGGATTCGCCCCGCAAGCTAATTCCCAACCGCCGTTCGGAAAGGAGCTCTCGCCGGGACGCGAAGCGCCGTAGGTCGCGTTGCCGGCCGACGCCGCGGCGCGCTTTCAAGCCGGGTGATCGCGGCGGAATTTTCGAAACTCGCTTGGTCCGTTAAGCAGCCGCCGCTTTCGGCTATTCTGCTCTTCGGACGACACGGACAAATCAGCGGATTGATCGATGACCTCGCCAGCCATCTCGGCTGACTTGCTCCGCCGTTTCGCCTTACCGGCCGGTTTCATAGCGCCGCCACCCACGAAGTAGGGCGTGTCACTGGCCGGAAACGAGTCGCGAAGAGCTTCGTCAATGCGATGCTCCCGACGCGCAATGGTCTGCGCTTCCTGATCATTTTTCATCCGGGTCAACCCCTGTCCGCGCGGGCTGGTTCCGTCGAGTTCCCCCGGCAAATCAATACAAGAGGAAGAGCTCGGCGTTTTTCCAGTTCAAGAAAGCGATCAAGAGCATGGGATCCAGAGATAAAACTGGATACTGAGCTAATCCGACCAGCCGCCGCCCGGATTCTGTGGGAGTTTCCGAAATTGCATATCCGGCTTGGAAGCCGGATAGCGCCCGCTGGAGGATCGCCTTCGGCGGGCGCAATTTTCACCGATGCACTGCTGGTCCAGCTACTTCAAACGCCGCGGCGGACGCTGCCTGCGTGTTGAGCGCGATATGACTCCGCTGTGTCCCGTCGGCCAACTCCACCACTTTGCTCCGTCTCGACTTCATATCCCGCCCGGCGAATGAGCCATTCGGCGACTCGCACAGCGAGCGGCCACGCAAATCCGAAAGCCGCCATGAACAGAATCAAGAATGTCATCAGGCCGAGCGTCGGCCATTGATAGTCAACTGCTCGACTGATCAGGAATCCTGTGAACTGCAACGTTATCACCGACAGAACATAGGTGATCATCAGTGTGAGAGACTGCATGTTGTTTCCGTTCTTGGTCGCTCCCCCTTTACAGTGTAAGCCTATGCATGCACGGCGGCGCCTTTTCCCAAGAAAGCGCTATATCCGCGGCGTCGCCACGACGTTGGATTTCTGATCGTTCAGAACCACGCTCAGCAACGAGCTGTGAATTTCAAGATGGCCGTTGTAGTCGATGAACCCCATCTGCCTAAACTTGTTCATGAAATGACTCACGCGTGAACGCGTGGTGCCAATCATCTCCGCGAGAGTCTCCTGGCTGATCTTGGCAACGATCGGCTCCGGCCGCCCCTCCTTGCCAAAGTTCGCCAGCAGCAGCAGCACCCGGGCAAGCCGCTTCTCGGTCGAGTTGAAGAGCTGATCGACCAAGTCCTCTTCAATGCGCGCGTTTCTGGCCAAAATATGAGAAATGAACATTTTGGAGAATGCCGGCTCGTCTTGCAGGACTCGAAGGATCTCGATCTTGTCCACGCGCATCGTGACGCAGTTGGTCATTGTCGTCGCAGTCGCCAGGCGCTTCGGTTGCCCGATCAGGCATCCCTCGCCCAGGAATTCGTCGGCTCCGAGGATCGCAACCACCGCTTCCTTGCCTTGCTTGGAAACGACCGTAACCTTCACCTTGCCCTTTTTTATATAGATCACCGCATCCGCGGCATCGCCCTGGGCGAAGATGACTTGCTTTTTTTGATGCGTAGAGACGATGCGGCCCTTGGCGGCCGTCTCCAAAAATTCAACAGGATCGAATCGTTGCACACCCCTTGACGTTCGAGGGGTTCTGCTCCGCTTGGCCATTTCTGCTCCTTGCTGGCATTAGAGCACAAATCTCGGCGGCAAAACTGTATAGAATTGCTCACTTTGTGCGGATGGCCGTGCCAGTTCGCCAGCTGATCCGATATTTATATCGGCCGCCTGCTCATTGCGATATGATTGCATATCGGCCCGTTCATCAGGGCGCAACAACAAGTGGAGTCTAGACGTGGCGACAGGCACCGTGAAGTGGTTCAATCCGACCAAAGGATATGGCTTCGTCCAACCCCAGAGCGGCGGAAAGGACGTGTTCGTCCATATCTCGGCCGTGGAACGGGCGGGGTTGAGCACGCTTAATGAGGGCGCGGTGATCGAATATGACATTGTCGCCAACAAGGGCAAGGAATCAGCGGAAAACATCAAAGTGAAGTAGATCACTGGCTGTTTGGAACGCTGAAGCCCCGCCTTGCGCGGGGCTTTTTTACGAACTCGGGTGGCATCATCGATGTTGCGACTGACTTCCCATTGTGCTTTCCGTTTGCGACCCCACTTGAAGGGATACAGATGAGTCGGAGACTCGTCTGAGCTACAAAAGCATGACGTCCCAAGGTGGCCGCTTCGTCCCATCGGCGATAGCGTCGTCGTCGACATGCACGATCGCATCGGAATTCGTTTGAGGCGGGTGTCGCCAGACCGGCCCGCCTCAATCTGCGCGTCCGAACGCTACCTTGGCCCCCCAACCGACGATCATCGGTCAACATGAAACAAGGGTTATGACGATTGAACAGGCCATTGCGCATTCACTGTCTAAACCCTGGGGTGTCGTAGATCCACGTCCGTGGAGCAGCGCCGGTCGCGACGACAATACGATCGGCGAAATTTGGTACGAACGCTCCGGCTCGGCGGCCATCGCTCCTTCCCTTTTGCTGAAGCTGCTGTTCACCAGCGAACCTCTCTCCATCCAGGTCCATCCCGGTGATGTGTATGCGCAGTCAATCGGGCTGCCGAACGGCAAGACCGAGGCTTGGTACGTCCTGAGTGCCGCTTCGGAGGCCAAGGTCGCCTTGGGCCTGAAACGCCATCTGACCCCGCAGGAGATGCGGCAGGCCGCGGATGATGGCTCCATTTCGGATCTTGTCGAGTGGCAGGGTGTGTGGGCGGGCGACACCGTCTTCGTTCCTGCCGGAACGATTCACGCCATCGGCGCGGGGCTCGTGATCGCGGAAATCCAGCAACGCAGCGACGCGACATTCCGGCTTTTCGATCATGGCCGCGGCCGCGAACTTCATATCGATCGTGCCATTGCGGTGGCGGATCCCGGCCCCGCGGAAATTCAAATCGCACCGTCTCGCTTGACCGACAATCGAATCCTTCTGGGTTCGAACGCCTACTTCACGTTTGAAAAGATCGATCTGGCGCCAAACTCCGCCTGGTGCCTGGAAGCAAAACGGGAGACCTGGCTGCTCGTTGTCAGTGGCGGTGCTCGCACAGCTTCGTTCGACGTTGCGATGGGCGACGCGGTTTTTGCGCAGTTGGACCGCGTTGACATTTGCACCGGCGCGGCCGGCCTGTCGGGGCTCTTGGCGTACACGGGCGGTCTGGTTCCGGAGGTGTTGCAGTGCGTCGGCTTGGAAACAACTCAATGAGCCCGCTCCAGCGGGTAGCCTTCATCGGCAATCATCTGCCGCGCCGCTGCGGCATCGCGACGTTCACCCATGACCTTCATCGGGCGGTTTCACTCGATCGCCTGGATCTGGAGACTGGCGTGGTGGTGATGACGGACGCCGGACGCATCTACGACTACCCGGTTGCCGTGCGATATCAAATCAACGACGAAGCCATCGGCGAATATGTCCAAGCTGCCGAATTTCTGAACAATGCGCGCTTTGACGTCGTCTGCCTCCAGCACGAATATGGAATCTTTGGCGGCGAGGCCGGCCGAAATATCATAGACCTCCTATCGCGGCTCGAGATGCCGGTTGTGACGACGCTCCATACGGTCCTGGCCGAGCCCACATCCGTTCAGCACGAGGTCATGAGTCAGATCATTGAGGCTTCGTCTAAGGTCGTCGTCATGGCGGAAAAAGGCCATGAGCTGCTTCGCTCCGTCCACAACGTCCCGGTGCGCAAGATCGAAATCATTCCGCACGGAATACCCGACTTTCCGTTTCTCGACCCGCATCACGCCAAAGCGAAACTCGGCTTCGCCGGAAAGACGATCCTGACCTTCGGCCTGTTGTCGCCGAGCAAGGGCATCGAGACCGTGATCGATGCCATGCCGGCAATCATCAAGTCGTGCCCGACCGCCCTCTATGTCGTTCTCGGCGCAACCCATCCCAATCTGATCCGGAATGAAGGCGAGGCCTATCGCAACCGATTGACGGCCCGCGCGCGGGAGCTCGGTGTCGAGAAACACGTCATCTTTTGCAACCAGTTCGTCGACCAAGCGACGCTGCTGGACTACATTTCAATGTGCGACGTCTACGTCACGCCCTATCTCAATGAATTTCAGATGACATCGGGCACGCTGGCCTACAGCTTCGGGCTGGGAAAGGCCGTCGTGTCGACGCCCTATTGGCACGCCAAGGAGCTGCTGGCCGATGGGCGTGGTATTCTGGTCCCATTTGGCGACTCGGAGGCGATCGGTCGTGAGATTTCCGGCCTGCTGACGGACGACGTCCGCAGCCTGGCGATGCGCAAGCGTGCTTACGCTTCCAGCCGGTCAATGACATGGGCGCAAACGGCGAAACGTTACGTTGCGGTCTTCGCAGATGCGCACGAAAGAGCCCTTCACGAAGCGGTGCTGCCGCTCAGTCCGGCAAACGTTTCGACCAAAGTGGCCGTCATTCCAGAGGTCAGGATCGGCCATTTCCTCTCGCTCTGTGACAATACGGGGATGCTGCAACATGCGGTTCATTCGGTGGCGGACCGCGCTCATGGCTATTGCGTCGATGACAATGCTCGAGCCCTGCTGCTTTCCAGCGCATTGGCTCATTGCGGCGAAACGCGGCTGCTGTCCGAAATCGACACGACGCGCTTTGCAGCTTTCATCCAACACGCCTGGAACGCGGATACGCGCCGGTTCCGGAATTTCATGAGCTACGATCGCCGATGGCTGGAAGAGTCAGGCTCGGAGGATAGCCATGGCCGGACACTCTGGGCGCTGGCCGAATGCGCCCGCTCGGATCCCGACCCCTCTCGCCGTGCCTGGGCAGCGGCACTCTTCAAGACCGCGCTTCCCGCTGTCGAAAAATTCTCATCGCCGCGCGCCTGGGCATTTTCGCTTCTCGGGTTGAATGCCTATTGCGCGCTGGCGGCCGGGGATCTCTTCGCCAACGGAATACGCAAGCTGTTGGCCGACAAGCTGATGGCCTTGTTTGTTGCGAACCAGCACGACGATTGGGTCTGGTTTGAGGACGTTCTCGCCTACGACAATGCGCGCCTTCCGCATGCTATGATCGAGACGGGGCTGGCAACGGATACGGCGCCGTATGTCGAGATCGGCCTCCGATCGCTGCGTTGGCTCATGTCTCTGCAGACGGCGTCGACCGGGTGCTTCCGGCCGGTTGGGTCCAAGAGCTTCGGTAAGATACGCCACCAGCCCGACGCGTTCGACCAGCAGCCGGTCGAGGCGACCGCCACGATTGCCGCATGTCTCGCCGCGCGACGCGTGAATGGCGGCGAAGAGTGGACGCAGGCCGCAATGCGTGCGTTCGCCTGGTTTCTTGGCGAAAACGACCTGCACATGGCGCTGATCGATCCCAGCACGGGAAGCTGTTCGGATGGCCTTCATCCCGACCGGTCCAACGAAAACAAAGGTGCGGAATCCGTGCTATCGTATCTTCTCGCTCTGGTAGAGATACGACAGCTCGTGGCCACTGCGGCCGTGGTCCGGACCAAGCCCGCGTCAAAATTATCATCCAACGGCATCGGCGCGAGTTCATCTCGTTCGCCTCCAGGGAGCATCTTTGTCCCACTCCAAATTCCTGAACCGCCAGAGCCTGTATCTGCGCCCGGACCCGACCAGGGTCGTCGTCAGGCCCTTCAAACCGGCGACTGAGCCGAGAGACCTCAACCCGACGGATAAGGTCCGCGCCAACAATATTGTCGAGCGGGTGCTTCGGCTCGATGCCGAAGCCTCGGCGCAGCATCTGAGCGAGGTGCTCGAAAATTTTGAAGGCCGCCACAGGAATTTGATCGACATTTTCGAAGCGCGCGCCGCGGAGATGGAAGATGCGTTCGATCCGCATGCGCAATTGGACAAGACACAACGCCGCCTGATCGGAGCTTATTTCCTCAACGAATATTCGTTCGAGGCATCGGCCCTGTTCAATCCCAGCATCGTCCGCCATCCCGACCAGGCCGGTGCGCCCGAGGACGGTTGCCGCTTCATCTTGAGCCTGCGTGCCGTCGGCGAAGGGCATGTTTCATCGCTGACTTTTCGATCCGGCTTCATCGCCGCGGACGGCAGTGTCTCGGTCGACCCGACCGCTCGTCTGGCGTCCGTCCCGAAAATTCGAAGCCGGACGCCGACTGTCAGAGGCGATGAGGTCGAGGTGGCGTTCCGTCCGGAGGAGGAATTGAGCGAACGTGTGATCTTTCCGATCACCAGCTCTCAGTCAAACGGCATCGAGGACGCGCGGTTCGTTGAATTCAGCGACGCAGGGCAGAAAATTTTCTATGCCACGTACACGGCGTATAGCGGCAGGGCGATTCGCTCGGAGCTGCTGACGACCACGGATTTCCAATCGTTCAGAATGTCACCGCTCAGCGGCGCGGCCGCGGGCAACAAGGGCATGGCGTTGT
>JGI25153J46596_10002142_pt1 | contig 11546 bp, 8 predicted proteins | sample AraplaMF_Col_mMF_FD_46596 | JGI IMG/M metagenome (IMG submission 46596)
GAGAAGATGTATTTCATGGGCTCGTCCGAGGGCGGCCGCGAAGGCCTCACCATGGCGCAGCGCTATCCCGACGATTTCGACGGCATCTTCGCCCGCGTGCCGGTCATCAACTGGGTCGGCCTGCAGCATGCCGGCACGCGTTCGGGTCTTGCGACCATGGGCGAGGGCTGGATCAATCCGGCGCAGGTCAAGCTCGTCGGCGAGGCCGTGCGCGCGGCGTGCGACAAGGCCGACGGCTCCGACGATGCGCTGGTGCAGGATCCCGTCACCTGCAAGGCGGTTTTCAAGGTCGAGACGCTGCGCTGCGCGGACGGCAAGAGCGGCGATCAGTGCCTCACCGATCCGCAGATCAAGGCCGTGAACACGCTGCACGGGACCTACAAATTCCCGTTCGCGCTCGCCAACGGCCTCGACGATTATCCGGGCTGGGGCGTCTCGGGCGAGGACACGCCGGCGGCGGGCCCGACCGGCGGCTGGACCGCGTGGTGGCTTGGCACCGCGCCGCCGGCGCAGCCGCCCGCGCCCAACAACGGCATCGCCTGGATCTACGGCGCCGGGGGCATTCAATATGTGTTCGCGCGCGATCCCAAGCTCGACGTCACCACCTACAAGGTGGAGGACCACAAGGCGCGGCTGCTCGAGGTCTCCAGCCTGATGGATTCGACAAATCCCGATCTCAGCCGTTTCCGCGAGCGCAAGGGCAAGCTGATCATCCTCGAGCACATGGCCGATTATGCCCAGAGCCCCTATGCCGGCATCCGCTATTTCGAGAACGTCGAGCGCCTGATGGGTACGGCGACGACGGCGCTGTTCGCGCGGCTCTACACCGCGCCCGGCGTCGATCATGTCGGCTCGGGGGCGCCCGCCAATGTCGACATGCTCAGCGTGCTGGTCGACTGGGTCGAGAAGGACAAGGCGCCCGGCGACCTCGAGGTCACCGAGCAGAAGGTCGAAGCCCCCGCATTCCCCGTCGTCCGCGCGCTGCCACTGTGCCGCTGGCCGGCCTGGCCGCACTACAAGGCGGGGTCGGTGACGGAAGCGTCGAGCTATTTCTGCGCGCAGTGAGCAAGCGCAGCCAAGTCGATTGCCATGACGGTGGGTGTCATCCCGCCGCCATCGCCTGCGCGCCGCCGAGCAGTCGCGCATTAAGCCGGCCGCCAGAGAACAGCATGTCGTCGAGGGCTTCGTCGATATCCGCGGAAATGACGGAGTCGCCGCCATCGCGCGCGAGGCTCGCTTGTGCCAGCCGTCGCGTCAGTTCCTTGATGAAGGCGCAGCTCGTGCCGTCGCTGCGCCGGGCGGCTTCGGCGACAATGGTGTCCTCAATCGGCAGTCCCTTGCCGTAGAGCCGGACGAGCTTGCCACGACCGATTTCATCAGGAAGCGGCACTTCGATGGCCTGGTCAATGCGGCCGGGGCGACCCGCGAGGGCACCNTCCAGATCTTCCGGTCGGTTGGTGGTCAGGACGAACAGGATGTCCGCATCCTCCTTCAGCCCGTCCATCTCGTTGAGCAGCTTGTTCAGCATGGATTCCTCGCACGGTCCCATGTCGTCGCGGTCGCGGGCGATCAGATCGACATCCTCGATCACGACCATCGACGGCTGGAGCAGCCGTGCGAGGCTCATATAGGCGCCGAGAAGGCCGATTTGCTCGGCGGTGATGATCAGCGTCGTATGACCGGGCAAGTGCGTTGCGAGATAGCGGATCGTGTGGGTCTTGCCGGTGCCCGGTGGTCCGTACAGCAAGATGCCTTTGCGCGTCGACTGGCCAAGCCGGCGCAACTGTTCGCGGGTGCCGACGAAATTCAGGACGTTGCGATCGAGCAGCCGCAGGGTCTGCTCCGGCAAAATCACCTCGTCGCGCGCGACCGGTGGCAAGCGATGCACGGTGATGCCGCGCGAACGCCCGCGATAGTCGGAATCGGCATCGAGCGACAGGATTTTGCCGCGATAGGTCTGTGCGGCCTGTACCGCCTCTTCCAATTCGCCAAAGCATTGCTGGACGAGAGCCGCGCCTGCGGCACCTGACGGCACCAGGATCTCGATCCGAATTCCGGGCTCGCGGCTGTATTCGCGGTGCGCGCAGAGCAAAACCGCATAGCGGAGATGGTCCTGCCCGCACAGCCATAGTCCGTTATCTAGACACTTGACCGGGCTCTTCTCGCCGACGTCGACGTCGGAATATTGCAGCGGGGCAATCGCGACTGCATAGCGGCCGTCTTTAAGGAGCCGTGAGATCGACAGGGTCTCGTAGCGCTGCTCCTCGTTTAGACCGTACAGCCGGATCGCCTTGCCGAAGAGCCGATCGACGGCAGCCTGGACATCGACCCGCATGTGGCCGGGAAACTGGCGGATCGTGGTCACGAGCTTGCTGCGCGCGGTGCTGGCAAAGTGCTGATCAAGAANGTCACAAGCAAAGTCGAAATCGTCTTCCTGTTCGTTCGAGGGCTCGTCCGCCGCACGCATGCATTCGCTGCATAGCCAGACCGTGCGGTCGCCGATCCGAACGTCGGTCCGGCCCTCGGGCTTGCCACAGAGCTCGCAAGGCGTCTTGATCGCCTCTAGCGTGATGTGCAGCTGGTGGCCGGCCAGGCTGATGGATCGTTGTGCGGATTTGAAAAGGGCTTCGGCAACCGATTGCGGGTAAGGCCCGCAAATCGCCTTTTCCTTCTGTTCGATTTGAGTGATCAGCGCGGCCGCTTCTCGCTCCGTTTTGCCGAAAACCTGACGAAGCAGATCCTTCACGAATTGATGCGGCGTATCGTCGTCATTATGAATTACGAGTTGGGCCAGCTCGTTCTCGCCACGCATACTATTCATCACGGCTCCAGAGCAATCTATGATTGAATGGAACGAATAGGGAACATAAAACGAGGCGGCCGTCAAGCGTGACGGCCGCGACAAGCTGCAATGGACGGGCGAGGGCTAATGCGCGCCGCCGCCGCCCGCTGCCTTCACCCGTCGTGTCAGCAGCACCGCGATCGCGGCGAGCACCAGCACCACGCCGATCACCGCAAAGGTGTCGGAATAACCCATCACCAGCGCCTGGCGCTTCACGGTCTTGCCGAGTGCGATGATGGCCTGCTCGCGCGCAGCGTTGGGGTCGGGGACGCCGTGGGCCATGAAATAGTCGGTCATCTGCGCGATGCGGGCACGGACCTCCTCGCGGCCGAGCGAGACGGAATGGCCGATGATGTTGGAGTGGAACTGCTCGCGCTTGGTGACGATGGTGGCGAGCACCGCGGTGCCGATGGCGCCGCCGAGGTTACGCATCATGTTGGAGATGCCGGAGGCGGCGGGCGCATCCTGCGGCGCGACGCTGCCGAGGCTGAGCGCGGAGAGCGGCGCCAGCGTCAGCGCCTGCCCCACGGCGCGCACGACGTTGGGGACGAAGAACTGGTCGCCGGAGTAGTCGAGCGACATCATGATGTTCATNAAGGAGCTTGCGGCGAACAGCAGCAGGCCGATGGTCGCGATATAGCGGGCATCGAAGCGCTGCATCAGCTTCGGCACCAGNGGGATCAGCAGCAGNTGCGGCAGGCCGGTCCAGGCCAGCACNTTGCCGATCTGCTCGGCATTGTAGCCCTGCACCTGGCCGAGATAGGCGGGCAGCAGATAGACCGAGCCGAACAGCGCGAATCCGAGAAACACCGCGGCGATCGTGCCGACGCCGAAATTCCACTGCGTCAGCAGCCGCAGGCGCAGCAGCGGCTTCTCCACCACGAGCTCGTTGACGATGAACAGCGACAGGCTGATCGCGGCGATGACCGCGAGCCGCACGATGAACGGCGAGCCGAACCAGTCGTCCTTGTTGCCTTCCTCCAGCACGGCCTGCAGCGAGGCGAGGCCGATCGCCATGGTGGCGATGCCGAACCAGTCGCCCTCGCGCAGCAGGCCGAGATTCATCGGTTGGCGTTCCAGGGTGAAGAAGAGGATGCTCACCATCACGATCGTGGGCAGCACGTTGACATAGAAGATGGTCTGCCAGCCGTAATTCTCGGTGAGATAGCCGCCGATGGTCGGGCCGATCGCGGGCGCGAAGGTCACGGCGAGCGAGAACATGGCAAGGCCGATCGGCTGCTGGCCCTTCGGCAGCCTGGTGAAGACCAGCGTGAAGGCCATCGGGATCAGCACGCCACCGAAGAAACCTTGAAAGCCGCGCATCGCGATCATCGAGGGCAGATCGTGGGTGAAGGCGCAGGCGACCGAGAACGCGGCGAACAGCGAGGCGAAGCTCAGCATGATGTTGCGGAACGAGAATACCCGCGACAGGTAGTCGGTCAGCGGAATGACGATGATCTCGCCGATCAAATAGGACGTCGAGATCCAGGATCCGTTGTCCGCGCCGGTGCCGATGCCACCCTCGATGTTGAGCAGCGACGCGTTGGTGATCTGGATGTTCAGGATCGCCATGAAGGCGCCGATCATCGCCGCGAACACGGCGATCCAGACCGTGGCGCTGGCGCGATCCGGAGCGGTTGCGGCCCGCTCAGGCGTCGCGGTCGGTATGGCGGGTGCTGGCGTCGATATTGAGAGGCTGTTTGACATGGCACGACCCTCCGGAAACGGGCTTGGCTTTGAGCGTCGCTTCCGCTTGCGCGGCCGGCGCTGAACGCGTTGCAATCGTCGGGATCACGGACATGCCGGGCCGTAGCGCGATCGCAGACGCGGTCCCGGCGTCCAGCGCGATCTTCACGGGAATGCGCTGGACGATCTTGGTGAAATTGCCCGTGGCGTTGTCGGGCGGCAGCAGCGCGAATTCCTGGCCGCTGGCCGGCGCGATCGAATCCACATGGCCGCGGACGACCTGGCCCGGGAAGGTGTCGATCTCGATCTCGACCTGCTGTCCGGCGCGGACATGGGTGAGCTGGGTTTCCTTGAAATTGGCGACGACATAGGCGCCATCGCTCGGCACGATCGCCATCAGCTGGGTGCCGGCCTGAACGTACTGGCCGACGCGCAGGGTGCGGTTGCCGACGACGCCGTCGATCGGCGAGACGATGGTGGTGTAACCGAGATTGAGCTCGGCCTGATGCTGGAGCGCGGCGGCGCGGGCGGCCGCGGCTTTCGCCTGCACGATCTCGGCCTTGAGCAGGTCGACCTGCTTCTGTGCGGAGATGAGGTTGGCGTTGTCGCGCGCGATCGCGGCGTCGGCGCCGGCATCGCGTGCCTGCGCCTGCTGCGCGTTCTGCACGCTGCCATAGCCGGTCTTGGCGAGGTCGCTGTAGCGCTTGTTCTCCTGCTGGGCGAAAACCTTCGCGGCGGTGTCGACGTCGATGGTCGCTCGCGCAGCGTTGATCACAGCCTCCTGGACCTCGAGCTGCGCCTGCTTGCTCGTCACCGTCGCGTTCGCGGCGGCGACGTCGGCCTTGGCCTGGTCGAGCGCGACGCGGAAGTCGCGGTCGTCGATCCGGGCCAGCACCTGGCCGGCCTTCACATGCTCGTTATCGCCGACCAGGACGCGGTCGAGATAGCCGCTGACCTTCGGCGCGATGGTGGTGTTGTCGGCCTTCACATAGGCGTCATCGGTGGAGACCAGGAAGCGCCCGACGGTCCAGTAATCGTAGCCGTACCAGCTCGCGCCGGCCAGGGCGGCGGCGACCACGCCCGCCAGCAACAGCTTGCGAAGGTTGAGCTTTCGGCGCGGGGCGGGGGTCGGCGCCGCCGGCAGGATGCCTTCCGGCGCGCTCGTCGGCACAACGCTGGTTTCACTCTTGGACGGGTTGGTGTGCACGGTCATGGCCGGCTCCCTGAATTAGGAAACTTGACGATTTCCAAAATAGAATTAGCTTGGGAAGAGTCAATGGAATGACAGGCATCATCTAAAAACATGGCTCAAGCAAAACCGTCATCAGAAAGCCGCCCGCGCGGCCGGCCGCCGGTGCGCAGCGACGAGGAGACGAAGCAAATCGTCATCGAGGCCGCACGGCACGCCTTCGCGGTCGAGGGCTATGCTGCGACCAGCACCGAGGAATTGGCGCGGGGCGCCGGCATCTCCACCAAGACGCTCTATCGGTTGTTTCCGGGCAAGGCGGCCTTGTTCGAGGCGATGTGCGCGGACCGGCTCGAGCGGCTGCTCTCCGACGTCAATCTTCAGGCCNGCAACCAGGCCGACATNGAAACGAATCTCGCNGCCGTGCTGGTCGCCTGCGCCGATCTTGCGCTCGATCCGGAGGTCGTGGCGCTGCAGCGCATGGTCCTGCAGCAATCGGCCACGTTCCCCGACCTCGCCGCGAATTTCTACAGGGACGGCATCTCCCGCACGGCGGCGGCGCTCGCGGGCTGGCTGCGCGACCAGGTGAAGAAGAAGCGCATCGTGCTCGACGACGTTGACGAGGCCGCCGGCATGATGATCGGCATGATGGTGTCGGCACCGCAGCGCGCGGCGATCTATGCGAGCCGGACGCTGCCCTCGCGCAAGGAAATCGAGCGGCGGGCGCGGACCTGCGCCGCGATCCTGCTCGACGGCTGCCGCGGGCCGTCGGCCTAGCGGCGGGCAGGCTTTGACAAGCCGCCCGAGCCGGGCTATATATTTCGCATGCGAAATAACGAGGCCGCGGCAAGGCACCATCGGCTGATCTACCTGCTCAATGTCGCGCAACGGCGGCTGCAGCGCTGGATGGCGGCGCAGCCCTCGAGCGAGGTGACGCCGGCGCAGGCCGGGCTGCTGTTCATCCTCGGCAGGCAGGACGGCGTGCTGATGGGCGAGGCGGGCGCCGCGCTCGACATGGGGCCGGCCGGGATTTCCGGGCTCGTCGATCGCAGCGCCGCGGCGCGGCTGGTCGAGCGGCGGGCCGATCGCGAGGATGGCCGCGCCTGGCGGGTGTGGCTGACGCCGAAGGGACGCACCGTGTTGGCGCAGTCGAAAACCGACGCGGCCGCGATCAACGCGGCCCTGACGGAAGGATTCACCAGCGCCGAGATCGACGTCGTCGCGCGCTGGCTGACGAGCGTTCAGGACAAGTTTCCGAGAGCGAGAGATTCAGAGGACTAAGGAGCGACCCATGACCGATCACGTCCGCATCGAGAGCAACGGCGGAATTCTCACCATCACGCTGGCGCGTCCCGACAAGAAGAACGCGCTGACCGACGCGATGTACGGCAAGCTCGCCGACACCATCGAATCCGCCGAGTTCGATCCGTCCGCCCGCGTGATCCTGATCCGCGGCGAGGGCGACATGTTCACCGCCGGCAACGATGTCGGCGAGTTCGCGGCCGTCGCATCCGGCAAGTCGGAAGGCAGCCGCAACGTCGTCCGCTTCATTCAGTCGCTGGCGCGCTGCAGCCGGCCGCTGGTGGCGGCGGTGCAGGGCCGCGCCGTCGGCGTCGGCACCACGATGCTGCTGCATTGCGACCTCGTCGTGCTCGCCGACAATGCGCAATTGTCGACGCCCTTCGTCAGCCTCGCTCTNGTGCCGGAGGCCGCTTCGAGCCTGCTGATGCCCGCGCGCATCGGCNATGCGCGCGCCTATGAGATGTTCGCGCTCGGCGAAACCGTGCCGGCCAAGGCCGCGCTGGAATGGGGCCTCGCCAACCGCGTCGTGCCGCTCGACAAACTCGATGCCGAGGCGCTCGCGCTGGCGCAGCGGCTCGCCCGGCAGCCGGCCGGCGCGCTCACCGCCACCAAGAAGCTGATGCGCAACGGCGANGCACTGGTCNCGCAGATGCAGGNNGAAGGCGAGCAGTTCGCCCAGCGGCTGCGCACCGCCGAGGCGCGCGAGGCGTTCACGGCGTTCGCCGAGCGCCGTCCGCCTGATTTCACCAAGGTCGCATGATGAATTGTGGGCGGGTCCGAATGTGTGCAGGCGGAGCCGCCTCAATTCAATTCAAACCTTAACGAAACATTGGCATGTCGCGGTGCAAGGTGTGGCCTACGTGAAATGTAGGCCCCTGACCCCATGTCCATTTTTAAGAAATCGGTAAGCACGCTTCTCCTGGTGCTGATGGCCCTGTTGGCGGTGGGCGCACTGACCAGCACGGCGATCCAGATGGTCGGGGCCTTCGGCCGCTACAATGACAGCCTCGAGACGGCTCGGCTTGCCGCCGCCGACAAGGCGATCTTCCATGGCGTGCTCGCGCTTCGCAACAATCGCGGCGATGCCCAGAGCGCGATCCTCGGCGAGGACGATCCCAAGGCAAAGCTCACTGAGGCCGAAAAGGCCGAGCAGGCCGGCTATGACGGAATCATGACCGCGCTCGCGACCGTCGATTTCGCGCGCCGCGACGAGCTCGCCGGGACGCTGAAGCAGCGCTGGAGCGATGCCGCGCCGCAGTTCCAGCTGTTCTACGACGAAGCCAAACGTCCGCGCGCCGAGCGCAAGATCGAGCGGACCAATTCCTGGTACGATGCCGTCACCAAGGTCATCGACACCGCGAACCTCGCCTCCACCGCGGTGTCGAACCGCGCCTGGATGAACGATCCCTACATCGCCCGCATGATCCAGGTCCGCCGCTTCGCCTGGCAGGTGCGCGACCGCTACGGCATCCATTGCTCGTCGTTGCGCTCGAACGTCAACAACAGCAAGCCGCTCGACGACGCCCAGAAGCGGCAGGTCGCGCAATGGGACGGCACCATCACCTCCGGCTGGGCCGGCGTGGCCGAATTGCTGGCCGCGCCCGACGTGACGGCGGAGCTGGTGTCGGCGGCGTCGGACGCCAAGGCCAAGACCGACGGCGTCCTCAAGCAGATCGGCGATCTCACCAAGAATTTCGATGGCAGCGGCAAGCCTGCGATGTCCGCTTCGGAGTGGAACACGCTGTGCCAGTCGCCGTTCCCGCTCATCGTCGGCGTGGCGACCAAGGCGCTCGATCAGTCGATCGCGCGCGCCGAGGCCGTCCAGGCGACGGCGCTCACCAAGCTCATCGTGCAGTCGCTCGCGTTCCTGCTCGCGCTGGCGGTGACGCTGGCCGGCGTCTACGTCGTGCGCAATCGCTTGATGCGACCGGTTCGCGCCATCCTCGATGCCATCGCGCGGATCGGCGCGCGCGACTATGCGACGCCGGTTCCGCAATCCCGCTATCCCGACGAGTTCGGCACCATGGCGGCGGCGCTCGAGAGCCTGCGCGAAAGCGCGGCGACCGCCGAGCGTCTCGGCCAGGAGCGCGAATCGCAGCAGGCGCTGCAGCTTGCCCGCTCCGGTACGGTGGACGAGGCCTGCCGCAGTTTCGACGACACGGTGCAGGCGGTGATTCAAAGCGTCGCTGCGTCGGCGCGGGAGCTCGATGCCACCGCGACCGATGTGCGCACGCTGGTGTCGGAATCGAGCAGCCAGACCGCTGCGGTTTCCAGCGCGGCCGAGCAGGCCACCAACAATCTCGAGACCATCGCGGCGGCGACGGAAGAGCTGTCCGCCTCGGTCGGCGAAATCTCCGCGCAGGTCCAGTCGAGCGCGCGGGAAGCGCGTGAGGCTGTTTCGCAGGCGGAACGGACCAATGCGACGGTCGAGATTCTCGACCAGACCGCAAGCCGGATCAGCGAGGTCGTGAAGATGATTCACGCCATCGCCGGCCAGACCAATCTGCTGGCGCTGAACGCCACCATCGAAGCCGCGCGAGCCGGCGAGGCCGGCCGCGGCTTCGCCGTGGTCGCCGGCGAGGTCAAGAGCCTTGCGGCGCAGACCGCGACCGCGACGGAAGAGATCTCCCGCCAGGTCGAGGAGATCCAGGGTGCGACCGGGCAGGCAGTGACCGCGATCCGCTCCATCGGCGGCGCCATCAGCGGCATCGACGAGAAGATGACGGCGATTGCTGCTGCCGTGGAACAGCAGCGCGCGGCCACCACCGAGATCTCGCGCAACTTCCAGCAGGCCGCGCAAGGCACCCGCGAAGTCACCGACACTATCGGCAGCGTCGCCAAGCTCAATCAGGAGACCGGCAATGCCGGCACGGTGCTGTCGGACTCCGTGAAGAAGATGTCGGCGGACGCCGATCGTCTCCGCGTCGCGGTCGAGGGCTTTTTGGGAGCCGTGAAGACCGCGTAGTTGCCGCGCAACACGACCTCATCCTGAGGGCCCGCCATAGGCGGGCGTCTCGAAGGATGGCCGCAGGCGCGCTTCCCGCCGCGCCTCATATGCGATAGCTCCGCGTATCCCTCGGTTTTCCATCCAATGGCGCGCGGGCATTGCCCACGGTCCGCGCGGCGGCTACACCTGTGCCGCCGCGTCACGCGGCAGCAGACGTAAGCCACATCAGGGATGGAGAGTTCGATGCCGGTCACCCCACACAAGGCCCAGCGCCCCTATCGCGGCGTGTTCCCGGTCGCGCCCACCATCTTCGACGAACGCGGCGAGCTCGACCTGGAAGGCCAGCGCCGCTGCATCGATTTCATGATCGACGCCGGCTCGCACGGCCTCTGCATCCTCGCCAATTTCTCCGAGCAGTTCGTGCTCACCGACGCCGAACGCGAGACGGTGATGCATGCGGTGCTGGAGCATGTCGCGGGCCGGGTTCCCGTCATCGTCACCACCACGCATTTCAGCTCGGCCGTCTGCGCGGCGCGCAGCAAGCAGGCCGAGGCCGCCGGTGCGGCCATGGTGATGGTGATGCCGCCCTATCACGGCGCGACCTTCCGCGTGCCCGAGAAGGGCATCGTCGAGTTCTTCAGGGTGCTCTCGGGCGCGATCAATATCCCGATCATGATCCAGGATGCGCCGGTGGCCGGCACGCCGCTGTCGGTCGAGCTGCTGGCGCGGCTGGCGCGCGAGTTCTCCAACATCCGCTATTTCAAGATCGAGGTGCCGGGCGCGGCCTCGAAGCTCCGCAGCCTGATCGAGGCGGGCGGCAAGGACATCGAGGGACCGTGGGATGGCGAGGAAGCCATCACGCTGCTGGCCGACCTCGATGCCGGCGCCACCGGTGCCATGACCGGCGGCGGCTATCCCGACGGTATCCGCCAGATCATCGATCCCTATTTCGCCGGAGATCGCGAGAAGGCGAAGGCGGCCTATGAGCGCTGGCTGCCGCTGATCAATTACGAGAACCGCCAATGTGGCCTGATCGCCTGCAAGGCGATGATGCAGGCCGGCGGCGTGATCAAGTCGGAAGCCGTGCGCCATCCCTTGCAGCCGCTGCACCCGGCGACGCGCGCCGGCCTGCTGGAGCTCGCCAAGGAGCGCGACGCGCTGGCGCTGCGCTGGGGGAAGTAGCGGCCGCTTGCACCGCCGTCGCTGAATTCCTCAGGTGTCGTCCCGGCGAAGGCCGGGACCCATAACCACAAAGCTCAGTTTGACGAAGACTCGGAGTTACCAGCTCACTCCACAACCACTCCCTGGGGGTATGGGTCCCGGCCCCCCGTGCGCAATTGCGCACTAGGCCGGGACGACACCGAGGGTAAGGTGCGCGCTCGCCTATATCGCCCTACGGCGTCGAATTAGCGCAATTCCGCCAGTTTCCCCCGGTCCGGCGATGGCCTATCCTACGTCCGCCAACCGGCCCTGCGGAGCATTTCAAGACATCGCGTAACACCTCTTCATTATGCCGTTATCCCGAGCCAGGTTGGAGCGAACCGACAGAACAGGGAGGCAGTGCCATGACGATGAGGCCGGAT
>JGI25153J46596_10002154_pt1 | contig 11522 bp, 10 predicted proteins | sample AraplaMF_Col_mMF_FD_46596 | JGI IMG/M metagenome (IMG submission 46596)
AGAAAGCCGAAGCCGTCGGAGAGAACCTCGACGACGCCCTCACCGATAATATCGATTTCCTGGATCGCGAGTTGCTTGAGGATGGCGAACATCAGCTCCTGCTTGCGCATGGTGCTGGCATTTTCCACCCCGCTCTCTTCCGCGAACGTGACGAGCTCGGCCGGCGTTTTCGATTTGAGGTCTTGGAGTTTCATTTCCCGCATGGGGGTCGTCCTGTGGGGTGTCTTTTGGAGGGATGCGAGGTGGCTTAAAGAAAAAGCGGCCACGAAAAAGGAAGGTCCGCAGATCTAAGCAAGGAAAGCGCCGGTGAGGCATCAAACCTGATGCGGCGGCCGGTCCAATGAGGAACCGGAACGCAGCCACATCCGCCTGCGTAGGGTGGGATTTAGACAATATAGAAAATCGCTTGCTGCTTCGCAAGCCGATGTGAAACCGCCGGCCCCGCGAAAATGAGGCTAGAACGGCTTCACGATCACCAGGATGACGATAAAAATCATCAGGACGGTCGGTATTTCATTGATAATACGATAGAATTTCTGGCTCCGGGTATTCCGGTCCGCGGCGAAATCCTTGACCCAGCGGACAAAAAAGCCGTGGACGCCCGACAGGATGACCACCAGCATCAGTTTGGCGTGAAACCAGGGCGACGTGTACCAATGGGCGCTCCAGGCCAGATAGATCCCAGCCAGCCAGGTGACGATCATCGCCGGGTTGATGATCACCTTCAAAAGCCGCCATTCCATCACCTTGAAAGTCTCGGACTGCTTCGATCCGATCTCGGCCTCGCAGTGATAGACGAACAGCCGCGGCAGATAGAGCATGCCGGCCATCCATGAGATGACGGCAATCACGTGCAGCGCTTTGATCCACTCGTACATTGCAGTCGTCTCGTCCCGGAACGTTCCCGATGCCTCAGCGTTGCGAAAGAGCTCCGTCAACGTGGGACGCAAGACATATCCGCAAAGCTCCGCTTCTCTAAACTAATAATTTTAGAATCTTAGGGTTTGAGTCTTAGTGACGGTGATTAGGACTCATGCAATGCGGTCCCGACTCTTTGAAGGGCTTGTCCACATTCCTCGCTAACTTTGATAGGTCTTCGGATCGTCGGGATAACGCCACGTCCATCAATCGCTTGCGATGATCCGTGGCCAGCTTATCAAGAGACAAATCCACATCTTCTCATTATCATTGTCGCCAGACCGTGGACTTGTCCTCGCAAGGGGCCCTGTGAAGAAACCCGAGGGTTATCCATGGGGTCGGGGCAGGGGGCCTGATAACACGGCAATGCTCCACAGGATTCACAAGATTACACAGGGGTTCGGGTGCCCACGACCGGCAACTATTTTCATCTTCATCTGGTCTCGGATTCGACCGGCGAGACGCTGATCACGGTGGCGCGCGCGGTGGCCGCGCAGTACGCNAACGTGACCGCGGTCGAACATGTCTATCCGCTGGTGCGCAGCCAGAAGCAGCTCGACCGCGTGCTCGACGAGATCGAGGAGGCGCCGGGCATCGTGCTCTTCACGCTTCTGGAGAAGGATCTGGTTGGCCGGCTGGAGGCCAAGTGCCGGGACATCAATATTCCGAGTCTCTCGATCATCGGACCGGTGATGCAATTGTTCGAGGCGTATCTCGGCGCGGCGACGACGGGCAGGGTAGGCGCGCAGCACGTTCTCAACGCCGAATATTTCAAGCGCATCGACGCGCTCAACTACACCATGATGCATGANGACGGCCAGCACGTCGAAGGCCTCGAGGAGGCGGACGTCGTTCTGGTCGGCGTGTCCCGCACCTCGAAGACGCCGACCTCGATCTATCTCGCCAACCGTGGCGTTCGTACTGCGAACGTGCCGCTGGTGCCGGGCATTCCGCTGCCGCACCAGTTGGAGACCTTGAAGAAGCCGCTGGTCGTCAGCCTTCATGCGACGCCCGAGCGGCTGATCCAGGTCCGGCAAAACCGGCTGCTGAGCATGGGCGCCGATACGCCCAATGACGAATACATCGATCGTCAGGCGGTGACCGATGAAGTCGCCTATGCACGGAAGCTGAGCGCCAGGTTCAGCTGGGCACAGCTCGACGTGACGCGCCGCTCGATCGAGGAAACCGCCGCGGCCGTGCTAAGCTGTTCACCGATCGGCAGCGGCAGCGGCTTGCCGAGTGACGCTCACACGATGACCATCTGGCGTGGACAACATCCGCTGATACTGGCCTCGCAGAGCCGCGCGCGGCAGATGCTGCTCGCCAATGCCGGCATTTCCTTCGATGCGGTCCCCGCCGATATCGACGAACGCGCCGTTCAGAAAAATTCCGGCCTTTCCGCGCCCGGCGAGATCGCAGGCCTGTTGGCGGGTGAGAAGGCGTGCTTCGTATCGTCAAACAATCCCGGCCGTTACGTCATCGGCGCCGACCAGACGCTGGCGCTCGGAAGCCGGCTGTTCAGCAAGCCCGCCGGCCGTACGCAAGCGGTGGATCAATTGCGCCTGCTCGCCGGCCAGACGCATGAGCTACATTCGGCCGTGGCAGTGGCCCGTGACGGCAAGGTGCTTTTTTCCGAGGTTTCGATTGCCCGCATGACCATGCGCCAATTGAGCGGCGAGGAGATACGAGTCTATCTGGATACGGCCGGCGACGCGGTCACCACCAGCGTCGGGGCCTATCAGCTGGAAGGGCTCGGCGTGCATCTGTTCGAGCGCATCGAGGGCGACCATTTTACAATTCTCGGTCTGCCGCTGTTGCCCCTGCTTGCATTCCTGCGGGGGCAGGGGCTACTCGGTGTCTGAAACGATGCGGCGGATAGAATGCTAGTTCTCGGTCTCACCGGCTCGATCGGCATGGGCAAATCCACGACGGGAAAGCTGTTCGTGGAAGCGGGCGTGCCCCTGTATGACGCCGATGCGGAAGTCCACAAGCTCTACGAGGGTGCAGCGGTCCCGGCGATCGAGGCGGCCTTTCCCGGTACGACGTCGAACGGCAAGGTNGATCGGCAAAAGCTCAGCGAGCTTGTGGTGCACGATCCCGCGGCGATGAAGCGGCTGGAGCNGATCGTCCATCCCATGCTCGGCGCCGGGCGGCAGAAATTCTTCGCCGATGCCGAACGCGCCGGGGCGCCCGTTGTCGTCGTCGACGTGCCGCTGCTCTACGAGACCGGCGGCGAGAAGCGCGTCGATGCCGTGGTCGTGGTGACGACGTCGCCGGAGCTGCAGCGCGAGCGGGTGCTGGCGCGCGGCACCATGGATGCCGCCAAACTCGATTCCATCATTGCGCGGCAGGTGCCCGACGCGGAAAAGCGCCAGCGTGCCGATTTCGTCGTGGATACTTCGCATGGCCTCGACCCCGTGCGCGCGCAAATCAAGGACATTCTGGCCGCGGTCGTTAAGATGCCGCAGCGGCGGAGCTGATTCGCCGGACCTCAGCCTCAAGCGGAATCCATGCGCGAAATCGTTCTCGATACCGAAACCACCGGCCTCGACCCGCTGCGCGGCGATCGCCTGGTCGAGATCGGCTGCATCGAGATCTTCAACCGCATGCCGACGGGGCAGACGTTCCACCGCTACATCAATCCCGAGCGGGACATGCCGGCGGAAGCATTCAACGTGCACGGCCTGTCCACCGAGTTCCTTGCCTCCAAGCCGCTGTTTACCGAGGTGGTCGAGGAGTTCCTGGAATTCATCGGCGACGCGCCGCTCGTCATCCACAACGCGTCGTTCGACATCAGCTTCATCAACGCCGAACTGGACCGCATCAAGCGGCAGCCGATTTCGCGTGAACGGCTGGTCGACACGCTGCTGTTGGCGCGCCGCAAGCATCCCGGCGTGTCGAACCGGCTGGACGATCTCTGCTCGCGCTATGCGATCGACAACTCCCGCCGCACCAAGCATGGCGCGCTGCTCGACGCCGAGCTCCTGGCCGAGGTCTATATCGACCTGATCGGGGCCCGGCAGTCGCAGCTGATTCTGGCGTCGGAAACCCGGATTACGGTTACCAGCGGTATCGGCGACACGCCGCGCCGGCAGCGCGAGGTGCCGCTGGCGCCGCGAATCACCGACGCGGACCGGGAGGCCCATCGCGCCTTTGTCGCCACTCTGGGCGACAAGCCGATCTGGAACGATTTTCTGCCTGTAGCGGCAGCCTAGCGGCGTTTGGCCGCGTCAGCTCGGCTTGGCGCCGGAAGCGGCCTGTGCCGCAGCCTGCCGCTCCATGTTCTGGCGGTACAGGCCGACGAAATCGACCGGATCCAGCATCAGGGGCGGGAAGCCGCCGTCGCGCACCGCGGTCGCGATGATTTCGCGCGCGAACGGGAACAGCAGTCGCGGGCATTCGATCATGACCAGCGGATGCAGGTTTTCCTGCGGCACGTTGACGATGCGGAACACGCCGGCATAGGCCAGCTCGAAGCTGAACATCACCTTGCCGGCGCCTTCAGCCTTGCCCTCGATCGAGAGCGTCACCTCGAACTCGCTTTCCGAGAGGTTGTTCGCGGAAACGTTGATCTGGATGTTGATCGCCGGCTGCTGCTGTTGCGGCGCCAGGGAGGAGGGCGCGTTCGGATTCTCGAACGACAAATCCTTGGTGTATTGGGCCAGTACGTTGAGCTGGGGAGGGGCCTGTTCGGCAGGCGCGCCGTTGCCGTTGGTCATGAAACTCTCCTGAAGCGCTCGCGAGCGCAGGCCGTGTTCGTCTGAGTTAGCTGATGGCGAAAATGTCTTTTCCGGGCGAGTGGCTATCATAGGCCCGGCTCATTCGACAAGGACGACAGGCGGGCGGGGCGTCCGGCGGGGCCGTCAATTGTGGCCGATATGCCTAATACCGCCTGACCGAGCCCCCAATTCGTCCTCTAAACGATTGAATGTGCGTGATTTCCGGCCACGATCGGGTTTCCCCTCGCAGCGAAAACGCGCTACAATCACCCGCGCCAAAACGCGCCATTGGCCGGGCGTAGTTTCATGCCTACATGCTGCAGTCTCAATCGATGATGTAATCTCTGCCGTTCTCGGGGAAACTCGCCAGAGAGCTTCACACCAAGGGAACGCTCGACCGCCGGGCCCGTTGCCGGCGTTAGAACCCAGAAAGCGAATACGACGTGGATATCTACACCATCATCTTCCTGGCGCTGGCGGTCTTTATCTTCCTGCGCCTGCGCAGCGTCCTCGGACAGCGCACCGGGAGTGAGCGGCCCTATGACCGGGCGGCGCCCACCGTCGCGCAGCGGACGCAGGACAATAACAACGTCGTTCCGATGCCGGGCACCGTGATCGATCAGTCGCCGCTGGCGCCGAACGCCGACATATCGCCGGCCGACCGCTGGAAGGATGTTGCCGAGGCGGGCACGCCGCTCGCCGCAGGTCTCGATGCCATTGCCGCCCAGGACAACTCGTTCGATCCCAGGCACTTTCTCTCCGGCGCCCGCAGCGCCTACGAGATGATCGTGCTGGCGTTTGCCAATGGCGACCGCCGCGCGCTGAAGGACCTGCTGTCGACCGAGGTCTATGACAGCTTCGAAGCCGTGATCAAGGATCGCGAGAAGCACGAGCAGAAAACCGAAACGCGTTTCGTGTCGATCGACAAGGCCGANCTGGTGGGCGCGGAAGCCCGCGACCGTGCAGCTCAACTCACCGTTCGTTTCGTGTCGCAGATGATTTCGGTGACCCGCGACAAGGCGGGCGCCATTGTCGACGGCAATCCCGACAAGGTCGCCGATATCACCGATGTCTGGACCTTCGCCCGCGACACGAGCTCTCGCGATCCGAACTGGAAGTTGGTTGGCACTGGAAGCGCGGCCTGAGACGCAGAACCTTTTGAGGCTCGCGTTCGGCGCGATCGCTTTGACGCTGTCGCTTGCGCCGGTGGATGGTCTTGCCGCGCGCCACGCGCGGTCGCAAAAGCAGCCGCCTCCGCCGCCCCCTCGCCATCTGCCCTATCCCGAGCTCGAACTGCCGTTTCAGATCAATGGCGGCCAGTATGCGCCGGTCGCCTGGTCCGAGATCGCAGGCTGGAGCGATGACGATCATCTGGCCGCCTACAAGGCGTTTCGCGTCAGCTGCAGGCCGATAGCGGCGCAGCAGAGGCCGCCTGCCGATCCGAAGGCGCTCGGCACCTCGCTGCGCGATCCCTGCCTTATCGCCAAAAGCCTCGAACTGTCCGAAGCGGCAAAAGCCAGGGCCTTCTTCGAGGAGCACTTTCTGCCGCTGCGCATTTCAAAGCTCGGCGAAGGCGAGGGTTTTGTCACCGGCTATTATGAGCCGATCGTCGAGGGATCGCGGACCGAGAACGAGGTCTACAAGGTGCCGGTCTATCGCCGGCCGTCGAACCTGTTCGTTCGCGGCACCACACAGGCGTCAGCCGGATTGCCCAACAAGGGCCAGGTGTTTCGCAAGATCGGCCGTCGCAAGCTGGTGCCGTATTACGACCGCACCGAGATCGAGGACGGCGCCGTCGCCGGCCGCGGCCTCGAAATCTGCTACCTGACGAACCAGACCGACCTGCTGTTCACGCAGATCCAGGGCTCGGCGCGGGTCAGCCTCGACGATGGCACGACGCTGCGCATCAATTACGATGCGCATAACGGCTTTCCCTACACGCCGGTCGGCCGCATCCTGATCGAACGCAACATCATCCCCAAGGATCAGATGTCGATGCAAAAGATCCGGGAATGGATGGAGCAGAATCCGAATGAGGCCGACGAGCTGCGGCGGCAGAACCGGTCCTACATCTTCTTCCGCGAGGTGCAGCTTTCCGACAAGGACGAAGCGGTCGGCGCGCAGGGCGTGCCGCTGACGCCGGGCCGCTCGATCGCGGTCGACAAATCGCTGCATGTCTACGGTACGCCGTTCTTCATCGAGGGCGAGCTGCCGATCGAATCGGAGCAATCGAAGACGCCGTTTCGCCGGCTGATGATCGCGCAGGACACCGGCTCCGCCATCGTCGGACCCGCACGCGCCGATCTCTACTTTGGCGCGGGCAGCGACGCCGGCAAGGTCTCCGGCCGGCTTCGCCACAATGCCCGCTTCGTGATCCTGGTGCCGAAGAGTCTCGATCCGGTGGCGCATGGCCGCAAGCTGCCACTGCCCGACGACCGGCCGTCGGAGAAGATCGCAAAGCTGTTTCCGCAAACCGCGCCATCCGCCGAACAGAAGAACGCGGTGAAGCCGCCGGAGGTGACCGCAGCGACGACCGGCAGGCCTGCGGCGCAANCGGCAACGCCACCCGCATCGGCGCCTTCGCAAGCTCCGGCCATTCAGGCCGCTATAGCCAAGCCGGTACCGCTGCCCGAGCCGCGGCCGAAGGTCGAGGCCGTGTCCGTAAAGCCGCATCAACGTCACCTGCGCCGGTATCGCCATCGTCGATGAAACGAAGGTCGTCGAGCTCGATTCCCGAATTGCCGGAGCCGCCGCGGCGCAAGCGCGGCCTGAGCGAGGAAGAGCGCGCGCTGTGGGAAAGCGTCGCCAAGCAGGTCAAGCCGCTCCGCAAGCGGCATCGCGTCGTCAAGCCGTCGATGGCCGCGCCGGAAGCCGCCGGTCACGCCGCGCCGAAACCAGCCGCCTCGCCGAAGCACGTCGCGCCGGCGCGGCCGGTCGTTCCCGCAAAACCGGCGCCGCCNCCGCTGGCCCCGATCGGCCGCCGCGAGCGTTCGCATCTGTCGCGCGGCCGGAAGGAGATCGATGCGCGGCTCGATCTGCACGGCATGACGCAGACGCGCGCGCACCGCGCGCTGTTCGGTTTTCTGCAGCGCGCCCATCATGACGGTTTGACCTTCGTGCTCGTCATCACCGGCAAGGGCAAGATCGGCGCTGAGACCGAACGCGGCGTGCTGCGGCGTCAGGTACCGCAATGGCTCGGCCTGCCGGAATTCCGCGCGCTGGTGGTCGGCTTCGAGGAAGCCCATATCGGCCATGGCGGCGAGGGCGCGCTCTATGTCCGCGTCAGGCGCACGCGGCTTTAGAACGGCCGCACGATGCCGACGCGCGGGATCAGCGTCACGATCCAGCCGAACGCAAGGGTCTTGCGATCATCGGCCGTTATCGGCGCCGTGTCCTTGGCCGACGGCAGCGCCTTTACCGCATGCAGGATCAGCATCAGGCATACCGCCCAATTGGAAACCCACCGGGAATAATCGAACACGATCGCAAACATCACGAGGTAGCCGAGACTGACGATGGTGATCGCCGCCGCGACGATATGGCGGTGGGCGTCAACCGAAAGCGCGGCGATGAGATCGCGAAGATATCGCCACAGCGGTGCGTGCAGCCAGATCAGCAGCGCAAACACCGGCACACCGAGCAGGTTGTGCGGCAGGCGCTGCCAGGTATCCGAGATTTCCTTGGCGAGCGGCTGATACCAGATGTATCCGAAGCCGAGCAGATTGGTCTGCGAAGGATCGGCCATCCGGCTGCCCAGGTGGGCGACGAACTCCGCTTCCGGGACCGGAACGGTGCCGNANAACTGTGCGGCGACGAAAAGCCCGCCAAGGCCGNTCAGCGATGCCATGCCGACGGCGACGTTCCGCCGGTTCATGCCGGAAGCGAGGTAATGACGCAGCACCACGATGACGGCAATGGTCGGCACATACATCAGCAGATGAATGTGGTGGATCAGAACGAGGACGGCCGAGAACAGCGCGGCCAGCAGCACATACGCCACCGAGCGTGCGGGAATCAGCAGGAGGCAGATTGCCAGCAGGCAGCCGTAAATGTCGAAATGCCCGAGCGTGTGCATGAAATTCTTCAGGAAGAACGGCGAGCCCGCCATGAACACGAACAGCGGCAGGTGCTTCTCATCGAAGCCGAAGGTGCGCCGGAATAATCGAACGAACAGCCCCGCCGTGACCAGCCACGCCGCACCGCCCAGCGCGAACACCAGCCACACCGGCACCTTGGCCGTGAACAGCGAGACGACCGCGCCGATCAGCGCGCGCTTGGTGAAGCCGAAATGATAATCGACGAGCAGATGGATGTAGGGGACATAAGGCGGCAGCGCGATCTTGTGCAGGAAGACCCCGGCCAGCACGGCGGCGTTGACGGCCAGCATCAAGCGCCAGGGGTTTTCCCATAGCCGCAAATTCATTGGTCACCATCCGTCGTCCNTGCGAAAGCAAGGGACCCATCNCCACCGGCCTTGATCGCAGACGGGATAGCGGCCCCAGCCGAAGCGCACAATGGAGTTTTGTGGTTATGGGTCCCGGCTCAAGGCCGGGACGACGGTGATCGTGCCTCGACCTACAGAATAAACCGGCTCAGATCCGAGTTCTTGGCGAGGTCGCCGATGTGCTTCTGCACATAGTCGGCGTCGACCCTGAAGGTCTCGCCATGGCGGTCCGGCGCGGCGAATGAAATCTCGTCGAGCACGCGCTCCATCACCGTCTGCAGCCGCCGCGCGCCGATGTTCTCGACCGTCGAATTGACCGCGACGGCGACATCCGCCAGCGCGTCGATGGCGCTGTCGGTGATGTCGAGCGTCACGCCTTCGGTCTGCAGCAGCGCGACATATTGCTTGATCAGCGAGGCCTCCGGCTCGGTCAGGATGCGGCGCATGTCGTCGCGGCTCAGCGCTTCCAGTTCGACGCGGATCGGCAGGCGGCCTTGCAGCTCCGGCAACAGGTCCGAGGGTTTTGCGATGTGGAACGCGCCGGAGGCGATGAACAGGATGTGGTCGGTCTTGACCGCGCCGTGCTTGGTCGTGACGGTCGTGCCTTCGATCAGCGGCAGCAGGTCGCGCTGCACGCCCTCGCGCGAGACGTCGCCGCCGAGGCGGTTTTCGCGCACGCAGATCTTGTCGATCTCGTCCAGGAACACGATGCCGTTGTTTTCGACCGCGGCAATCGCTTCCAGCACGAGCTGGTCGTTGTCGAGCAGCTTGTCGGATTCCTCGTTGACGAGGATTTCGTGCGAGCTTTCCACCGTCAGCCGGCGGGTCTTGGTCCGCCCGCCAAGCTTGCCGAAGATGTCGCCGATCGAAATCGCGCCCATCTGCGCGCCCGGCATGCCCGGGATTTCGAACATCGGCGTGCCGCCGGAGGATTGCGTCTCGATCTCGATTTCCTTGTCGTTGAGTTCGCCGGCGCGCAGCTTCTTGCGGAAGGAATCGCGGGTCGCCGGGCTGGAGGCGGGGCCGACCAGCGCATCCAGCACGCGCTCCTCGGCGGCGAGTTGCGCGCGGGCCTGCACGTCCTTGCGCTTGCGCTCGCGCACCTGGACGATCGCCACCTCGACGAGGTCGCGGATGATCTGCTCGACGTCGCGGCCGACATAGCCGACCTCGGTGAATTTCGTCGCCTCGACCTTGATGAAGGGCGCGCCGGCGAGCTTTGCCAGCCGCCGCGCGATCTCGGTCTTGCCGACGCCGGTCGGCCCGATCATCAGGATGTTCTTCGGCAGCACCTCTTCGCGCAGGCTGCCGGTGAGCTGCAGCCGCCGCCAGCGGTTGCGCAGCGCGATCGATACCGCGCGCTTGGCGTCAGCCTGGCCGACGATGAAGCGGTCGAGTTCGGAGACGATTTCACGGGGAGAGAAGTTGGTCATACGTCCATCTTATACGGATAGGGTCGGTTGCGGGAGGCGGCGCGTAAGCGTCGGCGGCGTCAATTTCAGTATCCCGGCGCGCAGTGGCCGCCAGCCGGCGCTCAGCAACAGGACGAATGCACCGAGAGCCAATAATGTGAGAGGGGTTGTCATATCGGAAAGGCCCGCCTGGCGGATCAACGCCCAGAAAGCCACGCCAGCGTAGGAAAGACCGGACACCAGCATCGCGCGACGGTCGATCATCACGGCGACGAAACTGAGTGCCAGAAACACAGCTATGATGGCAACAGCCGTGCCTGGGTCGAGCTTTGAGGCATCCGTCAGAAGTCCCCTGGTCACTGAGTGAACGATCAGGGGAGCGGCGAGCAGGTGCAGCCAGAAGGCGATGTCGGTTCGCCTTGTGCGCCGCTCGAGGTCGGTCATGTCGAATCGCATCGCGAACGCGAAAACGGCAAGCCCGCAGACGAGGACGACAGCGTTATAGGCAACGGCCGGCAGGTTCGGCAGCAGTGCGTAAAACAAGCTGAATACGGCACCTGTCAGCGCGGCGCAGCCAGCAGCAATGGTGATCGGCACCCGAAATCGCCAATAATGCAGCCCAACCAGCGGTACCGTAACGAACGCAGCCCCCGACACGACGGTTGGCTGACCGGTGTAGAGATTGAATAAGTTGCGCTGGGCATACGGAGAATAGCCGGCGTAACTGGCGTCGCTTGCAAAGCTGGCGCCGATAAAAACCGCACATGCAAATACGATCAGAAGCACGATGCTGGGCAACGCCATGCGCCGGCGCCGGGTGAAAAATTCAGCAAGCAACCACGCTGCGGCTGATATCACGATGCTAGCACCGATTTCGCCAGCGATCTGCAGTGCGAAAAATCCGATTGCACCCAAAAACATGGCAAGGCCAATGGTGACGAAAACATCGCTGAAACCGCTGATGAAGCGAAGTTGCTCGTCGTCGGGCGAGACAGGCAATTCCGGCGGCTCTCCGGCATTTTCCAGCGC
>JGI25153J46596_10002157_pt1 | contig 11510 bp, 7 predicted proteins | sample AraplaMF_Col_mMF_FD_46596 | JGI IMG/M metagenome (IMG submission 46596)
CGCGTGGTCTTGAAGATCGACAGCTGGTTCCAGCGGCCGAAGCTGGAATAGTAGTTGGACGGCACTTCGAGAATCTTGTCGAAGCTCTTGAAATGGCTGCCTTTGCCGATCAGCGGTGCGACGATGTTGTCGATCATCCTGTAGTCGAAGTGATCGCCGGCGACGCCGACGCCGGAATGGCCGATCGGTGTTGCCGTCAGCTTGCCGGCAACGGTCTCGAAGCGGATCAGCGAATAGTCGGTCGTGCCGCCGCCGAAATCGGCAACCAGTACGGTGGCATCCTGCTTCAGGTTCTGCGCGAAGTAGAAGGCGGCGGCGACCGGCTCATAGACATAGTGGATCTCGGGAAAACCGAAGCGCGACAGCGCCTCATTGTATCGTTCGGTCGCCAACGCCGGATCGGGGCTGGCGCCGGCAAAATGCACCGGCCGGCCGGTGACGATACGGCTGACATCAGAAGGCCAGTGGTCGCCGGCATAGTTGCGCAGGCGCCGCACGAAGACCTCCATCAGATCCTCGAAATTATGCCGTTTGGCGAAGATCAGCGTGCCCTGGAACAGCGCGCTCGCCGCAAAAGTCTTGATCGACTGCAGGAAGCGACATTCGCCGGGATTGTCGATGAACTGGCGGATCGCTGCATGGCCGGCTTCCACCTTCAGCGCCGAAGCGCCGAGCTGCGCATCCTTCATGAAGGAAAGCGCCGTGCGCATGCTGTCGGCCGTACCCTCCGTGCTCGTAAACGCCATCGAGCGCGTCGCCCCGCCATCCGCCATGGCGAGAACCGTATTGGTCGTGCCGAAGTCGAAACCCAGCGCCTGAGCCATGCCCGCACCTCTTCATGCCGATTGTTATTGGAGACGGAGCATCGCTCCGCGAAAGGGCGTAAGCACGCCCCGGATTCAGGAGGGCGGGTGATGCCACAGAGGCGTGACACATTCAAGAGGAGCGGAAGTTGATGTGATCGCGGGCGCACTTCTTCTCCCGGTTGGAAGAAGAAGTGCGCCGCAAGGGTCAATCGGCAATGCCGAACTCAGAGGGCCGTCATCACTCGGCGGCCATTGCCCTTGCCTCCTGCACCTCCGGCTCCTCGACCTTCTTGTGGCCGATCAGGCGGCCGAGGAAGCTTCCGAAGCGGTCCATCTCGACGAAAATGACCGGGGTGATGAAGAGCGTCAGCATCTGCGAGACGATCAGGCCGCCGACGACGGCGATGCCGAGCGGCTGGCGCAGTTCGGAACTTGCGCCGGTGCCGAGCGCGATCGGCAAGGCGCCGAGCAGGGCACAGAAGGTCGTCATCATGATCGGTCGGAAGCGTCGCACGCAGGCTTCGTGGATCGCCACCGTCGCCTTTTCGCCGGTCGTGCGCATGGTCTCCACCGCCACGTCGATCATCATGATCGCGTTCTTCTTGACGATGCCGATCAGCATCAGCAGGCCGATAAGGGCGATGATCGACAGGTCGAAACCCATGATATCAAGCGCCAGCAGCGCACCGAATGCCGCGGCCGGCAGGCCGGACAGAATGGTGAGCGGGTGGATGAAGCTCTCGTAGAGTACGCCGAGCACGACATAGATGGTCAGCACCGCCGCAAGGATGAGGTATGGCGTATTGCCCTGAGACTGCTCGAAAATCTCAGCTGTACCGCCATAGGAGGTGAAAACGTCGGCCGGCATGCTCATTTCCGTCTTGATCTGGTCGATTGCCGCCGTCGCGTCGCTGAGCGAGACGCCTTCCGGCAGGTTGAAGGAAACGGTGGTCGAGACGAGCTGGCCCGTCTGGTTGATGGTTACAGGGCCGACCGTGCGCTCGACATGCGCGAAGTTTGAAAGCGGCACCAGGCTGCCATTGGCCGAGGCGACACGGATTTCCGAGAGCTTCTGGTCGTCCCAAGGCTTGCTCGTGTCGTATTCGACGATGACGTCGTAGCTATCGCCGGTAGACTGGATTTCCGCCGCTGCATATCCGCTGAAGGATTCCTGCAGCGTCGTGCGCAGCGTATCATTGTCGATCCCGTAGGCGGCTGCCCGCTCGGTATCGATGACGATATTGGCCTGCAGGGCGTTGTTCTGGGCATCCGAGGTCACGTCGGTGAACAGCCGGTCCTTACGCATCGCCGCCTGGATCTTGCCGGCCCACAGGTTGGTCTGATCAGCACTCAGCGCCTGCACCACCAGCTGATATTGGCTGGCCGTCTGGCGACCGCCGAAGCGCAGGCTCTGGTTCGGTGTCACGAAGGCCTGCAGGCCGGGGATCTTGTTGATCGCCGTGCGCAGCTCGCGCAGCGTCTGGTCAAGCGGCGCACGCTGGTCCTTGTCCTTGAGTTCGACGAACATCGAGCCGTTGTTCTGTGGCTTGTTGGGGTTGCCGCCGATCGTCGACATCACATGGTTGACCGCCGGGTTCGCCTTGACGACGGCTGCCGCCTGCTGCTGCAGCGCCTCCATGGCCGAATAGGAAATGTCTTGCCGGGCCTGCGTGCTGATCGTCAGGCGGCCGATATCCTCCTGTGGGAAGAAGCTTGTCGGCAGCGTCATGAAGAAATAGATCGTCAGTGCCACCGAGGCGAGGAAAACGCCGAGGATGGTGGGGCGGTGGCGAAGGCACCAGCCGACAGCCCTGTCATAGCCGCGCAGCGTCCGTTCGAAGCCGGCATCGAAGATGCGGATCATGAGCGGCGGGCGGCTCTGGTGGTTGGACAGACGCGAGGCGAGCATCGGCGTCACGGTCAGCGAGACGATTGCCGAAGAGATGATCGCAATCGCAACTACCATGCCGAATTCGTTGAACACGCGGCCGACAACGCCGCCCATCAGCAGGATCGGGATGAAGACCGCGATCAACGAAACCGACATGGAAATGATGGTGTAGCTGACTTCGCCCGCACCCTTGATCGCCGCTTCCCGCACCGGCATGCCATCCTCGACATGGCGCAGAATGTTCTCGAGCATGACGATGGCGTCATCCACCACGAGCCCCACCGCGAGCGTTAGTCCGAGCAGCGAGATGTTGTCGATACTGTAGCCGAGCACATACATCATGCCGAAGGTCGAGATCAGCGACAGCGGAACGGCAAGCCCGGGAATGATCGTTGCTGTCGCATGGCCGGTAAAGAGGTAGATGACGAGAACGACGAGGCCGATCGTTAGGAGCAGCGTGAACTTCACGTCGGAGATGGCATCGCGAATCGGCTTTGCGGCGTCATTCATGACGACCGTGTTGACGGAAGGCGGGATTTCGGCGTGAAGCTGCGGCAGCTTGGCGTTGATCGCATCGACGACATCGACCGTGTTGGCATCCGGCTGGCGCTGGATGGCGAGGATGATGCCGCGTTGGCCGTCATACCAGCTGCCGGTATATTGGTTCTCAACACTGTCTTGCACATCGGCAATATCGCCGAGGTGGATCGGCGCGCCGTTCGGATTGGCAATGACGAGCGAACGGAATTGTTCGGCGCTGGTGCGCTGCGTGTTCGCCGTGATGGTCATGCTCTGCGAATTGTTCTGCAGCGTTCCCACAGGCTGCTGGCTGTTGGCGGCAGCAAGCGCCTTGTTCACGGTGTCGATGCCGATGCCGCGGGTCAAAAGCTTATTGGGATCGACCTCGACGCGCACGGCATAGGTCTGCGCACCGTAGACGCTGACCTGGGCAACGCCGGGAAGCGTCGAAAGCGACGGCGAGATGATGTTCTCGGCGATGTCGTCAAGCTTGCTGCGCGGCATGGTGTTGCTCTGCACCGAGAGCAGCATGACAGGCGCATCGGCCGGGTTCGTCTTGCGATAACTCGGCGGCGTCGTCAGATTGTCGGGCAGTTGCCGGGTGGCATGTGAAATCGCGGCCTGCACGTCGGCTGCGGCCGCATCGATATTACGACTGAGGTCGAACTGCAGCACGATGCTGGTGCTGCCGAGCGAACTGGAGGCGCTGATTTCGGTGATCCCGGGAATGGTCTCGAACTGCTTGATCAGCGGCGTCGAAACCGAGGTCGCCATCGTCTGCGGCGAGGCGCCGCTCAACTGTGCCGAAACGTTGATGGTGGGAAAGTCGACCTGCGGTAGCGCTGCGACGGGTACGAGCTGATAACCGGCAAGACCGGCCAGAATGACGCCGATCGCAAGCAGCGTCGTCGCGACGGGGCGCTGGATACAGAAATTCGGGATCATTGCTGAGCTCCCACCGCGATCGTCTCGGATGGCTGCTGTTGCCGAGGCTCTTCGGCGGAGGCGACATCAAGCGTCTTTTCATCGAACTGCTCGTTGATCGCCTGCTGGTCGCTGAGCTGGCCCTGGCCCTCGACGACGACGTGATCGCCTGCCTGAAGGCCCGATTCTATGGCGGTGAAGCCGCCGTTCGCGCGGGCAACGGTGACGGCCGTCAGATGCGATTTGCCGTCCTTGGCGACGAAGGCGAAGAAACCCTCCGGACCAGGGCTGACGGCAACCGTCGGCACCACCACCTGCTGTTCGTCATTGTTGAAATGCACGACGATGTTGACCGACTGGCCTGGCCAGAGCGCGCCGGAGGCATTCTCGAATTTCGCCTTGGCGAGGATCGTGCCCGAGGCCGTATCGACCGTGTTGTCGTAGAAGCTGATTTCGCCCTTTCGCACTTGCCCCTTGGTGGAATTGGGGGCGGTGCTGACCTCGACCGGACCGGCTGCCAAGGCGCTCTTCAGCTCCCTGAGATAGCGTTCCTGCAGGTGGAATTTCACGTAGATCGGATCGTATTTCGCAATAGTGACGATTGCCGCGCCGGCACTGAGGAAAGCGCCCTTGCTGACAGCGATATCGCCGAGCCGGCCGTCGAAGGGAGCGCGGATATCGGTGTGCTCGAGCAAGATCTGATCGGAGGCCAGCGACGCCTTGTCGGCGTCGACCGTGGCTGCAGCGGTATCACGGGCGGCGACCGCCTGGTCGAGGCTCTGCTGGGTGCCGGCCTTCTGATCGAAGAGATCCTGTGCACGCGTTAATGCGGTCTCGGCTTCCGAAAGGGTTGCCGTGTCGCGCACGATCATCGCATTGTCCTTGTCGACGGTCGCCTTGGCCGTCCGGTCGTCCAGCTTGGCGATCAGGTCACCGGCTTTGACGGTCGCCCCATCCTGCGCATTGATGCTGACGATCAGGCCCTGTTCCTGTGCGGCAATGGTCGTATTGTCATCGGCATCGGCCCAGCCGGACGCCGTCACATCCATAGGCAGCGTCGTCTTCACGGCCGCGACTGTTTTGACGACGGTCGGGCCGCCACCACCGCGTCTGCGCCCGCCGCCCTGATGTTGCCCGCCATCTTGCCCCTGATCTGCCTGTGCCTGCTGCCCGCCGCCATTGCCGGTATCCGGCTGCTTGATGAACTGCGAGAGGTAGGGAATGCGAGAGGCATAAGGGACCCGATTCCCGAATTGCCAGACGCCGACGGCGGCAACGGCGATAACGCTGATGGTGATCCAAAATTTCTTCATGGGCGATACCGGTCTTTGGGCAAGGTTGCGGGGGCAAGGTTGCGAATTTTATGCCCCGATTGAGCCACTTATATTGCGGCGCAAAAAAGACATAATTCCCGGGTCGCGATCACTAAGTGGTTATAACGGCTTAAATTTTTGTAATGAATATTCCGTAATATTCAAACTAGACTAATATAATCCCAGTGTAACCCGACGCCGTTTGACGGCGGAGGGCAGGCGGCTCGCGACAAGACCATGTCGATCCGTGCGCCGTCATTTGCCCCCCGCGAAGAACACGGAAAAAACCAGAGAAGGCAGGTCGTCATGACCGAGTTGGACGCCAGCGAATTTCGTTCTCTCATCATAAGTGTGTTTCCTGAACTCACGGCNTCCGTCTTCAAGCTGGCGGCGAAGGGCTGGGATTCGATGGCGGTCGACGTTGACGANACGCTGATCTTCAAGTTTCCTCGCAATCTCGGCGCGGAAAGAGCGCTGCAGAAGGAAGCCGCCTTGCTCGACATCGTTCGGCCGTCGTTGTCGATGGCGGTTCCAGACATGCGCATTCATGACGGGCCGCCGATCTTCTCCAGCCATGCCAAGCTCGACGGCGAACATCTCATCGCCGAAGATTACGATGCGCTTGGCGAAGGCGATCGTCAGCATCTCGCCGAAGATCTCGCCCGCTTTTACGCCGAGTTGCACGTGCTCGATGCCGATCGCCTGCGCTCGGCCGGTGCCGGCGCGATCCAGCCATGGCAATCGCCGGAGACGGTGCGAACGAGGGCTTTGCCGCTGCTGCCGCCTGACATCNAGAGCTTTGCCCAGGCCATCATTTCCGATTTCGAAGCCTTGCCGCCCGATCCTTACGGNAGCATCTACGGCTTCTTCGATGGTCATGGCTGGAACATGGCCTTCGACCATGCGCAAAAGCGGCTGAATGGCATTTATGATTTTGGCGANTCAGGCTTTGGCCCGTTGCACCAGGAATTCATCTATTCGAACTTCATCTCGCCCGATCTGACCGCCCGCATCGTATCGGCCTATGAAATGCTGACTGGACGCAGGCTCGACCGGCGGCGNATTGCGATCCTGACGGGTTTCCATCGTCTTTCCGAGCTCGCCGANTTTGCGGANGATCCGGCTTACGTCGAACAGATGATCCGAAGTGCNGCGNCATGGGCGGCGGCGGCCCGNGTCGGCTGAGAGGGAANGGTCAGACGGACCGCGCCGCGCCGCCGTCGCAGCGGATNAGCGAGCCGGTGATGTAGCTTGCCGGCTGGCTGCANAGGAAGGCAGCGGTTGCGGCAAATTCCTCGACCCTGCCGTAGCGGCCGACCGGAATGCGCGCTTCCTTGTCGGTACGGATCTCCTCGAGNCTCTTGCCAGTCCGCTTTGCCGCAGCCCCATCGAGATCGTCGAGCCGCGCCGTCAGGATACTGCCCGGCAGGAGCAGGTTGGTGGTGACGCCGAAGCTCGCCACTTCGGAGGCAAGCGTCTTGCTCCACCCGGCAAGGGCCGGGCGCAGCGTATTCGACAGCGCCAGATTGGCAATCGGTTCGATCACGCCGGATGAGGCAACCGTGAGGATGCGGCCCCAGCCCTGCGCCTTCATGCCGGGCAGCAGCGCATTGGTGAGCGTGATCACCCGAGCGACCATGGAGAGGAAATAGCTTTCGAGCTTTTCGCCCGTCATGTCCTCCGTCGTGCCGGGCGTCGGTCCGCCGGTATTGTTGACGAGGATATCGAGCCCGCCGAACTTCTCCTTCACCGCCGTCGTCGTCATTTCGACGAAGCGTTCGTCCCCGAGATCGGCCCAGATCCAGTCGGCCCGGCCTTTGCCTTCGCTATTGATCGCCTTGCAATTGGCNTCCAGCTGTTCGCCGCTGCGCCCGCAGAGCAGCACGTTTGCGCCTTCCCGCGCCAGCGCCACGGCGATGCCGAGGCCGAGGCCGCGCGAAGAGGCGAGGACGAGCGCCCGTTTGCCCTTGATGCCGAGATCCATGATTGTCCTCCGATATGTCAGAGCGATGTATAAGGCGCAAGCAGCGGAAAAGGAAAGGGAATGTGACCGGTTCGGCAGCGTTTGATAATTGACGTTGACGTAAACGTTATGTAATTCTGCCTCACGAGACGTCATCATTGTGCGAATTGGAAGATTGGCTGTCGTATCCCGGCTCGACAATGCTTTCTCGTTTTGACAAGAAAGTGCCATGACGGGGATGACGGCCGCGTGCNGCCAAGCGGAGACGAGTGAATGACCGAGACGACTGANCTGCCCGAACGCGAGAGCATGGAATTCGACGTGGTGATCGTCGGCGCCGGTCCTGCCGGTCTTGCGGCGGCGATCCGGTTGAAGCAGGTCAATCCGGAGCTGTCGGTCGTCGTGCTGGAGAAGGGCGCGGAAGTTGGCGCGCATATCCTCTCGGGCGCCGTGGTCGACCCGATCGGCATCGACCGGCTGTTGCCCGGCTGGCGCGACGAGGCCGATCATCCGTTCAAGACCAAGGTCACATCAGATCACTTCCTGCTGCTTGGCCCGGCCGGCTCTGTTCGCCTGCCGAATGTGCTGATGCCGCCCCTGATGAACAATCACGGCAACTACATCGTCTCGCTTGGCCTCGTCTGTCGCTGGCTGGCGACCAAGGCCGAAGAACTCGGCGTCGAGATCTATCCGGGTTTTGCCGCAGTAGAAGTGCTCTACAATGACGAGGGTGCCGTCATCGGGGTCGCCACCGGCGACATGGGCATCGAGAAGAACGGCGAGCCCGGCCCGAACTATACCCGCGGCATGGAACTGCTCGGCAAATATGTGCTGATCGGCGAGGGCGTGCGCGGCTCGCTCGCCAAGCAGCTGATCGCCAAGTTCGATCTGCAGAAAGACCGTGAACCGCAAAAGTTCGGCATCGGCATCAAGGAGCTCTGGCAGGTCAAGTCCGAGAACCATCGGCCGGGCCTGGTGCAGCACTCCTTCGGCTGGCCGCTAGGCATGAAGACCGGCGGCGGCTCCTTCCTCTATCACCTGGAAGACAATCTGGTGGCGGTCGGCTTCGTCGTCCACCTCAATTACAAGAACCCCTATCTCTATCCCTTCGAGGAATTCCAGCGCTTCAAGACCCATCCGGCGATCCGCACCACCTTCGAGGGCGGCAAGCGGCTGTCTTATGGGGCGCGTGCCATCACCGAGGGCGGCTACCAGTCGGTGCCGAAGCTTTCCTTCCCCGGCGGCGCGCTGATCGGCTGTTCGGCCGGTCTCGTCAACGTGCCGCGCATCAAGGGCAGCCACAATGCGGTGCTGTCGGGCATGCTGGCGGCCGAGAAGATCGCCGCCGCGATTGTATCAGGCCGCAGCCATGACGAAGTGACCGAGATCGAGACTGAATGGCGCAAGGGCGACATCGGCAAGGATTTGAAACGGGTGCGCAACGTCAAGCCGCTGTGGTCGAAGTTCGGCACCGCACTTGGCGTAGCGCTCGGCGGCTTCGACATGTGGACCAACACGCTGTTCGGCCTTTCCGTCTTCGGCACGCTGAAACATGGCAAGACCGATGCGCAGTCGCTCGAACCCGCCTCGATGCACAAGCCGATCGCCTATCCGAAACCCGATGGCGTCCTGACCTTCGATCGGCTGTCCTCGGTGTTCCTGTCGAACACCAATCACGAGGAGGACCAGCCGGTGCATCTGCAGGTCAAGGACATGGCGCTGCAGAAGAGTTCGGAACACGACATCTATGCCGGCCCGTCGACGCGTTACTGTCCGGCCGGCGTCTATGAATGGGTGGAAAAGGATGGCAAGGACGTCTTCGTCATCAACGCCCAGAACTGCGTGCACTGCAAGACCTGCGACATCAAGGACCCCAACCAGAACATCAACTGGGTGCCGCCGCAGGGCGGCGAGGGGCCGGTCTATCCGAATATGTGAGACCGGATGGTCGTTCGCTATCGTAAACCCGGCGCGGCTTCCTTGCTCTCCTTTCTGCAAACGGGAGAACTTGGGCCACTGACGCGCGGCATGACCATGAGCGCGGTCTCTGAGTTGCTGGGGCCGCCCGATTGGTGGATGGATGGGGGTGGCGAAGCGGCTGTTCCACTTCTTTGGGGCTATCGGCCCTTTCTCGAAATTCTGTTCGAGCGCGAGCCGCCCCATCCGCTGCGGATGATAAAGGTCCCGCGGCTTCCTCTCGTTGCCAGAAAATCCATCCGCATGGCCTGCCTGCGCGTGGCAACCGATGGCTTCCATGATGAAATGCGACTCTCGGATTTCTTGCGCCGGAACACCTGGGGCAAGGATGATGAGATTGTCATCGGCAGATGCACCGGCGGGAATCCTGTTATCGACATTTGCACCAGAAACGTCCGGCTGGTCTGGTCTATGTCGGGTGAGAGCGACGAGATCCTTCAGCGGGAAAGCGAAGACGGCCTTTCGAAGGCGGCTTACATGGCCCGGCGCGACCAACTCTCTGATGGATTCTTAGGCATCTATTCCAGTTTCTCGCCAGATCTCGATCGTGCCCCGCAAGCTGGCTGGGAAAACTTTTCCGCAGATCAATATCTTGCGCTGGCGAGTGGTATCGAAAATATTGCGGAATAACAGCTCGCTTCTCGAGGATAACGCATTCGTTATCTCTATCTATTACGCCCGGTTAGCGTTTCATTAACCATAATTTCCTTAGCTTGCGACATCGTGTTGACGCACTAAGGACACATTCATGACGATCTCCCGCCGGGGCTTCCTGATCGCCTTGCCGCTTTTCGTGGCCGGCTGCTCTTCGACCGGTCTGAACAGCCAGACCAATTATGCTGCACTTCCGGACGAAAAATTCCCATTGAAGCAGGTGCCGATCGACAAGATCAAGCCGGAGCTCCGCCGTCAGGAAGTGGCCTACGAAACCACACATGCTGCCGGCACCGTGATCGTCGATACACCCGCGCGCCGCGCCTATTACGTCCTCGGCGGGGGCAGGGCGATGCGTTATGGTGTCGGTGTCGGTCGCGAGGGGCTGGCCTTTGCAGGTAACGCCTATATCGGCCGCAAGGCCGAGTGGCCGAGCTGGACGCCCACCGAAAACATGCAGCGCCGTGAAGAGCGCTATCGCAAGCTTGCCGGCGGCATGCCGGGCGGCCCGAACAACCCGCTCGGTGCGCGGGCCATGTATCTCTTTCGCGGCGGCAACGACACGCATTTTCGCATTCATGGCACCAACCAGCCGCAATCGATTGGTCTGGCCATGTCGAGCGGCTGTGTCCGCATGATGAACCACGACGTGATCGACCTCTATAGCCGCGTCGAGGTCGGCGCCAGGGTCGTCGTCATCCAGGCCTGACTTGGCCGTTCGAAGCTCGGTAAGGACGCCGTCTCCATTGAAAAAGCCGCCGCAGCGATGGCTGCAGGCGGCTTTCATCTGCCGTTGGTGTTGGATTTCAGCGGCGCGGTGCCGCAATACCCGTCGAAAGCGCCACGCCGATGCCGGTGATCACGGCGGCGCTGATTTCCGTCATGCCGATGGCTTCGCCAAGCAGCAAGCCGCCGCCAAGCGTTGCGAGCACCGGCGTCAGCGCCGTGAAGGCGGCGGCCTGTGTTCCCCCGAGTGTTCGGACGGCGGTGCCGTAGGCGACCATGGCGACGAGGCCGGAAAGAACGCCCTGGCTCAGCACCTGCAGGCCGATCTCCTGAAGAGGAACCTGTGGCAGCGAGATGCCGAAGATGAGGGCGAGCGCGCCCATGATCAGGAAGGACCAGACGGCGATCAAGGCGCTCGCCTGCACGGCGGTCAGGCCCGAGCGGCGGAAGGCATGCGTATAGCTTGCCCAGAGAACGGCGCCGGCCGGCAACAGCACGAAGCTCGTCCATGGCAGCGAGGCGTCCGCAAGGCTGCGCGTGAGCAGGATCAGCACGCCGGCGACGATCGCAACGAGCCCAGCGATGCGGGTGCTGTCGGGTCTTTCGCGAAACAGCATAATGCCGATCAGCGCCGCGGCAAGCGGCATGGAGCCGCCGAGCAGGATCCCTGAGGAGGCGGCCGGCGTCGAGTGGATTGCCAGCGTCGTCAGCAGGAAGAAGACGGCGCCGGAGCCTGA
>JGI25153J46596_10002168_pt1 | contig 11466 bp, 11 predicted proteins | sample AraplaMF_Col_mMF_FD_46596 | JGI IMG/M metagenome (IMG submission 46596)
TTGGCGTTGTTCGGCTCCTGCTCGAACTTCACCAGCTGATTGTCGACGGTGTCCAGGCTCTCGCTGGTCTCCGTCAAAAACTCCCGCAACAGATCATCCATCGGATACGCCTTACTGAGCTGGACTTCGACGCCTGGCCCGCGCCTCGAACCGGCGGAAGTCTCCTCTCTGGATCGTTAGACAACCCCTTTCACGGTCCCGTTAATTTCATCCTCCGTGCTAATACGGATATTGAAGAGAAGTTTGCGCTTTGGCCGCGTGCGCCAGCGCTTTTCGGCANGACCGCCGCCGCGCCGTGACGGAAGCNGACGTTCGGTAAAGGTCGCGGTAAGGGCGGCGCGGCACGCACGAAAAAGCTCTGCCCGTGAAGGACGATAGGCAGGTCCTGCGCGGGATCGGCCGCGGCCGGCAGCGCTCGCGCGATCATCGCGTCATGCCCTGCCGCGATCGGCAAGGCCTGCACTCGTGGTAAACGAACGCTTACCCCGCCGCCGATGCAGCCGGTGCNGCGCTAACCGAGGCGCGCGGCCGCGGCGACANTGTCGGGACGGTGCTCNGCGAGGCAGGCGTTGATGGCGGCGAGCAGCGCGTCCGGCGTGAACGGCTTGCGCAGGCAGCGTGCCGCGCCGAGCTCCAGCGCCATCCGGAGGAAGTCGGGCGCGGGTGAGTTGAGATCTGCGAATGCGTAGCCGGACATCGCGATCAGCGGAATGGCGGGCGCGCGCTCGTGGAAGATCCTGATCGATTCGAAGCCGCGCATGTGCGGCATGAAGATGTCGATGATCATCAGATCGAACTGTTCGTGTTCGAGAGCGCGCAGTCCCGCTTCGCCGCCATCGGCAATCGTCACACGAAAATCGTTGCGCTGGAGATAGATCTCGATGGCCATGCACACCATCGGGTCGTCATCGACAACGAGAATGTGGCGCAGACCTTCCGTCCCCGTTGGAGTTTCCCGTTTGGGCGATTCAAAAAATGAACCGTGGGACACGCCGTTCTCCTCTGATCTGGATCGAAATATTGACGCTTGCGGACGCCGGTGGCGCAGCCGGGGAAATGGCGGTGACCACTGCGAGATAAGTGGCGGCGTCGCGGAAAAGCGCGAAGTAATCGCGGATGGTGGATGAAAGGTGGTGGGCAAGGGAGGCGGCGCGGATCGCGCGACGTCCGATGGCATTGCAAAGGCAATGTCTGCCGCCGACCGAAAGCTTCCGGCTCATCGAGGCCCCCTTGCCGGTTCTTCCCGATCGGCACATTGGTTGGCGCCGGTCGTGTGCGAATCAGCACGCGATTCTTATTTCCGCCGCAAACGCGCCAGCCTGTCTGCCCTCCAACGGGTATATGGACAGCACCACAACCTCTACAATATGCTTTTGTGGCTGCGCCACTGCGTGATGGAGCAGCGCGACGCCGATCCTGGCTCGAACGCATGGGAACGATCCTGCATGACCACGAGCGGCCGCCCGCCCAATCAGTTGCTGCAAATGCTCGATGCGGCGGATTTCGATCTGCTGCGTCCGCATCTGGCGACGGTCGAAATGGTCAGGCAATCTGTCTTGGGNGAGGCCGGTTCCGCTCTGAGACACGTCTACTTCCCGCATGGCGGTTCCGTTTCGATCACNGTGAGCTTGTCCGACGGACAGACGATCGAGGTCGCGATGCTGGGCCGNGACAGCGTGGTCGGCGGCGGGGCGGCACTTGCCGATGGCATTGCGCCGGCGGACGCGGTCGTGCTCTTCCCCGGCACTGCGTCTACGCTGGAAATCACGGCGTTCCGGACGATCGCCGCCACAAGTCTCTCGTTTCGAGGCCTGATCATGCGTCATGAGCAGGTCCTGCTTGCGCATGCGCAGCAGTCGTTGCTCTGCAATACGATGCACCCGGTCGAGGCGCGACTGGCGCGCTGGCTGCTGCGGGCCCGGGATCTGTCCGACAACGTCAACCTGCCGCTGACGCAGGAGACGCTGGCACAGATGATCGGCGTGCGACGGAACGCCATCTCGCTCGTCGCGCATGCGCTGCAGCGGGCCGGCATCATTCGCTACAGCCGCGGGCAGATCGAAATCATCGATCTGCCCGCGCTGAAGGCAACCTCGTGCGACTGCTATTCGGCGGTAAAGGCGTCGCATTTGCGCCTGCTCGGAGCCCCATCGTGACGCCTGCCGGGTGCAACCGCCTGCATGCCGTGGTGCACACAGCTCGGCGGGAACAATTGCCGCAGCCGGACCTGTCCCAATTGCCAATATATCCCGGCGTGAACATGATGGAATTTGCCCGTGCCGGAATCGATGTCGCTTGCCGCGACGTCCTGAGCCAGGAGACGGGAGGTAATGTTGGAAACGATGGTGCGTCCATCCAATGGTTTCCTGTCCGCGTTGGCGGCGGATGACTATGAGCTACTCCGGCCTTACCTGCGCACGGTCGAGCTGCCACATGAGGCCGTGCTGGTCGAGACAGGCGAGACGCTCAAGCGCGCCTACTTTCCTCACCGCGGCGTCATCTCGCTGGTGGTGAAGCTCGCCAGGGGCGAGCATGTGCAGGTTGCCATGATCGGCCGCGACAGCCTGCTCGGGACGCTCTCGACCATGGGCGATGCATTCGCGCTGAACACGGCGATTGTATTGGTTCCCGGCGTCGCGTCCGTGATGGACCTCGACCGGCTGCGCATTGCGGCCGAGGAGAGCCCCACCCTGCGGACCCAGCTCACGCGCCATGGACTCGCGGTTTACGCGCAGGTCCAGCAGACCGCAGGCTGCAATGCCGCGCATCCCGTGGAATCGCGGCTGTCGCGCTGCCTGCTGCACACCCATGACCTGTCGGGCGACTACCGGCTGCTGCTGACCCAGGAGGCGATGGCGCAGATGATCGGCGCCCGGCGCAACAGTGTGTCGCTGGTCGCCAATACCTTGCAGCACGCCAATTTCATCCACTACAGCCGTGGGCACATCCAGATCCTGAACCTGGATGGCCTGCGCCAGACGGCGTGCGAATGCTATGCGACCGTGAAGGCGCAGTACGACCGGCTGGTCAGCCAGCGCTGACCGATCGCTTGGTAAACCTGCGGCTAATACTGGCCTGCAAACCCGCATCGTCCTGCTACCGGAACGGAAATTCGAATGCCGTAGAGATGGGCCGAGCCGCGCCGTGCGCGTCGCGCGAGCAACGACCCGTGACCAGGACAGGCAGACCATGTTTGAAGCGACCGTCGCGCCCGCGCAGGGAGCCTTCGATTTCGAGCCCGCGCGCGAGCCGGCCGCCTACGCGGCGCTGGTCCGCGAGATCGGCGAGGACGGCGCCGGCGAGGTGCGCGCCGTGTTCTGGAGCGAGACCAGCGCCCGCCTGCAGCTGTTCCGCACGCTGGCGCTGGCGCAGCAGCACGCCAGGATCGCGCGCGAGGCTCATTCGCTGAAGAGCGCGGCCGGGACGTTCGGCTATGTCAGGCTCGCGGGCCTGGCGCTGCGGCTGGAGAAGACCGCGGCGAGGCTCGGCGATGCCGAATTCCACGATCTGCTGGCGCAGATGGACGCCGCCTACGGCGCCGCGCGCGCGCAGGAGCCGCAAGGCTAGCGGACCGCGCTAAACCCGCCGTACTTCTACGGTTTGTGATTTTTAGAGATGGCTAATCATCGGTGGCGATAGTCGCGGGAAACCAGGAGGGTTTCCATGTTCACCTATGAGACTGCGGACCAGAAAGAAGTCCGTCGCTTCCGCATCGCTCAGTTCAACGGCCGCGTGGCGACCGTGAAATCCGGCGAGTCCACGGTGACTGGCTTCGTGCGCTCGGTGCTGGAGCAGGAATCGAGCACCCCTCCCCGCTGGACCATCACGATCATCCCGAACGCCCCGAAGGAAGAGCTCAAGCCGCTGCGGCCCTCCCCGCGCCTGCGCCCCTTCGCTGAAGATTATTTCTGAGCGGGATCTCTCGTTTCGCGCCGCCATCGNCGGCACAAGACGANGCTTCAATCGATCGAATGCAGCAGCGCCGCGCGGACGAGATCCGCGGTGTTGCGGGCACCNAGCTTGCGCATCGCCTCGGCGCGGTGGCTCTCGAAGGTGCGCGGGCTGATCTGCATCCGCAGCGCACCCTGCTTGTTCGAATAACCCTCGCTGATCAGGCGGAGCACCTCGCGTTCGCGCTTGGTNAGCCGCTTCTGGCCCGACAGGCCGAGGAGTTCGGCGCTCGGCACGCGCTGGACGTGCTGNACGCGGGCGGCGCTCGCTTCGGNGTCTTCGATCCGGNGCGGAAGCGGCGAGCCGCCCTTGTGGGGACCGGCGAGCTGCTTGACCAGGCCGCAAACNCGCTCGGTCTGCGCCAGCGCGTTCTCGACCACCCGCTGCAGGTAGACGCGGTCGCTCGCGACGGGCGCGAGCTGATCGCTGTGATGCTTGATCTCGCCCATGTAGAGCAGGAGCGCGGTGAGGGGACCGTTGAGCTCGCGGGCGATGGCGGCCGCCATTTCGTCGGCCGCTTTGGCCCGGGCGGCGTTCAGACGGACGAAATCAAGCTCTTCAGTTGGAGCAGTGCCGGTTTCGTACCATTCCGACGGCCGCGAATCGGCGGCCGTATCATTCTGTGACCCCATGTGATCTGTTTAGCGGAACCGGGGCCGGTCTGTGGTTAACTTTTTACTCCGTAAGACTACGGTGATTTTGGCGGTTTTGCGCTAAAACATCGGCATCGGCACAATTTATGCTTGCGCGAAGCTTGCGGCGACCATGCAAGGGTTGAGATTTCGCCCCCGATTCCGGCCGACAGGCCCGATTTCGTTAATTCGCCGTCCCCGCCGGACCTCCGCCGCCCCCGGATTTTACGGATTAATTAACGGCGGCTTGCTTCTCTAGGCCGATCGAGAGCGCGCAAATGCGTCCACGCACTGGGCCCGAAGGCCAGCTGGAATCGTTGCGGAAGATTGCGTGCCATGAACGAGATCGACCGGCTGTCGGAGTTCTTGCAGAGGCTGACGCCGCTGTCGCGCAGCTGTCTGCTCAGCGAGCTCGAGCGGCTCGAATTGTGCGGCATCGACATGCCGGGCTCGCCTGATATCCAGGCCCGCCTGCGCGCCGAGTTTCGCAAGGACGGATCGACCCAGGCCCGCGCCACCAGCCCGTCCCGCTATTTCTTCGCACCGCTCGAGCTGCTGCTGATCGACGGCGCGCCAGAGCATGCCAATGCGGGGCGGATTTCGCGCAACACGCTCACGCCGATCTGGGAGTGGATCTGCCGCGACCTGCTGCCGACCATGGCGCGCGACTACGTCAAGGCGATCAACGACCAGGTGGCCGCCAACAACCCGAAGGAAGTGCAGAAGATCGCGTCCGGCTTCCAGACCAAGGTCGTCAAGGTCCTCGAGAACACCCTTGGCTCGACGGAGAGCACCGAGTTCGCCCGCGGCAAGCTCGCGCAATATACGGCTTCGCGCACGGCCTTCGACGACGTCAGGAAGATGCAGCACGTGCTGCGCGCCGGCGATGCGCTGCCGAAGTTCAACGAAAAGCTGCCCGAGAAGATCGCGAAATTCGACGACGGCAAGGTCGCGCAGATCACCGCGCAGCTCGACGCCTTCAAGAAGGCTCATCCGGAAGCGCTGCCGTTCGCACTGGCGCTGGTGGCGCGGCGGCTGAAGACGTCCTGGGAACTGGTGCGCCTCGCGACCAAGGCCGCCCCGAGCAAGGCCGCCGCCGACGTCGCCACGACGCCCTATTCTAGCGTCGTGCCCATGGTGCTCGACCGGCTCGACGACAAGCGCCTCGCTCTGAGGATCGCGCTCCGGCACAATCGGGTGCTGGTTGCCCGCGACCTGCTCAGCGAGATCTACGACACCGAATACGCGCTCAAGGTCCGCATCGACGGCATCGAGGCCACCGAGTGGGGCGTCCGCCTGCAGCAATTGATGGACGCGATCGCGGCGCTGGTCTCCGCCGAGGTGAGCCGCTTCCCGTCCAATGTCGGCCACATCCTCGGCTCGCGCCGACTGCGCAGCCACGACACGCTCGGCGGCAAGCTCTCCTACCTCGCCTGGAAGGGCCGTGACGCCGTGCAGGACGGCGCGGCAGCGTTTCGCAAATTGATCGGACAGACCTAGATCGGGGTTCGGCCGCGGAGGGCTGCCTTCAGCAGCGCGCCTAGCGCGGCAGGCACAGGAAGCGATCCATGAATCGCCCTGACACCACGAATCTGAACCACCAATACATCACTCGCCGCATCGACATAGCTGTAATCCTCAACAGCCCACCACCGGCTATGGCGGAGCAATAGCCCAGTTGCGGCAATGCACATGTGATGCGTTTCACACTTGGCCCGTTGCGGCCGCGCGCATTGTCGCAGAACCGTCACGAGCGCCAGCGGAACATGCGCGCATCGCGCGAATATGAGTTCTTCGCCCGCAGGCGCCGCGTCTATGCTCCGGCCCATCGCACGCGCATGGGAAGGAAATCCGCGATGAGATCGACCCGACGGACAATGACGATGGCGGCACTGCTGGCGGGCGCGCTGGCGCTCACCTCGGCGACGATGGCGCAGACCTCGCCGCCGCAGAGCAGCGCGGCTCCGACCCCGGACAATGCCGTGCTGCTCACCGTCTTCCTCAAGCACGACCAATCGCGGCCGCTGAACGAGCTGAATGCGCAGCTCGAGAAGCAGGGCTACTACAAATCCTTCCCGCCGCCCGGCATCGAGGTCGTGAGCTGGTACGTCATGATGGGCATCGGCCAGGTGATCACGCTGCGCCTGCCGGCNTCGCGGCTGCGCGAAGTCAATCGCNTCATCGANGACACCGCGTGGGGTCCCTATCGCACCGAATTCTATNCGACCTACGACTACAAGGCGGTCGGGATGGCTCAACACGACAAGGCCACAAGCAATTGAGGCGTCCATTATTCAATTGGGCGAAACACGAACGTCTCCGTCCTGATGCAGGACACCGGCCGCGCGCTTGCATCGGCCGTGTTGTTCGCGAATCTTCGGCGCTGGCGGTGTCACGCAACCGTCACCCGCCACAGACGTGAAAACTTCCGCAAAGAGATCCGTACAATTTTAGACGTGGTGCGCGCTTTAACGTTACCCAGATAATTCAACAATCGGCTGAAGCCCTCCATATTTGAAACTGCTCCCGTCGCTAACACCTGTCGCGGAACGGGAGTGGTTTGCGATGAACGACGAAATTGTTGAACTCGCCGCACGGAGGCCCAAGACCTTCGGACGGCGAAAGGTGACGCCGCGCGCGTGCGTCGCTGACGGCAAGCGCCATCTGCGCGCTTTCCTCGCNGAAGTGCTGGAAGATCTCGGCTTCGTCACCNGCGAATGCGCCAGCGCGGACGAGCTTCAAANNGTGCTGACGAGCGAGTTGCCGGACNTGATCCTGCTCGGCATCTCCGCCGACGGCATCGAGCCCGGGAAATTTCTGGAGACGCTGGTGCGCGANGCCTTCGACGGCAAGGTCCTGGCCGTCGGCGCGCGCGAGTCGATCATCGTCAGGGCCGTGCAGCAGGTCGGCGAGGAGTATGGCCTTGCGATGCTGCCGCCGCTGACGACACCCTTCGCCGCGGAGACGCTGCGCGAGCGCGTCGCGATGCTGCTGCCGGAAGAGCCGGCGCCGAGCCCGGCCGTGCATGTCGGCGAGGCCCTGCATGCCGGCTGGCTCGAGCTCTGGTACCAGCCCAAGATCGACGCGCGGACGCTGATCCGCAANGGCGCCGAGGCCNTGGTGCGGATGCGGCATCCGACCTGGGGCGTGGTGCCGCCGGCCTATTTCATTCCCGAGGCGCACGATCCTCATTTGCGCGACCTCTCGGAGTTCGTGATCGAGCGCGCCGTGCAGGACTGGCATTATCTGCTGGAGCAGCAGAGCCCGGTCGANCTCTCGATCAACCTGCCGGCGTCNTACCTNAAGGAGCCGCACGCCGTGCACGATCTCTGCCGCCGCGTGCCGACGCATCCGGCCTTCGGCGGGCTGACGATCGAGATCGACAGCGAGGAGGCGATCCGCGACCTCGATCANCTCGCCGAGGTCGCGCGCGAGGTNCGCCTGCACAATATCGGCCTGTCGATCGACAATCTCGGCGCCAACTGGCCGGAGCTGATGGATCTCGGCAAGATTCCCTTCATCAAGCTCAAGGCCGACCGGCACTTCGTCACCGGCAGCGGCGATGACCGGCTGAAGCGCACGGTGTGCCGCCACATCGTCGAGCTCGCGCAAGGCTACGGCGTCGGCGCCATCGCCGAAGGCGTCGAGAGCCGCGCCGATCTCGTCGCCGCCAACGAGCTCGGCTTCGATCTCGTGCAGGGNTTCCTGTTCGGCAAGCCGATGCCGCTGAANAAGTTCGCAAGAAGCGCGCTGACGCGGACGGTGCTGGACCAGGCGTGAGGCGCAAGCCTCACGCAAACCGCCGCGCGAAGAAGACGCAGACGACCACGAGCGCGGTCGCCGCGATCATGCTCCAGGCCACCGGCTCGTGCAGCAGGAAGCCGGCGAGCGCGAGGCCGAAGAACGGCTGCAGCTGCTGCAGCTGNCCGACGCGGGCGATGCCGCCGATGGCGAGCCCGCGGTACCAGAAGATGAAGCCGACGAACATGCTGAAGACCGAGACATAGGCGAGCCCGATCCAGGCGGGCACGCCNACGCCGTTCCACGACGAGGGCCAGGTCAGNAGCGCGAGCGGCACCATCAGCGGCAGCGCGAGCAGCAGCGCCCAGGAGATCACCTGCCANCCGCCGAGGCGGCGCGACAGCGCGGCACCTTCGGCATAACCGAGCCCGCACAGNACGATCGCCGCGACCATCAGGAGATCGCCTTTGAGCGAGGCCGAGCCGTCACCGGAGAGGGCGAAGCCGGCGACCGTGGCGCTGCCNAGCACCGCGAACAGCCAGAACAGCGGCCGCGGCCGCTCGCCGCCGCGCAGCACGGCGAAGACGGCCGTCGACAGCGGCAACAGGCCGATGAAGACGATCGAATGCGCGGAGGTGATGTGCTGGAGCGCAAGCGCGGTCAGCAGCGGGAAGCCGACCACGACGCCGACCGAGACGATGGCGAGCGAGGCGAGATCGCCCCGCTGCGGCCGCGCCTGGCGGATCACGAACAGCACGCCCGCGCCGATCAGCGCGGCGATGACCGCGCGCGCGGAGGTCAGGAACAGCGCGGAGAAGCCGCCGACCGCGACGCGCGTCGCCGGCAGCGAGCCGCTGAAGATGATGACGCCGAGTAACCCGTTGCCCCAGCCGCTGCCCGCAGAGTTCATGTCCGTCCCATTCTCCTTGAGACGCGACACTCGGCCTTCCGCGCTGGCGGGACCAGTCACAATGCAGTACAATCCGGCTAAACTGTATGGGTATGGAAGGTCATACACTTGGACGGCGAAGTCAGAGGCCGCGGTGGAACGCGGACCATCGATGTCATGGGCGCGATCCGCGCCAAGGTCGCCGGCCGTGCGCTCGGTGCGGGCGACCGGCTGCCGTCCATTCGCCGCCTCGCCGCGACGATGGGCGTTTCGCCGTCCACGGTGGTGGAAGCCTATGATCGCCTCGCCGCCGAAGGTCTGATCCGCGCCCGCCGCGGCTCGGGCTTCTACGTCTCGCCGACGGCCACGCCGCCGCTTGCGTTGACCGAGGCCGAGCCGCGCCGCGACCGCGCGGTCGATCCGTTCTGGGTCTCCAGGCAATCGCTCGACGCCGATGAGAGCGTGCTCAAGCCGGGCTGCGGCTGGCTGCCGCCGGACTGGATGCCGGAGGACGCCCTGCGCCGCGCTGCGCGCGCGCTCGCCCGCAACGATGCGAGCATCCTGACCAATTACGGCTCGACGTCCGGTGCCCTAGCGCTGCGCCGGCTGCTGCTGGCGCGCCTTGCCGAGGATGCGATCGAGGCGTCGGTCGACCAGCTGATGCTGACGGGTTCGGGCACGCAAGCCACCGACCTCCTCTGCCGGTTCCTGCTTCGTCCCGGCGACACGGTGCTGGTCGACGATCCCTGCTACTTCAATTTCCGTGCGCTGCTGCGGGCGCATCAGGCCCGGATCGTCAGCGTGCCCTATACCGCGTCGGGCCCGGACGTCGCGCGCTTCGAAGAGATCCTCGGCAGCGAGCGGCCGCGGCTCTACATCACCAATTCAGCGCTGCACAACCCGACCGGCGCAACGCTNTCNCTGCAGACCGCGCACCGGCTCCTGACCGCGGCNGCCGNGCACGACCTCACCATCATCGAGGACGACATCTTCGGCGATTTCGAGCCGGAGCGCTCGCCGCGGCTTGCCGCGCTCGATGGCCTGAACCGGGTGATCCGCATCGGCAGCTTCTCCAAGACGCTGTCGGCCTCGGTACGCTGCGGCTACATCGCCGCCCGCGCCGACTGGATCGAGCATCTCGTCGATCTCCAGGTCGCAACCAGCTTTGGCGGCCCGAGCCCGGCCGCGACCGACATCATCGCCAATGTTCTGGCCGGCGGCGGCTACCGCAAGCACATGGACGAGCTCCGGCAAGGACTGACCCGGACGCGGCGCGACGTGGCGCGAAAACTCCAGGCGCTGGGCGTCGAGCCCTGGCTGATGCCGCGCGGCGGCTTCTTCCTTTGGTGCCGTCTCTCGAAGGGACAGGACGCCACCGCGGTCGCCCGCGCCGCGCTCGAGGAGGACGTCGTGCTGGCACCGGGCAACGTGTTCAGCGTGGCGCAGACGGCGGCGGATTTCATGCGGTTCAACGTGGCGCATATGAGCGAACCACGGATGTGGGACGTGCTGCGGCGGGCACTGAAGGCGGCCACCAAATGATCGGCCGCCCCGAGCCGCCAGCCTCGCTTAGTTCGCCTTGATACCCGCCTCGCCGATGAGCTTGCCCCATTTCGCGCTTTCGCTCTGAATGAAGCGGCCGAACTGTTCCGGCGACATCGGCGCCGGCTCCGCGCCGAGGGTCCGGATCTTCTCGACCACCGACGGGTCCTTCAGGGCTTTCGTGAAGGCATCGTTCAGTCTGCCGACGATGTCCGAAGATGTGCCGGCCGGTGCGACGAGACCGAACCAGCCCACCGATTCGAACCCCGCGATGCCGCTCTCGGCGAGGGTCGGCACGTCGGGCAGGGACGGAAGACGGCGCGCCGAAGACACGCCGATCGCGTTGAGCTTGCCGTCGAGGATCAATTGCCGCGACGCCGGAATATCGAGGACCGCGAAGGGGACGTGCCCCGCGAGGACATCGACCGTCGCCGGCGCCGTCCCGCGATAGGGGACCAGCTCCATCGCAATCCCCGTCTTCTGCGTGAACAGCGCGGCGGTCAGGTGCATGGCCGTGGAGTTGCCGCCATGTCCGATCGACAGCGCACCGGGCTTGGCCTTGGCGAGCGCGACCGTCTCCGCGGTGCTGTGCGCCGGGATGTTCGCGGACGCGACCAGCACGAAGGGAATTTCCGCGAGCAGGGTGATCGGCGCGAGATCCTTCACGTCGAACGGCATCGATGAATTGAGGTGCGGGTTCACCGTCAGCGC
>JGI25153J46596_10002174_pt1 | contig 11449 bp, 8 predicted proteins | sample AraplaMF_Col_mMF_FD_46596 | JGI IMG/M metagenome (IMG submission 46596)
GAAATCCGCGCCGCCGGCGGCAAGGCGCTGCCTGTGCTCTGCGATATCAGGGACGAGGCGCAGGTGATCGCGGCGGTCGAGCAGACCGTCGCCGAGTTCGGCGGCATCGACATCTGCGTCAACAATGCCAGCGCGATCAGCCTGACCAACTCGCAGGGAACCGACATGAAGCGGTTCGACCTGATGATGGGAATCAATACCCGCGGCACCTTCATGGTGTCGAAATACTGCATCCCGCACCTGAAGAAGGCCGCCAATCCGCATATCCTGATGCTGTCGCCGCCGCTCGACATGAAGGTCAAATGGTTCGAGCATTCCACCGCCTACACGATGGCGAAGTTCGGCATGAGCATGTGCGTGCTGGGGCTATCGGGTGAATTGAAATCCGCCGGCGTCGCCGTCAACGCGCTGTGGCCGCGCACCACCATCGCGACCGCGGCGGTCGGCAACCTGCTCGGCGGCGAAGCGATGATGCGGGCGAGCCGCACGCCCGAGATCATGGGCGATGCGGCGCACGCGATCCTGACCCGGCCATCGCGCGAGTTCACCGGGCAGTTCTGCATCGACGACAAGGTGCTGTATGCCTCGGGTGTCCGGGATTTCGAAAAATACCGCGTCGATCCTTCCGTGAAGCTGATGTCGGACTTCTTCGTTCCCGACGATGACGCGCCGCCACCGGGCGTTTCCGTGCAGGCGCTGCCCTCGGCCGGCGCAGCGCAGACCTCGCGCTAGAGGGAGCGCGTCAACGTTGCGCAAGTGGATTGCCATCGCCTTCGCCATCCTCATTGCCGCACTGGCAGGCGGGGGCGTCCACTTCCGGCCCGATCGTGCCATTCGCGTCGCCACCGGTTACGTTGCGCATAATATCTGCTCGAAGACGTTCGTCTCGGGCCTCGATCCGCAAGGCGTGTTTGCAGAAGTCTCCGACCGTGCCGGGATTCGCCGGCTGCGCCATATGCTTCGCTTCGACATCGACCGCACCGCGCACACCGTCGAGGCCTCGACGCTCGGCCTGTTTCGCAGCCGCGCAGCCTTTCACGAAGGGTTCGGCTGCGTCGATCTGCACGGGGAGAAGGCGCCCTATCTGCTGAAAAGCGACGTCGAGGCGCTGAGGGCGAAGACGCCGGCATCGCTGCCCGAGATTGCCGGTCCGGCCGTGGTCGAGCCGTCGGAGCCGGCGCTGAAGGCGGCGCTCGATCACGCCTTCGAGGAGCCGGCGGCGCCGCCGTTCCGCCGGACCAAGGCGGTGGTCGTGGTTCACGACGGCAAGGTGATCGCCGAGCGCTATGCCGCCGGCATCGGCGTCGAGACGCCGCTGCTCGGCTTCTCCATGACCAAGTCGGTCGTCAACGCGCTGATCGGCGTCCTCACGCAGCAGGGCCTCGTCACGCCCTCGATGCCCGCGCCGATTCCGGAATGGCGCGGCGCCAATGATCCGAGGCGCGAGATCGAGGTCGAGCATCTCATGCGCATGACCAGCGGCCTCGACCTCGACGAGACCAATTCCGGCTTCGATCCATCCAGCCGGATGTTCCTGCAGGACGATTCGGCCGCCTACGCCGTGAATACGACGATGATCGCACCGATCGGCACGCGCTGGGCCTATTCGAGCCCGACCACGCAGATTTTGGCACGCATCATCCGCGATGCCGTCGGCGGCCCGGAGCAGACGTTGGCCTTTGCCTGGCGCGAATTGTTCAACCCGCTCGGCATGCGCAACGTCACGCTGGAGTTCGACGGATCAGGCACCCTGCAAGGCTCGACCTACATGCTGGCCAGCGCGCGCGACTGGGCGAAATTCGGCCTGCTCTATCTCAATGACGGTGTGGCCGGCGAAAAGCGCATCCTGCATCCGGACTGGGTCGATTTCTGCGCCGCCGCGACGCTTGATACCGACTACGCCGCCGGCTTCTGGACCAACCGCAGCGAACACCCGAATGCCAAAGGCCGCGCGCGGCTCGGGATTCCCCGCGATACATTTTTCGCGTCGGGCGATCTCGGCCAGCGCATCATGATCATTCCGTCGCAACATCTCGTCGTGGTGCGGCTCGGCGACAGCGTCGATCCGACCGGCGACATCAGGGGCGTTGCGCGACTGGTGAAGGAAGTGATCGCGGCGATGCAGCCATGATGCATCGTCATTGCGAGCGCAGCGAAGCAATCCACGTTTCGTGCGCGGGGGCAGATGGATTGCTTCGTCGCTATGCTCCTCGCAATGACGGAGCGGCCGTCAGCGCCCGATCACATACGGCCCGCCCTTTTCCAGCGCACGCGCATAGGCCGGCCGGGCGTGGATGCGTTCGAGGAACGCCATCGCCTTGGGATGTCCCTGCTCCAGCCCGGCGCGGGCCGCGGCGGCTTCGAGCGGAAAGCTCATCTGGATGTCGGCGCCGGTGAATTCGCTGCCGGCGAACCACTGGCTTTTTCCGAGCTCACTCTCCCAATAGTCCATGTGCTGCTTGAGCTGCGGATTGACCAGCGTGGTCAGCGCGGTGTTGGAAACCTTGCGCACCAGCGGCCGCAGCAGCGCGGGCGTGCGCTTCGGCATCAGCGTAAACAGCAGCTTGAGCAGCAGCGGCGACATCGCCGATCCCTCGGCATAGTGCAGCCAATAGGTATAGCGCAGCCGCTCCGGCGTATTCGGCGGCGGGATCAGGCGGCCGTTGCCGTAGGTACCGATGATGTATTCGCAGATCGCGCCGGATTCGGCGATGGTGTTGCCATTGTCGGTGATGACGGGCGATTTGCCGAGCGGATGGATGGCGCGCAGTTCGTTCGGCGCCCGCATGTCCGGCTGACGCTGGTAGCGCACGATCTCATAGGGAACGCCCAGCTCTTCGAGCAGCCACAGCACGCGCTGCGAGCGGGAATTGTTGAGATGATGAACCGTCAGCATGGCGTCCCCTTCGATTGACGGGCCGTTGGTGCCAGCCGGGCGCGTCAAAGTCGAGATGGCCATAGGTGAGGCGATATATTTACCCGGATGATATTGACAGGCCAATTTGACCCGGATAAATATAGGCTACCGAAAAACCGGAAGTCTCTCCAATGGTTGCCACCGCACGCCCCCAATTCACGGCCTTCATCGGCCAGCAACGCCTGGCCTCAGGCCCGCTCGCCGAGGTCGCGATTGCGGTCATGAATGCCTCGCGCAACCTGGCCGCGCCGCCGATCATCATATTCGCCGACGCCACGGGACAGCCGATCGACCTCGACCTGCGCGGCACCGAGCGCGAGGTGGTTGCGCGGCTGCCGCAACCGGCGCCCGATCCGGAAGCCGCGACTGATGAGGCGTCGGCCGAGCCACGCGGCCGCGGTCGGCCAAAACTCGGCGTCGTCGCGCGCGAGGTGACGCTGTTGCCGCGCCATTGGGAATGGCTCGGCGCACAGCCCGGCGGCGCATCGGTCGCGCTGCGCAAGCTGGTCGAAGAGGCGCGCCGCGCCAATGGCGACGCCGATCGCGCCCGCGCCGCAAGGGATGCCGCCTATCGCTTCATGTCGGTGATGGCCGGCAACCTCGCCGGCTTCGAGGAAGCCTCGCGGGCGTTGTTCGCCGATGACAGGCGGCGCTTCGTCGGCCTGATCGCCGGCTGGCCCGACGACATCCGCGATCACGTCGTCAAGCTCGCCTTCAGCGACCGCGCCGAACCCTAGGGCGCGGTCGCCCACCAGCCGAACTTCAAAGCGGCTCATCCGCCACCGGTCCGGTGCGCGGCAACGATCCTTCATGCCTTCATCGGGAACAAACGTCATGTCGAAAACCCCTTCGCTCTGGAAGACGTTCCTCGTCTTCCTCGCCCCGCTGATGCTGAGCAACGCGCTGCAATCGCTGTTCGGCACCGTCAGCAACGCCTTGCTCGGCCAGATGATCGGCGTCGAGGCGCTCGCCGCCGTGTCGGTGTTTTTCCCCGTGATGTTCTTCCTGTTCGCCTTCGTCATGGGCCTCTCCACCGGCGCCACCGTCTTGATCGGGCAGGCCTGGGGCGCGGGCGAGCGCAGCACGGTGAAAGCGGTTGCGGGGACGACGCTGGCGATCGGCTTATGGCTGTCGATCAGCATTGCATTGATCGGCGGGCTGTTCAGCCGGCAATTGATGATCGCGCTTGCGACGCCGCCCGACATCCTCGACCAGGCCGCCGCCTACGCGCGCGTCATGCTGCTGACGATGCCGCTCGGCTTCGTCTTCCTGCTGGCGACGGCGATGCTGCGCGGGATCGGCGACATGCTGACGCCGCTAAAGGCGCTGGCGCTGTCGAGCGCGATCGGCCTGATGCTGTCGCCGCTTCTCATCCGCGGCGGGTTCGGCCTTCCCGCCACCGGCGTCACCGGCCCGGCTTGGGCGGCAGCCTTCCAACGCGCTGACGCTGATCGTGCTCGGCCTGTACCTGCGTCACAGGAAAAGCCCGCTGGCGCCGGACGCCGAGCTCTGGCGCAAACTTCGGCTGGATCGCGCCTTGCTCGGCAAAATCCTCGGCATCGGCATTCCGAGCGCGGTCGGCATGGTGGTGATGGCGATGGCCGAGCTGGTGCTGCTCGGCCTCGTCAACGGCTTCGGCTCGGAAGCCACCGCGGCCTATGGCGCGGTCAACCAGATCATGGGCTATGCGCAGTTCACCGCGATGTCGATTTCGATCACGGTATCGATCCTCGGCGCGCAGGCGATCGGTGGCGGGCATGGCAGCCGGATCGACGCCATCGTCCGGACCGGCCTGGTGCTCAATCTCGTGCTGACCGGCGGGCTGGTAGCGTTGATCTGCCTGTTTCCGAAGGCCGCGCTCGGCATCTTCATTACCGACCCGGCCGTGCTGGCGCGCGCGCAGGAACTGCTGATCATCGCCTTGTGGAGCTCGGTGCCGTTCGGCATGGCGACCGTCTTTTCGGGCGCGATGCGCGCCGGCGGCGTGGCGCTTGCTCCGATGCTGCTCTCGATCTTCGCCATTGTCGCGATCGAGATACCCTCGGCCGTCATCCTGAGCCGGACCATCGGGCTCAAAGGGGTCTGGGCCGCCTATCCGATCGTGTTCTGCGCCATGTTCGTCCTGCAACTCGGCTATTACATGCTGATCTGGCGCCGGCGCCCGCTGCAGCGGCTGGTTTAGCAAAGACACAGTATTACGATCGTCATCATACCGGTGGACGCGCCGTGCGCGTTGCGTCAGAATGCGTCAAAACATCAGGAGACTGCCGTGAGCACCAATCCGCAATTTCTTTTCGATGTCGGCAGCCCCAATGCCTTTCTCAGCCACGAGGCGATACCGGCGATCGAGAAGCGCACCGGCGTAAAATTCGAATATGTGCCGATCCTGCTCGGCGGCATCTTCAAGGCGACCAACAACCGGTCGCCCGCCGAGACGCTCGCCGGCATCAAGAACAAGCGCGAATTCCATGCGCTGGAAACCGAGCGCTTCCTGAAGCGCTTCGGGGTCAAGCCCTACGTCTGGAACCCGTTCTTCCCGGTCAACACGCTGAACCTGATGCGCGCGGCGGTCGCGGCCCAGTTCGAGGGCGTGTTCGAAAAATATGTCGAGGCCGCCTTCCATCACATGTGGGTCGAGCCGAAGAAGATGGACGATCCGGAAGTTGCGGCCAAGGCGCTGGCGTCATCCGGCCTCGATGCCGGCAAGCTGCTGACCCGCGCGCTGGAGGCCGACGTGAAGGCCAAACTGATCGAGAATACGCAGAACGCGGTCGAACGCGGCGCCTTCGGCTCGCCGACGTTCTTCGTCGGCAAGGAAATGTTCTTCGGCAAGGAACAGCTCCGCGACGTCGAGGAAATGGTTTTGGGCAAATAGCCGCGGGATTCGACTGTTCGTTGGGAAGTGGTAAAGAAGCGAATGGCGAGTAGCGAATAGCGAATGGTTGGAAGGTAACGACGGATATCTTCCTGCTCGCCATTCGCTACTCGCTATTCGCCCTTCCAAAACCAACAACAAAGGAAGTTGATCCATGCGTATTCTCGTGGTCGGCGCCGGCGCGATCGGCGGCTATTTCGGCGGCAGGCTGCTTCAGGCCGGAAACGATGTGACCTTCCTGGTCCGGCCGAAGCGCGCGTCCGAGCTCGCGAGCGCCGGTCTCGTCATCAAGAGCCCCGCCGGCGACGTGACGCTCAAGAATCCACCGACGGTGCAGGCCGACAAGCTTGCCGAGCCGTTCGATGTCGTGCTGCTGAGCTGCAAGGCGTTCGACCTCGAAGATGCCATCAAATCCTTTGCCCCGGCGGTCGGGCCAAACACGTCGATCATCCCGCTGCTCAACGGCATGCTGCACCTCAACGTGCTGGACAAGAAATTCGGCGCCGAGCGCGTGCTCGGCGGCCTCTGCGCGATCGCGGTGACGCTCAACGACGCCCGCGAGGTGGTGCAGCTCGCGCCGATGCAGTCGCTCAATTTCGGCGAACGCGACGGTACGATGTCGGAGCGGGTGCGGGCAATCGCAAAAGTGTTCGACAGCGGCAAGTTCGGCGCGGTCGCCAGCGAACACATCATGCAGGACATGTGGGAGAAGTGGGTGTTCCTCGCCTCACTCGCCGCCTCCACCTCGCTGATGCGCACGTCGGTCGGNAACATCCTGGCGGCTGCCGGCGGCAAGGATTTTCTGCTCGGCATGCTCGATGAATGCAGCGCGATTGCCAAGGCGTCGGGCTACGAGCCGGCCGGTCCCTTCTTCCAGCGCACCGCCGGCCTGCTGACGACCGAAGGCTCGCCGATGACCGCCTCGATGTTCCGTGACATCAAGGCGGGCCTGCCGGTCGAGGCCGACCATGTGATCGGCGATCTCGTCGCGCGCGCCGACGCCGCCAAGATCCCGGTGCCGAAACTGCGCATCGCCTACATCCATCTCAAGGCGTATGAGAAACAGCGGGGGTGATTGGCGAATAGTGGAGAAGGCGCACCCTCTATTCGCCACTCCCTGTTCGCTACTCGCCATCCTCAGAGATGCGCGAGATAATGCGCGAGCGCCTCGATCTCTTCCTCGCTGAGCGGAAAGGCGACATCGGCCATCGCCGCCATCGCGCCGCCGGCCCGCACACCGGTCTTGTAGTCGCGCAGCGCCTTCACGAGATAGTCCTCGCGCTGGCCGGCAAGGCGGGCAACCGCCTTGGTGCCCGCATACGTATCCGTGTGGCATGAAGCGCAGCGGCGGCCGGCGGCCGCCTGCGCACCCTTCTTCGAAAGGTCCGGATTGTCGTCATTCCCAGGCTTCGGCGGCGAAAGCGAGGCGTAGTAGGCGCCGAGATTGCGGATGTCCTCGTTGTTGAGCTGCTCGACGATCGGCTGCATCTGCTCGTTCTTGCGGGTGCCGGCGCGGAAGAACACGAGTTGCCACTGAATGAACTGGTCGGGCTGCGCCGCGAGCGATGGCATGTTCTCCATCTGCGAAATGCCGCCCTCGCCGTGGCAGCCGACGCAGAGCTCGGCCTTCTCCTTGCCGGCCGCGATATCGGCGGCGCGGGCGGGCGAACCGCAGACGATCGCCGCGGCCAGCAGGACCAATGCAACTCGCATGCGAACTCCCCAACATCACGCCGGAAACAACAGAAGCTGCGGCCACCCGTTCCCGGGCAACCGCAGCCCCTGGTCGTTCAAATCCTACTTCTTGTAGCTGATGCGATAGATCGCACCGGCCCAGTCGTCGGCCACCAGGATCGAACCGTCCTTGGCAAGAATAATGTCGTTCGGACGTCCGAGATAGTTGGTGTCACCCTCGAGCCAGCCGGAGGCAAAGATCTCGGACTTGGCGTTCTTGCCGTCGGCATCGACGATCACGCGCTTGATGCGGGCGCCCTGGTACTTGGCGCGATTCCAGGAGCCGTGCTCGGCGATCAGGATGTTGTTCTTGTACTCAGGCGGAAATTGATCGCCGGTATAGAACTTCATGCCGAGCGGTGCGACGTGGGCGCCGAGCTTGACGACCGGCGGCGTGAATTCATCGCATTTGTGACCCATCGCGAATTTCGGGTCCGGCATGTCGCCCTGGTGGCAATAGGGATAGCCGAAATGCTCGCCGATCTTGGAGATCATGTTGAGCTTGTCGCTCGGCATGTCGTCGCTGATCCAGTCGCGGGCATTCTCGGTGAACCAGTATCGCCCCGAGCGCGGGTCGACGTCGCCGCCGACGCTGTTGCGGACGCCGAGCGCCCAGATCTCGGCATTGCCGGTCTTGGGATCGACGCGGCGGACCTGCGAGACGCTGGTCGGCGGGATGCCGATGTTGAAGGGCGGCCCGAACGGCAGGTAGAACCAGCCCTCCTTGTCGACAGCGATGTATTTCCAGCCATGCGCGACGTAGGACGGCATGTCGTCATACACCACCTTGCCGGCGCCGAGATTGTCGAGATTGGCTTCGGCGTTTTCGTACTTGATCAGCCTGTTGATCGCGACGACGTAGAGTGAGCCGTCAAGGAACGCCAGACCGGTGGGCATCGTGAGGCCCTTGAGAACGGTCTTGACCTCGCGCTTGCCGCCATTGTCCTTGATCGCATAGACGTTGCCGAGACCGAAGGAACCGACGAACAGCGTGCCCTTGTCGCCCCAGGCCATCTGCCGCGCCTCGAGCACGCCCGAGGCGTANACTTCGATGCTGAAGCCTTCCGGCAGCTTGATCTTCTTCATCATCGCCGCAAGTTCAGCTTCGGACGCCCCGGTCGGCGGGCCCGACGGCGGCGCCTGCCCCTTCTGGGCTTCCGTCTCGTCGCCGAGGAACCAGTCAGGCGGCGGNTTGGTCCAGAAATCCTTGGTGCCGGACTCGTATTTTTTCAGGGCCTTCTGCTGCGCGCNNGCCTGGCCGGCCCCCGCGACAACGAGGATGGCTGCGAGCGCAAGAATAGATCGATTGAAAGCCGATTTCATCGCGTCACTCCCCTTGGCAGCCTGGCGGCTGCGCCTGTTATTTATTGAGAGACGAACTTTGGTCTGGTGAGGTGCAACAGACCGAAAAACCGTAGCACATCCGATGCGGGAAAGAAGCGCGCGCCGCGTGGCCCGGTGCTATCAGGCAAAAATTGTGAGACGGATTGGCAAGCCGTCGCTGCGTTCGCGCGGCGTTTGCATCGGAACCCGCTGCATCGCAATATTCGCGCCGAACGAGCGCGCGGCCGATCCATCGTAACGCGGGCAAGTGGGCGCCATACCACATCGCGGGAACGCTGCCTCACCCCTGCTCGACAAACCAATGATCAAGTGTGGCCCATTTCATAGTGGGCCGGATGAATCCCTGAGAAGCTTGCCGGATACTCTCAACTGAATCTCGGTCTGGTGCGACCGCGCTTGAGCGAGCGTCGTATGGCCAACAGGCGGATCATTCTGCTCTCGGACGGCACCGGCAATTCCGCCGGCAAGGTCTGGCGGACCAATGTCTGGCGCGTCTTCGAATCGCTGGACCTGACGAGCTCCCAGCAGATCGCATTCTACGACGACGGGGTCGGCACCTCCTCCTTCAAGCCGTTNGCGATCCTGGGCGGCGCCTTCGGCTTCGGCCTGAAGCGCAACGTGCTCGACATCTACAAGTTTGCCTGCCGCAATTATCGTTCGCATCTCGATTATCTGGCGCAAGAGGCCGCGGCGGCGAAGGCCGAAAACCGGCCGGAGCAATACGGCCCCTGGCAGAGCGACGACATCTTCGCGTTCGGCTTCAGCCGCGGCGCCTTCACCATCCGCGTGGTGAACGGGCTGATCTGCGAACAGGGGCTGGTGACGTACCGCACCGAGGAAGAACTCGATCGAAAGGTCGCCACCGCCTACCGGGCCCATCGTGCAGAATCATTCAAGTCGCAGTTTCAGGTCGAATGGGTGTTTCGAAAGCTGCGCAACCTGTTCGTCTCCGCCAAGCACGACAAGAACGAGCGGCCGGTCGACCATGTGGCCTTCCTCGGCCTGTGGGATACCGTTGCCGCCTACGGCCTGCCGATCGACGAGATGACGCGCGGCGTCAGCCGCTATCTGTGGCCGCTCGAACTGCCCGACCGGCAGCTGCATCCGCTGGTCCGCAAGGCCTGCCACGCTCTGTCGCTGGATGACGAGCGCACCACCTTCCATCCCTTGCTGTGGGACGAGAGTCCGGAGGTCCATCCGAACCGGATCACCCAGGTCTGGTTCGCCGGCGTTCATTCCAATGTGGGCGGCGGATATCCGGATGACTCACTTGCCCATGTGTCGCTGACGTGGATCCTGTCGGAAGCGCGCCGCAAGGGACTGACCTTGAAGAAAGCGCCGGGCGCCGATCCCGACGCCTTCATCCGGGTGTGCTCGACGCAGGACAAGGACGGCCGCATCTACGATTCGCGAAACGGGCTGGGCGGCTATTACCGCTACGGGCCGCGGAGCGTCGCCGCGCTCTCGGACACGAAATTTTCCGAGGACAAGCGCGACTGCGTGAAAATCGAAACGCCGAAAATCCACGAAAGCGTTTTCGACCGGATCGCCGTCGACGCGCATCTCTATGCGCCGGTCGGATTGCCGCCGGCTTACGAAATATTGACCTACGACGAAAAGATCGTCGCCCCGGACAGGCTGCTCGTCCCCTCGGGCAAACCGAAATATGAGACGGCAGCTTCCGCCAGCCAGCGCGAATTCACCCAGGAGCACGTCGTCGGAAGCTCGATCTGGCGGCGGCGCATCATCTACTTCCTGACCGTCATTGCCTCGTTCTATTTGCTGACCTACCCGCTGACCTCCAACGTGCCGGCCCAGGCCGAGTTCGCCTCGCCCTTGCGGCCGCTGTCCGATGTCATTCGCATGGTCGGCCTCGCTCTGCCGGGCGCGGCGTCGCGCTGGATCAACGCCTACGCACGGGAGCCGCTGTGGTTCGTGCTTTGCGCCGGCCTTGTCGGGCTGCTGCTATGGCTGAGCGTCAGCCTTCGGGCCCGGATCACCGACCAGATGCGCCGGGCGTGGCGGACGAGCCTTGGCAAGGTCGACCTGCATCCAGGCGAATCCAACGCGCGCAGCAGCGCGATCGGTCTTCCGATGGCGCTTTTCGCCATCTTGCTGTTCATCGCGCTTTATCCGGTGCCGGGCTGGCTCGGCTTTGATGTGCCGGACCTGCCTGCCTCGCCGCAGACCCTGGTCGACCGGATGACGCATCCTTATTTCCAATCTTTCGCCGTCGTCATCCTGATCACGATGTTGCTGAGCGACCGCGTGATCGCGCGCTTCAGGCTGAAGGACGCCTACCGGCAATTCATCAGCGACATCAAGCTCAAGGTCGCGCCGGCATTTTTCGCCGTCCTCTTCCTGGTCGGCGGCACGGCCCTTGCCAGCCACTATCTCTTCAACATCCGCGACAGCCTCGGCGACTTCTGCAAGCCGGCGGCGCAGCCGGTCACGCTCGACGTCTGCGATCCCGACGATCTGAAGCTGTGCAAGCGCAACGCCGACGGCGGCCTGCTTCCGAACACCTGCGCCTCGGCGGCGTGCCGCATCCACGTCGCCGAGTTCAACACCGCCGACCT
>JGI25153J46596_10002175_pt1 | contig 11443 bp, 7 predicted proteins | sample AraplaMF_Col_mMF_FD_46596 | JGI IMG/M metagenome (IMG submission 46596)
CCGGCGGCCCCGCCCGCCTCCCCAATTCAGCATGGCCGCATGCCAAAACATCCCTGTTCGCGCTACGCCAACCGGTTAAAAGTCCGGTGCAAACCAAAACAGGGTCGGAACTATATGCACGGCGTCGTGGGCAAGCCGCCCGGCGCGACGGACAATCATGCCGTCGCGACATCGAAAATCATGCTGCTGATGCTGGTCGCGATGACCGGCGTCGCACCGATCTCGCTTTANATGCTGGTGCCGGCGCTGCCCGTGCTGGCGACGACGTTCGGCGGCGACATCTCGGTCGCGCAGATGACGGTGTCGCTCTACATGGTCGGCATCGCCTGCTCGCAGCTCATCATGGGACCGCTGTCGGACAAGTTCGGCCGGCGTCCGGTGCTGATAGGAGGCCTTGCCCTGATGGTGGCGGCCAGCATCGGCTGCTCGCTGGCGCAGACGCTGCCGCAGCTGATCGCCGCCCGTTTCCTGCAGGCGCTGGGCGGCGCCACCGGCATGGTGGTGAGCCGGGCCATCATCCGCGACCTCTACCACCGCAACCGCATCAGCTCGATGATCAGCCTCGTCATNGCGGTCATGATGGTGGCGCANATGCTGAGCGCGCTGGTCGGCGGTCTCCTGGAAACCGCGTTCGGCTGGCGCGCGATCTTCTATTTCATCACGGCGGCTTCGCTCAGCATCAGCGTGCTGATCGCCATCGCGCTGCCCGAGACGCGCCGCGAGCGCAGGCAGAACAGCAGCTTCCGCGGCGACGTCGGCAACCTTATCCGCGACCGCGCCTTCGTCGGCTACATGCTGTGCCAGGTATTGGCGTCGCAGATCATTTTCATGTTCGCCGGCGGCGGACCTTACATCGTGGTGACGCAGATGGGCCGAACCACCGCCGAATATGGCGCNTGGTTCGCGACCACCGGATTTGCCTATCTGATCGGAAATGTGCTCTGCGTCCGCTTCGCGCCGCGCCAATCGCTGGAGCGGCTGATCTGGTTCGGGCTGGCGCTGCAATTCGCCGGCGCCCTCCTCAACCTTGCCTTCAGCATCAGTGNCACCAACCAGGCGCCATCATGGCTGTTCGGCACCCAGATGATCGTGATGGTCGCCAACGCCTTCGTGCTGAACAACGCCGCGGCTGGCGCCATCAGCGTCCGCCCCGAGGCCGCCGGCACCGCCTCGGGCGCGATGGGCTTTTTGCAGCAGGGCATCGGCGCGCTGGTCTCGCAATTCGGCGCCTATCTCGGCGGCCACTCCACCACCACGCTGCCGCTGACCGCAGCGATCTTCACGCTCTCGATCGCCTGCGCCTCGGTGATGTTCTTCATCGTGCCGCGGCGNANCGTCGTGGTCAGCGAGGAGCTGGNGAAGAAGGCGGAGGAGGAAGANTCGGGGATGTCGTGAGGGACGGATGAGCCAACGGGTCGCGCGAATGTGAGCCGACGACAGGCTCCGCGACGTGCCAGCGCAAATCCCGGATATCACTTCGCTCATCCGGGCTACACGGCAATCGTCAAAGTACATTACTTTCTTCCGCCGCAATGAACTGCTTCGCTGCGCCCGCAATGACGGCTGCAACGAAGGCGTGCATCATGCCTGATCTTCTCAAGATTGCCGCGCTCGGAATCCTGCTTGTACTCTCCTCCAGGCCGGTCATGGCGATNGATCAGAGCACGGCTGCGCCGGAGTTCTTCGATTGCTGGGAGCCCGAGGACACCTTCAAGCGNTGCGCGACGATAGGTGCCGATGGGCGGCTGCACTTGACGCGATCCTTTTCGGCCCGGCTTCGATATCACCGCGACGGGCTGGCTTCCGTCATGGTGATAGATCCAGCTGCCCGCCGAAAATTCCAATGGTTCTACGTTCGGCGTGGCGTCGCCCCGGTGCCGGTTGAATCAATGGACAATGGCCCCGACATTTTCGAGGATGGTCTCGCGCGGGCGCGGGTCGGAAGCAAGATTGGATATATCGACCGCAAACTCAATCTCGTAATCCCGGCGATATACGACGGAGCCTATCCATTCAGGGATGGCGTTGCTGTCGTCTGCACGGCTTGCACTTATGTTCCCGACACCACGGCCACCGAGGGCGAGCGTGGCGGGTACGCGGGTGGGCAATGGGGGCGCCTTGACCGCAAGGGACGCGTGGTCTCGCCCTTCCGGTCCTGGGAGGAGTATCAGCGTCGCGAGTTCGACTGACGGCAGGGCTCTTGCGAATCGTAGGATGGGTAGAGCGCAGCGAAACCCATCGTCTTCATTGGACGGAATGTAATTGATGGGTTTCGCTGCGCTCTACCCATCCTACTCACTGGGTCACCCGCCTCCCAGTGCGCAATTACGCACAAGGCGGGTGATGACAACGGAGTGTGTCGCCCGCCTCACTCCCCGATCAGCTTCAGCCACTCGTCCTCGGTGAGCACGGCAACGCCGAGCTCGCGCGCCTTGGTCAGCTTCGAGCCGGCATCCTCGCCGGCGACGACGTAGTCCGTCTTCTTGGACACCGAGCCNGCGACCTTGGCGCCGAGGCGTTCGGCCATCGCCTTGGCTTCGTCGCGGGTAAATTTGGTCAGCGAGCCCGTGAACACCACGGTCTTGTCCGAAACCGGTGAGCTCTTGCGCGGCTGCTCGGCGGGCTTCACCTCGATCTCGCGCAAGAGTTCGCCAAGCGCCTTCACATTGCGCGGTTCGGCAAAGAACTCCACCACGGCGTCGGCGACGATCTCGCCGATGCCGCCGATATTGTTGAGGTCCTGATAGGCCTCGGTGGTGTTCTCCTCGTCCTTGGTCCCCTTGGCGGCGGCCAGCATCGCCTCGCGAAAATTCTCGATCGTGTGGTAGTGCCGCGCCAGCAGCTTGGCATTGCCTTCGCCGACGTGACGGATGCCGAGCGCAAAGATCAAACGATGCAGTTCGATGCTGCGGCGGGCGTCGATCGCGGCAAACAGGTTGCGAACGGAGGTTTCGCCATAGCCCTCGCGCTCCATCAGCTTGCTCGTCGAACGCGCATCGCGCTTCTGCAGCGTGAAGATGTCGACCGGCGACATCACCAGCCCATCCTCGTAGAATTCCTGGATCTGCTTATCGCCGAGACCGTCGATATCGAACGCCAGCCGCGAAACGAAATGCTTCAGCCGCTCCACCGCCTGCGCCGGACAGATCAGCGCGCCGGTGCAGCGGCGCACCGCCTCGTCTTCCTCGCGGACGGCGTGACTGCCGCACACCGGGCACGTCTCCGGAAACTTGTAGGGCTTGGCGCTCGCCGGCCGCTTGTCCAGGATAACGCTGACGACCTGCGGGATCACGTCACCGGCGCGCTGGACGACAACCGTATCGCCGACGCGAAGATCGACGCCGTCGCGAATCGGATTGCCGTCATTGCCGATACCCTTGATGTAATCCTCATTATGCAGCGTCGCGTTCGACACGACGACGCCGCCGACCGTCACCGGCTCAAGCCGCGCCACCGGCGTCAGCGCACCGGTGCGGCCGACCTGGATATCGATGCCGTTGAGGATCGTCGTCGCCTGCTCGGCCGCGAATTTGTGCGCGATCGCCCAGCGCGGGCTGCGCGATACGAAGCCAAGCCGATCCTGCCAGTCGAGCCGGTCAACCTTGTAGACCACGCCGTCGATNTCNTAGCCGAGCGAGGCGCGCTCCTCGCCGATCTTGCGGTAGAATTCCAGGACGGCGTCGACATCCTTGCAAAGCTTGGTCCGCGGATTGACGACAAAGCCGGCCTTGCCCATCCACTCCAGCATGCCGTGCTGGGTATCGGCCGGACGCTCGCTCATCTCGCCCCAGGTATAGGCGAAGAATTTCAGCGGCCGCGACGCGGTGATCGAGACGTCTTTCTGACGCAGCGAGCCTGCCGCCGAATTGCGCGGATTGGCGAAGACCGTGTCGTCGGCCTCCGCCTGCTTCTTGTTCAGCTCGAGAAAATCCTTCTTGAGCATGTAGACTTCGCCGCGCATTTCGCAGGCCGCCGGAATGTTGCGGCCCTTTAGCGTGTGCGGAATATCCTTGATGGTGCGGACGTTGGCGGTGACGTCTTCGCCGGTGAAGCCATCGCCGCGCGTCGCGGCNCGNACCAGCTCGCCNTTCTCGTAGCGCAGCGACAGCGACAGNCCGTCGATCTTCGGCTCGGCGACCAGCGCCGGAATATGCTCGGCATCGAGCTTGAGGAAGCGCCGGATGCGNTCGACGAACTCGGTCACGTCCTCGTCGCTGAAGGCATTGCCGAGCGACAGCATGGGGACGGCGTGCTGCACTTTCGCGAACCCGCGCGCCGGCGCGGCGCCGACCTTTTGCGTCGGCGAATCCGTCGTGACGAGATCGGGGAATTTCGCCTCGATCGCCACCAGCCGCTGACGCAGCGCGTCGTAAGCCGCATCCGAAACGGTCGGCGCATCCTTCTGATAGTAACGCTCGTTGTGCGCCTCGATTTCCAGCGCCAGCCGCTTATGCTCGACCTTGGCCTGCGCCTTGGTGAGCTTGTCGACGTCGGTGAGGGTTTTGGTTTTCGATTTTGCTATCATGCTGGAAACTCGGAGACCGTCATTCCGGGATGGTCCGAAGGACCAGACCCGGAATCTCGAGATTCCGGGTTCGCGCTTCGCGCGCCCCGGAATGACGTTGATATCGGGAGTGAGCAATAATCATGAGCTACTACGTTTATATTATCGCAAGCCGAAGGGATGGGGCGATCTATCTCGGCGTGACCAATAATCTCGTGCGTCGGATTTATGAGCACCGAACAAAAGCGGTCCCCGGCTTCACCTCCAAATACAATATTACACAGCTTGTTTGGTTCGAAGTCTATGACGATCCGATCTCCGCAATCACCCGTGAGAAAGAGCTGAAGAAATGGAAGCGGGGCTGGAAGGTCCAGCTGATCGAGATGGATAATCCGAAATGCGAGGACCTGTACGAGTCGATTTGCTCCTGAGTTCGTCATTCCGGGGCGGGCCGCAGGACCGAACCCGGAATCTCGAGATTCTCAGGGGCGCAAGGGCGCCCCATAGTTCGATGCTTCGCATCGCCCCGGAATGACCGCTAGCTCGCCGCCTTCAACAGCCGCTCCGCCGCCGCCCTCGCCTCCGCGGTGATCTCGGCGCCCGCCAGCATGCGGGCGATTTCTTCGCGGCGGTGGTCGGCGGCGAGCGCGTTGACGCGGGTGGCGACGCGCTTGCCCTTGTCGAGCGCGTCCTTGGAAATCAACAGATGCTGGTCGGCGCGCGCGGCGACCTGCGGCGCGTGCGTCACCGCCATCACCTGGACCTGGCCGGCCAGCCGCGAAAGCCGCGAGCCGATCGCATCCGCCACCGCGCCGCCGACACCGGTATCGATTTCGTCGAACACGAGCGTGGGCGCCGANCCGCGGTCGGCCAGCACCACTTTCAGCGCCAGCAGGAAGCGNGACAGTTCGCCGCCGGAGGCCACCTTCATCAGGGGTCCCGGCTTGGTGCCCGGGTTGGTCTGCACCCAGAATTCGATGCGGTCGATGCCCTGCGGCCCCGGCGCATTTGCATCGGTCTCGATCTGCGTCATGAACTTCGCGCGATCGAGCTTCAGCGGCGCGAGCTCGGCATTGACGGCCTTGTTGAGCTTCTCGGCGGACTTGACGCGGGCGGCCGACAGCTTCGCCGCCGCCGCGCCGTAGCGCTGGTCGGCCTCGGCAGAAGCCGCTTCCAGCTTCTTCAACTGGTCCGCGCCGGCATCGATCAGCGCAACATCGGAGACGAACTTGGCGGCGAGCGCCGCCAGTCCGTCGACCGGCGTCGAATATTTGCGCGAGGCGGCGCGCAGCGCGAACAGCCGCTCCTCGATGCGCTCCAGCTCGGCCGGGTCGAAATCGGCCGCCACCAGCGCGGCGCTGAGATGCTGGTCGGCTTCTTCCAGCGCATTGATCGCGATGTCGATCGCCTTCACCGCGGGCTCGACCAGCGCCGGCGAATTGGCGGCGCGGCGTTCCAGGCGGCGCACGGCGGCGGCCAGCGCCGGCACCGGCGAATGGGGGCCGCCGACCGCCTCCTGCGCCTCGCGCAGGTCGCTGGCGATCTTCTCGCCCTGCATCATGGCGGTGCGGCGCTCGGCCAGCGCCGTCTCCTCGCCGTCCTTCGGCTTCAGCGTCTTCAGCTCATCGGCGGCGTGGCGCAAATAATCCGCCTCGCGCGCGGCGCGCTCCATGCTGGCGCGGTGCGCGTCGAGCGCGGTGTTGGCGGTGCGCCGCGCGTCCCACAGCGTCTCCAGCGCGGCGACTTCCTTCTCCAGTCCGGCAAAGGCATCGAGCAACTGCCGGTGCGTCGAGGCATCGACCAGCGCACGTTCGTCATGCTGGCCGTGGATCTCGACCAGCGTCGCACCGACGGCCTTCAAGGTCTGCACGCTGACCGACTGGTCGTTGATGAAGGCGCGGGTGCGGCCGTCGGCAAGCTGCACGCGGCGGAGAATCATCTCGCCGCTATCGTCGAGGCCGTTCTCGGAAAGGATTTTGGTCGCCGGATGGCCCTTGGGAACGTCGAAGGTAGCGGTCACCTGGCCCTGCTCCGCGCCATGGCGAACCAGGCCCGCATCGCCGCGGCCGCCGAGCGCCAGCGCGAAGGCATCCAGCAGGATGGATTTGCCCGCGCCGGTTTCGCCGGTCAGCACCGCAAGGCCACGGGAAAACTCGATATCGAGCCGCTCGATCAGGACGATGTCGCGGATCGACAGACGCGCCAGCATGCGACGTAAATTCCTAATGGTCCGGTTCTGACATCCGCTCCCCACCCGGGGAGCACCGTTGCGAATGTTAGAATCGGAGGATCACTAGCAAATATCAAGCTGTTAGTGGAGCTTTCGGATGCGACATTCGCTTGACGGGCACGGCGGCAACACCGGACGAATGCCAGGATTCGCTGCCCCGGGCACGCTTCGACCGAGTTGAATCATACTCGGCCAGCCATCTTCTTGTTTGAAGCATGCTCTTTTCGGAAAACCGGTGTCCACTTTGCACTACGCGGCCGTTCCGGTCCGGATCGCGTCACAAGACCCTCATGGCGAGGAACGCGAAGCGCATCTCCGGACGATGCTCCGCATCGCTCGGAGAACCATGAGGCCCGGTCTGTGGCCTGCATCCCTTCGAGACGCCCGCTCCGCGGGCTCCTCACAGGATGAGGGGAGAGATTGTGCGCTCCGCTATATCCACGTCACTGCGAGCGCAGCGAAGCAATCCACGTCTCGGCTCGGGGATAGGTGGATTGCTTCGCTGCGCTCGCAATGACGGAACTGGATAGATTCACAGGCTCTCAGGATGACGGTCTAACGGCAATCACGCCGTAGAACTATCCGAGACCCATCTTCTTGAAGGCCCGGGAGATGTAGGAACCCTTGTTCTCGCTCGGCTCGAGGCCGCCCGACTTCACGAGATTATAGGCGTCCTTGTACCAGCGGCTGTCAGGAAAGTTGTGGCCGAGAACGGCCGCCGCCGTCTGCGCCTCGCCGACGATGCCGATCGACATATAGGCTTCGGTCAGTCGCGCCAGCGCTTCCTCGACATGCCGCGTGGTCTGATAGCGGGTGACCACCGTCTTGAAGCGGTTGATGGCGGCGGTGTAGTCGCGCTTTTCCATGTAGTAGCGGCCGACGTCCATTTCCTTGCCGGCGAGCTGGTCGCGTGCGCCCTCGAGCTTGGCCTTGGCGGAGTTGGCGTATTCCGAGGTCGGATATTTGCGAATCACCTCTTCCAGCGCCGCAATCGCCTTTTCGGTGCGGCCCTGGTCGCGCGAGACGTCCGGGATCTGGTCATAATGCGAGGCCGCGATCAGGTACTGCGCGTAGGCGGCGTCCGGGCTGCCGGGATGCAGCGTGACGTAACGGGTCGCCGCGCCGATGCAGCTGTCATAGTCGCCCTGATTGTAGAAGGAATAGGCCGACATCAGCAGCGATTTGCGCGCCCAGTCCGAATAAGGATGCTGGCGGTCGACCTCCTCGAATTTCTTCGAGGCCGCCTTGTTATCCTTGCGCTGGTTCATCAGGTACAAGCCCTCATTGTAGAGCTTGTCCGCGGGTTCTTCGTTGAACGTATCGTCCTTCTGCGTGAACTTGTCCCAGAGCGCGCCGGTGCCGCAGCCGCTCAGGGGAATGGCAAGCGCAATCAGGCCCGCAGCCAGCCGCAGCGACCGGGCGGCGCGGACGAAGCCGGACGCCCCGAATGAATTGCGTGGTTCAAGCGTCATACGCTGTGCCGACATGGAATCTGTGACCTGACGCCCCGTGATGCGACTGATGATTGAGCCCGCCCGTCCGTGAACCGTCGTCATGGACGTCATATTNCCCGTGCNCAATGCGTTGGTGCCCAATTCTTCAAGGCCCGTGGTGCCCNGTGGCGCAACCGCAGGCTTCTCTAGCCGAAAAATGGTCCTCGACCAACCGAATACGCAGCCAATTCGCCCGGATTAAGGCGGTTGAACGGCGGCGTTAGCGATTGTGGTTATTACGGAAAATGCGTCCAGGCGGCCGAAAACGGCTCAAAATCGTTTCTTTTTCAAAANACGGAGGTCAGGAGACGTCCGGGCCAAAAGCAGGGGCGATCAGGCCGCCCACCATNCCAGCGCCAGCCTCGACATAGCCGCGGGGGCGGCGTGCCGGCTCAGCCTCGACCACCCGCCAGGCGCTGCGGTCAGCCAGCAGCGCGGTCAGCACGGCGTGGTTCAGCTTGTGGCCGGGGCGAATCGAGCGGTAGGCGCCAAGCAGCGGCAGGCCGGCCAGTGTGAGATCGCCGATCGCATCGAGCACCTTGTGGCGGACGCATTCGTCGCTGTAGCGCAGGCCTTCCGGGTTGAGCAGGCGGTCCTCGTCGAAGACCACCGAATTCTCGAACGACGCGCCGAGCGCAAAGCCCGCGCTCCACAGACGCGCGGTATCGCTCATGAAGCCGAAGGTGCGGGCGCGCGAAACTTCGCGGCGGAAGCTTTCGGGGCTGAGATCGAGCGAATAGTTCTGGCGGCCGATCACCGGCGTGGTGAAGTCGATCTCGACCTCGACGCGGAACCCGTTCGCATGCGGGCGCAGTTCGCCAAAGCTGTCNCCGATCGCGACCTGCACCGGCTTGAGGATCTGAATGAAGCGGCGGGANGCCGACTGGGTGACAATGCCGGCCTGATCGATCGCAGCAACGAAAGCCGCCGCGCTGCCGTCCATGATCGGAACTTCGGGACCGTCGACTTCGATGATGGCGTTGTCGACACCCATGCCGCGCAGAGCAGCGAGAATGTGTTCAGAGGTGGAAACCAGCGGGCCCTCGCGATCGCCGAGAACGGTCTGGAAATCGGTGGCGGTAACGGATGCCACAACGGCCGGAACTTCGCGGTCGGCCTCATCGAGTCCGGTGCGGACAAAAATAAGACCTGCGTTCACAGGTGCAGGTCCGATGGTCAGGCTGACAGGTAATCCGGAATGAACGCCAACGCCCGTTACGGTGGCTTGCGACCGAAGCGTGGTTTGGCGGCTGAATTTCATCGATAACTGCCCACTACCCGACTTAACCCAGAGCCGGAACCGTGCGGAAAGCGACGATTCGCGTTCTAGGCATCCCCAAGTCACGGCAGACCATAGTCACAGCCCCAAAGCGCGCCAACTCACGCTTGTTTACGGATTGTTACCCGATCTCTGCCGCAATGATGACAGATGTTAACCAAATTCCGGCATGGACCGATGCTGCTTCGATCGCCCATCCAACCACGGAATGAATAATTAATCATTTAAAATCAGTTGCTTGAGTGACCCTCCGAAGCCGGCGGGGCCGCAAGGAAAAGGGCCCCGGCGGATCCCGCCGAGGCCCCTTGGCTCGCCTTGATTGTTACAAAACCTCAGTTGGCCTGGCGCCGGAGGAAGGCCGGGATATCAAGATGGTCGTCGCCCTGTGGCGCGGCGGCAACAGGTGCCGGGCGGCCGTGGACGTCCAAACCCTGCGGTGCCGGACGCTTTGCGTATTCCGATACCGGCTCATGATTCGCCATCTGCTGCGCAACCGTGCGCTGCGGCTTACGCTCGGGCAGCGGCGGCAGCGGGGCCATCGCCGGACCGGAGGCGCGGGCCGCGATCGGCGGCTCGTTCTCTTCGTCGCGGCGGCCGAGGCCGACATTAGCCAGCCGCTGCAGCAGCGACAGTTTGGACTTCTGCGGGTGCTCCTCTTCCGCTTCGCCGCGGGCCTGCCGGATCTCGGCCTGAGCCGGCATCGGGAGTTCCTCGAACTTCGGCATCCGCGGTGCGCGGACCGGACGTTCGGCCGCCTGCGGGATGAAGTTTTCGGGGGCCGGCGGCGCCTCGGGCTCGATGCGGGCCGGTTCCTTGTCCGGGAACAGGGTCGGCTTCTGCGCGATCGGGCGAACCGTAACNTCGCCATAGGACGCCGGCTGCATCGGTGCCGGCGCGGGCGGCTCGACGGCTGCTGCGATCGCGGCCAGCGCCGCACGTTCGACATTGTGGGCGGAACGCTGCGCCGGAGCGNCGGCAGCGGCCGGCGCGGGAACCGAAGCGGCGGCCTGCGGCGCGGGCGCCGGATCGAGCTTCTGGACGCGTTCGGCGAGGCGCGCATTGTCGGCGCGCAGGCGGGCGGTCAGCTCGGCCAGGCGGGAGTCCGGCGCAGCNGTGGGCGTCGCGACGGTGGCGGCCGGGGCGGCAACGGCGGGNGTGCCCGCGTTGCGCGCGATCTGCGACTGGTCGATGCCGGTGGCGACGACGGAGACGCGGATGATGCCGTCGAGCGATTCGTCGAAGGTGGCGCCGACGATGATGTTGGCGTCCTGGTCGACTTCCTCGCGAATCCGCGTGGCGGCTTCGTCGACCTCGAACAGCGTCAGGTCCTTGCCGCCCGTAATAGAGATCAACAGGCCGCGCGCGCCCTTCATCGACGAATCGTCGATCAGCGGGTTGGCAATGGCGGCTTCGGCGGCGGTCAGCGCGCGCTTCTCGCCGGTCGCCTCACCGGTGCCCATCATCGCCTTGCCCATCTCGCGCATCACCGCGCGGACGTCGGCGAAGTCGAGGTTGATCAGGCCTTCCTTGACCATCAGATCGGTGATGCAGGCGACGCCCGAATAGAGCACCTGGTCGGCCATCGCGAAGGCGTCGGCGAAGGTGGTCTTTTCGTTGGCGACCCGGAACAGGTTCTGGTTCGGGATGATCAGCAGCGTGTCGACCACCTTGTGCAGCTCGGCAATGCCGGCTTCAGCGGTGCGCATGCGGCGCGCGCCTTCGAAGTGGAACGGCTTGGTCACGACGCCGACGGTGAGGATGCCCATGTCGCGCGCGGTCTTGGCGATCACCGGGGCGGCGCCGGTGCCGGTGCCGCCGCCCATGCCGGCGGTGACGAACACCATGTTGGCGCCGGTGAGATGGTCGCGAAGCTCGTCGAGGACTTCCTGCGCGGCCGCCGCGCCGACATCAGGCTGGGACCCCGCGCCGAGGCCCTG
>JGI25153J46596_10002212_pt1 | contig 11359 bp, 9 predicted proteins | sample AraplaMF_Col_mMF_FD_46596 | JGI IMG/M metagenome (IMG submission 46596)
TGCGATGCAATGGAATAGCTGCGCCATCGTTTATGCTTGTTTTCATGAATGGGAAGGTCCAGGGTAACAAACTGTCCGGGCTTAAAATCAAAAAGGTCCATATCCGGTATCTGTATCCAGAAGCGGCGTGTATTGTAGGTTTCATCTACAATCCTGGTAACCGTACCGTTGTACCATTGCTCCAGCATATGGGGTGTTTTTGTGTTATTAAATATAGGGAAAAAAGTCGATGGTCCATGGTCCAGTCCATGGCCTTTTTCAAAAGCTTACGCACTACATGGTAATGCCGGAAATGCATCGTACTGCTACAATACGCACAAGGCAATGGACCATTGACTATCGACTATGGACCAAAAAATCACTATCTTTGCACCCTTCATGAATCTACAGGGTGTTTTACAGCTTTTTCAACGCGACGCCCGCCTGCAGCAGCTGGTGAAAGGGCTACATATGCCCGCTCCACAACATTTCCAGCTAACAGGCCTTACTGGCAGCGCTGTTAACTTCGTGGCCGTTACCGCCTGGGCACAAATGGAAAATGCCAACCACCTCTTTATTTTAAATGATAAAGAAGAGGCAGCCTACTTCCATAACGACCTGGAACAGCTAAGCCAGGCACTGGATATTTTCTACTTTCCGGATTCCTTTAAAAAAACCGGCCAGTTCCAGGAGCTGAACAGCAGCCATAGCATGCTGCGTACAGAAGCGCTCATGAAATTTTCAGGCGGCGTTATCCGTAAAAAAATACTGGTTACCTATCCGGAAGCTTTATGGGAAAAAGTAGCCGGCTCTACCGCCTTTAACACCAACATGGTGCAGCTAAAGGTGGGCGATGTGCTGAAGGTAGATGAGCTGCTGGAAAAGCTGGTGGGCTGGGGCTTTCATTATACTGATTTTGTGTATGAGCCCGGCCAGTACGCCCTGCGTGGCGGTATCCTGGATATTTATTCTTTTGGTAATGATAAGCCCTACCGTATTGAGCTGTTTGGAGAAGACATAGATTCCATCCGCCTGTTTGATCCGGAAACGCAGCTGAGTGAGCGTAAGCTGAACCAGGTAACGCTGATCGCCAACATGGATACCCATGCTACCGATCACCATAAAACAGCCCTCACAGAATTTCTGCCGGCCAATACAATGGTNTGGATGAAAGACCCGGGTTATGTGCAGGAAGTGATAGAGCAAATGGAGCAGCGNCTGGACGATTGGCTGCAAACCGGCAATAAGGTAAAGGTGGATGAAGATGAGGACATGATGCTTACGGAAGATGATTTTGTAAAAGCATCTGTGCTCATGGAGCAGCTGTTACAGCGCCACTGTGTAGTATTTGGCAACCGCCAGTGGTGGCAGGAAACCGGCCGCCCCGCTACGGTCCTGACCTTTGAAACGCAGGAGCAGCCGGTGTTTAACCGGCAGTTTGAAATGCTGTTAAAAGACCTGTCGCAGCATAACAATAACAAATACACGTTATTCATATTTGCAGAAAATGCCCGCCAGCTGGAACGGCTGCGCAGCATTTTTGAAGACCTGAAGGCGCAGTTCGTTTTCTATCCCATACCCGTAGCCATTGGCCATGGGTTTATAGATCATACTTTAAAGCTGGTATGTTATACCGATCACCAGATCTTCCAGCGCTACCACAAGTATAAGGTAAAACAAGCCTATAACAAGAACAAGGCTATTACCATGAAAACCTTGCGGGAGCTGCAGTCCGGCGATTTTGTAACGCACATTGATCATGGCGTGGGCATGTACAGCGGCTTGCAGAAAATAGAGGTAGGAGGTAAAATGCAGGAAGCCATCCGCATTATTTACAAGAACAACGACCTGCTGTATGTAAATATTAACTCCCTGCACAAGATCAGCAAGTACTCCGGCAAGGAAGGCGTGGAACCACGGGTGAATAAGCTGGGCAGCGATGCCTGGGATAAGCTGAAGGAAAAGGCTAAAACCCAGGTAAAAGATATTGCCAAGGACCTGATACGACTGTATGCTGCCCGTAAAGCGCAGCAGGGCTTTGCCCACTCGCCGGATACCTATTTGCAAACAGAGCTGGAAGCTTCTTTTATTTACGATGATACACCGGACCAGAGCAAGGCTACTGCCGATGTGAAGCGCGATATGGAATCACCACACCCTATGGACCGTCTGGTGTGTGGCGATGTAGGTTTTGGTAAAACAGAAGTAGCCGTACGTGCTGCCTTTAAAAGCCTGGTGGATGGCAAGCAGGCCGCTATACTGGTTCCCACTACCATCCTGGCTTTTCAGCACTATAAAACATTTTCAGACCGCTTAAAGGATTTCCCCTGCACGGTCGATTACCTGAACCGGTTTAAATCAGCTAAGGAAAAGAAAGAAACCCTGCAAAAGCTGGCAGAAGGGAAAATAGATATTATTGTAGGTACACACGCCCTGTTAAGTAAGGATGTGAAGTTTAAAGACCTGGGCGTGCTGATTGTGGATGAGGAACAAAAGTTTGGCGTATCAGCTAAAGAAAAGCTGAAGCAGATCAAGGTGAATGTAGATACGCTCACCCTAACGGCTACGCCTATACCGCGTACACTGCAGTTCTCCCTCATGGGCGCGCGCGACCTCTCCATCATAAACACACCACCGCCTAACCGCCAGGCCATTGAAACAGAAGTGCATGTATTTGACCATGACCTGATCCGCGATGCTATTTACTTTGAAGCAGAACGGGGCGGGCAGGTATATTTTGTATATAACCGCGTACATGGTTTGGGTGAGATGGCATCCCTTATCCGCGGCCTTTGCCCCGACCTGGCCGTTGCTACGGCGCATGGGCAAATGGAAGGCCATAAGCTGGAAGAGGTGATCCTGGATTTTATAGACCGTAAGTACGATGTGCTGGTATGTACCAACATTGTAGAAAGCGGGGTGGATATTCCCAATGCCAATACCATCATTATTAATAACGCGCACCATTTTGGCTTAAGTGATCTGCACCAGCTGCGCGGGCGTGTAGGCCGCAGTAATAAAAAAGCCTTCTGCTATTTACTGGCGCCACCGGTAAGCACCTTACCGGCCGATAGCCGTAAACGCCTGCAAACACTGGAACAGCACAGTGAGCTGGGTAGTGGCTTCCAGATCTCTATGCGCGACCTGGATATACGCGGCGCCGGTAACCTGTTAGGCGCAGAACAAAGCGGCTTTGTAGCAGAAATAGGTTTTGATATGTACCAGAAGATCCTGGACGAAGCCATCCGCGAGCTGAAGCAAAATGAGTTCCGCGACTTGTTCAAGGAACAGCTGGAGCAAAAGAAGGATTTTGTAAGCGATTGTACTATTGATACCGACCTGGAAATACTGATCCCCGACAGTTATATAGAAAGTATCCAGGAACGTTTAAACCTGTACCAGGAATTAGATAACATTACCCTGGAAGATAAGCTGAAGGAATTTACCGCCGGCCTGCAGGACCGCTTTGGGCCTATGCCGCAGCCGGTAGAGGATCTGCTGACCATGATCCGTTGCCGTTGGATGGCCATAGCGCTGGGCTTTGAGAAAATGATGCTGAAAGAGGAAACCCTGCGTTGTTATTTCATTAACAACCCGGATTCTCCTTACTTTGAATCACCCACCTTTAATCATATACTCACCTATGTACAAACGCGCGTAAACAATGCCCGTTTAAAACAGGTAGGTAAGAATTTTATGCTGGTAGTAGAGCGTATCCGCTCTATGACAGACCTGTATAACTTTCTGAAAGCAATGGAAGACGCAAGAAATTAAAACGTGTGCCACACCGCAAAGGTGTGGCACACATACCTTCGCACATATCTTCGCATTCCCCGCATGTAACATAATCCCCCGCCCATCCGTTCCACCCTCCGTAGCATCATTAAAAACTTTTTTTAAACCCTTTATGGAATCTATCCCGCAACCTGCATCATGCTGTTGTAAAAAGGAATACACACCATTTAAAACAAATCATATGAAAAAGGTAATGTTAGTATTAGCCGGATTATTGTTAACAGTAAGCACCTGGGCACAGCAAACAGATAATAAACCTCCTGTAAAGAAAATTGAGGTGAACGGCTCCGCAGAAATGGAGATCACCCCGGACGAGATCTATCTCAGCATCACGCTTAAAGAATACTATCAGTCCAAGAACAAAACCAATAAGATAGACATCAGCACCCTGGAAAAACAGCTGCAGCAGGCAGTGGTAAATGCAGGCATTCCCAAGGAAAATCTGACCATTGAAAATGTATTTGGTTTCAATCCCGATTGGTGGAGAGGCAAGAAGAAGAACGACCCTGATTTCCTGGCAGAAAAGAGATACCGCTTAAAGCTTAACAGGCTGGATAAAACCAATATTATACTGGCCGCGGTGGATGATGAGGGCATCTCTAACGTAAACATTTCCTCTTACACACACAGTAAATGGAAGAGTACCGCAAAGAGGTAAAAATGAAAGCCATACAGGCTGCCAAAGCCAAAGCTACCTACCTGTTAGGCGCTATTGACGAAAGCATTGCGGGTATACTGGAAGTGCAGGATATAAATACTGATAACTACAGCGATGCTGTAAGGCCCCTCCAGGTAAATGCATATATGGCACAGGCGGATGGCTGATGGCGCCGCAACGAATCTGACATTGATTTTAAAACCATTAAGATCCGCGCAGAGGTAAGAACCGTGTTCTCCATTAAATAATTAAGTTCTCTTTAACAATGGGTGCCATGCTGTGCAATACAGCATGGCATTGTTTTGGTATAAACATATGCGTCACCAAAACCTTATGTTATGCGTAGTCAGATTAAAATCGGAGAACATGCAATTGAATCCAGTGTTTTACTGAAAGGTATTGGACTGGGGCTGGCAGTTACAGCTGGTGTGCTGGGATGGATGTGGAGAAAGAAGATAGCCGGTAGCGTACAGCAACATGTACGGCACTATAATGGTAATAATAATAACAGCGTATTCAAGAGATCAGGCCGCAGATGGCCGCAGGCAGTGCCTGTTAAATAATTAAAAAGCCCCGCCTGGAAAGGCGGGGCGTGTCGATGGAAAAAGATTTCAAAAAAAACGATGATCTAGTTAATGTTGACTTTAAAAGTCCCGTCCGTTAATGGCTTTTCTGTTTCACCACTTTTACTTAATGTGCCCTGGAAAGTACCCTCGGCACGTTTACTATTAATGCTTGTAATTTGAACGTTAATGGTTGATACACCTATGTAACCCGACTCCGTTGAATCCGTTACCGGCATCAATGATGCTGCAGAACCACCATAAGTGCCTATCGGCATTTCACCATCCGGTGAAGTGATCATTAGCTGCATGTGCTCCTTAAAATTATTGGTAACCCCATCTATCACCAGTGTTTTTTTACCGGTGATCACGGTATCAGAGTAGTAAGCGGAAGTGCCGCTGGATACATATTGTTTACCCTCGAATGTAAATGAAAACACCGCTTCCGGTTGAGCATCGTCCTTCTTACAGGCGCTGAAGATCATTGCAGCCACCACAAAAATGGCCGCCACTCGGGATAATTTCATAGGTATAGGTTTATCGCTTTATTGCTTTCGGTATAGGTATAAATCTGAGTGCAAGATAGTAATATTTGCCATAAATTATATTAATAACCTATAAGTTTTTTTTATAAAATAACGATTTATATTATAGTTTTTTGATAATCAATAACCTGGCTTTGCTAAATTGGTTCAGCAACATAAACATGTTAAAACGCTTAATTATAGACATTCTTCACGGATGAGTTTGACCAACTTGCTGTGCCTCTACCAGTTGCAGCCCTTAGCTAAAACCCCTGCATTAATTAGTATATATAAACAAAAACCCCGGGCATCATACCCGGGGTTCATTATAACGTATAACGATATACGGTTAAGCATCAATTTTAGCATACTTGGCATGGGATTCTATGAATTCCCTGCGTGGAGGTACTTCATCACCCATCAGCATACTAAATACACGGTCTGCTTCCGCAGCACTTTCAATAGTTACCTGTTTCAGGGTGCGGTTCTCCGGGTTCAGGGTAGTTTCCCACAGCTGCTCTGCGTTCATTTCACCCAAACCTTTATAACGCTGTATCACTACATTCTCTTCCTTACCTTCACCGGCTATGCGGCTTACCGCAGCCTTACGCTGTTCTTCCGTCCAGGCGTATTCCTGTTCCTTACCCTTTTTAACTAAGTACAAGGGCGGTTGCGCAATATACACATACCCTTGTTCTACCAGGGCTTTCATATAACGGAATACAAAGGTCAGGATCAGGGTTGCAATGTGGCTGCCATCCACATCGGCATCGGTCATAATGATCAGCTTATGATACCGCAGCTTCGTCAGGTTCAGCGCTTTATCATCTTCTTCCGTACCAATGGTCACCCCCAGTGCGGTAAAAATGTTCTTGATCTCCTCGTTCTCATAGATCTTATGCTCCATAGCTTTTTCCACATTCAGGATCTTACCCCTTAACGGTAATATAGCCTGGAAAGCACGGTTGCGGCCCTGTTTAGCCGTACCACCTGCGGAGTCTCCTTCCACCAGGTACAGCTCACATTTTCCGGGATCATTTTCAGAGCAGTCAGCCAGCTTACCGGGTAAGCCGCTGCCGGTTAGCACGCTTTTGCGCTGTACCAGCTGCCTTGCCTTACGGGCGGCTTCGCGGGCCTGTGCGGCCAGCACTACTTTGTTGATCACGGTTTTAGCCTCGCGGGGATGCTCTTCCAGGTAAGCATTCAGCACATCTGCAACAGCGCTGTCCACTACACCCATTACATCAGAGTTACCCAGCTTGGTTTTGGTTTGGCCTTCAAACTGCGGCTCCGGCACCTTTACGCTAATAATAGCGCTCAGCCCTTCGCGGAAGTCATCACCCGTAACCTCGATCTTTGATTTCTCAAACAGCTTGTTCTTATCGCCATAGCTTTTGAATACACGGGTAATGGCGCGGCGGAAGCCTGCCACATGTGTACCGCCTTCTATGGTATTGATGTTATTTACGTAAGAGAAAATGTTCTCACTGAAAGAATCATTGTACTGCAGTGCTACTTCTACCGCTACGTTAGAGGCGGCATCATGCGCTTCTATAAAAATAGGGGTTGGCAGCAATGAGTTACGGCGGCCGTTACGGTCCAGCATCTGCACAAATTCTACGATACCGCCTTCGCTGTAAAAAGTTTCGCTGAGTACTTTACCCGCATCATCTTTTTCGCGTTCATCAACCAGGTCTATCTTGATCTTGCGGTTCAGGTAAGCCAGCTCACGCAGGCGCCCGGCAAGGATCTCACGGTTATAAGTGGTTTCCTTGAAGATCTCGTTATCCGGCTTAAAATGTACAATGGTGCCGGTATCATCAGCCGTGCCTATTTCCCGTACAGTATATTGCGGCGCGCCACGGTGGTATTCCTGTTCAAATATTTTTCCTTCGCGGTGCACCGTTACGTGCAGCACAGAGCTTAATGCGTTTACGCAGCTTACACCTACCCCGTGCAAACCACCGGATACTTTGTAAGTGTTCTTATCAAACTTACCACCCGCGTGTAATACGGTCATTACCACTTCCAGGGCAGAACGGCCTTCCTTGGTGTTCATACCGGTAGGAATGCCACGGCCATCATCTGTAACACGGATGGAATTATCTTCGCAAATAGTAACTTCAATGTTCTTACAAAAGCCTGCAAGCGCTTCATCTATGGCATTATCTACTACTTCATACACCAGGTGGTGTAACCCCTTAACACCAATATCGCCTATATACATGGCCGGCCGCTTGCGTACCGCTTCCAAGCCTTCCAATACCTGAATACTATCCGCATCATATGTGTTGGTGGCGGCAATTACTTGCGCTAATTCTTCGCTCATATCTTGATGTAAAAATGCTAATTGATTAAATGTCTCGTGAATTGTGCAAATATACGGAAAATGGGCCTCATTTCAATAAAAAACAGGCAGTTTTTGGGTGGTATGGATGCCTTTTTTTAATGCAGGTATACGGCAGTGCAAAGGTGTGTATAGATGGTGTACAACTAAAATAAAAATATGAGGGAAATATCAACTTTTTCAATTATTCATAAGATGCATTTTAAAGCTTAATATTTGCGGCAATAGCCGTTTCCTTTACACCGGTAAACAACGTTTTCCAAACCAGGTTAAAGAACGATTTCTCAGGATCGCGTGTATACTTCACATGGGATATTTTAACCGGCGCGCCATTATCGGAAGGGTTGCTGTCGTTAATGGCAATTACATTGGCAAACAGGCTAAGCAAGCCTTTACGCTTAAGCTGGTGTGTATCATCATCCTTTTTTAAAATGCTTATTTTTAAATGATCGTATATCATCTTCACTTCAGCAGTAGCACCCTTTTCATTACCCTGCATGCTGAAAGTAAGGTCATGTATCTGAGCCGATTTTACCTCCACCAGCGCTAGTGGCCTTGTTACAGGCGTAAGCTGCCGCCCGTCCATATCCTTTAGCTGGCCGGTAATGGCAAAAGCGCCATGGGGCTCNCCCAATATAAAGTCAAAGCGTGCACGCAGCATACCGCTTTGCATAAACACAGCATCCATATCCGCCACCAGGTGCTTATTTTTTGCAATCATGGAATCAATGTTGGTAACGTTCCGGAAAACGCCATGCACCTGCTTAAACAGCAGGGTGCCTGTTTGCCGTGATTTAGGGTTCACCTCTGCATAAGACAGCTCTACTTTTTTGCCTATCAGCGTATCCACATAAACAGGTACTGCCAGCTTTTGCAGCAGCTGATGCGGGAACTGCCCGGTCTTGATCTCGCCGGAAGGAGGCAGGCTGCGGTTATGATAAATTTCAATGTTGCCATTTTCAATTTCAACATGTCTTGCCCACAGCTGCTGCTGTTGCAGCAGGGCATAGGGCTGCAGTTCCTGTACAAGAATGTTATTCAGCCGCACATCATAACGGTCGCGCTGGTATTTTATCTTACGGTCAAATGCGGCCTTTTCATAACGCGGCTCTACGCGGAACTGGCCCAGGCGCAGGGTACGTTCTGCGGCATTATAGCTCACATCCCGCACAATCATCCAGTACAGGCTATCCTTTGTACGGTGCCGGTAAGCGCGTAAATGCAGCTCATAATTACGCGCATATAAGAACCTGGATGGATCTTCCATGGCTACAGAATCGATCAGCAGGTCCTTTACATGTATGCTCAGGCGGTGTAGCTGGGTGATGATCAATCCACTGTCTTTCTTGATATACGTATATTTCAGGTTAGTGCTGTCAAGCCGCAAAGAGCCGATGGATAAAGATCTGATGCGGGAAGAAAGATTTTCATATGCGGAGCGGTGCCGGCTGGTATCAACATTCCGCGCATTTTGTTCCAGCACAATACTGGGTTTCTCCAGCACCAGCGATCCGGCGCTTAGCTCCTTTTTTATAAAATACCGCCAAGCCTTGAAAAACTGCAGGGATACACGGTCTGCGCTGAAAGAATATAACATGGAAGGCGCCTTTTGCTGCGCCTGTAAATGATGGTAAACGGCGGTATCCGTTATCAGGCTTACACTGTCAATAGTAAGGCTGCCACTGAGAATATTCAGCTTTACTTTTTTATAATTGAGTACATACAAGCTATCCGACATTTCTGTGGTATAATCTTTTAACTGGCTGCGTAGCTTATTGCTCCAGTGCCGGCTCAGGTATAAACCCGTACCTACAATTACTAACACTAACGCCCCTATGATAATAAAGATTATCTTGAGAAACTTTTGCAGGCGGGAGGAATTCTTCATAGCAATTAGTAGTACGAAATCCATACCAAGGGCATTCATAATGAATATGAAAGAACTTGTTAAGCCTGCTGTGTATTTTAATCCACAACTATCACCCGATTGTCATTGTTACCCCACTAATTTGTTAAGTAAATGTGAATCCATAAATTTGTGAGGTTTTTAATTACAGTTAATTGGAGATGAAGGAGCTACAGGACATATTATCACTGGCCATACCACAACCGGCAATGAGCGACCAGCTGCAGCTTGCAGAGCAGGATGCCGTAAACGTACCGGATTGCCTTGATTTTACCCTGCAGCGCTTTACCTACGATAAACCTTTACCCGTTGAGGATGTGGCCATGGTGGTGTACCAGCCGGCCAAAAGAGGCCAGTCTGCCGCCGTGGAGCTGCGTTACTGCGTAGCCGGTAACCGCTACTGCCAAAACCCCTCCTGTACAGATGAGCTGTGCGCCAAAGGCCAGAAAGGCAACTGTAAGGAAAAGGTAGCCTCTGTGGATATGATCACCGTGCGTTTTCAGCCTGCCTTTATCCAATCCCTGCAAAAGGGCGCTACCACTACCACCTTATTTGAATTACAATCCCGCAAGCCTTTTGTAAAAACCATACAGCCCTGCACCAAATCCAAATCGGTGCTGGAACAAATGGTACATCATAATTACGAAGGGGTGCTGAAGCATATTTTCCTGCAAAGCAAGGCGCTGGAGCTGCTGTTGTTCAGCTCCGACCAGTTCATGCAAAATGACCCGGACGAGCGTTATGGCTGCCGTTTCCTCACCCACATGGAGGACCGGGAAAAGATCGAAAAGGCCCGCAGCATTTTGCTGGAGCAGCTGGATGCTCCCATTACCATCCGCGACCTGGCCCGCCGGGTAGCTATGAACGAGTGTTACCTGAAAAAAGGCTTCAAAGCCATGTATGGTACCACCATTTACGATTACTTCCAGAAAGAACGGATGGAAAAGGCCAAGAGCCTCCTGTACGAAAAAGGGATGTCTGTTTCCGATGTAGCTATTCTCATGGGCTATTCCTGCATTTCTCACTTCTCTACCGCCTTTAAAAAGCATACCGGCTTAAAGCCCTGCGAGCTGCTGCTGCGATAAATATAAATTAGATGTGCAGATATGCAAATGTGCAGATGTGCAAATAAATGCGCTGATGTATTGATGCCCTGGNTTGCCTTATTACACCGCCCATCTATCTTTATCAGGATCATTTACCTCTTCCCTCGCACACTTGCATGATTTTANAACTGTATATTTATCAATCAATTACTTAATCCTGCCCTGCACATTTGCATATTTGCACATCTGCATATCTACCCATCTTCCCAACCTTTTCCCTTTTCGATCATTTCTTTTCCCGATCTCGTAAGCGCTCCCAAATAATTCGGCGTTTCTTTGTATCACGATCGGCAGATATCTATCCCGATTTTATAAGCTTCCTTATCAGATTTGACCATTGGAGGGAGGCTTACCAGGCAAAAAGTGAGTAAAGCCATACATTCTTGCACAATCTTCAAACACCAAATGACCTTAGTGCATATTGCCGGTAAGTTTCCCGCCATAATACTAGAAAGCCATCGCAGATACAGCGGTGGCTTTT
>JGI25153J46596_10002230_pt1 | contig 11305 bp, 9 predicted proteins | sample AraplaMF_Col_mMF_FD_46596 | JGI IMG/M metagenome (IMG submission 46596)
AGCGCCATGTCGGCGGGAACGTGGAACGGATAGTAGACGAAGGGCGCCTCGGGGATCGGCTTGTAGAGCCTGCGCAGCCGCGTCGCATTGAGCGCCATCGCAGCGTGCACGCGGGCGTGGCGCAGATTGTGCCCGAACTCCTGGTGCTTGCCAAGCGCGAACTGGTCCCACAGTTTTTCGGTAAGGCGGCGGGCGTTGCGCAGGTTCACGACCTTCTTGAAGGCCGCCGAATAATGATGCTGATCCTTTTTGGGGATGACGATCGCGCGCTGCGTCAGCGTCTCGTCGAGATAGGCGCGCACCTCCGACGACACGGCGTCGGCCGGCGTCGGCATTACGTCGGGCGCGCCGAGCGTATCGGGCGTGAAGTACATGCGGCCGCGAAAGAACGACGGCTCGATGAACCAGTTGCGGATGTTGCGGCGCTTCGCCGCGTAAAAGCTCGCGAGGACGGAGAGAAAGCCGCCGAGCTCCTGCACCAGCTCGACGCGCTTGCCCTGCTGTTCCAGCCGGTCGAGCACCGCCTCCATCGCATTGGCATAGATCATGAACCGCCGGCGCAACGCCGCGGTGTCGCGGATGCCGAAGGTGAAGCGCTCGTGGCTGAACAGGAAATTGGTCCCGTCGAGGCCGTAGGCGGCGACGCGCGCGTCGAAGGCGCCGCGGTCGTCGGGCGAGGGGCCGGTCTTGAGACCCTCGCGATACATGTTCGTGACCGGCACGCCTTCGGCGGCCGACATCTCGGCGCTGCGGTCGTCGAAGGCGAGCAGCTCGACGTCGTCGCCCGCGGCGCGCAGCCGTTGCGCGACCGGAATCCAGAACCGGGTCTGGTATTCGGCGAGCGTGGTGATGAGGATGGTTCTTGCGGATGTGGCCATGGTCTATCGGGCGGGTTCGATGGCTATGCTCGCGAGCGGTAAGCCCGTCGTCGCGCAGTGCGCGCGCGTAGCGGTGAATTGCGCCGGTTTGGCGCCGTCATGCGTTGCGATCCGCTGCAGCAGGGACCCGACGAAGGCCGGCTCGATCCGCTTGTCGCGCCGGGCCGGATTGAACCGGCTGCGCAGCCGCTCGGTGACGGCCGATCCGAGCACGGCGCTNGCGGCGCCCTTGACGATCTGGCCNATGCTCGGCNTGTCGCGNGTGCCCTTCACGGTGGCCAGCAACGACANATAGGGCCGGCGCGAAGGCGCGCTGCGGGTCAGGACATCGGCGACGCGTTCGGCGGCCTGTCCGTCGTTGAGNTGGAAGAACGCCTCGATATCGGCGGCATGAACGCGTGCGAAATCGAAGGTTTCGGTCTCGCGCTCGGTATGGTCGAGCGTGCCGAGCAGCTCGTCGAACGAATTGACCGGCCGGCTCACGCGCGCAGGCAGCGCGGCATGGCCGGCGGTGACGGGTGTGTTCAGATATTCAAGCTGCAGCGGCAGCTTGCCGAGCAGCACGGATTCGACGGCGGTGCCGCAGTTGAGATGCACGACCGCTGCCGCATTGCGGATGCGGTCGAGCACGCTGCCGGTGCCGTCGATCAGGACGTTGGCGTGGTGCGCGAGCGCGTTGCGATAGACATCCTCGCTCTCGAAGGGATGCGGCCGCACGAGAATGGCGCGGTCGGGCCTTGCGGCGGCGAGCCGGTCGATCTCGGCAAGATAGTTCGCGAAGACCTGCTTCAGGTCCGTGATGAAGCGGTCGACATAGGCGCCGTCCCACCCNGCCCGCACCATCGCCTCGCGCTCGCCGCCCGGCTTGCCGGTGAAGCGCGAATTGACCAGCGGGAAGTTGGCNTTGACGAGCACATAGCCNCNCGGCTCGCCGTCGAGCAGCGCGCGCCAGCGGGGAGCCGCGAAATCGAAGCGCGGGCATCCGGTGAGGTGAAGCTGCTCCGGCTTCATGGTTCCCGCCGCCACGAAGGCGTCGTGCANCCGGCTGCCCCAGAAGAAATAGCCTGTGAGNATCTCGGCGTAGCCGCTGCCCTTGATGTGTGCGGCCATCGCCGGCGGCGAGTTGCCGCCCTTCTCGGCGAGCACGCCGCCTTCGGTGTCGAGCACGTAGAGCGCAAGGCCGGCCTTGGCGAAGCTGCGCATCAGATCGAGATTGACGGGGCGTGCATAATTGACGACCAGCGCATCGAGCCCGAGCCGCGGCACGTCGACGGCCTGCTCGTACATCGGCACGAGCACGACGGAGACGCCGCGCCGCGCGAGCTGATAACCCAGCATGACGGCCCCCGGCAGGTCACGCTTGGGGTGATCGACCACCAGGCCTATGCGCAAGATGTCAGCTCCCGGCAGGTCCGTGTCAGAGCCGCATCACGGCGCGCTCGAGGTCCGTGAGGGCTCCGGCCGCCCGGAAACGCGGGCGCGGTTCGGGATAGATGCGCGGCTGTTGGATGTAGGTCGCAGTGTAGAGCAGGCGGCTGTGATCCGACTGGATCCGGCTTCCCATGTGCAGGCAGCGCGCGGTGTTGACGATGAAGCACGACAGACGGGGCGCGATCATCTCCTTGACCGCATCGGGACCGGTCTTGGCGAACACTGTCGCGTCGTTCATGTGGCTCTTCAGCGTGTTGCGGAACGGCCTGGACGGGCCTGCCGGAATGAACGTGAATGGACCGTCGGCGGTGTCGCGGACGTCGGTCAGGTAGATGAAGAGCTTGCAGACGCGCTTGTCGTCGTGATCGAGATGCCAGAGCTGGGAATAGCTCAGCGCCTGGTTCGGCGTCGGCTGCGACAGGGTCAGCAGCACGTCGGAGAGCTGCGGCAGATCATGCATGTAGTCGCCGATGATGCGCAGCGCGGCGGGCTGCAGCGCATAGCGGACGAACGGATGGTCGGTCGCGAATGCGCCGTTGACAAGATCCTCGTCGAGGAGGCTGACCCAGAAGGATTTGTGGCCGAGCTGCTGCTTGTCNGAGACCTCGTTCAGCCGGCTCATCTTGTTGTCCGCGACCGTCGCGACGGCTTCCGCGAGGCCGCGGTCCATCAGNGTGGAGACGTCGACGTAGCCGTCGCGGTCGAGCATGCGGCTTGCCTCGCTCCATTCCGCCTTCGAGGGAAGCTGATCGAGCAGCGCGACNCGCCGNGCACGCGCGCCCGGTTGCAGGGTCGTCAGGGCNGCCTTGGTGACCCAGCCGAGATCGGTCCGGTTGATGTGCCACAGCAGGCGGCGNAACTGGTTGATCTTCTGCTTCTTCGGGGCGGGCCGATCGGCCGTCGNGTCGATGGCTGTCATGTGGGCTCCCAGCAATACAAAAAACCATCATTGTGGATCGTCGGCGCGAACGGCATCCGCTCCCGCGCCAGAATGCGGACGCGACCCTGTCGCTCGTAATCGTCGAGGATCGAGAACAGCTGCGTCTGGTAGTCGACCGAGCGGATGTAGAGGAAGCTGACGATATCCCGTGGGCTTGCGAGGTTCAGCAGCTCGGTCGTCGGCTCGATGTTGATGACGCGCTTCGGCTTCGCCGCGATGATGTTGTCCACGACCTTTCGGACGTCATAGGGAATCTGCTCGATGCAGAAATAGGTGAAGACGACCTGGCCCGCGATCGCGGGGTAGTTCGGGTCGTTGCCGTCGGTGAGGTCGATCCTGTCGAACGACATCCGGTCGGACAGGCCATAATGCGCGGCGATCTCGCGGCCGGCGGCGATGCCGTTCGGTGCGATGTCGAAGCCGTGCAGCCGCCAATCGGGATGGTTGAGGTGAAGCGACAACAGGTTGATGCCGCAGCCGGCGCCGAGCTCGACGATCTCCGTGGCCCCGCCCATGTGCCGGGCGAGCAGGTCGCCGAGCGCTCGGGCGCGATAGCGATAGTAGTCGTCGGCGGCGACCCTGCAGATCTGGTTGTCGACCTTGCGGAGGTCCTGCGCNGAATTCTTCGTCGCGAGGAAGTCGGCGATGCTCGCCGCGGTCGTCCAGCTCTTTTCCGAAAGGGTCCGCTGCCAATGCAGNAGGTTGTATTCGGAATCGACGACGTCGGCCGTGCGCTTCACNCGGCGCATCGCGAGGCGGCCGATGCTCCTTGCCGCGTCGACCGCATAAGTCGCCGCCCTGTCCGGCAACGATGCCGGAGCGAAACCTGTGGGGACGGCTTTCGTGTCTGTCGCGTGGATGTTCATTCAGCTGCTTTTGGATGTCAGTCCCATCAATTGTCCGACCACCGGAAATACGGTCCGGTGCCTCTTCTCGAGCACCAGGAAGTACTGGAGCACCCAGGTGATCAGGCAGAAAACCATGGAACCGAGCGCGAGCTTTAGCACGCTGTCAAAGCGAATGTAACCTGCAATTGTCCCCAGTAAAATGCTGGCCAGCGCCAGGATCANGAGCTGGGTTCCAATCGCTCTGACGAANCGATTGCGGTCGAGCGCGAGTGCGCTGCGCAATTCATTGAGCTGCCAGGGGAGGACGGCGATGCTGCCAACCACCTGGCCGAGAATCAGGGCGCGTTCCGCGAACAGATGCAACGTCGCGACGGAGACGGCCGCCCAGATCAGGAGCTGAATGGCCATCAGCCTGTTGAGCCGAGCCTGCACCTCGGGGCGCGTCAGGAAGATCAGGCTACCCATCGCAACATATTGCGCACAGATCGGAACCAGAAAGCTCAGGCCCATCCAGAACGCGTAAGGAGCCAGAAGAGAGCCAATCCAGAGGTTCATGATATCGGGCGAGAGGATCGCTGTCGCAGCAAGCGGCGGCACCACGAACATCGGCATCATGACCAGGCCGAGGTCGCCGAGACGCTGGAACGATGTCTCGCTGCCGCGCTCGTCGAGGCGGCTGGCAACAGGAAGCAGGGCGGATGTCAGGAGGCTTACGACGATCTTGGAGACCCGCGACAACCGCACCAGCGCGTCGTAGGTGCCGACAGCCTTCGGGCCGAACAGCAAGCCGATCAGGAACGGCTGCAGGGGGCCGGAGATGCCGCCCATCAGCTTGCCTTGCAGGAGCAGCACGCAGCGATGGAGAATGTCCTGACGGATGTCTCGCGTCCACGGCAGCAACTGAACGTGCTTGTGTCGAAGAGCGACGAAGGCAGCAATTCCGATGACGATAGCGCGGGCCACCAGCGTAGCGAGATAGATGTAGGCGACCACTTCAAAGCCCGCCGCTGCTGAAGCGGCGACGAATGTCAGTCCGACATAGGCCGCGGTTGACGTGACCTCCGCGGCGCGCAGCAGATTGTAGCGCTCGAAGCCTTTGACGATGCCTTCCCAGACCAGAGCCGGAACNAAGATCAAATTCGCCAGCGCCGTGTAGTGCATGATCCGGGTGAAAGTCTCCAGATGCTCGGCATCGACTTTCATGACGATGACGAGCAAGGGCGTCGTCAGCCAGATCGCCGCGCTCAGGCCCAGGGTGAGCGCGACGGAGACCGCTCCGAGAAAGGCGATCTGGCGGCTTACCATTGTCCAATTTCGATGTTCGCGCGCGCGCGCGACGACTTGCGTGGCGACCTCGGACAGACCGAGGTCCAGCACCGCCATCATGCCGCTGGGCAGCAGCAATCGCGAGATGACGATCAGGCCGAACTCGGTCACGCCCCAGGTCTGGATGATCAGCGGGATGACCAGAAGGCCAAGCAACGCGGCCACGCCGAAGGCAAGCGCCGAAATCACCGTATTCTGGATCAGGCGCTTGATCATTGCCGTGTCGCTACCAGGCGCTCAGGCCGCCATCGACGGCGATGTTCTGACCGGTGACGTAGGAGGCGGCATCCGACACCAGAAATAGCATGGTCCCCACCATTTCGTCGGCACGGGCCATGCGGCCGAGCGGAATGCGGGCGCCGTAACGCTGCTTGAAGGTTTCGTTCTGTCCGCTCTCGACGCCGCCCGGGGTCAGCGTGTTGACGCGAACGCCCTTCGCCGCCCAGTAGGTCGCCAGGTGCTTGGTCAGGCCGATGACCCCGGCCTTCGAGGCCGTGTAGACCGCGGGCGTGTTGATGGCGCGCCCCATATATTCGGAGCCTTCGTAGATGCGCTGGTCCGGGGCCATCAGTCCGTAGATCGAGGCGGTCTGCACGATGGCGCCATAGCTGCGCTCGGCCATCCGGCCGCCGAACACCTGTGCGACGGTGAACATGCCGTCGAGATTGACCGCCATGATCTCCCGCCAGGTGTCCTGCGAGAATTGCTCGACCGGGGCGAAGAAGGCGTCGAGGTCGCGGGTCTTGCTGGCGGCGTTGTTGAGCAGGATCGAGACCGGCCCGAGATCGGCTTCGATCGTATCGGCCGTGGCGTGCACGGAGTCGGGCCGGGTGATGTCGCAGCCATAGCCCTTGGCGCGGACGGAGTGGCGAGAGGCGAGGTCGGCGGCCGCCTCATCGGTCGCGGCCTGGTCGAGATCGACGATGGCGACATTGGCGCCGAACTCGGCAAGACCATTGGCAAAGTGACGCCCGAGAATGCCGCATCCACCGGTTACCACGGCGGTGCGGCCGGTCAGATCGAACAAAGCCTTGAAGCTCGTGGTCATCGCGTAAGCCCCCTCAGCCCAGTCGCTGGCGCAGCAGCAGTTCCACCAATGAGAAATCGAGATCGGAATCGATGTCGATCGAGCGCTCTTCCGGCATCTCGAACAGGCGCGTGTCCGGGTAGAAGACCGCGGGCTGCTCGAGGAACGGCGCGACGCGCCAGACATAGATCGAGGCGTTCATGTCGAAGCAGCGGGGCGCATCCTGCCGGCGCGTGATCGGAGGATTGGCGGATTTTGACAGGCCGACGCTGCCGTCGCTGCGCTGCTCGACCAGGTTGAAATAGGGCGACCGCCGCGCCGGCGCTCCGGTGATGACGTTGCGGGCGCCGCTGTCGCGCAGCAGGGTCACCGCACCGCTGATGTCGGAGGCGAGCCTGAGCGGCGAGGTGACGTCGAGGTCGACGAAGATCTCCGGCGTCTTGCCGGTCTGCGCGATGGCCTGCTCGAGACAATGGCGGATCGCCGGCAGCTTCGGCGCAGTATCGGTCGCCATCTCGTCGGGACGCTTGACCGCAATATCGGCGCCGGCCTTCAGTGCCGCCTCGAGCAGCGCGTCGGAATCGCTGCTGAAGGCGATGGCATCGAACAGGCCAGTCTCGCGCGCCTGCGCGATGCTCCACGCGAGCACGGGCTTGCCGAGGAGATCGCGCGCATTCTTGCCGACGACCCCCTTCGAGCCGCCTCGCGCGCAGATGGTGCAGACCAGGCTCATGGCGACACCCAGGTNTTGCTGCGCAGCGCGCGCTCGCTGGCGTCGATCAGATGCATGACGCCGAGCGCCTCGGGCAGGGAGCAGACCGGGCTCGCGCCCCGCATCGCCGCGACATGCATGTCGCGATAGCTCTGGTCGCGCTCGCTGGGGATGTCCGTTGCCTTGCCGTTGACCACCANGCGGCTGCCGACGAGATCGGCCTCGATGGTGTCGTCGTCGACATTGACGCGGATGCGGCGGATGCCCTGGCGNTCGAGATAATCCATGTGGACGTGGACCGACGGCGCCCGCTGCATGTCGAGCAGCAGGTCGAGATGGTCGTCGACGTCGATGTCGCGTGCGCCGGACGCGCCGCCGAGCGCCGCGACGCGGTGCCACGGCCCGAACAGCCACAGGAGATAATCGAGCTCGTGGCTGAGATCCCGCAGCACGCCGCCGCCGGCGCCCGTCGTCGCGGATGCGGTGGTGCGATGGTCGCGGCCGGGCCGCCAGTCCCTGATGTCCTGCCCCACGTAGGCGGCGACCGTGATCACCTCGCGGCCGCCCAACGTATCGACCAGCGCCTTCATGACCGGATGGAAGCGCAGATTGTATCCGACGCTGACATGGGCGAACGGATATTTCGCTGGCGCCGCCGGCGTCGCGAACAGCGGTTTCTCGACAAGGACGGCGCCGCGGAAGCCGGCCTGTGCGAGCTCCTGCAGGTCGCCGGCATGGCGTGCGGTTTCACTGGCAATGACCGCGTAATCCGGATGCGCGCCGGCGACGGCCTGCGCGATCGAGCCATAGTCGCCGCCCTCCCGGCGGCTCACGGTCGCAACAGTGAGGCCAAGATCACGCAGGATCCGCGCGTGCCTTGTGCCGATCGAGCCGAGGCCGATCACGACAGCGGTTTTCGAGGTCACGGAAAGACCTCATGAAACTCCGCATGAGCCTGCTCGAAATCCTCCAGGCGGCCGATGTCGAGCCAGTATTCGCGGATCGGATAGACCGCAACGCGTCCCTCGCCAGCGATCACGCGCTCCAGCACGGCCGGCATGTCGATCCTGATGCCGGGGGCGACATGGCGAAAGACGGAGCTTCCGATCACATAGATGCCGGCACTGACGAACCAGCTTTCGGTCGGCTTCTCGCGAATGGTCTGGAGAAAGCCTTCGGACGTGGACACGACGCCATAGGGAACGTGCACCTTGTGCTCGCGGACGGCCATCGTCGCTTCCGCCGGCGTTCCGTTATGGAAGTCGAGCAGCGCGCCGTAGTTGATCGTGGTGAGGATGTCGCCGTTGGTGACGATCATCGGCAGATCCGGCGGGGTGGCAAACAGCCCGAGCGCGCCGGCGGTGCCCAGGCGTTCGGTCTCGTGCACGTACTGGATGTTGGCACCGAAGGCGGCGCCGTCGCCGAAGTGGCCCTTGATCGTCTCGGCCTTGTAATTGACCGAGATGTAGATGTTGTGGAACCCCTGCTGCACGACGTTACGGACGATCGTCTCGAGCAGCGGCCTGCCGCCNACATTGAGCATGGGCTTGGGAACGTCGCGCGTCAGCGCGCCGAGGCGCTCGCCGAGCCCGCCCGCCATGATCAGGACCGGATTGGCATAGTGGCGCGGCTCGAGCAGCTCATCGAGCGTCTCGACCACGACCAGATGGCCGCCTTCGTCGACAAGCGGGAGCTGCTTGATCGACTTGTGCCGCATCACATGCAGGCGGTCGTCGCGGGAGAGCGTCGCCGGAGCCGATACCGGCGTGCGGTTCATGATGTCGGTAGCGAGGCCGGTGAGCGGGATGCCGCGCAGCAGGCCGCGCCTGACGTCACCGTCGGTGACCACGCCAAGCAGGCGGTTCTGGTCGTCGAGCACCAGCGCAATCTGGATGCTCCCGCTCTCGATCGCGGCAATGGCCTCGCCTACGGTCGCCTGCGTTCCAACGACGGCCTTACGCCAGGATTTCATGGCAATCTGCCTCGTATACGCTAGATATCGGGGAGCTGCCCACGGCTGAGCCTGCTATATCGCGGCTGCGAGAGGCGGCGTCAACCCCGCCAGGGGACCGCGCGTTGTCCTTGTTAATTCTCGCGTTTTCGGGCCCGGTCCGGCGGTTCGAAGGGCCGTGGCCCGGTCGCCGAAATCAGTGCTCGCCAAGGAGAATCGCCGGCGGTTTCCCCGATGGCGACGGGCCGGTCAAACCGGGTCGTCAGGCTCGAGCGCCCGCGGTGCCGCAGTTCCGATCAGGGACCAATAGTCGATCGGCGGCCGCCCGGCGCCCGGCCGCTTTGTGGTGATGTCGGCCGGGCCGATGATCTCGCCGGCCTTCAGTGCGCGCGCCGCCACGATGCTCTTGCGCGCCACCGGCACGTTCCTGACCTCGGACCCTCTCGGCGTCTTCACGCCGTCNCCGAGCGCGGCCTCGACATTGCGAATGGCGCTCACCATNCGCTTGAAATCATCNGGNTCCAGCGAGGCCGCGTGGTCCGGTCCCGGCGCCTTGCGATCGAGCGTCAGGTGCTTCTCGATGATGGTTGCGCCGAGCGCGACTGCGGCGACCGAAACCTCGAACCCGTCGGTATGATCTGAATAGCCGACCGGAAGCTGGAACGCCGATCGCATCGTCGCCATCGCGGCGAGGTTCACATCCGCGATGGGGCAGGGATATTCGGTCGTGCAATGCAGCAGGCTGACGTGGCGCGTCAGCGCGGCGCGCGCGGCCGGATCGCGCCATGCCGCGCGGAACGAGGCGACACCGGCAGGATCGTTGCGCTGCGCATAGCCGTGGGCCAATACGCCGAGCGCTTCCTCGACCTCGCTGAGGCTCGCCATGCCCGTCGACAGGATCAGGGGCGCCCCGGCCCTTGCCGCCGCGTGCAGCAATGGTGCGTTGGTGAGATCGCCAGATCCGATCTTGATGCGCGGCAGCTTCAGCGACAGCAGGAAGCCGAGCGAGGCGTCGTCGAACGGCGTCGAGAGGAACTCAATGCCGCGTTCGGCCGCGCGCACGATCAGCGTGTGATGCGCAGCCTGCGGCAGTTCCAGCCGTTGCAGCATGGCAAGCTGGGTCTCGGCGACATCCGTCGTACGCTGCTGATAGGCGGCCTTCTTCGCCGCGCTACCAGCGACCGCCTTGGCGTCAAACGTCTGGAACTTGACGATGTCGGCCCCGGCATCCGCGGCCGCATCGACCAGCGCCAGCGCCTTCTCAAGGCTGCCGTCGTGATTGACGCCGGCTTCCGCGATGACCAGCGTGTGCGTCATGGCCGCGCTCCGCTTGCGGGAGGTTCGTAGAAGCCCTTCGTCAGAAGCTGCCTGAAATCCGGGATGCCGGCAATGATGTCGGCAAATCGCCGGCTGGACTCGCCGTCGCCATAGGGATTGACGGTGGCCTGGCGGCCGCGCCGGAGCGCCTGCGCGATCGCGGCGCCGATCGCGCCGCGCTCGGAGGCCGTGTGAAACACCGAAGCCGCGCGCTCGCGCCCCTTCTGGCGGTCGCCAACATCGACCGTGGGAACGCCGAATGAGGGCGCTTCGAGGATGCCGCTCGACGAGTTGCCGATCACGAGGTCCACCTGGCTCATCAGGCTGAGATAACGGAGCTGACCGAGCGAGGCGACCGCGATCGTGTTCGGACGGCCCGCCGCGAAGGCCTTGGTGCGCTCGTTCAGCGCGCGCCCCTCGGCATCGGCATTGGCGAGCGTGAAGATGAGGCGGAATTCCGGATCGAGCGTCGACAGCGCCGCGAACAGCTCGTCGAGCTCGGCGATCGAACGGCCGGCCTCGACCGTGACCGGATGGAACGTGACGAGCGCATTGTGCTCGCCGAGCGGCAGGCCGACCGCGCGGCCGATGCTGTCGCGGTCCATCAGGTCGAGATGCTTGATCGCGTCGATGCCGACCGAGCCGATGGTGTGGATTCGGGACGGGTCCTCGCCGAGCTGNCTCAGCCGCCGCGCCGATCCCGNGTTGCTGGCAAAATGCAGNTGCGACATCTTGGTGATGGCGTGGCGAATGGACTCGTCGACCGCGCCTTCGGTGACGTCGCCGCCGAACAGATGTGCCATCGGCAGCCGCATGAACATCGCGGCCTGCGCGGCCGCGAACATCTCGAAGCGGTCACCGAGCAGCACAACGAG
>JGI25153J46596_10002235_pt1 | contig 11302 bp, 11 predicted proteins | sample AraplaMF_Col_mMF_FD_46596 | JGI IMG/M metagenome (IMG submission 46596)
ATTGCCATCGGTAGCGCAGGCGAAGGTCATGGTCTCCGCGAGTTTTCGCAGGTCCGGGGCATGGAGGTCGGCCATCTCGACCTTGCGTCCGAGCTTTGCTTCCGCCGCTTCCAGAACGAGGCGGATGACGGCATAGGCGCCGCCGAGCGCCTTGAAACTGCCGAGCCCGAGCCGCTTTCCCTCATCCTTCACATGGATCGCCGCAACGCCTGACGCGGCCGCAAGCGCGGGCAGGGAGACGAGCGGCGTTGGCGCATTGTCGTCGCGATAGCGTAGGTGGTCTTCGACAGCTGTGGCAGCGGCAATGCCCAGTGTCTCTGCGTCCGCCGCTTCGAGCGGATGTCGATAATCGCTTGTCGTGTTGAGAATGAACATGAAGGCCTCGCTTGCTTCCCGCATGGAAACATATTGCAGAGCGAGCGAAAAATGCGCTGATATTGAAGGGCGTTTTTGCAAGTTTGTTTCACGAGGGATGCCCATGCCTGCCCCTTCGATATCAGCGCTCGATGCCTTCGACCGCAAGATCCTCGAGATCCTCCAGCGCGACAATACCACGCCGCAAAGGACGATCGGCGAGGCCGTCAACCTTTCGGCGCCGTCAGTGCAGCGGCGCATCAAGCGGATGACGGAGGAAGGCGTGATCAGGGCCAATATCGCCGTGCTCGATCCCGCCGCCGTCGGGCAGGCCATCACCATTTTCGTCGAGATCGAGGTCATCAGCGAAACGGCCGAGCAGATCGAAGCGGCGAAGCGGGAATTCGCCGCCGCTCCGGAAATCCAGCAGTGTTATTACGTGACCGGCGAGGCCGACTTCGTGCTCGTCATCGTCGTGCCCTCTATGACCGATTACGAGGCGCTGACGCGGCGCCTGTTCTTCGGCAACAACAATGTGAAGCGGTTTCGCACGTTCGTCGCCATGGACAGGATCAAGGTAGGCCTCGGCGTTCCTGTCTGAGGCCCGGAGATATTTCGCCCGTCACACGGCAAGGGCAGCCGCATTCCGCGTACGCCTCAGCAATTGGCGCAGTGAAAGCGCATGCAGGACGAGAGAGGTGGGCACGGTGAAGGCCGGAATGATGGCGGTGGGGTAGGTCCCGGTCGTCAGGTTGGGATGATCGAGGGCGAGCTGCTGCAGGGGGCCGGGCGTCGTNAGGGCGCCGAGCGTGACTGCGACGANGAGATCGGCCATGCCGAAGAGATTCCAGAACAGAGCCGCCCGGGCGCTGCCTGGCCGGCCGCTTGCAAGCAATACGGCTGTCGGCAAGGCCATCAGGCCGGTGATCACGTCACCGGTGCCGGCAGGAAGGGCAAACACGCCCGGCGCCGTGCCGGCCAGCCAGTTGGCGAAGAACAGGCCGCCGATCACCCTGTAGGCCTGCAGACCGATCAGCCAGCTGGCGGGCATGGCATCGAGCAGCTGACCGATCCGGTCCGAGCGCGACAGGAGCGTGATGACGACCGTCGTCGGCACCACGATCATCAGCGGCAGCAACGGGATTGAAACTGCTCCCGGCAGGAGTAGGCCATCGGCGACGATGATCCAGGCCGCGCCGTGCCATAGGGTGAGCGGAACTGCGATCGCCAGCCAGGTCCACGTCCGCTCTGACGTGGTGAGGGCGGTGCGCGACAAGGCTGCCCAGGTTCCGCCGAGCACGATGAGATGGACTGCGATGCGCGCGACGAAGATGGACAGGTCCGAGCGCTGAAGCTCCGGTATTGCGACAAGGGCAACGAACCAGAGGGCTGTTGCTGCCGCGCTGCCGGCAAATGCAAGCGTCGGGGTAATGGAGGTCGGGGTTGAGTTCGGCGCCAATCTGAGATCCTCCCGTTTTTGCAAAACCGGTGATGTGCTGCAGCGATCCGGCTCGATCTCGATCGGGCATCGGCCCGCATGGCTGCGATCAATGGGAGTGGGTCACTCGCCAATGACGTTTGTAACTCTTATAATAAGAGTTACAGTGCGGCAAGCAGTTTGCCGGTCCGGTTTGTCGCAGGCCTCGTGGCTGTCGAGCTTTCTTGAAACGGTCATTCCGGCAAACTAGTGTGGCTCTCATGATGAGAGGTGCCGGCAATATCGCGGGTGCCGGGAAAGGGTCCGATGCGGTCGAAGGGTTTCGATGGAATGGTGTGCTCGATTGCCGGCGTCATGGCGGCGATCGGCGACCGGTGGGGCTTGCTGATTCTGCGCGATCTCGTCTGCGGTCTCAGCCGCTATGAGGATTTTCGCCAGTCGTCGGGCGTGACCAATGCGACGCTCAGTGACCGGCTGAAGCACCTGGAAGCCAATGGCCTCATCGAGCGGCGGCGCTATCAGGCGAACCCGGAACGGTTCGAATATCTCATGACCCGAAAGGGCTGGCAGATAGCGCCCATCATGCCGGTGCTCGCTCAGATCGGCGACAGCCTCGGCATGTCAGGTGCTTCGGGACCGCCCATGACCTTCGTCAATCGCAAGACGGGCGCTGAGATACGCTGGGGTTTCATCGATCAGAAAACCGGCGAAGCGGTGAGCCCGGTGGATCTCGAAATCAGGGAAGGCGATGGTGCGGATGACGCCGTTCGCTGGCGATTGTCCCACGCTGCGAACCGTCGTCAGGCCCTGGACGATATTCTTGCTGCCTCGGGTGAGGCAACGAATGGGCAACCGCAGAAGCCTGCGAGGTAGGCGCGGTTCCCGATTGGGATCGAAGATCGAATTCACGCGGTTCATCAGCAAGCGGGAGGTGCCTATTCATGCTGATCATTTTCGGTGGTTTGCCGGGGTCGGGAAAGACGACGATTGCGCGTGCCCTGGCGAGGGAGCTTGGGGCGGTCCATCTGCGTATCGACACGATCGAGCAGGCCATACGGGCATCGGACATGTTGAGATCGGAGGTCGGCCCGGCAGGCTACATGGTCGGATACGGGCTCGCCGAAGACAATCTCAAGCTTGGCAAGATTGTCGTGGCGGACTCGGTCAATCCCCTGAAGGTGACCCGGGATGCCTGGCTGTCGGTTGCGGCGAAATCGGGCGTGCCGGCCATCGAGATCGAAATCGTCTGCTCGGACCGGGATGAACATCGCCGACGGGCGGAGACGCGTGCAAGCGATCTTCCGGGGCTGAGAAAGCCGAGCTGGGAAGAGATCGTCACACGCGACTATGAGGATTGGGGCGCAAGCCCGATCGTGATCGACACTGCGAAGCAGAGTGCGGACCAAGCGGTTGCCGAACTAATATCGAAGCTTGGAGCGGGCCGGCATCGGCAATAAAGGCGAGACCTGCGCCCGCCAGGAGCCCGCTTCATTGACCTTGGACGGCATCCGGGCGCTAATGGACCGGTATCGTCACCGCCTGCAGGCAAGGAGGATGCGATGCTGCTCAAGGGCGAACGGACCTTTGTTGTGCGCGACGCGGGAGGGTTTGTCGCGCATGTCAACATGCCCGGATGGATAAAGCCGAAGCCTGGGGACCATGGCCACGGGCCGCTGGCGATGGTGGTCGAGTCCATCCTGCATCCGGGCCGGCGCGTTGCCATGCACGAGCATCGCAACGACGAAATCATCTCCTGGGTGCCTGAAGGCGTCATGCGCCATGAAGACAGGGCGCGTGGCCGGCTGGTTTGCGACAGCGGGCACCTGATGGTGATGAACGCAGGACGTGGCTTCTGGCACTCCGAGGAGACGCTGGCCTCCGATCCGCCGCTGCGCATGCTGCAGATCCTGGTGCGGCCCGATGCAGTCGACCTCGAACCCGGCATCCAGTATGGGGCAACGCCTGACGGCGCGCCCAATTGCTGGCGGCACCTGGTCGGGCCGGAAGGCGGCGATGCGCCGTTCTTCGTTCGCAACCGGATCGACTTCTTCGATATCCGGCTGGGGGCGGGCATGCGGGTGGAGTTCCCCCACAAGCAGGGGTGCGAGCTGTATTTCTACGTGTTCAGCGGCGCGGTTCTCGCCGGCGGGCAGGCCTTTGGCGAAGGCGAGCAGGGGCTGCTGCTGTCGGACGAAGTTTTGACGGCAGAGGCGGCGAGCGACTGCGTGATGGTGGCCTTCCTGATCGATCCACGAGCGCCTGTCACGCGGCATGGCACGGTGGCCGACACCAGGAAGATCCCGCCGCCCATCGTGATCCGTATCGTGAAACGGTGGCAAGGGTTGAAGCGGTTCTGGCGGCCGGGGTGAGGATCGCGACCGGCCTCAGCTCCAGTATTTGACCGCGTAGACGATCGTCATCGCAGCGCCGGTGACGATGACGAACCAGCGGACCACGATGGCCGGCAGCACGCGCACGAGGGTGCCTCCGAGATAGCCGCCCACCAGGGCGCCAGACAGCATCGTCAGGGTCTCCGGCCAGCGGACGGCGCGCTCGGCGATAAAGATGACGACGGCTGCCATGCTGACCGAGGTCGCAAGCAGGTTTTTCAAGGCTTTCACCCGGCGGATATCGTCCGGGTCGGCAATCGAGAGAACCGCCGTCAGGATGACGCCGAGGCCGGCGCCGAAGAAGCCGCCATAGATCGACGAGAGGCCGAGGACGGAAAGGCCGAGGCCGCGTGAGGGCTCGGCATCGCCGCGTCTTGCTTCCGCCCAGGCGGCGATGCGCGGCGAGAAGAGGAAGAGCAGGGTGGCAATGCCGATCAGGGCCGGAACGGGCAGGACGAAGAGCCGCTCGGGCAAGGCAAGCAGCAGCAGCGCACCGATGGCGCCGCCGAGGAGACAGACGAGCACGGACGACCAGAGTTTTGCGTCGAGTGGCAGTACCTTGCCGCGATCGGCAAGCACGGCGAGCAGATGGCCCGGCACGATCGCCACCGCATTCGAGGCATTGGCGGTAATGGGCGGCAGGCCGGCTGCGAGCATGGCGGGGAAGGTGAGCAATGTCGCGCCGCCGGCGAGTGCATTGATCACGCCACCCGCGACGCCCGATAGAAACAGCAGTAAAACGATGCCCGATGTCATTGGCCGCCCCCATCTCCCCGACGTGTCTCTCGATGCATCGGGGGCATGGAAAGGACAAGCCGTCGATAGGCCGAGGGCGTTCGCGCCGTGAAATATTCCGCAGGGGGCGCCATTCATCCGCCGATAACGGCCGATCGTGCCTCACCCGTTTGGGCGACTTGCGCAAGCTCGGCGCTCGCGCTGCCATGGGCAAGCGGGCTGCGGGTTTCGGCATGTCAATCGTGGGTTCAACCCGGGGAGGGGAAGATGCATGATTTCAAGCAATATTCCGGTGTGGCTTGCAGCTGCGGCAGCTGTCCCGATCTGCCCGACGATCAGGGGCGGCGGCGTTTCCTGTGCAGCGCGCTGGGAGGTGCGGCGATGGCGGCGGGGATTGCCGTCGCATCCGCCGGGCCTGTTTCGGCGCAGAGTACAATGATGCCGGACGAAGCGCTGAAGGCGATGATGGAGGGAAACAAGCGGTTCACCGAGGGGCGTCTCCAGTCGCTCAACGAAGACCTGTCGATCCTCAAGGCGAAGACTGCGGAAAAGCAGGAGCCTTTCGCGGCGGTGCTCTCCTGCGCCGATTCACGCGTGCCCGTGGAGTTTGTATTCGACCAGAGCATCGGCCAGCTCTTCGTCGTGCGCGTCGCCGGAAATATCGCCACGCCCGAGATCATCGCCAGTCTCGAATATGGCGTTGCCGTTCTCGGCGCCCGGCTTCTGATGGTGCTCGGCCATAGCAATTGCGGCGCGGTGAAAGCCACGATCGACGGCAAGGCCGTGCCCGGCCAGATCGGGGCCCTCTATGCGCCGATCTGGCCTGCGGTGAATGCTGCGGGCAATGATCTCGAGGCTGCCGTCGACGCCAACGCCAAGATGCAGGCGACGCTGATCAGCCGGAGTTCGACCGTGATTGCGGGCGCCACCAAAGAGGGAAAGCTCAAGGTCGTCGCGGCGCGCTACGATATCGCGAGCGGGGTGGTGTCCCTGCTCGGTTCGTGAATGCGCTTTCTTGCGGAATGGGATAGGTCTACGGGCTGTCAGCGCGGAGATCGTCATGTCTGGTGACATCCTTGCCCGTTCGTTCGGCCGGCAAGCCTTTGGACTGAGCCCTGAAAACTACCACTTGGCCCGGCCACCCTATCCTTCCTCGGTGTGGGAAGTGTTGCGGCAGCGAGCGGGTTTGCGAGCCGGCATTTCGATACTGGAGATCGGTGCAGGAACCGGGCTTGCTACCGAGCATCTTCTGGATCACGGGCCGCAGCGGCTTCTGGCGGTCGAGCCGGACAGGCGGCTTGCGGAATTCCTGCGGGCGCGGCTGCGTCGCCCCGAACTCGAGGTCGTCGAGCAAGCATTCGAAGAAGTGGACGAGGCTCCGGAGTCCTTCGATCTCGTCGTCAGCGCAACGGCATTTCATTGGCTCGATGCCGTTCCGGCGTTGCGGCATATCCATGCCTTGCTTCGGCATGGCGGCGCGGTCGCTCTGATCTGGAATGTCTTCGGGGACAATATCAGGCCCGATCCCTTCCATGAGGCGAGTGCGCATCTCTTTGCGGGGCATCGCGAAAGTCCATCGGGCGGGGGAACGACGCAGACGCCTTACGGGCTCGACAGCGAGGCCCGGCTCCGGGATTTCGAGGCGGCCTCATTCCATTGCGATCCGCCTGTAATGTTCGAGTGGACGCTGACGCTCGATCCGCCCGCGGTGCGGCGGCTCTACGCGACCTATTCGAATGTCGTGGCATTGGAGGCGGAGAAGCGTGAAGAGCTGCTGGACGCACTGGAAGATCTCGCAAGGGGTGATTTCGGCGGTGTCGTCACGAGGAACATGACGACATCGGTTTTCATCGCGAGGCCGAAGTAGAGCGGGAATAGAATAGCAGTAGTCTCAGGCGGGCTCGCTCCGGTGATACTTCCGATGGGCATTGCCATCCCTCACGACGTTGCCGCATCTAAGCCCTTGGGTGGCACTTGCCCCCCAAAGGTTGGTGGCCGGTCTAGAGAATTTGTCCTTAAGAGCATGTGTGCTGCGTGCCTATTGGCCGGTAGCCTAGTGATGATGGCCTAGGGCGAATAAGGCCGCGTTGGGCGGCCTTGCGTCCAGTGAGCCGGGCAAACAGTCTGGCGCTTCGAGTGCGCGTGGTTGATAGTTGAGGGTGGGTTCCCATGGTTTCAGTTCAATATCCCAATTCCGCACGCATCAGCGATACCTATCTCCGGCATCGCTCCGATGAAGATAACAATGCGTCAGAAAGCCATCTGCCGTCGCGCTACGTCGCCCAGGATACGGTCGACTGCCTGCATCACGACCGGATGTATGCGTCGCTCAATCCGCTCCTCAGCCACGCTGCAGGCACGAGCTGGATGACGGTCGGCGATGGCCGCTTCGGGACCGATGCCAATTTCCTGCGGCCGCACGTTCAATCGGTTCTTGCAACCAGCATATCCGCATCGACGCTCGAAATTGCCAAGCGGCGAAACTGGATCGACGGCTATTCGGAAGAGAATGCCGAAAAGATATCCTTCGACGACGAGCAATTCGACTATGTGCTGTGCAAGGAAGCCTATCATCACTTCCCGCGGCCATCCGTCGGCCTCTATGAGATGCTGCGCGTTTCCCGNCTGGGCGTCGTGCTCATCGAACCATTGGATGGCCATTCNCCGCTTGGAAANCTNAAGAGAAGCATCAAGCGCTTCCTGCGCGGCGAGCATGCCTATGACCAGTTTGAACCTGTCGGCAATTTCGTCTTCCGCCTGTCGCGATCGGAAACATTCAAGATCATGACGGCGCTCGGATATTACGGGATCGCCTGGCGGCCCATGAACGGCTTCTGGTGGGGGCCGCTCAGCGGCGCAAGCAAATCGAAATCTTCTGCGCGGCTGGCGGGTTACTGGTCAGGCATTTATGCGCAGGATATGGCTTGCAGCCTGCGGCTGCTGTCGCCGGGGCTGGTGACCATGATCTGCCTGAAGAAACCGCCTGCTCCGGAGCTTCTTCGCGACCTGAAGAAGCAGGGCTTCCGGATCGAGGCGTCGCCAAAAAATCCCTATACCTGATCGTCCGGTACTCTGTCCTGTCCGGGCAGGGTGGCGGGCGTTCGCGTCGGATCAGATCGCCGGCCCCGGCCGAATACGGCTGCCGTCGGTGAAGCGCGACAGCCGGAAGCGGTTGAGATCGTGGCCGGGCGCGTTGCCCTGGATCAGGTCGGAGACGACGCGGCCGATGCCCGGGCCGATACCGAAGCCGTGGCCGCTCATGCCTGTTGCGATGAAGAGGCCGGCGATGGCCTCGGCGCGGTCGACGATCGGCACGACATCGGGCATGGCGTCGATCATGCCGGCCCAGCTTGCCTTCAGGCGCACGGTTCCGAACTGCGGGAAGAGGCGCTGGAAATCGCGCCTGATCGCTTCGAGGCTGGATTGTTCGGGCGCGGGGTTGAGTACGCGCATCCGTTCGAACGGGCTCTCTGCATCCGCAGTCCAGTTGCGCGGGGTCGACCAGCCGTCCGGGAAGCCTTGGGGAGCCGCGAGCGAATAGCGTGTGCCGAACGGGTGAGCCATGAGCGCCGGCAGGTATTTCGTCGCGTGGCGGAAGGCATCGGGGCCGAGATAGAGGCGATGGTCTCTCGGCGCCAGCGTGTAGCCGCCATCCTGCCTGCGGCGGAAGGCGACATCGGCCCCGGCGGCCGCACCTGCGTGGATTTCGGCCAGGGGCTCGGTTGCGGCAACGGTGGCGCGGACGGCGAGCTGCGGGATGGAGACGCCGTGTTTTCTCAGGAAGAGCGACGACCAGGCGCCGCCGGCGACGAGCACGGTCGAGGTCTCGATGCGACCGGCCTCGGTCCAGACGCCGCTCACCTTGCCCGAGGAAATATCCAGGGTTCGCGCCGCGCAGTTTTCGATGATCGTGACACCGAGACGAACGGCGAGCCTGGCAAGAGCGGGCACGGCGAGCCATGGCTCGGCGCGCATGTCCGACGGCGTCGTCATGGCGCCTGCGAATTTGCGGGACATGCCCTGGAAGAGGGAAGCCGTCTGCCCGCCATCGAGCAGGCGGGTGTCGAGATCGTAGGCGCTCGCAAGCTTCATGAAGGTCTCGAAGCCGGCCATCTCCTTGTCCGAGTTGGCGAGATAGGTGACGCCGGTCTTGAAAAGGCCGATATCCTCGCCGCATTCTGCCGCAAGCTCTTCCCAGAGTCGGCAGGCCTCGATAACGATGGGCAGTTCATCCGCATCACGCCCCTGCTTGCGGATCCAGCCCCAGTTGCGCGAGGACTGCTCGGCGGCAATGCGGCCCTTCTCGATGAGCGTCACGGAAATCTTGCGCTTTGCCAGGAACAGCGCCGTCGAAACACCGATGACGCCGCCGCCGATGATGACGACGTCGGAGGTTTTCGGAAGAGGGCCGTGATGCTGGATGGGGTCGTTTAGCGAGAAGGGGAAGGCGGGCAAGTCATGCGTCCTGAAATGCTGTTCGATGGGGTATGAGTGCTAGAGGCTCCGCTCCCGCAATTCAAGCCGATGTCATCGCGGTCGCGGACTTGCTCCTGGTCGAATAACGAGAAATTCGTCACCAACATCGCTGTCATGCAACGACGACAGGTTGCATAGCCGGCGGGGGAAGTGCTAGGCGAACTTTCATGACGGGACGCCCGGCCTCGCGGAGGCTTGAGGCTGCCCTGGGCTGCAGAACCACGGTTGGGCGATGACGACCTGCATTTATGTGATCAATCTCGACCGCTCCACGGAGCGGTGGAATGCCTTGTCCGGTCAGGCCGAAGCCTTGCAGTTCGATCTCATTCGCGTTGCCGGCGTCGACGGTCGGGAGGTTCCCGCAGATCAGCGCGTGGCCTGTGACGAGCGCGCCTTTCAGCGCAACAATGGCCGCACCATGCTGCCCGGCGAATATGGCTGCTACCGGAGCCATCTGAAGGTGCTCGAAGCCTTTCTGGAGACCGACAAGGCCGCCTGCATCATCGTCGAGGACGATATCATTCTGTCTGCCGATCTCATTGCGCGCGCCGAAGCGGCAATCGCGGCGGTGCCGGGTGCCGATGTGATCAAGCTCTTCAACCACCGCATCGTCGGTTTCAGGCCGGTTGCCGCCTCGGCAGTCGGCGATGAGATCGGGCGGGCAACGCATGGTCCGCAGGGGTCGGCCGCCTGCTATGTCGTAACGCGGATGGGCGCCCTGAAACTCCTCAAGGCGATCGGCACCATGCGGTTTCCCTGGGATGTCGAACTGGAGCGGGGCTGGGCGTCCCGTGCACGGATCTACACGACCCGTCAGAATGTAGCCGTCGTAAAAGAGGGCGGCTCGAACATCGGGACACGGTCAGTCTACAGGGCCACCAAATTTCCCTGGTGGAGGCGATTGCCGACCTATGCGATCCGCATCGCCGAGACGGCCCGCAGGATCAACTACGCATTGAAAAAATAAGGCGCCCGGACACGGACCCGCCTTTCAGGGCGAGCACCGTGCAATTGCCGGCAAGGTCGGTCACACGACTTTTTCTGGCACTTTGGCAGGCTGTTTTATCGGCGTTACAGTCGTGCGGGATACTGTCGCAATTTTTCAAGAATTAGTTCAGCGGGTTACCCAAAAAATGGTTATTCCGTGGCTAAAAGCTTACGATTCTGTATAGTTACGCAGTCTTGTTTGCGTAGGTTCTCCGATGTAGATCATCCTCGAAACCTATCGAGAAGTGTTTCGCCAACAACTCAACTCGGTCGGCTATCGGTCTGAGGTGTATTGTGAGCGCTCGAAAAGATTTCGTGGGTGAGTTGCATCCGCGCGCCTATGAGGCTGTCGATGCGGCAGCGTCTCATAAGTTGAAAATCCTGCATGTCCTCTTCTCCTCCAGAGTCGCTGGATCGGAACGATACTGCGCCGATCTTGCCAACGGGCAGGCTGCCCTTGGCCATGAGGTTCACGTTGCGGGACGGTACGGCTCGCCGATTGCCGGCCTGCTCTCGAAAGAGGTGGTTTTTCACGGTTTCGCTTTCCCGTTTCTGAGAGGCCCGAGGCTGCGGCGGCTGATGGATCGGGCGGGAATCGAAATTGCGCATGGGCATCTCAGCCACGGCTGCAAGGCGCTTGCCGCAGCGCGCGACAGTGTCACCAGGGTCGCGACCCTGCATGTCGGCTACAAGACCAGGCAGCATGCCGACCTCGACGGAGTGATCTGCGTCAACACCGCCCAGTCGACGCGGCTCGGCACATTTGACGGTCAGTCGGCGCTGATTTCCAACTGGCTGCCCGATGTCACATCTTCCGAGAGCATGGATCTGCGCGCGCAGCTGAACTTGTCGCGCGGAATACGGCTTGTCGGCAGCGTCGGGCGTCTGCATCCCAGCAAGGGCTATGATGTGCTCGTGTCGG
>JGI25153J46596_10002241_pt1 | contig 11275 bp, 10 predicted proteins | sample AraplaMF_Col_mMF_FD_46596 | JGI IMG/M metagenome (IMG submission 46596)
CCAGCCCGACGGCCTCGCCCGCATGATGATGTGGCGATGGCTCTGGTGGATCGGATGTCCCTGGCTGTTGCTGACGATCGTCGCCGTCATGGCCGGCTGGATCGACCGGGCGGCCCACCCTCTCCTGATGCTCGGGGTTGCGATCGTTGCGGCCCCGCTGGTGATGCTGCTGCAGGACCTGCAGACGCTCTATCTGATCACCGATCGCCGCGCGCTCATCCTGCGAACGGCCTGGGGCCGGCGGACCGTCAGCCAGACGCCGTTCGAGGCCATGGACCCAGTCTTCGAAATCCTCGACATCGGCCGCGGCGCCGGCCACCTCAACTTCGCGTCGGGGCGATCGACCCGTTCGCCCGATACCGACTACACCGGCCGCTATGGGTTTCGCTGCGTTCGCAACGCTTCGCGCCTGCGCGACATCCTCGAAGCTGCGCGCGCCGGCCGGACATGGCGGTCGCGCCCGGAAAAAGCTACGGGCGCCGCAGCGCGCAATGCCTAAAATTGCAACCGCGACCCGTACTCATCCGGGCTTCACTGATTCGGGCAAATCACTGCAAGTGATTCCTGCCTGTTTTCGCGGGAGCACATCATGACGACGACCCTGGTTTGGACTGGCGTGGCGTTGTGGCTTGGTTTTTGTGCGTTCGTTGTGTTTGGCCCATCGGCCGGACCGGTCGAAGCCCCGGTACGCTCGGGCCGCAGCATCCGTCGCGACCGCGCTCGGGCCTGACGCCCATGCGGATCGCCCTCGTGAAGCGTCAGCCGAAACGCAGGTGCCGTATCCCGCGGCGTCCGCATCCGAACCTCGACTATTTCTTCGGCCGGCTCGAACGCCCCGAAGGCGAGCGGGGCGACGACAGCGGGTCCGAAACGGCGGAGCTGGACCACCCGTTCCAGTCACCGCGCCGGCACTAAAAATTCTCTTTCCGGACTTGAGCCATGAAGCCGCACTGCCCGAACTGCCTGAAGGAAATGACCAAGGCATCCGCGTCGCGTAACCTTTTCAATTGCGAGCCCTGCCGCGAGATCATCCAGTACTTCGGCGGCAGTGCTGATCACGGCGAGCCCGGCCCGCAGTTCTCCTGGCCGATCCGCCGCAAGCGCGCTGCGCACGCCGCGTGATCCTTCCTAGCCCCACACCACGCCGGTGCCCGGTTTCGCTGCAGCCATCCGCGGCGGCCGCACCACGGTGACAGTGCAGCTCGCCTCTGCGGCCACCTTGGCCGAGACGCTGCCGAGCCAGGTACGCCTGAACGAGTTTTGTCGCGCCCCGATGATGACATGGTCGACCGAGTTCATCTCGGCGAACTCCAGCAGCGCCGCCGCAGGATCGACCGCTTCCAGCACGTGAACCGACAGCCGGCTCTCATCGAGCTTGAGCGGTGTCGCCCAATGGCGCAGCGCGACCATGCGGTCGATATGCTTGTTGGAGCCCTGCTCGTCCAGCGTCCGGTCGATCGCGATGCGGTTGAGCTTGAGGACGTTGACGCAGGCGAGCCGCGCCGAGGGCAGCGTGGCGAGAATGCGCTCGGTGGTGATGCGCAGCGCTTCATTCAGCTCCGGGGCGCCTTCCGCCGTGTCGAGCGCGACCGCAAGGATCGGGCTCGATGCGATCTGGGCTGCGACATCCGATTTCGCGCGCGGCGCCATGACGCCCTGGTTGAAGCGCCGTCGCCAGGCGACGCTGAGCGGATCGCGCTTCAGCCGCTCCGAGCGGGTCGTGAGCTTGACCTTGTCCGGATGGGCGAGATCGAAGGCGAGCTGGGACGCGGTCGGATAGCGCCACACCGGCTCGATCTCCAGGCATCGCAGCACAACCTCCTGAAGCCAGGGCGGATAATCGGCGCGAAGCGCGCGCGGCGGATGCGGATCGCGCCAGAGCCTGCGCCGCATCGCGCGCAGCGTCTCGCCCTCGCCGAAGGGACGCTCGCCCGTGGTGAAGAAATAGAGCAGCACGCCGAGCGAAAACAGGTCGCTNCGCGGATCGTCGCGCACGCCCAGGAGCCGCTCCGGCGCCATGTANGGCGCGGTGCCGTAAGGCAGGCGNAACTCCTCCTGCAGCAGATCGGGCAGATGGTCGTGGTGCGACAGGCCGTAGTCGATCAGCACCGCCTCGCNGCTCTCGCGNAACATGATGCTGCTCGGCTTGATGTCGTGATGGATCACGTTCTGCCGGTGCAGATCGGCAAGCGCCGTCGCAACCCTGGCGACGAGCTGCCGCGCCTCGTCATACGGCAGCGGCAGGTCGGGCAGCCGCTTGTAGAGCGTGGTCCCGGCGATGCGCTCGATCACGACATAGGCCTGGCGCGCGAAATCGCCGGTGCCGAAGCACGTCGGCACGTGCGGCCCCGCAAGCCGCGGCAGGATCATCATCTCCATCTCGAAGGAGACGATCGCNGCGGGGTCCTCGCCCTCCGACACCCGNGGGATCTTCATCAGCAGCGGCACGTCGATGCCGGGATGGGTGACGGTCCACAGCGTCGCCATGCCGCCGGCATGGACGCATTCGCCGATCGTGTAGCCGTCGATCACCGCGCCCGAGCTGACCAGGGGTTTAGGCATCGCTTCTAGCGCCCTTGCGACAAGCGATCGGCGAGCCAGGGCGGCAGGCCGTTCTCGCGGATCCGGCTCGCGGCCGTCTCGATATCGTAGGGCACGCGGCAATAGATGATCTGGCACGACACCGTGTCGAACAGCACGAAGGCCGCCGATGGATCGCCGTCGCGGGGCTGGCCGACCGCGCCGAGCACCGCCAGCCATTGCCGTCCGCGCAGCAGCGGCACCGAGACATCGGTCTTGGGCACGAGGCTCGTCATCTTCGCCGTCACCGACATCGAATAGAGCGCCGGACGATGGATGTGGCCGCAAAAGGTGACGTGGGCAGGCGTTGCAATCAGGCTCTTGGCGGCATCCACAGTCGATCGGACATAGTGCCAGCGCTGCGGGCTGGAGGCCTCCGAATGCACGAACAGATGGTCGCTGTCCTCCACCAGCATCGGCAGGTCGGCCAGGAATCGCCGCTGCGCGGCGTCGAGCCGGCCGCGGGTCCATTCGATCGCGATCTGCGCCTCGGCATTCATGGTCTCGGCCGAGGAATTGACCGCCTGGTCGTGATTGCCCCGCACGGCAACGGCCCCCTGCGCAACCAGATCCATCGCGGTGTCCACGACCCATTCCGGATCGGCGCCGTAGCCGACGAAGTCGCCGAGCAGGATGAAGCGCTCGGCGCCCCTCGCGCGGGCAACCTTCAGGCAGGCCTCGAACGCCTGCCTGTTACCGTGAATATCCGAGAAGACAGCGAGAAGCACGCACCCTCCACCCTCAAATCCTTATTGGAAGCCGATAAGGCCAAATTGAGGGAGGTCAACAGGATGCGCCGGCACGCCGGGGTTTTCCAGCGTGTCCCTGCCGCGATGGTGAAGGGCCTATTGCTCGTCCTTCGGCGGCATCCGGGGCGGCGGGATCGGCGTGAACACGGCGCCCTGNGCACCGGCCGGCGGGGCATTGAACTCGCCGGTGGAGGAATCGCCGCCGCTGGTCTCCAGGATGGTNTTCGGCGTCACATATTCCCGGACCATGTCGATCAGGCTGCCGTCGCCGCCGCCGAAATCGGCCGCGCGGCCGCCTTGCGGATGTCCGAGCGCGATCTCGTTCTCCGCGGCATGGGTCTTGTCGGCCAGCCGGTCATCGTAGGGCACGCGAAAGGCGCGCGGGATGCCGCTCGGGCGATTGTCCTCGTCCAGCGCCTCGACCCAGAAATAGATCGAGCCGGGATCGCCTTCCAGCGAATGCGGCTCGACGATGCGGGCCTTCAGCAGCTTGAAGTTAGCAGGCAGCCGGTCGGTGCTGGCCCAGCCGAGCAGGCCGCGCATTTCGGTGAAGCTGACGACGTAGAAGGCGCTGGTNACGACCACCGCGATCGCCTTNAGCGACCAGTGCAGNCGCGCATAGACCAGCACGACCAGCAGCAGNGCGCCGATGACGGCATAGGCGACCGACAGTGTGAGGATCACCGTCTGCAGNTTACTCACGGCGTACCCTCACAGCATTCCTGCTCACACCGGTCTTCGGATCGACGTCAGCGCCGTTGCGCCAGCTGCTGCGGAACGTCTCCAGCAGCGATTTCGGCCGCTGGTCGACATTGACGACCTTGCCTTCCGCATCGATGCGGAACCGCACCGCGGTCTTCTCGTCGCCGGTATGGTCGAGCGTGAACTTGTTGTCGAAGACCACCTGCGCGGTCGGATTGAGCTTCTGTACCTTCACATTGGCCGTGACCGGCTCGCCGGTCGTGGCGACGAAGTGCGAGACATTCACCGTGTATTCGCCGGCCAGGATGCCGCGGATCGTGACGATCTCCTCGCGGATGGGCGAGGCGATCTTCTTGCCGGCCACCATGATGAAGTCGTTGGCGCCGCCGCGGTCGTCGCGGTCGAGCGTGAGGAAGCCGGCCTCGCGGTGGCGATACCAGGCGATGTTGCCGGCGGGATCCTGCACGAACAGGTCGAGATCGTCGGGGTGGTTGTCCGGCCAGTCCAGCGTGATCATGAACTCCGCCTTGGAGTCGATCTTGCCGTCCTTGGCATCGGGCGAGACCGCGAGCAGCGCGAGGAAGAACAGGAAGGCGATCACCTGCAGCGCCTTGAACAGCATGACGCCGAGCGGATCGAACGGCTCCTCGCGCGGATAGAGACCGAAATCATCCATCATGACGGCGTTCCGGCGCCTTTGAGCCCGGCGCCCTGCATTTCCGCACCTTGGCGCTCCAGCACCGGCGTCACATAGGTCTCGGTCAGCACCACCGCATCCGAGAACACCCGCTGGGTCGCGGCATCCAGCATGTAATACTGGATGCGGACCAGGATCGAGCCGACGAGGCCCGCCAGCGTCGTGTACATGGCCACCGCCATGCCGTCGCTCATCAGTCCCATCGAGGAGCGCATCGCGACCTTGTCGGCGGCATCCAGCCCCGCGATCGGCGCCAGCATGATGATGAAGCCGATGATGGTACCGAGCAGGCCGAGCTTCATCAGCGTGTCCGAGACNAAGGCGCCGAAGCCGTTGGAGCCGCGCAGCCGGTCGGCCAGNGTNCGCAGCAGCAGCGTCTGGTCCACCGGGCGGTAGTCCTGCGCCGCCGCCTTCGTCACCAGGCTCTCGATGTGATCGCGCACCAGCCCGCGCGGCAACGACGTCGCACGCNCATCGAGCGCCTTGCNGCCGCCGGGCGCCGCGAGTGCCGCCCGGCATCGCCGCGCCGCAGCCCCCTCNCGCGCGATCGCCCGCGTGCGCAGGAAGCAATGGCCGCAGGTGACGACATAGAGCAANGCGATGACGCTCGAAATGTAGGTGCGATCCGAGGTCAGCATCAGACGGATCAGGCCGAAGCGCCACAGCAGCACGACGGCAAAGATCGAAAGGCCGGTGAAGATCATCCAGAACAGCAGCGCGCTGCGCTCGGATGGATCGGCAGCCTGGCCTGCGACCGGCCCCATCGTCATCGAACTCATGCTGTACCGCTCCTCGCCCGCACCGATGGGCTGCAAAGATTCCATCCCGATTAGATCAAAGCCGCCGTTCCAGGTCCAAAGACCCATGCCCAATCCGGCTTGGGAAATTTGCCCGAGCTGCAATCCTGCCACACCCCGCAATTGGCAAGACGCGACGGCGTTGTTAGGCTGACCTTATCAAACGTCGGGGGTGATCGCATGCGCCTCGTGCTTCAGCTTGTTGCCCGCCTGCTGCTCATCGTGGCGCTGTGCCTGGGAGCCGCGACCGTGTGGGCCACATTCGACGCCTATCGCAGCGTCGATCGGGCGACCGCCGCCTCCGCGCAGCGGGTCGCGCAGGCGCTTCAGGCGCTGTACTGGCATGAATTCTTGTTGCGCAGCAGCAGAACGCGCGAACAGCTCCTGCCGGTTCCGGAATGGCGCACGCTGGAGACGATGAAGCTGATCTCACCCGGCGTCTGCGTCGAGTTCCAGCCGGCCATCGCGTTCGAAAAGCCGCTCTGCGGCCAGAGCGAGGGGCTGGGCAAGGCCCCGCCNCGCTGGTTCGCATCNATCGTGCCGATCTTCCTCGGCAGCCACGCCGAGGTGGTNCGGCCGGTCAGCCCCCGCGCCGCCTCCGCCGGAACGGTGGTGGCAACGCCGGATGCCGCNGCCGCGATCTCGCTGGCCTGGGAGTACATCCTCAACGTCATCGACGTCGCGCTGCTGATGGCGGCCGCAATCGCCCTGCTCGCCTCGCTCGCCATTGCCCATGCGCTCGCGCCGGCGCGCGCGATCGTCACCGCCTTGCAGCGCATGGCGCGCGGCCAGTATCGCACCAGGCTGCCGCGCTTCCGCTCCATGGAGCTGGCGATGATCGGCAGCGCCGTCGGCGAGCTTGGCGGCCGGCTGGAGGAAGCCACCGAACAGCGCGCCGCGCTGACAAGACGCTTGATCGAGATCCGCGACGACGAGCGCCGCGCGCTCGCCCGCGAGCTGCACGACGAGTTCGGGCAGAATCTCTCGGCCATCCTCGCCTTCGCCAACACCATCGAGACGGCGAGCGCGAAGGAAGGCAAGGATGAAGGCAAGGATATCGGCATCGCGCAGGACGCGCGCATGATCTCGCAAGCCACCCATCACCTGATGGCCTCGCTGCGCGATGCGCTCAAACGCCTGCGCAATCCCCTGCCCGAGGAGCTCGGGCTCGAGGCCAGCCTCGTCAATCTCGTCGACAGCTGGCGTTCACAGAGCACGGCGCGGCCGACGATCCAGCTCGATCTCAGGGGCGATCTCACCGACATCAGCGGCGCGGCTGCCACCACCGCCTATCGCATCGCCCAGGAATGCCTGACCAACGCGCTGCGCCACAGCTCGGCACGCGAGATTTCCTTGTGCGTCGAGCGGCGCGTGGGCGAGGACGATGCGCTTCTGATCCGCGTCGAGGATGACGGCGGCGGCGACGCGACGCGCGTTGCGCGGTCGGCCGGCTTCGGTCTCACCGGCATTCGCGAACGCGTGGCGGCCGCCGGCGGATCGCTGTCGATCCTGCCCGCCAGAGGCGGCCTGAGCGTCGCCGCCACCATTCCGCTCGCCGCATGAGGGCTCGATGAGCGAGGTTGCAACGACAGGCATCTCCGTGCTGCTGGTGGACGATCATCCGATCGTGCGGCAAGGCTACCGTCGCGTGCTAGAAAGCCAGGGGAACCTTCACGTCGTGGCCGAAGCCGACAACGCCGCGGATGCCTACACCGCCTTCAAGGCGCACGATCCCGACGTTGTCCTGCTGGATATCTCGATGCCCGGCGCGAGCGGGCTGGAGGCGATCCGCAACATCCGCGCGTGGTCCCCGCGGGCGCGGATTCTCGTCTTCACCATGCACAACGAGGCCGTGCTGGTGAAGGCCGCCTTCGGCGCCGGCGCCGCTGGCTTCGTCACCAAGAGCAGCGAACCGTCCGCGGTCGTTGCCGCGATCCGCAGCATCGCCCGCGGCGAACGTGCCATGAGCGACGACATCGCACATATCCTGGCCGAGGAGAGCCTGTCGCCGACCGGCTCAGTGCTGGATCAGTTGGGCGAGCGCGAGATTGAAATCCTGCGCCAGTTCGCCGGCGGGGCCACCACCGAACAGATCGCGGCGCATCTCAATCTCAGTGTGAAGACGGTGCAGAACTATCACTACCTGATCAAGACCAAGACCGGCGCGCGCACGGACGCACAGCTGGTGCGGCTGGCGGCGAGCTGCGGCCTGACGAGGATTTGACTGCAATGTTGGTTACCCCACCTCAATCTTGTACCACATCGTTCGATCTAGAGCCCTGCTCATATGTCGTAAGAAAATCTGACTCGAGCGCACACGAAATCTTCAGCTTAAAAAGGCATTCATCCTTCGGTTTGGGGCTGCGGGAACGCGCGAGGCCGCGAACACAGCAAACAGGCTTTGATTTGCGCCCCCTTGATACGGAAACGAGAGATCGAATGGCTTTTGACTATAAGGCGATTGAAGCGGAAGTCGGGAATCGTGATTATTTTCCAAACACCAACTCAGTTGCATACTTCGACCCTCAATCGCAGACCATACACGTAAATCGTATATCAAAAGCCGTCTTCCAAGACGCTCTCGCAAAAGGCGACCTCCCAGATCTACGCCAGCACTTGTGCACGTTGCTGCACGAAATTACGCATTGGGCAGATCTCGTTGGCACAACTTTTGGCCGCGACTACCTCCGCACCGTTTATGATGCTCTTCGGCTGCTGCCAGAAATAAACTCGCCTGGTCAAGAGGAGCAGTTTTACCGCTTCATCGATCTACACGACCGCACGCGACGATTGATGCTGTCCCGGTATTATCGGACAGTTAATCCGAGTGCGCGGCCGCACGATCTAAAGCAACGATGGGGCATTCAGTTAAGCGCAGGATGCGAATTCGATACAAGAGGGCGGCAGGATCTAGGACGACCGATTATGTTCGTGCGCTTTCTCGATAATCCCAGTGGAGACCTCGTCGCGCGACAACCGATCGTCGTTGGCGCTCTTCTCGAAGTGAACGCCATGTGGTCGGAGATGAGGGCGGCTATGGAGATAGTCGGAGCTATGTCGGAGCCCGAGCGCACTATAGAACAAGCTCTATATGATGAGGAAATCCGTGGCTATATTTATGACCCCAACCTGACCCTTTACACGGCACCAGCTCATCTTCTTGCGCACTTCGCTCAGATAACAGAAATAGGCGATGCCTATTGGCTCGCGTCCGCGGTAGCGCATATCGCCTTAAACCTTAGTCCCGATGATTTCGACAAGCTGGTATTGCCTCAAAGCATGCAGCCTTGGGCCGCGCTGTTTGATGGGTTCAAGCTCTCACAAGATCGCGGCTTTGCCTTCGCGATTATATGCGCAGCCGCCTCCCCCTGGAGCGAGGAGCAAACAGTCAGCGAATGGCTAGATCGGGCATTGAATAAGGCGGGACTTGGGGCTTCTGCGACCATCCTTTTGACGGCCCTCACATCGGCGCGATCGGCTTCCGTTGGCGATGATAAGACTTTGCTTGGGAGCGCCGAGCGTTACCTGCTTTCGCTAGGTGAACGGATATTGGAGATCCGATCTGCAGGAGATACAGCGCTAACACCCAACCGTGTATTGCGCGAGAAATTGATCTTACCACCCGTGTTCGACAGAAACGGCGATCTAATTACTATTGCCGGTGGAATTTTTGATATCGAGCAATTCTCACCCGCGCAGATGCATGGCATAGCCGCTCAATTGCATACTTGGACGCAAAACTTCATCGGCGCATGCCGCTAGATTCTTCTCGGCCGAAAGTCGCAGAAATATCCCAGCCCCTAGCGCACGCTCAAACAGCCCGTGGAGACGTCCACAATCGCGAACATTCTTCCCTTGCAACGCAAAGCACGAATCCTTAGCGACATGCACTGAAACGAACTTGACCTAGCCAGCTTTCAACCCGCGCAGCAGCAGCGCCAAGGTCGCATCCATGCGCGTCTGCAGATCCGCGTCCTTCCACTCCTCGGCATGGCCCGGATGATGGAATCGGCTGGTGGTGTCGAAGATCGTGCGCGCGGTCAATTTGACGTCGTCTACGGCGAAGACGCCCTGTTTCACGCCATCGGCCAGGATCGCCGCGATCTGGTCGATCAGGGTGTCCTTGTGGCACTTCACGGCAGCGCAGGCTTCCCGCGCCAGTGTCAGATAGGTGTCGAACATTTCGGGGTCGTCGAGCACGCGCGAACGCTTGGCGGCGAACAGCGTGCGAAGCCAGCGGTCGAGCCGAACCGGCGCGGGGCCCTGCTCCTCGGCGATCGCCAGCAACGGCGCGTCGATGCGGTCAAGCCAGCGTTTGGCAACGGCCTCGCGCAACGAAGCCTTGCTCGGGAAGTGGCGATAGACGCTGCCGTGGCTCACATCGAGCGCACGGGCAACGTCGACCACGGTGGCCTTGGCAAGCCCGTAGCGCCGCAGCACGTCCTCGGTGACTTCGAGGATCCGCTCCGACGTCAAGATAACGGCTTCATTCATGCCAACACCATTTTCCCGTTGAGGGCTTGGTTACCCGGCGATGGGTGCTTTCCGAAGCGCCCGTGCCGGTCGTTCGGAAAGCTCTCGCCTTAATGAGGCAGTTTTGCAGCCTGCGCCGCTATCTGGCGCGCCACCAGCAAATTGAGCCAATGCCCAATCGTGCCGGTGAGATTGATGATTTCGGTCGTCATTGTCTTAAATCTCCATTCGTCCGCGGTCCCCACCCCAAAATTACGCCTTGGATCCGCAGTCGTTACGAACCTCGAGCTCCCCGGGAGGGATCACCACGGGACGCCCAATCGGAGCGTCCGGGAACGGATATACACGTCTCGCTGACAGATTTCAATATCTGTCAGTCAATGATCCGTGATTGACAGTGAATATTTATAGGTGGACCCATCCTCCCTCAGGCCGTCCCGGCTGGCCGGGCCGGTGGAAAGCTCGGCGATCCCCCTCAGCGCGGCCCCAGACCGTTTGTTTCGCACTGCCCGCTCTGCTAAATCACGGCGTAAAAAGCATTTTGGCAGGTCGCAGCCCTCTTGGGCCGCCCGCCCACCTATCTGGAGTCGTCCAATGATCCCCCGCTATACNCGTCCGGAAATGGCCTCGATCTGGGAGCCGCAGACCCGGTTCAAGATCTGGTTCGAGATCGAGGCGCATGCCGCGGATGCCCTNGCCGAGCTCGGGACGATCCCCAAGGAAGCCGCCANGACGGTCTGGGCCAAGGCCAAAGACGCCACCTTCGACGTNGCCCGCATCGACGAGATCGAGCGCGAGACCAAGCACGACGTCATCGCCTTCCTGACCCACCTTGCCGAGATCGTCGGCCCCGAGGCGCGCTTCGTGCACCAGGGCATGACCTCCTCCGACGTGCTCGACACCTGCCTCAACGTCCAGCTCACCCGCGCCGCCGACCTGCTGCTCGCCGATCTCGACAAGGTGCTGGCGGCGCTGAAGAAGCGTGCCTTCGAGCACAAGATGACGCCGACCATCGGCCGATCGCACGGCATCCACGCCGAGCCCGTCACCTTCGGCCTCAAGCTCGCCTATGCCTATGCCGAATTCTCGCGCGCCAAGCAGCGCCTGATCGCGGCACGCAAGGAAGTGGCGACCTGCGCCATTTCCGGCGCCGTCGGCACCTTCGCGCAGATCGACCCGCGCGTCGAAGAGCACGTCGCCAAGGCGATGGGCCTCGTGCCCGAGCCGATCTCGACGCAGGTGATTCCGCGCGACCGTCACGCCATGTATTTCTCGAC
>JGI25153J46596_10002244_pt1 | contig 11259 bp, 6 predicted proteins | sample AraplaMF_Col_mMF_FD_46596 | JGI IMG/M metagenome (IMG submission 46596)
CCTCGTTGCGGCCGAGATTGTAGATCAGCGTGTTCCAGTCGCGGTGAAAGCCTTCGCGCGGATCTTCGTGCTCGTAGAGCGCGCTGCCGTCGAAGCGAGCAAGCCCCCAGACGTCTGTGGGAAAATGGGCCGGCACCCAGTCGAGGATGACGCCGAGCCCGGCGCCATGGCACCGGTCGACGAAATAGGCGAGATCCTCAGGCGTTCCGTATCGGCCGGTGGGCGCAAACAGGCCGAGCGGCTGATAACCCCAGGAGCCGCCGAAGGGATGCTCCATGATCGGGAGGAGCTCGATATGGGTAAAACCCATGTCGCGGGCATAGGGAACGAGCCGCTGGCTGAGCTCGACCCAGTCGAGTGACCTGTTGCCATCCTTTTGNTCGCGAAGCCAGGAGCCGGCGTGCACCTCGTAGACGGAGANTGCGCCCTCCAGTCTGTCTTGCAGGGATCGGCCCTTCATCCAGCCGTCATCGCTCCATCGAAACGGCGTCGACGATGCGACGATGGATGCGGTCGACGGGGCGGCCTCGCTCGCCCTTGCCACCGGATCGGCCTTCTGCGGCAGGCAGGTCCCCTGCGCGTCGACGATCTCGAACTTGTATCTTTCGCCGGGGGCGAGGCGCGGAACGAACAGTTCCCAGACGCCCGCCGACGGTCTCANCCGCATCGGGTTTCGCCGCCCGTCCCAGGCATTGAAGTCGCCGACGACCGAGACACGGCGCGCATTCGGAGCCCACACGGCAAAGCGGACCCCTGATATGCCGTCGATCGACATCGCCATAGCGCCGAGCGTCCGGCTCAGGCTGTAGTGGGTGCCTTCCGATATCAAATGGAGGTCGAGTTCTCCCAGCAGCAGGCCGAAACTGTANGGATCCTCGGTGATCTGGACGGCATCCGGCCAGGTGATCCGCAGCCGATATCCCGTCCTCGACGCGGCCACTGCCGCAAACAGGCCGGACGGATGGGCGATGCTGAAAGGCGTCACCACCCGACCGCTCGCCGCCTCGATGAGATCGACCGCTTCGGCGCCGGGCAGGTAGACCCGCACGATCGTCATGCCACCGCTTTCGTGGGGACCGAGGATCGAAAACGGATCGCCATGACGTCCCTCGATCAGGGNCCATAACGCATCCTGTCCGATGCCTGANAGAAGTTCCGAACGTTCAACATTCATGCCTTCACCCCCGCCAGACGNGATACGATTTCGGTAAAGCCGGATAATGGGATCGGAAGCCATTTCGGCCTGTTGCGGGCTTCATAGGCGATCTCGTAGGCGGCCTTTTCGAGAAGAAAGGCATCGAGAACCCTCCGTCTTTGATTGGCTGGCATATCAAGCTCCTTCGATACGGAGACCGCCTGCGAATAGGCATCGAGAAAAGCCTCCTCGGCATGGCGCCCGAAGCGGGCGATCGCCTCGCGCCGGACTTCGTTCTCGTGTTCGATGACTGCGTCGTTATCNAGTTGGGCGGTGGCCACGAGATAGCTCAGCGATCTCAAAAGCCCGGCGACATCGCGCAGCGGGTTGGTCTTGGCGCGGCGCTCGGTCAGGTTTTTCGCGGGTTCCCCCTCGAAGTCGATGATGACGGCNTCGCCCTCGCTGACGAGGATCTGGCCAAGATGGAAATCGCCATGCGTGCGCGTCATCAGCGTATGCCGGGCGCTCGCCGCCAGCGTCGCGGCGAGCTCGGCGAGTTCGGAACGGCGCTTGAGAAGCGGTGCTGCGAGCAGGTCGATCGCCGGATCGGCATTCTCCTCGCGTTCAGCAAGTTTCGACAGGGCATAGGCAACCTCGCCGGCAACGGCGTTCTTCATCGCCTCGAGCTCGCTGTCGCCTGCGACCACCGGACTGAAGCCTTCGTCATCGGTCTCCCCGGCGAGTACAACATGCAGTTCGCCGAGCCGGAGGCCGACCATCGCGACGAAACTGATCAGCGACCGGAAGACGTCGTCGCCGGGCTGGACGGCCGGGTCGTTCAGCACGAGTTCGTCTGCCCCACGGCGCAGATTGTTCANCATCCAGTTCCAGGCGTCGCCTTGATTGCGGATCGCGCCCTGGACGATGATCAAGGTCGAACGGCGTCCGCTGGAATCGGTGTGCGCGACCTCGCCGAGCAGGGGCGCCGTGTGGTCATAGCCGGCGCGGGTGAGATAGCGCGTCATCTCGACCTCCGGATGGATACCCGGAAAGATGTGCCTGATCAGCTTGATCATCGCGAGGTCGCCGACGATCAGCGAACTGTTGGACTGCTCGGCCGAAAGCCAATGGACCGCAAGGTCGTCAGTGACTTCAAGGCGATCGAGCCGCTCCGTGCCGAGAAATTCGAGGGTGCCGGTGCGGCCGGTGATGCGNGAGCGGTCGCGAAGTCCGCGCAGGATGCCGCGCGCCATCGCCTCCACGGCAAATCCATCCGTNAGGAAGCCNACGCGCCTGCCCTGGCGAATCCGTCCGAGCGCCAGTTGCTGGGTCAGCGCGGAGGGTTGCGCATCGTCCCAGGCGACCGCCAGCGGCAGTTGATAGGATTCGCTATGGTTCGGCAGCACGGCTTCCAATTCACCGAGGACGATACCGTCGGCGAACGGGATCGGGGTTGCGGAGATCAGACGTGCTGCCTGAAGCGCCTGGTCCTTCGCCCCGAACCACCGCCGTTTCGCGAGATAGGCAGGCAGGATTTCAGTGCTGAGGGCGCGCGCAAGCTTGGGTTCATCGACAAGATCGAGCAGGCCGCGGCGGATGACCATCGTCACCAGATCTGGAAGCTGCTCCGGCGGCGCGGTGCGCCATGCCGGCGGGTCGGCATCGGCCTCCAATTGGAACCAGAAGAAGCCGTAGGGCGGCAGTGTCAGCAGATAGGTCAGTTGACCGATCGGCGGGAAGGGTGACATGCCGGTCAATTCGATGGGCACGCGGCCCTCGAAGCTCGACAGGTCGAGTTCGACGGCCTGGGGCAGCCGCGAGAGGTTTGCGACGCAAAGCAGGGTCTCGTCTTCATATTCCCGGAGATAGGCAAGGATCTTGCGGTTCTCCGGTGAGAGGAACCGCAGCGAACCACGTCCGAAAGCCGGATGCCTGCCGCGCAGCGCCAGCATTTTGCGCGTCCAGTTCAGCAGCGAATGCGCGTCCGTGCTCTGCGCCTCGACGTTGACGGCCTCGAAACCGTAGAGCGGATCGGCGACCGGCGGCAGGACGAGACGCGCCGGGTCTACCCTGGAGAAGCCGCCATTGCGGTCCGGAGACCATTGCATCGGCGTCCTCACCCCATCCCGGTCGCCGAGATAGATATTGTCCCCCATGCCGATCTCGTCGCCATAATAGATCACCGGCGTTCCCGGCATCGACAGAAGCAACGCGTTCATCAGTTCGATCCGCCGGCGGTCGCGTTCCATCAGCGGCGCNAGGCGCCGCCTTATGCCGAGATTGATGCGGGCGCGCTTGTCGGATGCATAGGTCTCCCAAAGATAGTCCCGCTCGGCGTCGGTCACCATTTCGAGCGTCAACTCGTCGTGGTTGCGAAGGAAGATCGCCCATTGGCAGTTGTCGGGAATCTCCGGCGTCTGACGCAGGATGTCGGTGATCGGGAACCGGTCCTCCTTGGCGATCGCCATATACATCCGTGGCATCAGCGGGAAGTGGAAGGCCATGTGGCATTCGTCGCCGTCCCCGAAATATTCGCGCGTGTCCTCCGGCCACTGATTGGCCTCGGCAAGCAGCATCACGCCGGGATGGGTGGCGTCGAGAGCGGCGCGAATGCGTCTGAGGATTGCATGGGTTTCCGGCAAGTTTTCGTTGATCGTTCCCTCGCGCTCGACGAGGTAGGGGATCGCGTCGAGACGAAATCCGTCTATGCCGGTTTCCAGCCAGAAGCGCATCACCCTCAGCAATTCCTCCATGACGAGGGGGCTGTCGAAATTCAGGTCGGGTTGATGGGAATAGAAGCGGTGCCAGTAATAGGCGCCGGCAACGGCGTCCCATGTCCAGTTGGATTTTTCCGTGTCGATGAAAATAATCCGCGTTTCCGGAAATTTCTGATCGGTATCCGACCAAACGTAGAAGTCGCGCTCCGGTGATCCCGCTGGCGCCTGGCGGGCGCGCTGGAACCAAGGATGNTGATCGGAGGTGTGGTTGATGACGAGCTCGATGATGACGCGGATATTGCGCTGGTGAGCAGCATCGACGAAGGCGCGGAAATCCTCCACCGTCCCGTAATCGGAGCTGACATTGCCATAATCGGCAATGTCATAGCCGTCGTCGCGGCGCGGAGAGGGAAAGAACGGCAGCAGCCAGATGGCGTTGACGCCGAGGGCCGCGATGTGATCGAGCTTCTGGTGCAGGCCGGCAAAATCGCCGACCCCGTCGCCATTGGCGTCGTAGAACGACTTGATGTGCAGCTGGTAGATGATCGCATCCTTGTACCACAGCGGCTGGTGCGAGCCATCGGCATTCATCGCGTCCATTCATGCCTCCCTTGAGCGAATACGCCAGATCGCATAGGGCAGGACCTCGGGGTTGAACCCGATGCTCTGCCATTTNCCGGTCCACTTNAAACGATGCCCGACGATCAGATCTTCGGCATCCAGCGTGCCGCCGTCTCCNAGCGACCAGTGCCAGAGCGGCAGTTCGACGTCGCTTTGCTGGAAATTGTAGGGGTCGAGGCTGATGGCGATCAGCAGGACATTGTCGCGGGCACGGCTTGCCTTCTCGAAAAACAGGATATTGTCATTTCGCGCATTCAGCAGCGTCAGCCCGAGATGCGAATGCAGCGCGGTGTTTTCGGTCCGGATGCGGTTGAGCGTCCTGATTTCGGCAATGATATTGCCCGGCCGGTCATAGTCCCAGGCACGGATCTCGTACTTCTCGCTGTCGGCATATTCCTTGCGTTTAGCGTCAGGACGCCCCTCGCAAAGTTCGAAACCGTTATAGACGCCCCACAAACCCGACAGGGTGGCGGCAAGGGCTGCGCGGATCAGGAAGGCCGGACGTGGCGCATTCTGCAGGAAATCCGGATTGATATCATGGGTGTTGACGAAGAAATGCGGGCGGAAGAACTCCTTCGCCGGCGTCTCGGTCAGCTCTCGCATATATTGCTCGAGCTCCCATTTGGCATTGCGCCAGGTGAAGTAGGTGTAGGACTGGGAGAAGCCGATCTTTGCCAGCCGGTACATGACCTTCGGCTTGGTGAAGGCCTCCGACAGGAAGACGACATCNGGGTGACGCGCCCTGATATCGCCGATCAGCCATTCCCAGAACGGAAAGGGTTTGGTGTGCGGATTGTCGACGCGAAACAGCTTGACGCCCTGATCCACCCAAAGCTGGACGACATCCCTGAGCTCCACCCATAACGAAGGCAGCGCGTCTTTCGTGTAGAAATCGACGTTGACGATATCCTCGTATTTCTTCGGCGGGTTTTCGGCATATTTGATCGTGCCGTCGGGACGCCAGTCGAACCAGCCGGGATGCTCCTTCAGCCAGGGGTGATCCGGCGACGCCTGGATCGCGAGGTCGAGAGCGATCTCNAGACCATGCCGGCTTGCCGCCTCGACCAGCCGGCGGAAATCCTCGAACTCGCCGAGCTCGGGATGGATGGCATCGTGGCCGCCGTCCTCCGAGCCGATGGCATAGGGGCTTCCGGGATCGCCCGGTGCGGCTTTCAAGCTGTTGTTACGGCCTTTCCGGTTGGTCGAACCGATCGGATGAATCGGCGGGAAATAGAGCACGTCGAAGCCCATATCGCGGATGGCGGGCAATCTGGGGATGACGTCGTCGAAAGTGCCGTGCCGGTCCGGATCGCCGCTCTGCGAGCGCGGGAAGATCTGATACCAGCTGGCAAAGGCGGCCGCCTTCCGTTCGGCATCGACGGTGCTTGCCTCCGAGCGAAGCCGAAACGGCCGGCTGTCCGCCCTGTCCATCAATCCGGATGTCCCGGCATCGAGCAGGATCGCCGTGCGCTCGACATCGGACGCCCTTTCGAGACTGTCGGCGAGGGCCTGCAATTCGGTGCGGAGCGCAGCACCCGCATGCGTCTCAGCCGAGCGGACGAGGTTCAGGCCCTCCTGCAGTTCGAGCTTCAGGTCCAGCCTGGCATCGTTCTTCTTCGTCAGTTCGTAACGAAAGATCGCAAACGGNTTTTTCCATGCCTCGATGGCAAATTCGTAGCGTCCGGTGCGCTCCAGCAGGAATTCGGCGCGCCAGCGGTCGTTTTCGACCAGTTGCATCTCCGTCTCGTTCCAGTCCGCAGCATCGACCGGCCGCCAGAGCAGGACTGCGACGAGCGGGTCGTGGCCGTCGGCAATTATATCCGCCTCGACGGCCACGATGTCGCCGACCACCCGCTTGACGGGAAAGCGCCCGTCGTCGACCCTCGGCATGATGTTTTCGATGGCGAGCCGCGCCGACGCGACCGCCTGCTCGATCTCGAGGATCGGCTGGGATGTGATCGGCGACGGCGCCTTACATTCAACCACCCGGGCCTCCCCNGCCCGCAGCCGCAGCGGCGCGCCGTCGGTCGCGACGGGAAGAAAACCGGAAGCCGCTTCGCGAAGGGCCGTCACCGGCGCGGGTGCGCTCTTCCGAAGATCCCTATTGAGCAGGATGAAGCGTACATTCTCGGCGCTGCGCAGGTCTTCCGCCTCGGACTGCAGAAGTGCCGAGACCGGGCCATTGGCGTTGCGGATCAGCCGCAGCGATGCGGCACGCGCATGAGGGTTCTTGCCGATCTCATTGTTTGCAAGGCGAATTTCGGAGGAAAGATCAAAAGCGAGGTCATGGCGCATCCCTCGCAAGCCGGCTCCATTCCCATGGGTCGGATCGAGTGGCGTGGTTGCACCATATTCGAAGCCCATCGGAACCATCAGGCCGCCGCCGAGCGAGGCAGCAAGACGCAGCGCCCTGACCGCGCGCCGTTCGAGGACTTCGCGGCTCTCGGTTCCGTGCGCGATCCGCCGGGCGAATGGCGGCTCCGGAAAAGCGATCTGCCAGCCGAGCGGTGCCTGGACGCGGTATTCTTCGATGAACCATCTCTCGTCGAGATCCCACCAGGCCATCGATGAAAAACATCCATCGAAGCCTGTATCCCTGACCGCGTGCCTCACGCCAAAATCAGTACCGGGCGTCCAGGCGAGAAATTGCGCGTCCGCCTTCTCCTGGATTGCCGAAATCAGCGATCTGAAAATCGCCGGCGCGACGCGATCAATCCCGAGCGTCCGGTAACCGGCGAGGCCGAGCTCGGTCAGCAACCGCAGCCGTTCAGTCCATTCCGCCAACAGCTGCGATTGGCGCTCTGCGCCCATCGCGGATATCGGGTCCTCGGGGTCTAATGGCGAGCGCCGGGGGTCGACGGGATGAAAGTCCGCTTGGGAAGCCCGGACTTTGCCGTCGAGCATCAAGTCCATCATCAAGGCGACACCGCTCTTGCGGGCAGCCTCCGCCAGAANCCCCACTCCATCCTCGACCTCGCGTCCGAGCGANAGTTGAGGATCGAGGCAATCCAGATCTTGGGAGGCGAAGACGCTGCGCTCCCCGCCCCGNTCGAAGAGAGGTGCGGTCAGCACACGGTCGAAGCCCATCTCCGCCGCATGGTCGAAAACCTCGCGCCACGCATCGACACCCTGAAGAAGGAGTGGATTGACATAATAAATCCGGGGTGGGGTGCTCAACACACCCTGGTTCGCAGAGAATAACATCGTCCGCCGCCTCGAGTTGGTTTAGAGGCAAACTTTTTTTGGCGGCGGTTGTTCCACTAAAACTGGCAATTCGCGATGCGCCAGATACCGTCGGCCGCGTTGGCGCGGGATCGATGGGGCGCGTTCCAAGGCGCTCGCACTGCGGCGAAGCCTTGAAGGTTCGTGCCGTTTTTGGGTAGTCTTCTGCCTCCCGGGAGGGTGACCCATTTGGCTGCTGACGACGTACCATTGCTTCGATCGATACAACTTAGCGCAGCCCTGTCGGCTTGCGCCTTGGGTCTGGCTTCCTGGAGCATCGAGACCGATCACTCCACGGAGCACACGCATGGCCTGTTCGAAATCCGCGAGGAGGCCAGGCGCTTCATTTCGCACGAGAACGCCAGGGGGGATCAGCAATGGGAAGTGCTGGAGCCCAATCTGAAGACGCTGGTTCCCCGATGTGCGGTCCCACTGGAAACACAGTGGACGCCGAAGAGTCTTGGCCGCTCGAAGCCGAGCGTCATGGNGATATGCACGGTCNCCGTGCCGAACTCTGTGATGAAACGCTGGGACGTACACGTCCCCGTGAAGCAGGAACCAAATCAGACGAAAGCCGCCACAGATCCCGCCTCCCCCTGAAAGAGCAGGCGTCCGAACGTGATTTGATATATCCGGATGAGATCACTGCGATTGCAACAGAGGCGACCAGACGTGAATGCATCGGTGGAATTGCGCTCCTACCCCGGACTCGACGAGCGCATCGTGATCGTCCGGGTCGGCGACGAAGTGGATGCCGTGTTCGTCCGGACCGAGAGATTCAACGTCCTGATCGATACGCTCGGCACGCCCGAGCTGTGCCGGATGGCGCTGGATCTGCTCGAGGAAAGGGCCGAGGCTCGTCCGCTGGTCGTCGTCAATTCGCATATGGATTGGGATCATTTCTGGGGAAATGCCGCCATTGCCGGGCGCGCGCCGATTATCGCGCATGCCGCCGCGCTCGACCGTTTGCGCGACCCTTCCACACGAGAAGTCCTCAGCGACAAGGCGAGCCAGGAATCGCGATTTCGGAACGTCGACCTCATCGGTCCCGATATTACCTTCTCAGGCTCGATGACCCTCAACGGCGGCGATCTGACGCTGGAGCTCATTCATACGCCAGGACATACGCCCGACCATATCGCCATATGGATTCCCGAACTTCGCACCTGCCTGGCCGTCGACGCGGTGGAATACCCCATTCCCGAAGTCTGGAGCAGANCTGCTGGCGACCTTCGCCTGATCCGTTCCTCGCTCGAGCGCATACGCNACCTCAAAGCCAGACTGGTCATCCCTGCGCACGGCCNCACGTACTCTCCTTCGGCAGTCGATGAGAACCTGGCCTATTTCCAGGCCCTGGCCGATCGTGTCGGCAGTTTGAGCGAANGCCGGCTGGCGGATTCAGCAACTCGGCAGCTCAAGCGGCCTGCGGCTGGAAGACTTCGTCCCCATCCCCGACGGAATGCCTTCCGACACGGTGACGTTCTACCGGAGCTGTCATGAGACAAACCTCGGCGCGACGGTTCAGGCCCATATCGAAAGACTGAAATCCGCCTAGAATATCTTTGGAGATCGCGAAGTGAAACCATTGGAGGGCGGGCGAACCGCGCAGATCTGGCGCGACGGCGATACCGTCATCCGACCATCGGGCGCATGGACGCCGACGGTGCATCGGTTTTTACGCCATCTGAGGAGCAGCGGCTTTGCGAGAGCACCTGATCCCATTGAGATAACCGGCGAAAATCAGGAAGTCGTCAGCTATGTCGCCGGGCGTGTCTGCGAAGACCTGAACGATCCGTTTGTCGGATCGGAGCGCATGCTGGTTTCCGCAGCCCGGCTCCTGCGCGATTTTCATTCGGCATCTCAAGGGTTTCTGCAGAGGGATCGCGAGGTCCAGACATGGATGCTGCCGCCGCAAGAGCCGTGCGAGATCATATGCCACGGAGATTATGCGCCCTATAATGTCGCCACGGCAGAGCATGAGGCTGTCGGGATCATCGATTTCGACGCCGCCCATCCNGCNCCGCGNNTATGGGATCTGGCCTATTCGGTTTATCGCTGGGCGCCCTTATCCGATCCCGCCAATCCGCATGTGCCATTCGACCTCGACGAACAACTGCGGCGGGCGGACATCTTCTGCATGGCCTATGGGGCGACGGCGGAGGAACGGCTCCAGCTCCCCGAAACGATCTGCCGGCGCCTTCAGGCGCTCGTCGATTTCATGCTGGCGAGCGCCTCAACCGGAGATGAGACATTCGTCGAGGACGTGAATGCAGGAGACGCCCGGCTTTATCTCAGCGATATCGACTATATCGGGAGCCATCGGGATCGACTGCTGAAGGCGCTGTGCTGACGCGCCTCGCCAATGCAGACGTCCCGTCTGCCGCGTGTCCGCAGCGCTCACGTATCTAGAGCCATTTCCTCCGACGGAAGAAAGTGAAGAGGAACAGACACAAGAAGGCGATGACGGCTAGCACGACGAAATAGCCATACTGGAATTTCAGTTCCGGCATATCGCTGAAATTCATCCCGTAGATGCCGGCGATTGCGGTGGGGACGGCGAGAATCGCCGCCCAGGCGGCGAGCTGGCGGGCAATCGCCGTCTGCTCCGTCTGGCCAATCATCACGCTGGCCTCGAAGGCGAAAGCGAGGACCTCGCGCAGCGCGTCGATATCCTCCTGGACCCGGCGCACGTGATCCGTCACATCGCGAAACAGCGACTGGAGCGTCGGATCCATGCCGGGAAGATCGATATGCTCGTAGCGCCGACAGACGTCGACCAGCGGCACCACGGCGTTGCGCAGCCGCAGCAGCTTGCGCCGCAACAGGTAAAGCCGCTCGATGTCGGATTTTGCCAGCTGTTCGCGCAGCACCAGATCCTCGAGCTTCTCAACCTCCTCCTGCACGACCTCGATCACCGGCATGTAATTGTCGACGATGAAATCGAGGATGGAATAGAGAATGTAATTCTCGCCGTGGGCAAGCGCCGTGGGCGTGGCCTCGCATCGTNGCCGCACCGCAAGGTACGAGGACGAGTCCCCGTGGCGAACGGAGACGACATAGCCGCGACCGACGAACAGATGCGTTTCGCCGAAGACGATTTCGTCATCCTTCATATGCGCAGTCCGGGCGACGATGAACATCGCGTCCCCATAGATCTCCAGTTTCGGGCGCTGGTGGGGCTGTGCTGCGTCCTCGATCGCCAGCGGATGGAGATTGAACTCGGCCTGAACCTGGTGCAGCAGCACTTCATCCGGCTCGTGCAGGCCGATCCAGACGATGGCATTCTCCCGGCCTCGCCATTCGCCGGCCTCTTCGATCCTGATGTCCCGAATGCGTTGCCCATGCTGGTAAACGGCGGCAGCCACGACACCGGGCCGTTCAAACGGCGGCGATGTCGAACCGCTCCCTCCCCNCTTGGGAATACTGTCCAGATCCTTCAGCTGTTCCAATCCTGCCACCCTCCCATCCCTACGCATCACATATCCGCGGCCAACTCGTCCGCCGGCCCGGCGCGCAGCCGATCATAATGCTATTTGGTAAAACATGCATCATCCGCCTCGGTGG
>JGI25153J46596_10002246_pt1 | contig 11255 bp, 8 predicted proteins | sample AraplaMF_Col_mMF_FD_46596 | JGI IMG/M metagenome (IMG submission 46596)
TGCAGCAGCCACGTCTGCGCTTTCTCCGCACCAAAGAATACTGCAATTAAATCTGCATCGCTGGCATTTATTTCATTGATTATTTCCGGCGAGCTCATCTCNTCGATCGTACCNAAACCNGGGTTGAGCACGCCGACGCATTCGAGCCCGCCCCTCTCCTCATTCAGCCGGGCGCCGACCGTGGCGGCGAGCCCTTCAGCCCCGCCCAGCAGGAAAACGCGCAGACGCCGGCCGGCCTTATTGGCCAATTTGAGCCGTCCGAACAGATCGCTGCCCGCAATTCGCTCATGGATCGGGATGCGCAGCAGCTTGGCGATCCAGATCAACGGCATGCCGTCGACAAGACAGAGATCGCTGAGCAGCATGGATTCCCGAAATGCACGGTTGCTCTGGCTCTTGACGAGAAAATTGACATTGGGCGTCGAAATCAGAAATGGCGAGCCCGCATTCGTTGCGAGCTCCATCGATCCGAGCAACGAGGGAAAATCGACCGCATCCACGGGGATGCCGAGCAGGCCAAATACATTGCGCGAAAGGTCGTCCGGAGAGGCGCACGCCGATGGCGGATCTGCGCGCTGCTCGGAAAAATCGGCCGCAGCCGGCGGGGTGCGCAACGTCTTCAACATAAATGCTCCACGAACTTCAAATCTTCCCCGGCGCACCCGCGGGGCTCCATCACATGATTAACCAATGGTAAGCGATCTACTACGAAAATGTTGCCGAGTGAATTCGATTTAATATATGTGATTAATACCCCGCCCCCAAATGAAATACCAACGCGAAGGGATCGGCACGCGCGGGAATTGCGGGACACACGACCATCAACGATCGGTAGCTGCGCCCTGGACGCCAGGCGCTTCCAACAGGCCGGGTCATCCGCTATCTGGTTAAATATCAGGACAGGTGCAGTTCAGGTGGATCAGGCTATCGAACAGATCAGCGCCGATGTTCCCGACTGGCGCCGGGAACGGCCCCGGCAGTTCTGGGACCCCGGCCGCAAGCTGCTGCTGACGATCCGGCGCTATCAGTTCTGGCGCGCACGTGGCGGGCCTTTCGGCACGTTGTGCTGCAAGTTCATCGTCTTGCGTTACCGCTTCTGGAGCGTGGTTACGGGGGCGGAAATACCGCTTAACTGCCAGATCGGCGGCGGGCTGCTGATGCCCCACCCTAACGGCATCGTCATCCATCCGGATACCAGGATCGGCGTGAACTGCCTGATCTTCCACCAGGTCACGCTGGGCAGCCGCGGACGCGGCGGGGTTCCCGAAATTGCCGGCCATGTCGATATCGGCGCCGGGGCCAAGATCCTCGGGCCGGTCAAGATCGGCGCACACGCGCGGATCGGGGCGAACGCCGTGGTCATCGCCGACGTCGAGCCGTACGGCGTGGCGACAGGCTATCCCGGAGGAATTCACCACGCTCAACAATAGTGCCTTCGCACCGTTCGGTTCATGCTAGCTAGGTGTCCGTCGATCTGCNGCCGGCGAAAGCTTGCCGGGCCAACAAATTGCCGTTGCGGTTCGCGTTTCCTGGTCGAATTTGAAGACATCGGCGCGAGGCCGCCGTCCGATTAAGACGTTAAGAGATTCACGTTGCAGACGTACGAGAGCATTAACCACCCAGCCGGCAGGGAACCTGCAAAGTTCGGCGTTGTCGTCATCGGGCGCAACGAGGGCCAGCGGCTGGTCACCTGCCTGCGCTCGGTGTCTTTGGCCGCGGCGGTGGTCTACGTCGATTCCAACTCGACGGACGGATCGGTTTCGGCCGCTCGCGCGCTCGGCGCCGATGTCGTCGAGCTCGATCTTGCCATTCCCTTCACCGCAGCACGCGCGCGCAACGCCGGCTTCGCCCGCCTGCTCGCGATCCTGCCTGACGTCGCTTACGTCCAGTTCGTGGACGGCGACTGCGAGCTGGCCACCGGATGGCTGGAAGCCGCGGCCGCCTTTCTCGCAGCCCACAGCGATNCCGCCGCCGTGTGCGGCCGGCTGCGCGAGCGACATCCGGAACGAAGCGTCTACAACTGGCTATGCGACAAGGAGTGGGAGCGCCCGACCGGCGAGGTCCGCGCCTTCGCNGGCAACGTGATGATCCGCGCCGCGGCGCTCAAGGGCGTGGGCGGCTATCGTGAGGACGTGATTGCCGCCGAGGAAGACGAGCTCTGCGTCCGCCTGCGCGGGACGAACTGGCGGATCTGGCGGCTTGGCGACGAGATGGCGCGGCACGATGCGGCGATGCTGCATTTCAAACAATGGTGGCGGCGGGCACAGCGGGCGGGGTACGCCTTTGCGCAAGGCGCCCATCTGCACGGCGCGCCGCCCGAGCGGCATTTTGTGCGCGAGGCCCGCCGCGCGGCGGTNTGGGGCCTCTTGCTCCCCCTCGCCGCCGTNATTGCGACGATCGCGGTTCCCTTCGGCTGGATCGCCTGGCTGATCTACCCGGTGCAGCTGGCGCGGCTGATCGTCAACAATCCGGGCGTCCCTGCAGACCGCGCCCGCCTCGCCTTTTTTCAGCTTCTTGCGCGGTTTCCGGAAGGGCTTGGGCTTGCGATGTTCTGGCGCGACCGCCTGCTGCATCGCCGCCCCCGGCTCATCGAACACAAGACGATTCCAACGAGCAGAAATGCATGACCAGTAATTCAATCGACCGCCGCCCGGCGATCAGCGTCACGGCTCCCATTCGCGCGGCCCTCGTCGGAACCGGCTACATCGCGGAATTTCACGCACGCGCGATCCGCGAGGCCAAAGGCGTGGAACTGGCGGCAACATGCGATGCCAATCTCGGGCGGGCCAAGGCTTTTGCCGGCGCGTGGGGTATCCCGCTGGCGTTCGATTCGCTTTCGAAGATGCTGCAGGAAACACATGTCGATTGCGTCCACATCCTGACCCCGCCCGACCTGCATTTCTCTTTGGCGAAGACGGCGCTGGAGGCCGGCGTTCACGTTTTTCTCGAAAAGCCGATGTGCACGTCGACGGCGGAGGCGGACGAGCTGGTCGCCCTGGCGGCGGAACGCGGCCTTCAGCTTGGCGTCAGCCACAATTTCCTGTTCTCGGCGGCCTTTGAACGCCTGCGCGAGGCGGTGCATTCGAAGCAGCTCGGGCCGATCGATCACATCACGTTCAATCATTTCCATGAACTCGGGCAGATCCGCTTCGGGCCGTTCGACAACTGGATGCTGCGCAATCCCGGCAACGTCATGCTCGAAACCGGCCCGCATCTGGTTTCCGCGCTGCTCGATCTCGCCGGCGCGCCTGAAGCGCTGTCGGTCACCGCCGACCGCAAGGTGACCTTGCCGAACGGTGCCGGGATCTATCGGCGCTGGCGCATGCGGACGACCGTGGGCCGCACCGCGATCGATCTCAACATCAACTTCGCGCCCGGCTTTCCGCAGCGAACGATCTACGTCCGCGGGCTGTTCGGATCGGCGTTGCTCGATTTCGACGCCGACACCTGCGTGATCGACCAGCGCACGCCGCTGGACGTGGATTTCGACCGTTTCAAGCGCAGCCGCGCCATTGCGCGNCAGCTGCGGACCCAGGCGCTCGCGGTGCTGGGGCGCTACGGGCTCGGCAAGCTCAAGCTGGTGCGGCGGGGCAACCCCTACCAGAACTCGATCCAGGACTCGACCGCTGCGTTCTACGCCGCCATCCGAAACGGCAAGCCGCTCGATGCCCGGATTGCCGGCCGCACCGGCCGCGACGTGATCGAGCATTGCGTGAGAATGATCGAGGCCTCCGGCATCGATACGTCTGCCGCCACGGCATCCCGCCCGGCGGCCGATCGTCCCGCGCTGGCCACCCCGCCGACGGTTCTCGTGCTCGGCGGCGCCGGCTTCATCGGCAAGGAGCTGATACGCCACCTGCTTGCATCGGGCTATGGCGTGCGCGCCATGGTGCGCGGCTCGGCCTTGCCGCTTGACGAATTCAGCTCCGGCCGCCTGGAGGTCGTTCGCGGCGACATCTCCAATCGCGCCGACCTCGAGCGGGCGATGGCGGGCATCGCGTTCGTCTATCACCTCGCGCATGCGCAATGTAAGTCATGGGACGAGTATCTGGCCGGGGACGTCGAGCCGACGCGGCTGGTCGGCGAAGTTTGCCTCGCGGCAAACGTCAAGCGGCTGATCTACACCGGCACGATCGATTCCTACTATGCCGGCGCCAGGGCCGGCACCATCACCGAGACGACGCCGCTCGATCCCGACATTACCAGGCGCAACTATTATGCCCGCGCCAAGGCGATGGCTGAAGGCATCCTCACCGACATGAGCCGGAACCGGCAGCTGCCGCTCGTCATCCTGCGGCCGGGAATCGTGATCGGCCGCGGCGGCGGCCCGTTTCACTGGGGCGTCGGCCGCTTTTCGGAGAATGTCTGCGAGGTGTGGGGCGACGGGCGCAACAAGCTCCCGTTCGTTCTGGTCTCGGACGTCGCCGCNGCGCTGGTGCAGGCGATCGANGTGCCCGGCATCGAGGGCAAGAGCTATAATCTGATCGATGCCCCGCTGCTGACGGCGCGCGAATACCTGCAGGACCTGCAGCAGCGGGGCGACCTGAAACTATCCGTCATCTACCAGCCGATCTGGAAGTTCTACCTCGCCGATCTCGCCAAATGGGCGGTAAAGGTTCTGGTAAAGCACCCCGACCGCATCCGCCTGCCCAGCTACGCCGACTGGGAATCGCGGACGCAGAAGGCCTATTTCGACTGCACCCGCACGCGGACCGACCTGGGCTGGAAGCCGGCGTCCGACCGGCAGCGAATGGTNGACGANGGAATCGGNGTGGCGCTGGAGCCGTGGCTGGAGGCGACAAGGTGAACTCNTCCCGGAGTATAAGGATGCGCTGACTACCTCGAATGATTTGTCACCGATTTTCGGGAACANCAGCCGATCGGCCACTCGGCATGGCCATGAAGTAAAAGGAAACGAGGATGACCGGTATCATTGCGATGCTCCTGATGCCCTTTGCCGTCTACATGGCCTATCGAGCGATCGAGCTTGAAATCACAATTACCAGTCGACAAAAACATGCGCCGCGGAGGACAAACTCGCCCTAGACCCCATGCCCACTCCAAGCGCAGCAAACAGAACGTCGGCAGCTGTGGCTCGTCTGGAGAATTAGAAATATACAACCCGCTCGAACTTGCCCGCGGCAAAAATGATCTGCCGCTTTGACGTTATGATTTGCCCTTTCTGAAACTTGATGTTCTTACTGCGAAGCGCCTGTTCGATTCCGTCGGCAAGCATCATCTCGGCGGGGCGTTCGGTGTCGTCAAGAACGACGATAAAGTCGACAGGATCGATAAACTCGACCAATTCCAGCGCACCCAGACGGGAAAATTCGGTGGTCGCCGTCGAAGCAGGCGGGCCATCGACCAGGAGAAGTTCGATGTTTCGCCGACCCAAAATCGGCGAGAAGTCATAACCAAGAAATTGAATGCCGTTGAGGCTATGTTTTTTAAGTGAAGTTGTTACGACTTCGTGCGCCACCTTCGATGAAATATGATTGGCCCAATCAGCATCGTGTTCAAGTGTCGTGATCGTGGCGGATAGCAGACCTGTCTTTGACAGCGCATCGAGAAGGATTGAAGACTGCCCCGCACCAAGCTCCAGAATTGACTTGACTGGAACTTCGCGGGCGATGCGCGTCAACAGGTAGAGCAACGAGTAATTTGCGGCGCCCGCCACCGGATAGAAGACATCTTCAACACCAATCTTTGCAAGATCTCGCTGAAAGATGCGTTGATAAACAGGCTCCATCCCGTGATGGAGCGGAAATTGGCCGCCGGATATCAGATTGCGTACCTTGGTTTTTGCAGTCTCCTTAAACCGTGTCAGCATGACTCTCATCATCCTATGATGAACGCTTCTGAAAAGCCCGGCACTCGTTCGGTACGTATGTGTCAATCGGCGGAAGCCAACCTCTCGCGGCTAGATGGTCCTCGAGCCCGAACTTGTCGCGCCGCGTGGAGAAAACGAGCGAGTAGTCCGTTTGCCCCGCAAACAATGAATTAAAGAACTCCGTCCTCACCTTCCCGCCGAATAGATGGAACACAGCCTTGCCCTGGCCTGCCAATACATAGCGCTGATACTCAAGATCGCATGTCACAAATACCGGACTGTTCGGATTGTCATCAGTCAGTGACACATTCTTCAAGCGTGAATAGCCGCTAAAGGTACTAATGGCGGAGCTCGGCGGCCGTTCGGCCAGGTATTGGCCCAGCTTCTCGCGAACGTCTCCCAGATAGATGCGATCCGTGATGTATCCGTTGCCCACCTGAAACAGCAACGTCGCGGCGAGCGCCAAGAGTCCAACGACCCGAACGGGAACAATCGTCGAGGTAAGCTTGCGATAAACGATCAGGAATCCAACCGCGGCCAGAACGCATACGATTGGTATGAAGATAAGAATGTGCCGCGAGAAATGCACTTGGGCCGTTACGATGAGAATGAAGTGAAAGAGCAATGGGAGAACGATTACGGCGCTCGGCGACTTCAACAAGCGCCACGATTCTGCAAACAAACCCGGGAGGCTCAATTTGCGTGGTTCCCGTTCGCGAAGCCGCTGAAACACGAAATCCCACCCGACCGCGCAGGCGCCAATCAAGGCGAAGAACGCCGTAATAACGCCGCTGCAAGCAATGATATCCCAGGGATAGAGGACGATCTGCTGCAATGGCGATTTGCCTCCATCGACGACGAGATTGTCGAAGGCGAGCATGTGCAACAATCGCGCAAGATCCCACGGCGTGAAGTTGAAGAACGAGGCGACGCTGTAGAACGTTGTAAAAATGCAGGCCGCGACGAAGGTATTCCGCCACAGCTTTTCAACGTCGGTCAAAATGATGATTGCGACAGGAACCAGCGACGGAATGAAAAATTTGTCCGCCATCGTCAGGCCGGAGAAGATGGCCGCCAGATAAAACCATCCTTCCTTTCGATCCCTCTGATACTGCCACGCCGCGAATATCGTGACGTAAAACAACAGGAACGCAGATATATCGGCCGTTCCGAAATGGGAGAGAATGATATGCAGAGGTGCATATGCAAGAAAAAAGGATGAAAGCAACGCGACCGGCTTGGACAGCGTCAGAAATCTGAGGAACGCATAGCAAAAGACAATGCCGAGGATCGCATAGGCCATGCTGATCCAACGCAAGATGACCGCCAAATTGAGATTGATGTGCAGCTTTCTTAGAACGAGATCGACCAGATAAAGCTGCGTTGGCATGAAAAGAGGGTAGCCGTTCGGCTTGGCCTCCGGGTTCGGAAAATCCTTCGCAGAAACCACAAATCTGTAATCGTCGGGATGAAAACTGTAGTCAGGCACGAAGCCGTACCCAACAAGCCAATAAACACCCGGAAGTCGTACGACGATGGCCGAAGCTACCAATAGCAGCAACAAGCACACGATCAGCACGTCGCTTCTGCTCAGGCGAATATGCATTTTGGATAACTGCCCCGGAAAAATGTAAACCTATAAATAGCAGGGCGCCGATTAAGCATCCCGCGATTAATATCCAGTTTTGCTTGTCTTCCCACGCGCTCCTTGATGTAGTTGAAATCCAGAAAAGTGCGTTTGTTGAATTGGATTATTAACTATGAACGTATCCACGCCGGAACGGCCTAGAATTGCGGTGCTGGTCCCCTGTTTTAACGAGAATCTGACGGTTGGCGCCGTCGTTCGGGATTTTTTACGCGCCGTCCCTTCGGCTACAGTTTATGTATATGATAATAATTCCACCGACAACACCGGCGGCATCGCAAAGGACGCAGGAGCGGTTGTCAGAACCGAAACACGTCAAGGCAAAGGCTTTGTCGTCCAGCGCATGTTCGCGGACATAGAGGCCGACATCTATGTGCTTGTCGACGGTGACGATACCTATGAAGCGGCCGCGGCGCCACGGTTGATTGACCGGCTATTGAGCGAACGCCTCGACTTTGTAAATGGTGCACGCAAAGCAAGCGAGGTAAGAGCATATCGTCCAGGTCATCGTCTTGGCAACAAGCTCTTAACCGGCCTTGTCCAGAGGTTGTTTGGTAAACAATTCGACGACATGCTGTCCGGCTACAAAGTCTTATCGCGGAGGTTTGTGAAGTCGTTTCCGACAACCTCGCGTGGTTTCGAGATCGAAACCGAGCTTATGATCCATGCCCTTCGGCTTTCGATGCCCTCGATCGAAGTTTCGACGATTTACAAGGAACGACCGGAGGGATCCCAAAGCAAGCTGCGGACATACCATGACGGCCTGAACATACTGTTGTTCATTGTCCGGCTGTTGAAGGACGAACGTCCATTGATGTTCTTCGGAGCAATTGGGGGTTTGACCGTCCTCGTCAGCTTTTTTTTGGCAGCTCCCATTGTATTGGAGTTCGTCGAAACGGGACTGGTGCCGCGCTTGCCAACCGCCGTCTTGTGCGCATCGCTCGTCGTCATCGGAATTTTTTCGATTTTCGCGGGTCTTATCTTGGACATGGTGTCGAAAACACGCAAAGAGGTGAAGCGACTCGCCTATCTATCCATCCCGCTCTTCAGTTCTGAACCGCATGTATAGCGACTGCAAACGTTGGTGGACATGTCGCTTTACTGGCAGCAAAGATTACCGTTGGCCCGCGCAAGGCTGCGAATGAAACTTTGGAAGATAACGCGAGACGACAGTCTCTTCTCGAGGGCACTTCGAGGCGGAGCATGGACCATACTAGCGCATGGTTCAGACACTGTAATCCGACTTATCTCATCCCTGATCCTGACTCGCCTTTTGTTCCCGGATGCCTTTGGTCTCATCGCGGCGGCGACCTCGCTCCTCATCGGACTCACGCTGATTAGCGATGTCGGTGTTCGTACAATCATCATGCGGAGTCCGAACGGCGACGANACGGACTTTCTGCGTTTTGCCTGGACATTCCAAATCTGCCGCGGCATCTCCCTCTGGATCATCTTGATCTCAATTTGCATGGCGCTCGCGTTCGGACCAATTGGCGATCTCTTGCCTTCGCAGAGCGTATTCAAGGATCCGCAGTTTCCTGCCGTGACGTGCGTGCTGGGGTTGAGCCTCGTGATGAGCGGTTTCGAATCGACAGCAGTTCATCTCAATTCCAGGCGCCTAAATCTACGCCCTGTGCTGCTTTTGGATACGATCTCACGCACAATCTCGCTGCCGCTGACGGTGTATCTTGCCTGGATTACCAATAGCGTCTGGGCCGTCGTTTGCGGCAACCTTCTTTCGAGCGGGATCCGGCTATTGATGACTCATTTTTTCGTACCCGGTCCCAAGATGTCCCTCAGATGGGATTCGGCACTGGTCAAGGAGTTCATACAATTCGGCCGATGGATCACATTGTCCTCGAGCGCATCGTTTATTGGCGGCCAGGGCGATCGGATATTTATCGGCNTACTGATGTCNGGCTCGACACTTGGCATGTATTCCATTGCCAAGGTTATTTCGGAAGCGATGCTGAGCCTCTTTGAACGCCTGAACAGCGCGCTGGCAGTTCCCGTGCTAGGCGAAGTGATCCGACGCGATCCATCAAGCTTGAGACCGAAGTACTACCGATTCCGCCTTCCGTTCGATCTGATCGTTCCCTTCTTGGGTGGATTCGTCCTGACGAGCGGCTCCCTATTGATCCATTTTCTCTATGACGTTCGCTACGCTGAAGCTGGCTTCCTGCTGCAGATACTTGCGCTGAGTTTTCTAATGGTTCCTGCCGGCCTCATCGCAACTGCGTTTCCGTTGACGGGAGAACCGCGAATATCTGCGATCATATCCGTCGTGCAAGCCGCGTCATTGTTCGCTTGCATGACCATTGGATTTTGGTTCGAGGGCATGACCGGCATCGTCTTCGGAGTAGGAGTTCATCGAATCATTCCATCGCTCTTGCTCCTATACTTCTCATTCGAGCGCGGGTGGGTCAGTGCCTGGAAAGAGCTGCGGATTATTCCAACCTTTATCGCGGGTATTCTTATCGGTGAGCTTGTCGTTAGAGTAGCGAACCAGCACGGCNTCTGATGCCTCAAATCGTCCTGTACATGCTCGACGGCAGCTTGGACACGCGCGCCCTTTCTCCAAGAATNGTGAGCCCGCTCATTGCTTGACTTCGGCCAATAACGCTTCTGGACGCGAGATGCGCGGATATCGCTTCGACAAGATAATTCTTTCGGACCGGCCAATAAGTGCGCCGGCCATAAGTAGAGTCCAGGGAAACAGCGCGGCGTTTGGCAGCAGGTTCACAATCGTTACCGAAAATAACAACGCCAGTGCGCCTAAGACAACGCCGTCTTCGGTAGAGCGCGAGAAACTGACGGCGGATGCAGCCTTAAAAATAATCAACGCGAATAGACCAAACTCGGCCAGGAACCCTACGAAGCCAAATTGCCCAAGCGTGATTATCCAGCGGCCGTCCGTCACGCTCAGATCTTTTCCAGTATCCGGATCGTAAATCCTGCTTCTGCCAAATCGACCCCAACCGAAAAACCATCTCTCTCCAGCCCGGCTCAAAAGTTCTTCTTCATTGACGAAACGAAAATTTATCGACGCAGCGCGCTCCTCGCTCACCAAACCGGCGGCGCTGGTTATCAGCCGCGCCGGAAAGACGTCAATGGAGCGGGAGATCGGATATAGCAATGCAATCGCAACAAAAAGCTGAGCTATGCGCAGTTGAACCTTGGGGGTAAAAAACAACACGAGCGGGACCAATACCGACGTATAGATGATTGACGCCAGGCTTTTTGCCAGAACGAGCACGCCACCCAACAAAATGGCTTCGCCACCAAATACCTTCTGCTCCCTTTTGCTTCCGATTTTCCAAAGCGCAGCTCCTGCAACCACCCCCATCATCAAGTAAAAGGCCGTAGGCAGGCCGTGGCCCATGAACACCATTGGTCGGAAACCACCGTCCCGCATGCTTTGAATGAAGTCGCTAGGCGAATTGCCGTAAATCCAAAAATGGAGCTGCGGGCTCATGCGGACTTCAAACAGCAAAGGAAGGGTATAAAGTGTCATGCAAAGAGTGAAGATTCTCAACAGTTGAATAGTGTCTCTTGAGCTATTTAGAAGCGCACGACCGAGAAACAGAGGAATCAGAAATATGATCTGACTTACCGAGGCAGAAAGCGCGTCATAGTAACCTGAGGGAGGCAGGACGCGCGCGGGGGAGGTGATCCAGTCTTGATTGAACACCGCGGTGACGAACGGGCTCGTGATATAGACAAAGACCAAAACTTCAAAAAGACCGACTGGCTTGTGCAGGGCTGGAGGCTTTCTCGCGA
>JGI25153J46596_10002249_pt1 | contig 11240 bp, 8 predicted proteins | sample AraplaMF_Col_mMF_FD_46596 | JGI IMG/M metagenome (IMG submission 46596)
GACGCGATCCTGATCCATGGCAGGTGCGCTTGTATCGAGGCAGAGGGCACGTGGAAAGTGCTGGCCAAGACGCCATTCGCAGCTGTAGGAGGTGTTGAAGAGTCCCTCCTGCCAAGGCAAGCCGGCCTGCAAAGTCCCCGCCTCCTGACTGAATTCTTTCACTTGCCGCAAAAATTCGATTTCATTGACTTGGACCTGGAGGGAATCTCCGCCGCGTGCCCGCCAGGAAGCAGGCGGCTTGCGCTCCACATCGTCCTCCCCCGTTACAGCGCACGCCTTCGTGCGGTTAATGCCGAAAATCTGCGCCTAAGCTGTACGCCGGCCGTGAATTTGTTTGAGCTTTCTGCCCTACCAATCCGTCTGGATGGCCGCAGCGAGGCATATCCGGTCATTCCCAGACAGGCGGGGGCCGAAATTTACAGCATTGATAAGGTCTCGCTGGTAAAGGCAAGTGGCAACGAATTTCTTCCCCCATTCCATGGGACAGATCACAGCATGCCCGGGCCGTATTGGCAGTTGGACGAACAGGAAGGCTTCGCACTCAGATTCGTAGATCGCGAGCAGCGCCCTACCAGGCTCGAATCAGGCGCTATCGCCGTGCAGCTTACGTGTACCAGTAGCGACCCTGCACACCATTCCACAGCGCTCAAAACTGAAGCAAGTACAGTGGGCTTTCCGATCCACTTCCTGAACGACGTTACCGCTCCCACCTTTTCAAGCGACTATGGCCAGCTCACAGAAAGCCTGTGCGCAGAAGAGATAAGCCTTGCCACCCTGCGCAAGCAGCTAAAGCAGCACGGCTGCAAATTCACGGAAAGCATGAAAGACCTGATTGCAAAGCCATCTACAGCATGGCTTGAGCACCCCATGGGCCGCGTTCACATGCACGGAGCGGAATTCATCATCCTGGTAGACGAGGCGGGGCTGCGAGAGAACAGCATATACGTCCTGGCCGAGATTCTGACCGTCACGCTTGCCGACAAACTACGCGGAAACCGCTTCGCGCAGATCAGGATCGCGAACGAGAACGGTCAGCTCCTGTATTGCACCAAGCCGCGTGTCGGAACGCGACCGCTTCTGTGAATCAGCGATACACCTGCCACGGCCATTCCATTCCGCCATCGCCATTGGGCCTGCGCTGAACGATATCGAACGACAGCGTGTCATCGATGGCAGCAACGAGCGAACGATAATGCGCGACTTGCGAGTCCGGTTGCGGAATATCCAGATCAATCGACCGTTGCTCGCGGCAAGCCATCAGCCGCGCGCGCTCCTCCAGTACGCTGGAATGGTTGAAGAGCCAATAAAGAAAGCGCTGCGCCATCAGCGCCTCTTCCCAGATGGCGCCATATGCACCGAGGTATTGCTTGGCCAGGGGCGGTTCCTCATTCGCCCAGAAATGCATGATGGCGTAGGGATTAGGCTGGTGCCCGTTGAAGATCATTTCGGCGATATAGGGATTGATCGCAATCCCACGCCGGAAAGCGGTAGCCGCCTCGACGAACTTCTCCTGTTGGAACAGGCACAAGCCCAGCTCGTAACAATAGGGGGAGTACTCCGTACAATGGTCGTTGAACCAGGCCTGTGCCCTGTCGTTCGCGCCTGATCGCAGCAGGATATGGCCGACGACAAAGCGGATGCCACAGCTATCGTCAGGATCCGCACGCTGGATCATTTTGCACCATTCGTCCGCCTTCTCATACTTCTTGTCGGCGATGTAGCAAAGCAGGATCGTCTTCAATAAATCCAGGTAAGGGCGATTGCCGTTATGCAGCCAGGGAATCGGGCCTGAAAAATCGTCCGGAAACATGTAGTTGACTGCAGCGAGACCGCGCACGGCAGTCTCCAGCGCCTTGCCATGCTTGCCTTTTACCAGCTGGATCGTCGCGAGGACATGGTATGGCCGCAGCAGCGGCGGAAAGTCGCGGATCATCTTCTCGCAAATCGAAGCCATACGTTTCATCGGGATACGGTCGTCTTCAAAAGCCTCGACCAGAAGGTCGAACTTGTCGGAGGTCTCTTGCGAGCCCGGCGCCTTAAAAACGAATGCTCCGGATTTGTCATCAAAGACTGTGAATTCCATGGCGGGCTCCCTTAAGTGGTCATGAGTCATGCTGACATAAGCACGAAGACCATCTTTGCCAAAGATCAAAGCCGGCAAAATTCACGCGTGCCACCATAGACCTTCCCGTCAACCAGATGAACGGAGACCGCTGTGGACAACGCCCTGCTCAGCTTCTTCCAGCAAGACAAGGACCTGATCACCGATAGCCGTCCATTGCGACTACGCCTTGCACACCCAACGCAAATGCTGGAAGACGTGCTGCTCCCGCAGCGCGTGCAAGGCAGCGAATCAATTTGCGGCAGCATTGAATACCGCATCCTGTGTGTTTCCCTCGACGCCTTCATCCCACTGAAAGAATTGATCGCGCTGCCGGTAGCGGTGGATATTGTGACCGACCGTGGCGACTTGCGCAGCGTATGCGGCATCGTCACCGAGGCGCATGCAGGAGACAGCGACGGAGGACTAGCCAGCTACCAGTTGGTGCTGCGCGATGCGCTTTCCATCATGGAAAAGCGCAACAACACCCGCGTGTTCCGCTGCAAAAACGAAGTCGAGATCGTGCAAGTGATTTTGGATGAATGGATGCAGACCAACCCGATCATCGGCACCTGCTTCCGCTACAAGATGGACGAGTCGTTCAAAAGCGAGACTTACCCGCAACGCGAATTTACGATGCAGTACAACGAATCGGATGCAGCTTTCATTCGGCGCTTGCTTAAACGCCGGGGCATTGCCTGGTACTTCCGCGCTGACAAGTCCAACTGGCCTGCACACACGATGGTCTTGTTCAACAATTCCGATACGCTGCCACCTAGCGCCGCAGGTATCGTTCGCTACCACCGCGATGCCGCTACCGAGGAGCGCGACACCATCACTTCGTGGTGCGCAGTCCGAAAGCTGCAACCGGGCCGCGTGTCGCGCTTCAGCTGGAACTACAAGAACCCCACCGATACAGAGTTTATGACGACCAAGGTCGAGGGCCGCTCCGACCAGGGCACAAACGGTAACGAAATGTCGGCCAGCCTTGATGACTACCTGGTCCTTTCACCCCATGCCGGCGACGATCATGAAGACCTTTGTCGCCTTGGCGAGCTGGCGATAACTCGGCATGATCTTGAATCCAAGTGCTTTCACGGCGAAGGCAGCGTGCGTGATTTCTGCGTAGGTGAATACTTTGAACTCGCTGGTCACCCAGAGATCGACGCGCATGCCAATGGCGAGCGAGAATTCGTAATCACCGAAACAAAAATGTCGATATCGAATAACCTTTCGAAGGAATTGACCGCGCGGGTTGAGCGTCTATTTTCCCGTAGTCGTTGGATGCAAGTACCGAACTACGATCAATTGGTGGCGTGTGTCCGGGTAGAAATTACCGCGGTGCGGAGAGGTATCCCGATTGTTCCTTCGTATGACACGCGCACCGATCTACCCAACGTCCCAATGCAAAGTGCAATTGTCGTCGGTCCAGAGGGCGAGGAAGTGTATTGCGACGATTTGGGGCGCGTAAAGATCCGTTTTCGTAGCACACGAACTAAGGATCATGAACATAGCCAAGGCGCCGGTTCTGGTGATAGGGACTTCGATTCTGCTTGGGTCAGAATTGCCAGCACTTGGGCTGGCAAGGGAGTTGGAAGTACAAACCAATGCGGCAGCATTTTTTTGCCTCGCATTGGGAGTGAGGTAGTTGTTGCGTTCCTCTCAGGAGATCCCGACAGGCCGATTATTGTCGGCCATTCCTACAATCAGGGGGCGAAACCACCCGCATTGAGCATAGGCGGTGCATTGCCAGGGAACCGGTACATCTCAGGGCTAAGGAGTCGTGAAATCGGTGGCGACCAGTCGAATCGGTTGCGATTCGACGACACCTCCGGTGAGGTGAGTACGCAATTGGCGAGCGATCACGCCTCGGCGCAACTGAATCTTGGCTTTATTACGCAAGAGAGGGCTGATGGGGTAGCTGAAAAGCGCGGGGAAGGCGCCGAGCTCGCCACGACTTTGGCAGCGTCAATTCGAGGTGAAACCGGTGTGCTTATATCTGCCGCGAAATTTAGCGGCGGGAAGCATGAGGTATTGGATAGAGAGGTGTGCCTCAGTGCAGTGAAACTGGCACATGGAGTCCACGTGCATTTGGCAAACGTTGCGACCAGAGTATCTGAAGATCCCGCGCAGGAGGACTCATTAGGCAACATGGCCGAAAAGCTGGCGGAATGGCGCGAAAAAGGGGGCGAGCCTATCGTAGCTATCTCCTCATGCGGTGGAATTATGGCGGGAACAACGGGATCAATTGCCTTGTCGTCTCAACACGAAGTGTATGCGAACAGCGGGCGTGATACGAATATCGGTGCGGGCGGCAATCTTTTCGCCAGAGCTTCAAAAGGAGTCAGCGTTCTTGCTTGTAAGCTCGGCTTAAAGTTAATAGCAGCTGGTGGTGACGTGAAGATCCAATCAGAGAACGGATGTATTGAGATCTCGGCTGCGAAAAAGATAAAGCTGATTGCTAACGAGCAGATTGAGCTTCATTCACCTGCGATCAAGCTCGTTTCGCAAGGGGCGCAGATTGAATGCGCTGACGGCAGGATTTCACAACAAAGTAGCGGTTCCCACACGATCAAGTCTTCAAGGTTCGATCATCGAAACGGCGGCGAAGGAAGCCCGGAGAAGATGAAAGTACAGACTGCCGATGTTGAACACGATCAGCAAGTTGTAATTCTGGATCATCAAACCGATGAACCCCTCCCGAACCGCAAATATCGCATAAAAGTTGAAGATGGCAAGACATACGAAGGTGTCACCGACAACTTGGGACTGACAGAACGATTCAAGAGTAAGACCGCGTTTGCCCAGTACGAGATTGAAATTCTTGATTGAGGTAAATCATGGGTGCGCAAATCCCGACTTATGTTGAATCAGGCAAGGCGAAGGCAGTTGGATATGTCACGCCTACGGAGGATAGATCTCCACAGAAGGTACGTGTTTTGGCTAAGCGAGCCATTCCCATTGTTTTCTTGCCCGGAATCATGGGTTCAAACTTACGGATGTCATCTGCGCGGCAAGATACCATCGGCAAGAAAAACAACATTGCGTGGCGCCCAGACAGAAAGCTTGAGATGCTTGCGCTCCTTGACTCGTCTCCCGCAGATCGACAATTGCAGCTCGATCCAGCAAGCACCGAGGTCGATACGTATGACGGCGGCTCGGGGCCTACAGGTCAGCATTCCGAGAAAGCTGCAGATCGCCAAAGTTGCGGGACCATTCGAGTGACGCTTCATAACTCTCATCCGTTATTGCTAGAGGATGACCCTCCCACTTCAAGCCCTAAGAAAACGAAGGAACAAAAGGCCCTGGAGAGAGGATGGGGAGAAGTCTATTTCACAAGCTATCGAGGAATCTTGGAACGGTGCGAAGAGGACTTGAACAAACCTTTCGTATTTGGTACTACCTGGGGCCGAATTTTGGACGTCGATCCGGCCGTGTTTGGGGCCATTGCGTCACCGCACCTTACACCATTGACCGAAGGTGAGTTAAAAACGGCTACCAAAAACTGCATCTTTCCTGTGCACGCAATGGGGTACAACTGGCTAAATCCGATTGAAGATTCTGCGGTAATTCTGGCCGCAAGGATAGTTAAGCTAATTGCTCGATACAACGCTTTAGGTCTTGAGTGTGAAAAAGTGATCGTGGTTACGCACTCGATGGGAGGGCTAGTAGGCCGGGCGCTAGTTCATCCTTCTATGGGGAACATCGAATCGAAGATTCTCGGTATCGTGCACGGTGTTCAGCCAGCTCTCGGTGCTCCGGCAGCATATAGACGTATGCGTTGTGGTTTTGAAGAGGGATTTTTGGGCGCAGCTCCGACGCCGAAGATCTTGGGCAATTTTGGTTCAGAAGTCACTGCGGTACTCGGAAACTCTGTAGGAGGTCTTCAACTGCTCCCTAGTTGCGCATACGGGAATGGGTGGCTACAAGTTCATCACGGGGGCGCCGTCATTGAAAGCTGGCCAAAAAATGGAGATCCATATGCAGAGATCTATTCTGTGCGGAACAAATGGTACGGACTTCTTAGGGAAGACTGGCTAAATCCCGCCGGCACGCAGCAGGCGGGATTTGAGCGGACAGTCAAACTTCTACGTAAAGCAAAGAAGTTTCACACTTCGATTGAGCATACTTACCATCCTCAGAGCTATGCTCACTATGGTGCCGATCCGGCGAGGCAGTCATGGCAAACGGTCACGTGGATCTATGAAGTTCCTGTAATTGCAACGGATTGGCGGAATTTTTTAATCGCAACTGATGACCAAAAGGGGCGCCTGAGCTTGGTGAGTCCCTTGAGTCTTGACCGTCAATTGAGCGGCATCACGGTTAGGCTGGGGGCTGCGGAGGGTGCAGGGGATCAAACAGTCCCAATAAGATCGTCGGATCACCAACTTCAGAGCGGAAAATTCAAAGGGATTTTTCGCCAAGTAGGCTATGAACACCAGGCTAGCTATGGCGATGTGAATGCGATTCACGCGACGCTTTTTAGTATCGCCAAAATTGCATTGACAATGAAGTGGCTTAAAAAATGAATGCTGTTCGATATGCTTGGAGCGCAATTTTCTTTGTCATCGTAGCAGCTGGAATAGGCTTGTCCATCAACCTGCAGATTAAGGGGAACAGGATGTCGTCAGTCAATAGGATGGCAGTGACCTTCGCGAACACGCGGCCAATTTGCGTGGGGCGTTTCATTATTGACGTGCCAATTGACGCGGAAGTTGTCATGGGGCCAGCGCGTATACCTGTTGAGACATGGCGGAAGCCAAACGATGGCGGCAAACTCGAAGAGTTTGTCCGCAATGCACTTGCTCAAAGCATCGAGGACAGGTGGCGTGCTCGAGATGAACTGACCGGAAGAACTTCATTACTGGGGAAAGTACGTGATGGCGTCGGCCCCAATCACAAAATTGTTTTTGGGGTCGGACGGTCAGATGGATCCTCCTATAACGTGCAGTCATTCATACGTGCGGGAAATGATCTTTTTATACAAGAGTATGAAGCGTTTGGTGAAGATAACGACTATTTGAAAGCCGTCGACGAAGCAAACGAAATAGCGCGCCACTTAAGATTCCGGAAGGAGGAAATGCCTTTGGAGTCCGGTTTTTGCATTGATGGTGCGTTTGTAACCGATACTGACTCCTATATGGTCGAGGCTGCAAACTTGGGAATACGATTGAAGGCATTTGAGGATGTTCATCTCTCGATACAGACTACTAAGAAAGAACGCTACATTGCCTCGGATGCTATCGAGCCCAGGCTTAAGTCGGCAGAAAATTCAGCCAATGAGAGAGGGCTGGGGCATTGGTATCGCCGAATTAGATTCTTGAGGCGAGGCCAGAAGAGAATCGGCAACTGGGACGGGTTCGAAGTAGCTGCACACATTCCTCGGCAAATGGGAAGCGAGGAGACGCATGAGTTTGCCTTTCTTAGTCACGGGGAACCCAAGAACCCAATGTTGCCAGTGCTTGACGTAAAGCTGCACACCGGTGTGCGAGACAATGAAGTCGGAGGAACTCATCCATCAATTACCGACGACGAGGCACTCTTCTTGTGGGACAAAATCCTGAGCTCGATTCGGCCGAGGCCTATTCAAACGACGACGGCCAAATAGCGAAGGGCGAAGTGCGAGAAATCATCGTCGATAAACTTGTACACGAATTCATTAAATGAATGCTGACTACTTGAGTGCACCATGCCAAATGTTATACGCGTAGGTGATCCAACATCGCATGGCGGAAAAGTCATCAACACCAGCGCTCCTCACATTACTGTTAGTGGGAAACCAGTGGCATTGATTGGAGACCGCTGCATGTGCCCAATGACTGGTCACCAAAACTGCGTCATTATCAGCGGCAATAGCAATCATACGGTCAATGGAAAAGCTGTCGCGTACCATGGTGACAAGACAAGCTGTGGTGCGACCTTGATTTCAACGATCGAGACGTTTTCGTCAAGCTGATCTGCATGTCACTGCAATCGAATTGCAGTGTCGAAGATCCAAGTGCGGCGGATCTCTATGACATCGTACTGGCGCGCCAACGCCGGTGGGAAAGCTCCATAGGGTCCATACGTTGCGATGACTTTACGGATCGCATCGTCAATCGCTGGAACGCCGCTGGAGACCACAAAGGTCACCTTCTCAACTGAGCCATCAGCGCGAATGGCCACTGTCACCATCGGCGGCACGTGACGCTGTTTCACCACCTCACGAACCACGTCAAAAGCCATATTCAATTCGAACTTCTTGCTCATTGCTTCCGCATATTGAACAAGATCGATATTCGGATCAGCGCGCCCGAAGAGCCAGCCTCGGCGCAGTCCGCTGGCCGATGGCAGCAAAGACTTTGATGGATTTTTCGCAGCAGCGTCACGCTGCGCGGCTTCTTCATTGAGCTGCCGGCCGATTGCGCGGAGGCGTTCCTCGCGTTCAGCTTCTTGCTTGGCCTTCTCCAATTGTGCCTGTTCGCGTTTAGCCTGCTCCTGGCGCGCAGCTTCCTGCTTCGCCGATTCCTGTCGCGCCGCTTCTTGCCTGATCGCGTCTTGTCGTGCCGCCTCAAGCTGCGCTTGTTTTGCCTGTTCCTGACGCAGGGCTTCCCTGCGTGCAGATTCTACCCGCGCAATCTCGGCACGCTCCTGTTCCTGCCGGGCCGCATCCTGACGCACCTTTTCGTCGATCTTGGCCTGTTCGCGGCGAAGTTCCTCTTGCCGGGCCTGTGCCACGCGTGCAGCCTCTTGGCGCGCGGCCTCGTTCCTTGCCTGCTCTGCGCGGGCGGCTTCCTGGCGAACCTGTTCCTGGCGCGCCGCTTCAACCTGCGCCTGCCTTACTTGCTCCTGCCGCGCCGCTTCCACTCGCGCAGCCTCGGCGCGTTCTTGCTCCTGGCGAGCGGCATCCTGTCGTTGCTGCTCCTGACGTGCCGCCTGGCGCTGAGCGTCTGCCATCAGTTCCGCTTGGCGAAGCCGTTCCGCCGCCTGCTTTTCCTGTTCAAGTTTGGCTTCTTCAGCACGATCGCGCGCATCTTTTTCGAGCTGCTTCTGCGCGATGTCTCCTGCGTTGTCGGGCACAGGCGCTTCTCGCTCCTGGATCGGAATGTTGCGCACCATGGAGTTGGCAGGCGCATTCACCGGCGCGGCGACAGGTGCAATCGGTGGCTGTACGTCAGCGCGCTTCTCCGCCTTCATTTCCGGAGATGGAGTTGGCTCCGGTGTAGGAGCGGGCGGAGGTGGTGGAATCAATACGGCGGGCGCCTGGCTATTGCCAATAGCCGGCGGCGGCGACGACATGGATGCCACAGGACTGGCGGCAGCAGGCCTTTCGACCGGAGCGAGCACCGGATTGGCGTTCACAGTCTGCGCAACGCCAGGCAACGGCGGTGGCGTAGAAGCAGGTCTGGCAGACGGCGGCGGCACCAGCAAAACCTGCAGGTCATTGGCGCCCAGTCGCCTTTCCTGCCAGGGGAATTTAAGGGCGGGCAGCCCGAATGTATGTCCCCCGAGCGTAATACTCAACAGCAGCGCATGAATAATGGCGGACACCACCAAAGCGGTGCTCAATCGCCATTGATCGCGCTGGAAGCTGTCGTACCGGCGGATAGTCATTGTTGAGGACATCAACACAGACTATCACAAAGGCAGGTGGCTATTGATCGATTGTCAACTGAGAGGGGGAATTTGCAACACCCTTACCGAGCCTGCGCTTGAGCCCTTGTGTCCGGAGCAAGACCGAGAAGGAAACATAGCCGCCAATGAAGGCAGGATTCAGCACCAGCGCCCCAACCCATACCTGCCAGGCACCGCTGTCGCTCAGACCCTTCTCATTGAGCTTGGCCTGCACAAAATACGCACTCAGCGACATGTAGGCATAACTGAGAATCAGTGCGCCGAGGCTGGCCTGCCACACCTGGATCGGTGCAGATAAGTTCAAAATCGCGTTCAGCCAGAAGGCCGCGAATACCACCAGATACACCAGCGCCCCCCATTTAAGGCGGCTTAAGTGGCCGTCCAGTTCCAGCTCCGGCCAGCTTGGCTGCAGCTTGAACGATGGTCCTCTGATGCCCGATGCGCGCGCCGCAGCCACGATCTGTTCGAGATCGACGGGTTGTTGATCCATTTATCGCACCGCCCTTGGTTCCAGTGTCATGAATTCCACGCCCTGCTTTTTAGCGGAGGCCATATTGAACTGCGAAAGTGATGCCTGCCCAAGCAGCGGAACACAAGTCGGGCAGACCACAGTGGTGACCTTGCGCAGCTCAAAAGGCCCCACCTTGAGCGTATCCAGCACAACCACGCGCGCGCTGACAAGGCGTCCATCGGCGGTGCGCAAGGCGACGCTCGGCTGGACGACCTTATAGCTCACCTTGGAGCTGGCCAGCATCGCGTCACTGAGCGTGGTCTTGGCTGCACCGGTATCCACCACAAATGCCGTCGCCCTGGCGTCGCCAATCTTCACAGGTGCGTAGAAATGGTCGCCGGTCTTGGACAGGCGCAGGCTTTTTTGTGCGCTATCCAGGGTCTGGCCCTGTCGCTCAATGGTCGATTCAATGGCAATGCGCTGGCCGGCAAAATATTCCCCATGCCCCTTCGCTTCCAGCGTAGCGTCAAACGAAGAAAGCAATGCCAGCGCTTCGTATTCCCGCTTCTTCATCACCAGCATTTTGGCCAGGTCACCGCGAATATTGACCAGGCTTGGCAAGATCGCCAGCGTCTTGTACGACCAGTCAATCGCCTCATCGATGCGGCCCACCTTCTCAAGGCTTTGCGCATAGGCGGCGAAGAGATCGTAAGTGCCCTGGCCCATGTCGATGGCCTTTTCCGCCTGCACGATGGCCGCCTCCGGCTTGTCGTCCCAGTTGTAGATAACTGCCAGGCTTGCGATGGCATGCACATCGGTAGGGCGCATCTTAATGTACTGGACCCAATTCGTCTCAGCGCAAGCGAGCTGGCGCAGCTGTTGGCACTTGATGGCTCCATCGCGGTAGGCGGAAGGCGGGTAGGTCGTTGCTGCGAATGCGGGCAGGGCTGACAGCAGCCAGGCCGCCATCAGGTTGCGGGCTGTGAAATGCATGGTTGATGGACTAAGTGAAGACTGCAGATTATACCTAGTCCAACTTGCCAAGCTTGCAATTAATTGACCTGGAATGTCCTG
>JGI25153J46596_10002260_pt1 | contig 11223 bp, 9 predicted proteins | sample AraplaMF_Col_mMF_FD_46596 | JGI IMG/M metagenome (IMG submission 46596)
ATCGCAACTCAATGCGACGGCACTGTCTGGCGCAAGCCGCGGCTGACCGCGCATCAGGGCCCTGAGCTTCTGGTTGCCCGTGTCGATCGTCACGACCGTATAGCCTCCAAGCGGTTCGACTTCGAACACGCGCGCAGGCTTGCCGTCCCGACCATCCGTCCAAGCTTCGACCTTGAGGTCCTCCGGCCTGATACCGACAGCTGTTACCGTCCTCGGCAAGGCTGCCTGCGATATTCCAATCGTTCCATGTGCAATGTGCTGGCCCCCACCAGCATTGCCATTGAGTTCGGTCGCCATGATGTTCATGACCGGTGCGCCAAGCAAGCGCGCAACGTACTCGCTGGCCGGCCTGTCATAGATTTCGACCGGTGAGCCGATCTGCCGGATCCGACCGTTTTCCATGATTGCCATCCGATCGGCGACCGACATTGCTTCTTCCTGATCGTGGGTCACATAGATCAGCGTCTGGCCGAGTTCCCCCTGAATGCGCTTCAGTTCGACGCGCGTCTCCTCGCGAAGCCTGGCATCGAGCGCAGAAATCGGATCGTCCATCAGATAGGCGACCGGATCGCGTACCAGTGCTCTGGCGATAGCGACGCGCTGACGCTCGCCGCCCGACAACTGTGCCGGCGGCTTGTGAAGCAGATGTGCAATGTGCAGCTTGGCCGCCACAGCCTCGACACGCGCTGCAATCTTCGTCTCGGGCACTTTGCGTTCAACCAGCGGGAAACGGACATTGTCACCGGCGCTCATGTGCGGGAAAAGCGCCAGGTTCTGAAACACCATGGCGACGTTGCGGGCGGCCGGCGAGATGTCGTTGACCGGTTTTCCGCCGATCAGCACCTCTCCCACATCAGGTCTTTCGAGCCCGAGGATCAGCTTGAGGATCGTCGATTTTCCCGAAAGCGGCGGGCCGAAGAAACAGAAGAACTCTCCGGGCCTGATGTCGAAAGACACGTTTTTGACCGCAACTGTCTTGCCGTAGGTCTTGGAGACATTTCGAAAGGATATGCCGGCCATCAACGCACCTTTGGAGTTGCGGGTCGTATTGCGACGCCACTTGCGGCATCAAACAGCCGTACGGCGTCCGGTTCGACGACGACATGGACCACCACTCCGGCAGACAGGCCGACATTGTTGTCAAGAACGGCCTTGACCGCGACTTCACCGCGGCCGAGATGCACGATCGTGCGCGCGCCGATGCGTTCGACGATAGTGACCTGCATGGGAATACCGCCTTGGTCGGCAAGTGAGACGCGCTCCGGGCGAAATCCGTAGATGACCTCCGTGACGCCGGCACGCCGAGCGCCTTCGGCCACGTCGGCAAGGAGCGGTGCACTCACGCCCAATGGACCAAGATCGATCAGCAGCCCGCGATCTGCCTGTGCGAGGGTGCCCTTTAGGCGGTTCATGCCGGGCGCCCCGATAAAATCGGCGACGAAGAGATTGATCGGATCGTCATAGACCTGAAGCGGTGTGCCGACCTGCTGCAGGACGCCGTGATCCATCACGGCGATCCGGTCAGCCATGGTCATGGCTTCCAGTTGATCGTGGGTGACGTAGACCATCGTTTGCCGGAACTGGCGCTGCAGGTGCTTGAGCTCGGTTCGCATGACGGCGCGGAAGGCCGCGTCGACATTCGACAAGGGTTCGTCGAGAAGAAAGATCGCCGGCTCGACGATCGCCGAGCGGCCGATCGCCAGTCGCTGGAGAATATTCACCGACAGCTTTGCCGACGGCTGCTTCAGGAAAGGCGTCAGTTGCAGGAAATCTGCCATTGCCAAGACGCGCCGGTGTGTTTCGGCTGCAGCGACCCCACGCACCTTCAGCCCATAGGCCAGATTGTCATAGACGCTCATGTGGGTGAAGATCGCATAGTTCTGGAAGACGAAGCCGACGCCACGCCTGCCCATGGCCACGCCGTTCATGTCTTTGCCGTCGAAGAGGATGCGTCCTTGCGACGGGTTTTCCATGCCGGCAATCATGTTCATCGTCGTCGACTTGCCGCAACCAGATGGCCCAAGCAGCGCCATGAACTCGCCATCGCGAACCTCGAGCTCCATTTCCTTGAGAGCGGTGAATGTCCCGAAGCGTTTGACGAGATTGTTAAGGTGAATGGTGGTCACGCAACGCGCTCCTTCCTGGCGGCGTTCATTCGCCCGATGGCGAAGGCAACGAGGATCGAAAGGACAAGGAGGATCGCAAGGGCGATGGCAGCGACATAACCCCAGATCAGATCCTGCTGCGTGACCTTGTAGATGTAGACCGAGATGGTTTCGGTCGCGACACCGGGGCCGCCACCGGTCATGATGTAGAGCGTATCAAAAATCTTGAAGTTCTCGATGACGCGGATCGCAAGGGCGATGATGATGATCGTCTTCATCTTCGGCAATACGATCGTTCGGAAACGCTGGGCCCAGGAGGCGCCGAGCAGGGTCGCCGCACGCATTTGGTCTTCGGGAACGCCGACGAGACCCGCAAGCAGGATGAGAAACATCAGCGGCGTCCATTGCCAGATATCGGCCACCATCACCGCGATCAGCGCAGTCGTCGGGCTAGATAGCCAGGCAAGCGTGATCGGTGTTCCTGTCAATGTCGACAGGATGTTGTTGATCGGTCCGCCCGACTGAAACAGCATGAAGAACATGTAGCCCGCCACAGCCGGCACGACCATCATCGGGATCAGCATGATGGAGTAGAACAGCCGCTTTCCCACAAAGTCGTCGATAAACAGGATGGCAAGGCCGAGGCCAAGCAGGAATTCGACGGGCACGCAGATGGCCATAATCAGCGCAGTTCGCCCTAGCGCACTCCAGAAGCGACCGTCGACGGCAAGATCGGTATAGTTTGCAAAGCTGTTCCAGGACTGCCAGGCTTGCCACCAGCCGACGCCATCGAGCGGAGACCAATCTGTCATGCTTATATAGAGCTGCATAAGCAGCGGAAAAAGCGCGATAAACAGGACGAGTACCTGCGCTGGCAGCGTCAAAAGGAGCCCCAGCCTGCGTGCCTCGGGCGCAGTGTCGGATGTCTCTGACGCCGCGATAGGCAGCTTCTTTTCGGTTGCAACGGCACTCATTGCTTAAGAGCTCCAAAGGTCAGCCCGCGAACGAGATGGCGCTGGATGGCGATCCCCATGACGACGGGCGGAACGGCGGCGATAAGGCCAAGGGCGGCCTTGGCGCCGTAGAGCTGCCCGGTCATCGAAGACGAGAGTGAGGCCATGTAGACGGGAATGGTCACCCATTCGCGCGTCGTCAGGAGCAGCGAAATGAGATAGTCAGACCAGTTCAGGATGAAGACGAAGAGCGCTGAGCTGGCAAGCGCCGGACGCATCATCGGTAGCGTGATCTTCATGAAGACCCGCATCCGAGTGCAGCCCTCGACGAGTGCTGCATCCTCAATCTCCCGCGGCATGTCGTCGAAGAAAGTCTTCATCAGCCAGAATGCGAAGGGCAGCGTGACGATACCGTAGATCAGTGAAAGACCCCACCAGGTATCGATCATGCCAAAAAAGGCCCACATGATCATAACCGGGATCATAACGGCCATGGGCGGAAAGAGCCGGAGCTGGATGAGCGCGAGTGGAAGGTTCTGCCCGGATCCGAAGCGGGACAGTCCGTAAGCGGCCGAGGTGCCGCACACCATGGCAATCAGGGTTCCGAAGATCGCAGACAGCAGGGACGCGACAATTGGCTTGGCGGCAGTGCGATCCAGGGCGACGATGAGGTCCGTTGTCGAGGTGCCGAAGATGAAGCGGAAATTGTCGAGCGTCGGGTTCCTTGGCCACCATGTCAGATCTGCGCCGCTGGCCGACCACTCGGCAATCGGCTTGAACGCCATAGAGGCCATCCATACGGTCGGCACGAGCGTGACTGCGAGCGCTGCAAGGATTGTGCAGTATCGGAAGATTTCAAAAGGTAGCGAACGGTTCATGGCAATCACGATCGAGACAGGGTGATAGGATGTGCGGGCATATCCGCCCGCACATCCAGCGTCTGGTCGTCAGCTTTCCAGCGGATCCAGCAAGGTCGGCCAGGCCTGCTTGTTGGTCTTGATGGCTTCAACGAGCTTGTCTTCGCCAACGCGGCGCGCAATGCGCGTCCATTGTTTTTCGGTGTCGGCCATCGCTTGCTGGACGGTCTTGGCCTTGGTGAGCGCTGCGACAAGGTTCTCGTCGAGTGCGCTGTGGAAGGCCGTTGCACCGGGATAGTTGATCGAAGGGACGACACGGCTGACTGTCTCACGCACGACGTCCATGTGATAGGCGTGGTAGGTATCGCGAACCAACGGATCAGCGAAGTTTGCGAGCTGGAACGGGTCGAAATAGCCGCCCGGATTTGCCGTCATCCAGGAATAGATCCGGCTTGAACCGAGCCACTGCAAGAGCAGATAACAGATCTCCGGGTTCTTGCTCTGTGACGAGATCGAAGCCGACAGATTGAGCCATAGGACGGAACGACGTACCAGGTGCCCATCGATTTCGCGACCGGGCGGCAGCATTGAGCCGATCTTGCCGGTGATCTTCGAGCCTTCATTGGCTTTGTTGTCGAGGAACTTCGGCAGATTGGAAAAGGCGCATGTCATGGCCGCCCCGCCGCTCGCAAAGTTGCCGTATTGCTCCGGCCAACCCCAGGAGACGGCATCCGGCGAATGATAGGCCAGTGCGTCCACATATTCCTGCGTTGCCTGATAGCCTGCATCCGAGTTGATCAGCGGCTTGCCATCGTCACTGAAGAGATACTGGTTCGGCGACGCCATCGAGGTGAAGCGCTGATACCAGTTGGTATAGCCCCATCCCTGGTTTCGAAGATCGGTGCAACCAAAAAGACCCTTGTCCGGCCGATGGAAGAAGGCCGCGATCTCGTCCAGTTGCTTGAAGGTGCGCGGTGGCGCGAGCGCATAGCCGTGCTTGTCGGCAAAGGCCTTCTTTTCGGCCTCGTCGTTGAAAAGATCCGTGCGATAGTTCCAGGTCTGGAAGTCTCCATCGAGCGATACGCCGTAAGTCGATCCTCGATACTGGTTAAGCAGGGATACGCCGGCCTTGCCATTGACGTACCCGCGCTGCGGGTCGTCCCATTCCGGTTTGTACTGGGCGACGAAGTCGTCCATCTTGATGATGCCGCCGGTTTCTGCGAGATCGCCGAGACGGTTCCACTCGACCGCATAAATGTCGAAGGCGCCGCCCTTGGTGGAGATATCCTGCATCGTCTTGGTGAATTCCTGGCCATTTGGTACGCCGACCACGTCAAGAACGATGCCTGTCTCTTTTTCCCAGAGATCCTTGATAGAAGGAGCGCCTGCCGGGAAGGGCTTTGTCAGTTGTCCGATCGAGCCATCCGATAGACCGAGCACAATCTTGGCCGGCGCCTTGCCGGATCCCTTCAGTGCTTTGACGGCTTCGATTGCGCGCCCTTCCGGCGTATCGGGTCCATATTGATAGCGCTCGGCGCCGTCAAAACCTGTAGGGCCGCCGATCATGCCTGGCGCGAGTGCGTCGGCGGCATAAGCGCGGCCAGGCCGGATGAACTGGGGTGCAATACCCGCAGCGGCAGTCAAGGCCAAGGCACGGCCACTGGTGCTCAGCAGGTCGCGTCGCGACATGCGCATAAAATCTGACATTTGGTGTTCCTCCCCATCGACGGTTCCTCCTCCGTCGATTTTGATGATTATTGACGCGTCATCGGATTGATGTCAACATCATTTCCAATCATCCCAAAGGTTGGCCATCTGGCCAGATTGGCACCGCTTCACGGCGGGTCTTGGGCTGGATACCGAAAAGAGAAATTGCTGATGCCGGTTAGTTCTATCTGCTTGAACACATCAAAACCAATCATTTTTGTGCGGGCGCGTGGCAGGGAGATGTCGTATTGGCGTCGGGATCTGGTCGAGAGACGTGAATATGAGGGGCCAGAGCGCGCGGCAGCCGCGCGGGGTCTTATGCGTCGCGCCTGATCGCCATGCGCGCCTGGAAAGCCATGGCGAGCGTCGTGAATTTTATCCCAAAAAGATGACAGAGGACGAAAATGACAGGATCGATCATCATCGCCGGTGCAGGATTGTGCGGTGCGCGCGCAGCCTTCGCCCTGAGGGAACGTGGCTATGAAGGAAAGGTCGTCCTTATCGGAAGTGAGCGGCACGCCCCTTATGATCGCCCTCCCCTGTCCAAGCATGTGGATGATGGATCGCTGTCAATCCAGCACGTTGCCGACGAAGAAAGTTACCGTGTCGCCGGCATCGATCACCTGGGCGGCGTTGACGTGACGACCATCGATCCTGTTGGCCACGTCGTCACACTGAGCGATGGTCGCCATCTGACCTACGACAAGCTTCTCCTGGCCGTTGGTGCGCGACCGCGACTGCTGCCCGGCACTGAAAATCTGACGAAGGTTCTGACCCTGCGCTCGTTCGACGACGCCCTGAAAATCCGTGACGGCATTGGGCCAGGTCGCAGGCTGGCGATCATTGGCGGAGGTTTTATTGGGCTCGAGCTTGCCGCAATGGCGCGCAAGCTTCAGACATCGGTAACGGTTATCGAGAGCATGCCACGCCTTCTGGCGCGCGCTGTACCGGCCGAAATTGCATCCGTTATCGAGGAACGCCATCGGCTAGAAGGGGTCGAGGTGCTGTTGCAGTCGGGCATCTCGTCGATCGGCGAAGACGCTGACGGCGTTCGAATCGAGCTCGCCGATGGCCGTGCCATTGTTGCAGATCTCGCGGTTATCGGTATCGGAGCCATTCCCAATATCGAGATCGCCGGGGCTGCCGGTCTTGCGATCGAAAACGGTATTGCCGTCGATCACTTCATGCGGACGTCGGATGCTGACATTTTCGCAGCTGGCGATTGCTGTTCATTTCCACTTCAGACGTATGACGGTAGCCGAGTGCGTCTGGAATCTTGGCGCTGTGCTCAGGATCAAGGGATTATTGCGGCGGCCAACATGCTTGGGATTGCGACACCTTACGAAGGGGTGCCCTGGTTCTGGTCAGATCAATACGACCTCACGCTGCAAATTGCCGGCCTTCCTGGCTTGGCCGTCGAAACAGTGCGGCGCGAGCTTTCAGACGGTTCATTTCTTCTGTTTCACCTTGGTTGCGACGGTAGGCTGGTGGCAGCAAGCGGGATCGGGCGAGGTAATGCGATTGGACGGGACATCCGTCTGTGCGAGATGCTCATCGCAGCAAGATCCCATCCGAGGCGCGAAGAGCTTGCCTCTCCATCCACGAGATTGAAGTCGCTTCTTGCGGCGTGAACCGCAACTGATTGACGGTCCGCTCCTCTCCCCCTATCCATTCCCAAAAGGCCGAAAAACATCCATGAAAAGCTATGTCTTGACCGTATCGTGCACGTCGACACGCGGCATCGTCGCGGCAATTGCCAATTATCTCGCCGATCAAGGGTGCAACATTACCGATTCCTCCCAGTTCGATGATCTCGGAACCGGGCAATTCTTCATGCGCATCAGCTTCATTTCAGAGCAAGGTGTATCTCAGGACCAGCTCATCGATGGCTTCGGGCCGCTAGCCTCCCGGCTCGGGCTGGAGTTTGCTCTGCATGACGCAGATAAGCGCATGAAGGTGCTTTTCATGGTGTCGCGCTTCGGGCACTGCCTGAACGACCTTCTATACCGGTGGAAGATTGGCGCATTGCCGATCGACCTTGTAGGGGTCGTCTCGAACCACTTCGACTATCAGAAGGTTGTGGTGAACCATGATATTCCGTTCCACCACATCAAAGTGACCAAAGAGAACAAGCAACAGGCTGAAACGCAGCTTCTCGATCTCATCGAGCAGAGCGGAACGGAGCTCGTTGTGCTGGCACGCTACATGCAGGTGCTGTCGGACGCCATGTGCAGGAAGATGTCTGGACGCATCATCAACATCCACCACTCGTTTCTTCCAAGCTTCAAGGGGGCCAATCCCTATAAGCAGGCTTATGAGCGCGGGGTGAAGTTGATCGGTGCGACGGCCCACTACGTGACCGCGGATCTCGATGAAGGCCCGATCATAGAACAGGATGTCGCCCGTATCACGCATGCCCAGTCTGCCGAAGATTACGTCTCGATCGGCCGCGATGTCGAAAGCCAGGTGCTTGCGCGCGCCATTCACGCCCACATCCACCACCGTGCCTTCATCAACGGCAATAGGACAATCGTCTTTCCCGCGAGCCCCGGTTCGTTTGCGTCCGAGCGGATGGGCTAACCAATATAGTCCCGTTCAGCGGTGGAGCCGCGAAGTTCGAACGCGCTGGTGCGCGCACGTGTATCGGAACAAATGACCCGCGCGCGTGAGGCTTGTTCGAGTTTGCCGAACGTCGGCGTGAGGAACCCGCAAACGCGAAGGGTCAGCGTCATAGCTCAATGAACTGTTTGGCCTCGACGCCAGGTCGCCCCACGTCAAGACCGAATTGGCGGCCTATTCTAACCAGTATCACCCTCGCCGCACCATCGATTTCGCGATCTCGACGATATCGTCGCGCGACGCCGTCGGATCCTCCTTCGACCAGGCAATGCCAAGCCCGATCTTGAAATCGATCCCCCTCACCTTCTTGAGCACGAAGCTGCGGTTCGGGATATCGGTCGTCCATTCGGGTGCGAAGCCGATGCCTAGACCGGCAGAGACGAGAGAGACCAGCGAATACGTATCGTCACAGCTATAGGCGACGTTCTTCGTTAGATCGTATTCCTCGAACTTCTCATTGAAGTACCGTTCGGTGAAGGAGAGGTTCTGCCGATTGAAGGCAATGATCTTCTGATCGCGTAGGTCCTCGATCGAAATCTCATTGAGCGAAGCCAGCGGATTGCTCTCCGAAACCGCGAGCAGATAGCGTTCATGGGCAACCGAGAAGAAGCGGAGTGATCCGATGTTCTCGACCGGCCTGATGAAGCCGAGGTTAAGCTGCCCGGTCTCCAGACCGCGGATAATGTCTCCGGTATTGCCTGAGGCGATATGGATGCGGACATCGGGAAACTTGCGGGAAATCTTTCCTAGAAACAGGGGCAGCATGCCCATGGTGGCTGGATAGACGGTACCGATCTTGATCTGGCGAATGCGGCTCCCGCCGGCAGCCCGTGTCAGCTCGGTCGTCAGCTCCATCTCGCTGAGGATCCGAACAGCACGATCGTAGAACGTCTCCCCTGCCCTCGTCAGCTCGACGCGGCGCGTCGATCGGATGAACAACGGACAGCCAAGCTCCCTCTCCAGCGCCATGACATGATTGCTGAGTGCCGGCTGGGCGATATTCATTTTGATCGCGGCCCGACCGAAATGAAGTTCCTCGGCGACCGCTCTGAAAAGGGATAGTTGGCGTAGTTCCATTTTGCTCTCCGACACGCACTGTCGCGCACAGAGGAACGATATACCCGATTTTGGGGTATTCCAAAACAGGTTTTAACCAGTAGTCGGTTTTTGTAACAACTGGCACATGCATTGTCGTCTCTGAATGCGGATCTTTATAGGCGGTTGATTGAACTTTTCGCGTCAGCGCGGAGGGAAGCCGATGTTACTCAACAGGAGCTTGGGAAGCGTCTGGGACTGCGCCAGACCGTCATTTCCAAGATCGAAACCTTTGAACGCCGCGTTGATGTTGCAGAATTCATGCTCCTCTGTCGTGCAATAGGCGCAGATCCTTATCTTTTGCTACATCAAGCAGAAGGTCTTAAATGAACCCGCCAATGTGGGAGTTGGTTTTTGCCCTATCGATATGTCTGAAGAGTCGAGCCTCTGGGGCGCCTTCCTAACTCTTTTCGCGCATCTGGATGATCGTGAAGCCTGTTTTGCTCAAACTGGGGCCATTCTTCGTTTAGCTAGAGCTGCCATGACCTGAGGCGGATGCCACTTGCCCTTGGCCATCCTGAGGCGCACGACGGCCGCGTGTTTCGTCGCGTTGAGGGGATACTTTGCCTTATGCCGCGTTGCACTGCAGAAGATGCAGGCAGCGACAATGTTTATTTGGACGTCCTTACCACCGTCGCATTTCGCCTCAAGATGCTCTGCCGTGCATTGAAACCGCTTCGCCAGGCCTGGAGGAATCGCATATTGCGCGAGGAACTCTGTCGGCCCGGCGTCCCACATTGGCAGTGTCTAGGGAAGAGGGAGGGTTATCTCGACTGACAAAGATGAGCAACAAGCCCGCAGCTCCTCACCCTAATCCCCGCCGCAAGCCGTCTTAATGTCGCTACTTCACGGCCCCGCTATGTCTGGCGATCAATGTTTTTCGCTGTGAGTATCTGAGCCGTACCTACCGACCGCTCCAGGAGTGTGGAAGGGATGGGGTAGCAGAGAGGGGAATTGAAATGTCCATTTTGACGAGGCTCTTTAAGCAGAGCAACGAACAGAACGCAGACTACTGGGCGCATGGTTGGGAGAACAGCAAAACGATGCATGAAGTGGTTATCACGACCATCGAAAGCATCGTCATTTTGGCGGCTCTCGACATTGCCATTGGGAAGCAATTCAACTGGGTATTGGTAGTGATCGATGGGGCCGCTTTTCTGAGTCTGATGACGTACTGTTGATTTCCACTGAGAAGTGACCCGGCAGCCCAAGATATTTCCATCGAGAAGTGACCCATGTTCCAACCTTCCCTCGTGTCTAATGCGAGGGCTGTGGAGTGATCGACATGGCATTACTGAGCGTGATCCGACGCTGGCATTTCCGAGACCATTTATCGATCCGAGAGAGATCGTGTCCCACGAGATGGTGTAAGTGCCGACGAGGCCACCGTGCTCTCCGGCAAGGCCGGGAGGATCAACGTGCCACGGCTGGCAAGCTGATGATTGGATCATCGCTCATTTTACCGATGGTTTCTACTGTCATGTAGCGCGACCGTTGCACCGCCCACTCGTCATTTTGCTCAAGGAGCATCGCACCGACGAGCCTGACAATGGCGTCTTCGTTCGGGAAGATGCCGACGACATCCGTCCGCTTCTTGATTTCTCCATTGAGACGTTCGATGGGATTCGTGGAGTGAAGCTTGGTCCAATGTTGCTTCGGAAAACTCATATAGGCCAGTACATCGTGTTCGGCCTCATCCATGATCGCAGCGAGCTTGGGCACTTTAGGGCGGATTTGATCGGCGACATTGCGCCATTGGCTGCTTGCGGCCTCCGGGGTCTCCTGAGCGAAAGCTGTTCCGATGAAGGCGGAAACAACCCGCCTGCCACTCTTGCCTGCATGCGCCAGCACATTGCGGGCGAAGTGGACCCGGCATCGCTGCCAGCT
>JGI25153J46596_10002267_pt1 | contig 11213 bp, 8 predicted proteins | sample AraplaMF_Col_mMF_FD_46596 | JGI IMG/M metagenome (IMG submission 46596)
ATCGAAAGGAGACGCCCTTCGGGTCGCAGTATATTTCAGCGCTCGAGTTTCAAACGGCGCTTCGTCGCGGCTATGCTATCGCGATACAGGATACGCGTGGGCGTTACCAATCAGGCGGCGATTTCGTCCCTTTCGAATTTGAAGGATGCGACGGCGCCGATACGATCGGCTGGCTTCGGTCGCAGCCGTTCTGCAACGGAAACGTCGCGATGTTCGGCGCATCCTATGTCGGCGCCACGCAGGTGCTAGCGCTGTCCGAAAACCCACCCGGTCTATCAGCGATCGCGCCACAGCTCACAACGCTCCGCCACGACGACACTTGGATGTACCGCGGCGGCGCCTTGGAACTGGCATTCACGCTGTTGTGGATAATCGAGTCGCTCGGCCCCGATCACCTCCAGCATCGATTGAAGGCAATGCCGCCGGGTGCGCGAGAACGCGCATTGGCTCTTCTCCAGCGTCTCCAACGGGACCCAGCATCGGCATTTGATCGGCTTCCCGTTCTCGATAGTGCATTGAGCGAGCTTGCACCCTACGTGCGTGAGTGGTTTGATCCAGAGGCAATAGGCGGCGAACGGACTATCGAGGCCGGTGGCTGGGCACAGCACAATAAGACACCAATGCTGACCGTTGCAGGCTGGAACGACATCTTTCTCGAAGGATCCCTTGAGCTTTTTGCAAAAGCCAAGTCGAGGTGGCCGGATCACGGATACATGCCAGACCGCCTGATCATTGGCCCATGGTCACATGGAAATCCGAGCGATTGGCAGGGAAGCGAATGGTTGGGCTATGCGGCCTCTACTGTCGATCTTCCTGAAGAAAACCTCGCTTTCTTCGACGACATACTGACGGGCCGCGAACCAGCTTCACCAGTGGTCCGCTATTTTCGTTCAGGATCGAATAGCTGGCATGCAGCTCCGGACTGGCCTTTGCCGGGCACGACCCTGGTCTCTCATTTTCTAAATTGCGAACGTAACAGCCTGGATACGCTGCCGGCATCAACAGCAAGCGCCAGCTTCGTTTCTGATCCTCGATCGCCAGTGCCAAGCGCCGGTGGCGCCACATTTCTTCCCGGGCTTCTGCAGGGACGAAATTCCGGTCCGATTGAGCAATTCAAGGTCGAAGCGCGAGATGATGTAATCGTATTCACCGGCCCGCCCTTGCGAGACGATTTGGACGTAACTGGTCTTGTGTCAACAAATCTCTGGGTAACGTCCTCTGCTCCTACTTGCGATTGGACTGCAAGAGTGTGTGAGGTCGATCTAGAGGGCCGCAGTGTCGGTGTCGTAGATGGTATCGCTCGGTGGAGACCGACTGCGACTGGCGAGGGGCCAGTCGAGGTCACGATCCGTCTCGGTCATATCAGCCGCCTGTTTAAAAAGGGACATCGCTTGCGTCTGCAAATTGCATCCTCAAATTTCCCGCGATTTGACCGTAACCCTCAATCCGGCGTGCCCTCGACGCTCGCCGATGAATCCAAGTTCAGGACTGCCACTCAGCATGTTTACTCAGGAGCGGCATTTCCAAGCTGTCTGAAGCTGCCGATAGTAGAAAGTGCGCACTCATGGTCGTCGCTTTCAGGGTCGAATTAAATGCTTTGTCGCTTTTCCCATCATCTTGAATTACTCGCCTGTCGCTCGCTTATACCAGGTTGGGTTTGATCATCTTGATGAAAATCTGACCCGAAATACGCGCTATAGACATCTAGGAATTGATGCCCTGGATCTGCTAGGCGTCCGGTGCAGATTGATGCCATAGCGGATGCAGTGGCAGTTGACGATCTCCTCAACGCGCTAGTTAGAAGCGGGTTAAGCAGAAGATCGGAGTCTAGATTGAAAGCCAGGATTGAAGACTATGCCCTGATCGGAGACTGCGAAACAGCAGCTCTTGTGTCCCGCGAAGGATCAATCGACTGGCTATGCTTCCCCCGATTTGACTCTCCCGCCTGCTTTGCAGCCCTGCTGGGAAACGAAGAGAATGGCAGATGGTCCATCTCCCCGTCCCAAAAATATCGCTCCGAACGGCGATATCAGAAAGACACGCTCATTCTGGAAACGACTTTCGAGACAGAAACCGGCGTCGCGGTCGTGCGTGATTTCATGCCGCTTCGAGATGGTGTGAATGACTTAGTTCGAATTGTTGAGGGCATAAGTGGCCACGTGGCGTTCGACTTTGAGCTTGTGATCCGCTTCGACTATGGGCGGACAGTGCCATGGGTGACACAGACCAAAGGCGGGACACTGACAGCCATCGCCGGTCCGGATATGCTTGTCCTCACCTCTCCTATCGAACTGGAAGGAGAGGACTTGAAGACGAAGGCATCTTTCGAAGTCTCAGCTGGCCACCAGCTTGCGTTCACACTCACATATTGCCCATCCCACCTGAAGATGCCGACCGCCGCAAAGATTGAAAACGCCATCCGAGAGACAACCACTTTCTGGGAGGACTTCGTCGCCAAATGCCCCGATGTTGGCGAGTGGACCGAACAGGTCAAGCGTTCGCTCATCACGCTCAAAGCGCTCACCTTCATGCCGACTGGTGGGATCGTGGCGGCCGCGACGACCTCGCTTCCAGAGCAGCTCGGCGGGACGCGTAATTGGGATTATCGGTATTGCTGGCTTCGCGACGCGACCTTGACGTTGATGGCATTTATGAAGCTTGGCTACTACGATGAAGCCGCCGCGTGGCGTAACTGGTTGCTGCGTGCGGTTGCCGGGTCGCCTCACCAGATGCAGATCATGTACGGTGTGGCCGGTGAACGAAACCTGATGGAGTGGGAAGCAACCTGGCTCGAAGGATACCGGGATTCCACTCCAGTCAGGATTGGGAATGCTGCGGCCGAGCAGTTTCAGCTCGATGTGTATGGCGAGGTCGCAGATGCCATGACACAAGCCATAAGGGGTGGTCTTCCCCCGCACCCCCGTGGCAAGTCGCTTAATTCCGCGTTGATCCCCTTCCTTTCAAAGGTCTGGCGCGATCCCGACGAGGGAATCTGGGAAGTCCGGGGCGACCGACAGCACTTCACATACTCGAAGGTCATGGCCTGGGTTGCTTTTGATCGTGCCTGCTGGATGGCGACCGAGGCTGGCGATCTGCAAGCTGCAAAGGAGCTGCGTGCTACCGCCGATGAAATCCACCGCGAAGTCTGCGAAAAGGCATACGACAAGACTATAGGGAGCTTCGTCCAAGCCTATGGATCAAAGACCCTCGACGCCAGTGTGCTGCACATAGGGCTGGTCGGCTTCCTGCCCGAAGATGATCCACGATACCTTGGGACCGTTGCAGCAATAGAGAACCGGCTTATGCGTGACGGACTGGTTCTGCGCTATGAGACAACCGAGGTTGAGGATGGATTGCCACCAGGCGAAGGGGCGTTCTTGGCGTGCAGTTTCTGGCTCGTAGATGCTCTTAGCCTGATCGGACGTCAGGAGGATGCCAAGACGCTCTTTGAAAGGCTTCTACGAGTTTGCAATGATGTGGGCCTGCTATCTGAGGAATACGATTCACATCAAGAAGCAATGCTTGGCAACTTTCCCCAGGCTTTCAGCCATGTCGGCCTCATCAACAGTGCCCTCAATCTGGCCCGTCGGAAAGGCCCGGCAGACGAGCGATCAGAGACTCAGACAAGCTGAAACCCAACACGGGCGCTGCCGCAAATCGCCCGCGCCTTCTCGAACCTCATGAGAAAGGAGCGTGATCTCTGTCTAAGCGCGTATCACGCACGGATATCTCGTCGTCAAAATGCACAAAGACAGACTGTGACGGCTCCTTGTCTCGCAGTAGCCCTTGATAATTCGGGGAACCCAACGAGATCTATCCAACCAGTCGCACAACGCAGGAAGCTTGATGACACATACCAAGGTTGACCAGGTCGCGGACCAACAAGTTCTTGCCGTCGATATCGGCGGAAACCATATCAAGATAATGAAGGATGGCTACGACGAGCGCAAAGTGAAGTCGGGGGCTTCATTGTCTGCGAAACACGCAGTCGACGCTATCAAACAACTCTCTGAGGGGATTTCCTTCGACGTTCTGTCGATTGGCTATCCTGGCCCGGTTAAGAATAATCGACCGTCACTAGAGCCTGTCAACCTTGGTCCCGGCTGGAAGGATTTCGATTTCGCTGAGGCGTTCGGAAAGCCGGTTAAATTGGTCAACGATGCACTAATGCAAGCGATTGGCAGCTACGAAGGCGGTAGGCTGCTTTTCCTAGGCCTAGGAACAGGCTTGGGTTCAGCGATGGTTATCGAAAATGTTGGGCAACCACTTGAGCTTGCTCACTTGCCATACAAAAAACACGGCACTTTTGAGGATTACGTGGGGAGGCGCGGCCTCGAACGCAGGGGCGCGAAGAAATGGAAAGCTTCTGTTTTTGACGTTGTTGCTCGTTTGCAGGCGGCTCTCCTGCCGGACTACATCGTAATCGGTGGAGGTCAGGTCGATGAGTTGGACGAGCTGCCAGATGGATGCCGCCGTGGTGACAATCGGCTGGCGTTTGTCGGCGCGAAGCGGCTATGGAGTGACGCGACTATTATCCAATGACGTCGGTTACCGCTATTCCGCTAGGAAAAAGGGGCAAACTTCTGCCCCGACATCACACATTGGCCAGCGTAATTGGAATTTGATTTCATTCGGTCAGATCGCATGTCATGGCTCGATTTTCCGTCCGCCGAAGAAACGGTCCCTCTCTGTCATGGCCGCATGCCCCGAAGCGTACAAGAATGAGATTGCTTTCTGGATGTCAGAAAGGGCCTTCACAGATCGTTGCGAGATATAGTCACCGTCCGCATCCACGTTTTGTTGCAACGCTCTCCCGCAAATTGCAGCGAGCTTATCCACCTCAGGTGCGATGCTGTACAGCTGTTGTATGATGGCGTCCAAGTCAACCTTCGCACGCTCAGACATCCTATCTGCCATTTCAAGCCTCCTGGATTTACTCGGGTTGGCGGCATCTCAAGCTAAGAGCTTCGGGAAGTAGGAACCAAACGGTCGATGGAAAGGGATCGGGCAATCTGTGTTTCTCCGTTGGAGAACATGATCCCCGATCCTTCCTGTCGTCCTGACAAACGGAAGTCCAGGCTCAACTACCGAGAGAGGCGTCAAAAAGAATCAGCGCGGCGAACTCGCAAGCAGACGAGGCATACCTCAAGTCGGCCTAAACAACGACACAGAAAGGTCGGTGCAGAGACAGGGGGCGCCCGGCCAATCTTGCGACAGTGTCGACGGAGGGGCTCGACGGGTCCACTTTGCTTCATTAAACAAATCGGGAGGGAGTGGGGCTTCTAGCCCATTGGAGGAAAGAATGAGCGTTTCGGAGACGGCGCCGTCCGTCGTTTCACAGCCACGTGTGCATCTGCTGGTCCTGTTGTCGTTGGGCCTGTCTCACCTCTGCAACGACACCATCCAGTCGCTTACCCGCGGTCTACCCCATATTGAAGTCCAATTTCTCGCTCGACTTCATGCAGATCGGCATCATAACGCTGGTGTTCCAGATTGCAGGCGCGTTGCTGCAGCCAGCAATCGGCCTCTACACTGACCGCCATCCTCTGCCCTACTCGGCCGTATTCGGAATGGCCTTCACGCTCGCGGGCCTGATCAGCCTAGCCTATGCATCATCATATGTACTAATCTTGGTATCAGTAACGCTCGTGGGCATCGGCTCATCAATCTTCCATCCGGAAGCTACGCGCGCTGCACGTTATGCCTCTGGTGGGAGACAAGGCCTGGCGCAAGGCATCTTTCAGGTTGGTGGACAGATAGGTGGCGCCCTTGGTCCGCTCTGCGCGGCCATCTTCATCGTGTCGAATGGCAGGCACAGTCTAGTCTTCTTCTCATCAATGATCTTGCTCGCCATGCTTCTTCTTGGATGGAGCGCTCGTCAGTATTGGTCGATCCAGTCCCAGTTCGAGGCCGCGGCCCGCAGTTCAAATGCCAAGGGCGGGCGAAAGGAGCACTCTCGCGGGACCGTCACCATCGGCCTCATTGTTCTGACGCTGTTAATGGGATCGAAGCTGACCTATCTTGAAAGCTTCCGGTCCTTCTACACCTTCTACCTGATCGACCGCTTCGACATATCTGTGTCGACATCCCAGTTGATGCTGTTCGTATTCTTCATCTCTTCGGCTGCAGGCGTCCTACTTGGCGGCATCGTAGGGGACCGGATGGGCAGATATCGGATTATCTGGATTTCGATCCTGGGGCCGCTGCCCTTGACAATGTTGCTGCCCTACGCCGATCTTTTCTGGACGGGCGTACTCACGATTGGCATCAATCTTGTCATGGCAAGCGCGTTTGCCTCCATAATGATTTACGCGATGGATCTTGTGCCCAAGCGTATTGGTCTGATTGGCGGCATGTTCTACGGACTAAACTTCGCAATTGGTGGTATCGCCGCGGCATTTCTGGGCAGCCTGACTGACAAGATCGGAATCGAAGGGGTTTACCAGATCTGCTCATTCATTCCAATTGCAGGCTTCTTGGCAATCTTCCTGCCACGCCTTGCCCCAACCCTTCCTAGTAAAAGAAACCCAAAACCGTGAAACGGCTGCGCCATAGCTGCCTGCGAACAGACATTCACGCTCCAGTCTGGCCGTGTCGACTGGACAGCTATGGGAAATGCCCCTGCGGCCGCATAGAATAGCTTGATATTTAGAGCTACCGAGCCGAAGAGGCGCAAGTCATCGTCTGCCACCTGTAAACGTTTTTCTGCAGTTGACTCTTATTGCGAGCGCCGGAGAACGAGGGCTCGAATTTTATCCGTCAAAAGCGGAGACGGTGGGCGCACGCGTCTCTTTTGCGCGCGATTATATACGATGCAACTTAGTAAATTGCAGCTTCCAAAAACCCGACGGTCGCCGCAGGAGTGAGGGGCGGTTGAGGTTCTGAGCAAACATTTCTTTCCTGCTCTTACTGGTGAACTTCCCGCCATTGTCACAGCACCGTCATAAAATAAGGCGACATCTTGCGTCCGATTAATCTTGGATGCTGGCATGGATTATTTCAGACGCTTTAACTTCCTGTTCGCAACGCCCTCTTTCGACAGCGATGACCTGGAAGGCGTTCGTTACAAACAGATTATCCAAGAGATTGAGCGTTCCGGCTTTGAAGTGGTGCGTGCCCGCAATCTGGATGACGCCGAGATCGTCGTCCAGACCGACGCCGCCATTGGCTGCATGATGGTCGACTGGGGCAAGAAGGGTCTTGAAGGCAAGACCTCTCACCTAATAAACCTGATGCGCCGCCGCGGACTGGATTTCCCTATCATCCTGCTAATCCGCGGCAAGCGTTTCGAAGATGTGCCCGTCGAGGTGCTCGACTTCATAGATGGCTATGTTTTCTTGTCTGAGGAAACACCTGCTTTCATCGCGAAAAACCTCATCAGCCGTCTTAAACAATACGCCGAAACGCTGAAGACACCTTTTTTCGGTGCGCTTGTCGACTATGCCGAAGAAGGCAACCATCTTTGGACCTGTCCCGGGCATAATGGCGGCGTGTTCTACAGTCGTAGCCCGATCGGCCGCGTGTTCATGGAGCACCTCGGCGAAGCTGTATTCCGCGACGACCTCGACAATTCCGTGCTCGACCTCGGTGACCTACTGACCCACGAGGGACCAGCGCTGGCGGCGCAGAAGGAAGCAGCGAAAATCTTCGGTGCAGAGAAGACCTATTTCGTGCTCAACGGAACATCCACTTCAAACAAGGTTGCACTTTCCGCCCTTGTTACGGATGGCGACCTCGTCCTGTTTGACCGAAACAACCATAAAGCCGCTCACCATGGCGCGCTCATGATATCGGGTGGCATTCCCATCTATCTGCCGACCAAACGCAATGCGCACGGTCTCATTGGCCCAATTGACTATGCGTCACTGGACGAGACGGCACTGCGAGAGCGCATTCGAGCCAATCCTCTCGTCAAGGATACTGATGCCTGGCAAAAACCGCGGCCATTCCGCGTCGCCGTCGTCGAGCAATGCACCTATGACGGCACCATCCATAATGCAGAGATGATCCTTAAATCCATCGGTCACCTTTGCGACTACATTCTGTTCGACGAAGCCTGGGCCGGGTTCATGAAGTTCCACCCACTTTATGCCGGTCGTTTCGCCATGGGGCTTGCCGATCTCGGCCCGGACTCGCCCGGCATCATCGCCACCCAGTCTACCCACAAGCAGCTTGCTAGCTTTTCCCAAGCGTCGCAGATCCACATGAAGGATCGCCATATTGAAGGGCAGAAGCGGCGCGTGGAGCATCGGCGTTTTAACGAAAGCTTCATGCAGCACGCCTCCACCTCGCCCTTCTACCCATTGTTCGCCTCTCTTGATGTCGGCGCGCAGATGATGAAGGGCCGGTCCGGCGAAGTTCTGTGGGACGATACGATCCGCCTCGGGATCGAACTTAGGAAGAAAATGCGCGCCGTACGCCGGGAATTCGAGGAAAAGGAACCACGTGCAGAACGTCGATGGTTTTTTGAACCATTCGTTCCTGATCGGGCTTCGATCCCGGATGTTGCAAGCCCCGGCGCCTCGCACGATGTGCCATGGGAGAGCATTGCCACCGACCAACTGGCCACAAACCCGGCATTTTGGCACTTGACCCCCGGGGCACCCTGGCATGGTTTCAGCGGCATGGAGCAGGGGTTTGCCATGACGGACCCCAATAAGTTGACGGTGCTGACGCCCGGCTTCGACCGCAAGACAGGTCTCTATTCCGAACACGGTATTCCTGCCCCGATCGTGGCGCAATATCTTCGTGAGAACCGCATCGTTGCTGAGAAGAATGACCTCAACTCCTTGCTCTTCCTGCTGACACCCGGCGTCGAGGCCAGCAAGGCAGGGACCCTGATCAGCGGGCTTGTCGCGTTCAAGAAGCTGCATGACGACAATGCGATGCTGGAAGAGGTGATCCCGGAGTTCTACCGCCGGCGTCCAAGCCGCTATGCCGGCGTGCGTCTGCGCGATCTTTGCGGTGATCTGCACCGCTTCTTCCGCGATGCCAATGTCAGCGCCCTGCAGGCGAAGCAGTTTTCCGCCGCCCACCTGCCGCCAATGGCCATGTCGCCGCACGACGCAGCACGCAGCCTGGTGCGCAATGATGTCGACTACTTGCCGATCGATGAGATCGCGGGGCGCATTGCGACCACCCCGTTTGTGGTCTATCCGCCTGGGATCGCGACCATCGTCCCAGGCGAACGCCTGACGGACGCAGCAAAACCGATGATCGACTATCTCAAGATGTTCGAAACCTGCTTTAATGCCTTCCCGGGGTTTGATGTCGAGATCCAAGGTGTCTATCGCGAGACAGATGCATCGGGCCGCGTTCGGCTCTACACCTATGTGGTCGCGGAATAATTGCGCACGCCAGGATCGACAATGGAACAGGACAGCGGATTAACCATTCGCCCTTCACGGGACGCGGATGTGGAACCTATGCTAGCGATTTATCGTCGGCATATTCGTCGAGGGGTCGAGGAGGGTGTCGACGACAGCGATACGCCGGAGCCGGATGACCTGCGCGAGCGGCGCAAGAATCTGAAGAGCCGGCGCTTTCCGCATATTGTTGCGACCATCAACGGGACCGTGGTCGGCTATGCATATGTCGTGCTGTTTCGCAAACGCCCAGCCTACCGGTACACCGTCAAACATTCGATCTATGTGCATCACGATCATATTGGCAAGGGGGTCGGAAGTCAGCTCCTCCACGGGCTGATCGACGCCTGTGCTGCGGCAAGGTTCCGACAGATCATCGGCTACATTGACGCCGATAACACGGCGTCGCTTGCCCTGCACGAGCGCTTCAATTTCGTGCGCGTCGGCCTATTGCCGGCCGTCGCATACCGCTACGGCCACTGGGCCGACAGTGTGATGGTGCAGCGTTCGCTGGGGACAGGTTCGACCACACCGCCTCCCCCGCCGCCCTTATCCACTCGCTGAAGGCTTGTGACCGGGATCTTTTCAATGTTGCCGGAGTTCAGGCCTGCTGGAGTTCAGAGTGATCTTAGGACTATCGGGCTACCACGACATGATCTGAAGAAGTCGCGCGACACCACCTGGCCGGCTTGCGAGCCTAGCTAGCAGTTGATCTTTTGTCGGCAGATCACCCGCATCGCGGCCTGTTGCAAGCGACAACGCCTCGGCGAAGTTTCCAGCTCAATCACGCACATTGAACAATGCCTCGTCAACGAGGCGAGGCAAGCTGTTGAACTTATCGTCCGCTAACTTTGGAGAGTTGTCTACTCCCGAAGCTGACCGCCGCGATGCAGCGCGCATATCGCGACCGATCGAACAGCTATTTTTACAGCGGTGTCGCCAACCCGTGGAACGAAATATCGACCTGCGCTTTTCTCAGGAACCCGAACCGAGGAGATCCAAGCATGGGAAGCACAGCGGACAAAATCAAAGGCACGGCAAACGAAGTCGCAGGTAAGGCCCGCCAGGCCGCGGGCAAGGCGGTCGGCAATCACGAAGAGCACGTCAAGGGAAGCATTCAGGAAGCCAAGGGCAAGGCCCAGGTAGCAAAGGGCGATGCTAAGGACGCTGTGAAGAAGGTCGTCGACAAGGCTTGATGTCCACCGATGTATCAGCCCGCGCTAGTGCGGGCACTTCTTTTGGGAAAGCTAATGAAAATCAGAAAACTGATTGTTTGGAGCGTGGGATTTGCAGTGTTTTCGTGGAGCGCACAGGCACAGGGCCAGGCGCCTGCTGATCCGGCCGTCGACGCATGTAAATCGACCGGATTGCTCGCCCTTCAGGAGCGTTCGCCGGAAATAACCGACCTCGTTCTCGACATTGAAAGTCTTGCGGTCAGCAAGGCGGATACCAAGGTCGGCGATGTACCAGTGAAGACAGTCGTCCTTGGCGAAGCGTACATCAGTCGCAAACAGCAGACAGGCAAACCCGACCGCTTCGTTTGCCTCCTCGGTGAAAAAGGCAAGGTCCTGCTCACCTTCTTCACGGCGCAATAGACGTGGCAGAACCCCCGAAGTTCGATCGCAGGCCAGACCAGACGCCCTACCAGGGTCGGCGAACTCCCGACTCCGGAAAGAAACGGGGGATATCTATCTGGTCTGTGATAGGGCTGGCTCTCTTCATTGTGATGCTGGCGTTGCTCGTCTTCGACACCTGGCGCGGATGATTAAGTTTAGCCACCAAGTCCAGATTATCTTTTGGAAGGCGTCGGCGATAGTCGTCATTCGCATTCAAAATCATTCAAAGCGA
>JGI25153J46596_10002275_pt1 | contig 11192 bp, 9 predicted proteins | sample AraplaMF_Col_mMF_FD_46596 | JGI IMG/M metagenome (IMG submission 46596)
CCGGTGGCTTTCAGCTGAGCCAGAACACGGCAGGGCTGCACTTTACCCGCTTTTTTGAAAATGTATTGCCCAAGGGTACCAACATTGCCTTTGGTACAGAGTTCCGCACCGAGAACTACCGCATTTTTGCAGGCGAGGAAGGTTCCTGGAAAGCCTATGGCGCATACGACCTGGTGCCCAATGATAACGGCGGCATAGATACCGTGTATAAAGCTGCCGGCTCACAGGGCTTCCCGGGTTTTCAGCCTGCGAACGTGGTGGATGAATCCCGTACTAACCTGGGCGTGTATGCAGATGGGGAGTTTAACTTCTCATCCAACTTCATGATAGGCGCTGCCGGCCGTTTTGAGCGGTATAACGATTTCGGCAGTACGATAAACGGCAAGCTCTCTATGCGGTATGAGATCTCACCTGCATTAGCTTTCCGCGGTTCTATAAGCACCGGTTTCCGTGCACCTTCTCTGGCACAGATCTATTTTAACACCACCTATACCAACGTGGTAAGGGGAGAGGCCATTGAAAACCTGCTGACCCGTAACCAGAGCAATATAACCCGTGTGCTGGGCGTAGAGCCGCTGAAACAGGAAAAGGCCGTGAACGCCAGCCTNGGCCTTACTTCCAGGCCTGCGCCGGGTTTAAGCATTACGGTAGATGGGTATTATGTGAAAATAAAAGACCGCATTGTGCTTACNGGTGATTTCACTGCAGANAATGCGCCGGAAATAGCCGCAGACCTGGATAAGCTGAATGTAAGCGTGGTAAAGTTCTTTACCAATGCGCTGGATACCAAAACCCTGGGCCTGGATGCGATTGTAACCTGGAACAAACGTTTCAGCGGCGGGCATGATTTTACCGCTACGCTGGCCGCTAACTTCAACGACCTGGAAACGGGCGATATTAAAACCTCTGCCAAGCTGGCCGGCCGTAAGGATATTTACTTCAGCGACCGGGAACGCTCTTTCCTGGTAGCCTCCGCACCACCCAGTAAAATTAACCTTACGCTGGATTACCGTTATGGCAAGTTCAATACCAACCTGCGTTTTGTGCGTTTTGACCGTATACGCCTGCAGAACTATGACCTGGTGTACGACATTTATGATGCACGCATCGTAACTGACCTTTCCGTGGGCTACCAGATCATTCCGGCAGTTACCTGGGTGGTTGGCGCCAGCAACCTGTTTAATGTATATCCCACCAGGCACAATGCAAACCTTACTGATTCCGGTGGTATCTACGAGCCGCTGCAGATGGGCTTTAACGGCACTTACTTCTTTAGCAGGCTTTCGTTCAGATTTTAGATCTCAGATCATAAATTTTAAAGGCCTGATGGGTTACTAAAACCTGTCAGGCCTTTTTATTATATTGCTACATGTCTTCACTTAAGAAAGCTATTCTTCCCATACACCTTTGGGCTATTGCCGTAGGGCTGGTTATTTCAGGCGAGTATTTTGGCTGGAACTATGGCTGGGGCGTAGCCGGTACCGTAGGCTTTTTAATAGCTACGTTCATTATCACTATCCTGTACCTCACATTTATTTTCAGCTTTACAGAGCTAACCACCTCCATTCCGCATGCAGGCGGGCCCTTTGCTTACTCGCATCGTGCCTTTGGCCCCATTGGCGGCCTTATAGCGGGTTATGCTACCGTAGTGGAGTTTCTGCTGGCTACCCCTGCCATTGCGTTTGCCCTTGGCAGTTATATCCATTTCCTGTACCCGGCCTTACCAGTGTTGTGGACCGCCATTGCGTTTTATGTAGCGCTTACCGGCGTAAATATGCTGGGCATTAAGGAATCGGCGCTTTTTTCACTGGTAATAACATTGCTGGCAGTGCTGGAGCTGCTGATCTATATGGGTATTGTGGCCCCGGCATTTAAAGCATCCAATTTTTTGCATGATGCTATGCCCTTTGGCATAAAAGGCGTGTTTGCAGCGCTGCCCTTTGCCATCTGGCTATATGTGTGTATTGAAGGTATAGCCATGGTGGCTGAGGAGGTGAAAGATCCTGAAAAGAATATACCCAAAGGCTATATTTCCGGCATCCTCACACTCATGCTGCTGGCCATTGGCGTAATGGTGCTAACCGGCGGTATTACCGACTGGAAAAGCCTTTCCGGCATCGATTATCCTTTACCGGAATCCATTGGCATTGTGCTGGGCCGGCACAATAATATTACCCGCATTTTTGCCGGTATTGGCCTGTTTGGGCTGCTGGCATCTTTTAACGGTATTATCCTCAGCTACTCGCGGCAGCTGTTCGCACTCTCGCGCAGCCGGTACTTGCCCCAGGGCTTATCCAAACTAAGCCGCAAGCATCAAACCCCTGACCGGGCGCTTATTGCAGGCGGCTTACTGGGTATTGTTGCCCTGTGTTTGGGCCGGACGGATCAGCTGGTGTTATTGTCGGTACTGGGCGCTATTGTAATGTATATCCTGAGCATGGTGGCGTTATTCATACTGCGTAAAAAAGAGCCTGATCTGCCACGGCCCTTTAAAGTACCGGGCTATCCCTGGGTGCCGTTGATAGCATTGCTGCTATCCATTCTATCGCTGGTTGCCATCATCTATTATAATGTTATGTTAAGCCTGCTGTTCTTCGCCGGCATGGGGCTTACGCTGATCGTATTTCTGCTGGCCGGTAAGCACAAACAAACACAGGAAGATATAACTTTATACCAGCTACCATCATAACATGGCTTACCAGTGTACCATAGGAAATACCAGCTACCGCTTTGAGGATCTGAAGACCTTACTGGCAAAAGCATCGCCCTACCGCTCCGGCGATGCGCTGGCAGGGCTGGCCGCCGGCAGCTACGAGGAAAGAGTGGCTGCACAGATAGCGCTGGCCGATGTGCCTTTGAAAACCTTTTTACAGGAAGCGCTGGTGCCTTATGAAACAGATGAAATTACCCGCCTGATCATAGATACGCATGATACTAACGCCTTTGCGCGCATTAGCCATATGACGGTGGGGGAGTGGCGCGACTGGCTGCTGGGCGATGAGGCAGATACTGCCACCCTGCAGCAATTAGCGCCGGGTATTACCCCGGAAATGACGGCCGCCGTATCAAAGCTCATGCGCAACCAGGACCTTATCAGCGTGGCCCGTAAATGTGAAGTGATCACAAAGTTCCGCAACACCATAGGCTTAAAAGGCCGCTTATCAACCCGCCTGCAGCCTAACCATACTACCGACGATCCTAAAGGCATTGCCGCCAGTATTGTAGATGGATTACTGTATGGCAGCGGCGATGCGGTGATAGGGATTAATCCCGCTACAGACAGCCCTTCCGCAGTAATAACCCTGCTGGAAATGCTGGACCGTTTGCGGCAGCAGTTCGAGATTCCCACACAGTCATGCGTATTATGCCATGTTACCACCGCATTGGAAATTATGCCGCAGGCGCCGGTGGATCTGGTATTTCAATCTATTGGCGGTACGGAAAGAACGAACAGCAGCTTTGGTGTGAACATAGCACTGCTGAAGGAAGCGCACGACGCTGCATTATCATTACAGCGCGGCACCATCGGCAACAATGTAATGTATTTTGAAACAGGGCAGGGCAGCGCGTTATCAGCCAAAGCACATGAAGGGCTGGACCAGCAAACCTGCGAGGCCAGGGCCTATGCAGTGGCCCGGCATTTTGATCCGCTGCTGGTAAATACCGTGGTAGGGTTTATTGGACCGGAGTATTTGTTTGATGGTAAGCAGATCATACGCGCGGCCCTGGAAGATCATTTTTGCGGTAAGCTGTTAGGCTTGCCCATGGGAGTGGATGTATGCTATACCAATCATGCAGAAGCTGACCAGGACGATATGGACAACCTTTTAACCCTGCTGGGCGTGGCAGGTTGTAACTATATCATGGGCATACCCGGTGCGGATGATATTATGCTCAATTACCAGTCCACCTCTTTTCATGATGCCCTGTATGTGCGTAAGGTGCTGGGTTTGCGGCCGGCTCCTGAATTTGAGCAATGGCTGCAGCAGCAGGGGATTATGGATGCGCAGGGAAATCAGCTGGCGGTGGAAAAACACAGGTTGCTGGATCTATAATTAATAATTAAGAATGAATAATTAATAATCGCAGGGAGGTGCTACGTGCAAATTTAGTGCTGCATTATTATTGTTAATTATTCATTATTAATCATTACGAACGACAATGCACACAATATTTAAGCGTACACCTGCATCCATTATTATTAATTATTCATTCATCTTATGCCCGATCCCTGGATACAATTAAAATCCTTCACGCCCGCGCGTATAGCGCTGGGCCGTACCGGCACTGCCATTCCGCTAAAGGAAGTATTGCAGTTCCGCATGGCGCATGCCCATGCACGGGATGCGGTATATTCCCTGGCAGATGTAAAAACCCTGCAGCATCAGCTAAGCGCATTCCAGCTGCCTGTACATGTATTGCACAGCAGTGCTGCCGACCGGCATGAGTACCTGCAGCGGCCGGATAAAGGGCGTAAGCTGGATGAAAGCTCCGCGCAGTTATTAACGGCGGCCAACAGTGATGTAGCCGTTATTATTGCAGACGGCTTATCGGCGACTGCGGTGAACAAACATGCAGTGCCTTTGCTGCAGCAGCTAATACCTTTGATACAGGGTGCCGGTATGAGCCTTGCCCCCATTTGCCTGGTACAGCAGGGCAGGGTAGCAGTGGGCGATGAAGTGACCGCTTTATTACAGGCAAAGGCCGCTATTATGCTCATCGGGGAAAGGCCGGGCCTGAGCTCGCCCGACAGCCTGGGCATGTATCTTACCTACCGCCCCAAAGTGGGGTTAACAGATGAGGCGCGCAACTGTATTTCCAACATCCGGGAAGCAGGCTTATCTTATGAAGCAGCCGCGGCCAAAACCTTTTATTTGCTGCGCGAAGCAGTGCGCCTGCAGCTATCCGGTGTGCAGCTGAAAGACAATGAGCATTTACTTTCCTGAAAACGTATATTTACATACGTGAGATACTTCCTTTACATTTTACTGCTGTTGTGTTGCACACAAACCTCTGCACAAAAGGTTACCTTAGTTAAGAATGAGCTGATCATGCAAAACCCGCCTTTTGCGGCCTGTCATGCTTCCACTATCACGCCATTATCAAACAACCGCTTAATGGCAGCCTGGTTTGGCGGCTCGCGGGAAAGTGCGCCGGATGTATGTATCTATACCTCCACCTGGGAGGATGGGCAGTGGAGCGCACCCCGGCGTGTAGCCGACGGCGTGATCAATGATACGCTGCGTTATCCCTGCTGGAACCCGGTATTGTTCCGCACAAGGGCCGGCCGTTTACTGCTGTTCTATAAAATAGGTAAATCGCCCCGCGAGTGGTGGGGCGTAATGCGCAGTTCCAGCGATGACGGCAAACATTGGTCGGCCGCGCAAAAGCTGCGGGATAGCCTGCTGGGGCCCATTAAGAACAAGCCGGTGCAGCTGGCCAGCGGTGATATCCTGTATCCATCCAGCACTGAAAGTAAAGATGAAAAACAGTGGCATATTCACCTGGAAAAGTCGGATGCAGAGGCGCAGTATTGGCAATACCTGCCTGTAAATAACGATACCTTTGGTGTGATACAGCCCAGCATTTTATTTCATAAGGGTGATAGCTTGCAGCTGCTGTGCAGGAGCCGGCAAAACTATGTGGTGCAATGCTGGTCCGGCGACCAGGGCGCTACCTGGGGGCCTTTATCCAAAACAGATCTGCCGAACCCCAATTCCGGCACCGATGCCGTAACCCTGCGCAATGGCCTGCAGGTGCTGGTGTACAACCCGCTTAACGCAGGGAAAGAGTGGTTTGAAGGCCGCAGCAAATTGAACGTAGCCCTTTCCACAGACGGGCGGCACTGGAAAGATGTCTATGCATTGGAAGATCAGAAAAAAGGAGAATTCAGCTATCCGGCCATTATTCAAACATCAGATGGACTGTTGCACATTACCTATACGGCTGATAGAAAAAATATCAGACATGTAGTGTTACGTGTGAAATAGGTTCCTCAATATACCATCATGTATACACACCTTCCGGGCTATATGACAGCGGTTTTATGTGGTATATCATTTGCAGCTGTTCCCATAGTAAAAGGGCATGAAAAAAAGAATAATGATAACAGATGATGATCCGGGCATTCAGGATATTTACAAGTTAATACTTGAAAAGGCCGGTTATGCCACCGATCTGGTATCGGATGGCGAGCGGATTATGAAGAACCGGTTTGAATGTCCTGTTATTTTTTTGCTGGATAAACAGCTGGTTGGTTTCGATGGCCTGGACCTTTGCCGTCATCTTAAAAGCCAGGAAAGCACCCGGCATATTCCTGTAATTATGATCTCCGCCACCCCGGGTTTAAGCAGGGCTGCCCGGCAGGCCGGTGCAGATGCCTTCATGGAAAAACCATTTCACCGGGATGAGCTGCTGGCTATCGTAGAGAAATATGCCGGAGCCCCTGTTTAATTATCATCGTATTTATTTCTCCATGATACTTTTGATCTCTTCAATAAAACGCTCAATTTTCCGGCTTTGCCGGATGGTTGATACTACTACTACAGCAGGCTGCTTTGTATTAGGCGGCGTAAAGAACATCTGTACTTCCGTGCCTGCATAAACCATGTTGTAGGATTTACGTACTGTGCGGAATCCTGAGAAATCTTCGAAGGCATATTTTTTATTACCAATTCCTATAGGGCTAATCCTTTCAATAGTACGGGCCGCAGGGTTTAATAAGATGCGTGTAAAAGCCGCCAGCAGGAATATCAGGCCAGGCTAAAGCTAATAACAATAAACACTACCCTGCCGGTAGTACCATCGGTTTTGATCCATGGGGTACCGGTGCATTCATGAATGCCTAACGCCAGCAGCGCAATGCCCATAATAATGGTGCCGGCCTTTTGATTTTTAAGGATATAAACACCGGCCTTTTCGTTAAAATATTTGTAAGCCGTAATGGTGTTGTTGGTATGTTCCGCTAGTGGCGTATGCTGCGCTATATACTCATGGATCAGGGGTATCACTTCCTGGCTGAACGCAATTGCGTTAGGGTCTGTTTCTTTTCCGTAGCCGGATGAAATAATAATGCCTTTTCCGTATTTATTATTCTTGGAAAAGATCCTGAAGTTAAAGCCGCCGTACTGTTGGGTTACTGTATTTACACCGTGCAGGCGGTCAAACGGAATAGTTCTGACAGGGAGCAGCCCTAATATTTTTTGCTGCATGCTGCCGGTGGTCCTGTCAAAAATGATCTGTGTTCTTGCATAGGCAAGGAACAGGATCACAATAGCCGCCAGTAAAAGGGCAACAGAGCCCATAGTGTTGGCGGCGTTGCGTTCTACTGTTATGTATAGCAAAAGCAACCCGCCAAAAAGAACGCCTAATACTATACTGAAAATAAAAAATACCCGGTAGGGATATATGGTTATACGGGCGTCGTCAATAGTCCATCTTGTTTTGGTAAGGCCTTTTTGTGGCATGGGAAAGCAGATTAAAAGCCGTCCCGGTATTACCGGAACGGCTATATTAATTTAAAGGTTGTAATAGTTATAACAGGTTCTTTTTCACATAGTCTGCGCTTTGCCTGATGCTCACGAAAGGATCGATTGTGATCTGGTCCTGCTCAACAAAAAAGTATTGTACACCGGCGGTTTTAGCTTTGGCAAAAATGGCTTTGAAATCAATGGTGCCGGTGCCTACTTCTGCAAACTTAATATCATTGGCAAGTGTACTAAGGTCTATGGTGCCGGTATCAGCCACGGGTTGCGGCGCAGCCTTGCTCATATCTTTCACATGCCACATGGGAAAACGGCCGGGCGCTTTTTCAAATAGCTGAACAGGGTCCTGCCCGGCTTTTTTAGCCCAGAACAGGTCCAGCTCAAAATGTACCAGCGCGGGATCTGTTTCATTCAGGAGTATATCATATGCGGTAGACTTCCCATCTGCCACCTTGCGGAACTCCCAGAAGTGGTTATGGTATGCTACTTTTATGTTTGACTTTTTCAGCAGCTCACCGGCCTTATTCAGCTGCGCGGCTACAAATTTATAATCATCTGCCGGTATAGGGTATTTGGCTATGAGCTCCATGGGCGGAACGGGTATGGTAAAGTACTCCTGTCCCAGGGCTGCGGCCAGGTCGGCCTGCGCTTTCAGCGCTTCGTCTTTACCGTTGCCTAAGGTTAAGTAATCGCCAAGCTGATAGTGTCCGCTGGGCGTGGTAAGGTTATGCTCTTTCAGCAGGGCTTTCAGCTGATCGGTAGTTAATCCCCAGAACGTAGAGCCGGGACCGTTATACCCGAAATAGGTCTCCACTTGCTCATAACCTGCCTGTGCTACCTTTGCTATGGTATCTTTTACATCTTTGGTCAGCTGATCGCGCAGCGTATAAAGCTGTATGCCTAATTTGCGGCTACTGGCTTCTGTAGCGGGTTTACAGCTGAATATGGAAGAGGGGAGGGCTAGGCCGGCGGTCATTAATGCCACCTGCTGAATAAAAGACCTTCTGCTGTTGCTCATAACGATGGTTTTATGCTTAGGATGAATAAAGAATTGCACAATCTAATATTTTAATTGCAAATAAAACAGCCGGAGCCGGTTAAAAGTGTCTTAACTACAATCATTAGTGATACACCTGTAATTCAAATACTTAGCTTACAGGCTTGCTTTACATATCTGCCCCTGCTGTTTTATTTAATTATCTCAATGATTAGCACTACTCAATTCGTAATTACTCGCTCCCGTCCCTATAATTCAGCGCAGGCTTCCTGTCCCCCAGCAGGGCTTTATACTGGAAATCTGCGCCTCTTGCCTGCTGGTATTCCTGTGTGGCTTTTTGTATCAGTGCCGGATCAGAGAGCAGGTCTATACCGGTTAAGGCCATAGTTTTGGCCGCCACCATCATGCCTTTGGCGCCAATATCGGTGCCGCCGCTGGCTACGGCCTGCCAGCTGTGCGCCGGCGTGCCTGGCACCCAGGTAGCTGCGCTTAATCCTACGGTAGGTACATTCCAGCTTACATCTGCCACGTCTGTAGATCCGCTGATATCGCCTTTCCCCGCCGATTGCAGGCTATCTATACTAGCAGCCTCGCTTATTGCCGGTACCTTATAGGTAAAGCTGGTTTGGATCTTTTTCCCAAACGCTGTTTCGGCGGGCGTATAACTTACGCCGCCCACTTGTTGCAGGTTCTTATACATGGCGGTTATCAGCGTCCGGTTAGGCAGCAGGTCATAGGTGCCGCCGGTAATTTCGTACTCTACTTTGGTATCGGTGCCCAAAGCCGCGCCCCTGGCGGCATTCACTACTCTGTCAAAAACACTGCGTACAATATCCCGGTCCACATTGCGCACATAATAATATACTTCTGCAAAATCAGGCACCACATTAGGNGCTTTACCGCCATTAGTAATTACATAGTGGATGCGGGTAGAGGAGGGGATGTGCTCCCGCATCATGTTCACCATATTATCCATGGCTTCCACNCCATCCAGTGCAGAGCGGCCTTTTTCCGGNGCGCCTGCCGCATGGGCGGAGAGGCCNTAGAAGCGGAATTTGGCGCTGATGTTGGCCATGGTGCGGCCCGTCATTATCCCGTTGTTATCGCCCGGATGCCAGTGGATCACGGCATCTACNTCCTTAAACAAGCCGGCNCGTACCATGTACACTTTGCCGGAGCCGCCTTCTTCTGCCGGGCAGCCGTATACTTTAACCGTGCCCTTTAGCTTACCACCGGCTATTAGTTTTTTCAGCTCAATGCCGGCAGCTACGGAGGCCACGCCAAATAAATGATGTCCGCAGCCATGCCCGGCGCTCATGCCGCTTTTAGGTTGCTTTTCCGGTACGGCCTCCTGCGCCAGGCCGGGCAGCGCATCATACTCCGCCAGGATGCCGATCACCGGTTCACCGCTGCCATAGGTGGCTACAAAAGCGGTGGGAATGCCTGCTACGCCGGTATCTACACTAAATCCATTGTCTTTCAGCGTTTGCTGCAGCAAGGCCGTGCTTTTATATTCTTTATAACCTACTTCTGCATAGTTCCATATTTGCAGCTCGGTTCTTTTGTAAAAGTCGTATTGCGACTGTATATCCGTAACAGCCGTTTGTTTTAAAGCAGCCGTACCCTTTTGCTGCGCCCATACTGTAGGGGAAAATAACAGGCAGGCGCCGCCCAGCAATAGCAGGAAATTTTGTTTCATAGTTGCGACATTTTATTGAATAATAGTGGTTATATAATACAGGTATAACATACCTGCATCCTCAAACCGTTTTCCTGGAAGGGAATGCTGTAAACGGTGTAGAAAGATTTTGGTTGTGTTCTTTTCGTATAGCTGGGCATGTAACCCGGTGCCTAAATAACAAACAATTTCTCTCATTTTCACCTCCCGGGCATACATATTTATAAAGCTAAAATGTGGAGTTAAATCACCTTTAAATGACATAAACAAGCAATGTGGATATCTTAAATGTGGATAAATGTTACACGTGGAACATTTTGAAAAATCATAACTAATTGTATTTCAGAATACAACTAATATGTGAATAACTCTGCTGTGGAAAACATATTTTGGTGTGAATAACGTTGATCGTCTTTTTCATGTTTGATGGGCATTTCAGGAAGGAGAGCTCAGCAAAAGGTCCATTTGTGGCGGATTTTCTCTTGAAAAGGGGCCATTACTGGTAAACTGCCCTGCTGAAATTTACAGCAGCGCTCCCTGGGGACAGACATGGAATTATACAACGAACCGGGGCTGTTATCCAATATGGCGATTATTTGTTACTTGTTCCTTACGCACCTCTCACAGCATTTGCACCGGTACATTCCTCTGAAGAGGTTTGTTACACCAGGGCATATAAAGAATCTATCTTTGCGTTGTATATTCGCGCTGACTTATTACTTGTCATTTATACATTTAAAACGTTCATGAAAACACTGATTTGCACTACGCCCGGGCAGTTTGCCTACGGAGAAAAGGAAAGACCGGTTCTTACAAAAGGCCAGGCTATCATAAAAATAAACCGCATTGGCATTTGCGGTACGGATCTGCATGCCTTTGAAGGCACCCAGCCTTATTTTGAATATCCCCGTATTTTAGGGCATGAGCTTTCAGGTGAGTTAGTGGAGGCTGATAGTGCACCCGGCTTTGAAAAGGGCGAAGCCGTAACCTTTATACCTTATTTTAATTGTGGTACCTGCATTGCCTGCCGCTC
>JGI25153J46596_10002280_pt1 | contig 11177 bp, 6 predicted proteins | sample AraplaMF_Col_mMF_FD_46596 | JGI IMG/M metagenome (IMG submission 46596)
TGGCTCGAAGACCACCCGCTGCAGGACCTGCTGTTCGCCATGATGCGCAGCCGCGGGGTCCACATCCTGGACAACTTCCCGTGCTTCCTCACCAGCGCGCANAGCGCCGAGGACATCGCCTTCATCCAGCNCGCCTTCAAGGAATCGGTCGCCGAGATGCAGGAATCCGGCTTCCTGCCGCGCCGCGCCGTCCCCGTCGCCGCCTTCGACNGGCACAAGCCGGCCGAGGAAGGCTCCGTGCTGGCCCGCGACATCGACGGCCAGCCGTTCTGGTACGTGCCCGACGCGGCCGCCGCCAGCCAGCAACACGTCAACGGAAAGGTCGCAGCATGAACGCCGTCCTCAAGCCCGCCGCGAGCGGTGGTGCCGTCGAGTGCATCATTCCGACCACGGAATCGCAGCGCGAAGTCTGGCTCGGCGCNACGCTGGGTTCCGAGGCCTCCATGGCCTACAACGAATCGGTGGTGCTGCGCCTGCGCGGCGAGCTCGACCGCCCGGCGCTCTCGCGCTCCATGGCCCGGCTGCTGGAACGCCACCAGGCCCTGCGCTCCACGATCTCGCCCGACGGCACCTGCATGCTGGTGAGCCACGCGGGCGGCAGCCCGATGACCGAGCACGACCTGGCCGGACTGGAGCCCGAGGCCCGCGCGCTGGCATTGAGCGATGCGCACGACGAGGCCGTGTGCACGCCCTTCTCGCTGGAGCACGGTCCGCTCTTCCGCGCCGCGCTCTACCGGCTCGGCGAGACCGATCACGAGCTGGTGATGTCGGCGCACCACGTGGTGTGCGACGGCTGGTCGTGGGCCGTCATCACCGAGCAGCTGGGCCATCTCTACGCCGAGGAAACCGGCACCGGNCTGAAGCTGAAGGCCGCGCCGCTCTTCTCCGACTTCGCCGCCGAGGAAGCCGCCGCCGCCGCGCACCCCGACATGCAGGCGCACATCGACTACTGGCTCGGCCGCTTCCCCGGCAGCCCGCTGCCGGTGCTCGACCTTCCGATGGACCGCCCGCGTCCGGCCGCGCGCACCTTCAACTCGCGCCGCGCCGAGCGGCTGCTCGACAGGCGGCTGGTCGCCGCCGTGCGCTCGGCCAGCACCAAGGCCGGCATCAGCCTCTTCACCGGCCTGCTCAGCGGNTTCGTGGCGACGCTGCACCGCCTCACGGGGCAGGACGACATCGTGGTNGGCATCCCGGCCTCGGGNCAGCTCGCGCACGACATGCCGGGCCTGGTCGGCCATTGCGTGAACCTGCTGCCGCTGCGCATCGCCGCGCACGCCGGCATGCGCTTCGACGCGCTGATGGACGAGTGCAGCACCGCCGTGCTCGACGCCTTCGACCACCAGGCGCTCACCTATGGCGCGCTGCTGGGCCAGCTCTCGCTGGAGCGCGATCCGAGCCGGCTGCCGCTGGTGAGCGTGGCCTTCAACGTCGACCCCGACGTGGCCAGCAGCGCNCAGGCNTTCACCACGCTGGACGTGGTGCAGGACACCATCGCCCGCCGCTACGAGAACTTCGAGCTCTTCGCCAACCTGCGCCCGCACGAAGGCGGCCTGATGGTCGAGGCCCANTACAACACCGACCTCTTCGACGAGGTGAGCGTGCAGCGCTGGCTCGACATGTTCGAGTGCGTGCTGCAGTCGGCCTCGCACAGGCCCGACGAGACCGTCGGCCGGCTGGAGGTGCTGTCGGCCGANGCCGCGCGCGAGCTCATCGCACTGCAGCCGGCGCGCGTTCCGCTGGTCGGCGCGCCGCTGGCGCATGCGGGCTTCCTGGCGCGCGTGCCGATGCAGCCCGACAGCCCCGCGGTGCGCGACGGCGCCAGGAGCTGCAGCTACGGCGAGCTCGACGCGCTGTCCAACCGCCTCGCACGCGCCCTGCGCGCACGNGGCGTGGGCCGCGGCCAGCGCGTGGGCCTGTGCCTGGAGCGCAGCCTGGAAATGGTGGTCGCGATGCTGGGCGTGCTCAAGGCGGGCGCCTCCTACGTGCCGCTGGACACCGCCTTCCCNCAGGCCCGGCTCGACCACTACGCCACCGACGCCAGCCTCAGCCTGATGCTGACCTCGTCGGACATCGCGGTCGCGCCGCGCGACTGGCGTGCCGACGCGGGCGCGCGCATCTTCGAGATCGACCGCGACAACTGGCGCCAGCTCTCCGGCGAGCCGCTGCCGCCGAGCGCGGACGACCCCGGCCCGAAGACGCCTCGTACATCATCTACACCTCGGGCTCGACCGGGCTGCCCAAGGGCGTCATCGCCCATCACCGCGGCGTGGCGCACCTGCTGCAGTGGATGCAGCGCGAATCCAGCGTCGGGCCGCACGACCGCATCGCGGCGGTCACCACCCTGTCCTTCGACATGGCCGTGCCCGACCTGCTGCTGCCGCTGGCGGCTGGCGCCGAGCTGGTGATGGTCAAGCGCGAGGTCGCGATGGACGGCACCCGGCTGTCGCGCACGCTCGACGAGGAGCAGATCACCCTGCTGCAGGCCACGCCCGGCATGTGGCAGCTGCTGCTGGATGCCCAGTGGGCCGGCGGTGCGCCGGGCTTTCGTGGCTGGACTGGCGGCGAGGCACTGCGCCCGAGCATGGCGCTGGCGCTGTGCGAACGCATGGAAGGACTGTGGAACGGCTACGGGCCGACCGAGACCACCGTGTATTCCACCGCCTGGCATGTGCGCCCCGAGGAGATCGCCTCGCGCGGCGTCTCCATCGGCAGGCCGGTGGACAACACCGAGATCTGGATCCTCGACGCCGACCTGCAGCCCTGCCCCATCGGCGTGCCGGGCGAGATCTGCATCGCGGGCGAAGGCGTGTCGCTGGGCTACCTCGACCGCCCCGAGCTGACCGCCGAGCGCTTCGTCACGGTGCGCATCTTCGGCACGCCTAAGAAGGTGTACCGCTCCGGCGACCGCGGCCGCTGGCGCAACGACGGCCTGCTCGACCACCTCGGCCGGCTCGACTTCCAGGTGAAGGTGCGCGGCTACCGCATCGAGCCGGCGAGATCGAGGTGCGCTGCTGCGAGGTCGAGGGCGTCTCGCGCGCGGTGGTGATCGCCCGCGAGGACAACCCCGGTGACGTGCGGCTGGTGGCCTACCTCGCGCTAAAGCAGGGTGCGGGCTTCGACCTCGAGACGCTGATGGTGCACCTGCGCAAGCACCTGCCGGCCTTCATGCTGCCGCAGCACGTGGTGACGATGGATGTGCTGCCCAAGCTGGCCAACGGGAAGATCGACCGCGTCTCGCTGCCGGCTCCGCAGGCGGTGCCGCGAGACGAGGTGCGCCGCGGCGCCGGCCCGTGCAACGAGCACGAGCGCAAGGTGCTCGCGCTGATGGAGAAGGTGCTGAGCCTGCCCGGGCTGGACATGCACGACGACTTCTTCACCATGGGCGGCCATTCGCTGCTGGCCGCGCGGCTCACCACGCTGCTGAGCCGCGAGTTCCAGGTGACGGTGCCGTTGCGCACCCTGTTCGAGTCCCCCACGGCCGGGAAGCTGGCGGCGTCCATCCAGGCGCTGCAGGGCGCGGGCGTGGGGCTGCAGGCGCCCATCGGCCGCAGCATCGGGCGCACCACCGCGCCGCTGACNATGGCGCAGGAGCGCATCCGCTTCATGGAGCAGCTGCACCCCGGCCGTTCGGTCTACAACGCGCCCTCTGCGCAGCGGCTCACCGGGCAGCTCGACGCGGCNCGCTTCGAGAACGTGTGGCGCGAGATCATCCGCCGCCAGCCCTCGCTGCGCACCCACATCGGCATCGACGCGGGAAGCGGCAGGCCGGTGCAGGTGATTTCGGAGTCAGCGGAATTCACGCTGCCGCTGGTGGACCTGCGCGGCCTGCCCGCCGACCAGCGCGAGGCCGAACTGGCCGAGCGCATGCAGGAGCTGGCGGACCGGCCCATCGACATCCNCAGCGCGCCGATGATGCATGCGACGCTGTTCCAGCTCGACGACAACGAGCACGTCTTCCTTTTCGTTCCGCACCATCTGATCTGGGACGGCTGGTCCTTCGACCTGATGCAGCGCGAGCTTTCGGCCCTGTACGACGCGGCCGAGCGCGGCCGACCGCACAACCTGCCCGCGCTCTCCACCACCCAGGGGGACTACGCNGAGTGGCTGGAGAAGTGGCTGGCCGGGCCTGCCTGCGAGGAGCAGCTCGCCTTCTGGCGCGGCCGCCTCGAAGGCGCNAAGGCCGTGCGCCCGCCGGTGACCGACATGCCCCGGCGCGCCGGCAAGAGCGGCCAGGGCGGCGCGCACTGGATCCACATCGACCTGCAGAGCACGCAGCGGCTGCGCGAGATCGCGCGCGACATGGACGTGACGCTGAGCATGCTGACCTTCGGCGTGTACGCGCTGACCATGGCCCAGGTGACCGGCAACGACGCCATCGTCATCGCCAACCCGGTGCGTGGGCGCCAGCAGGCCGAGACCGAAGACGTGATGGGCTTCTTCAACAACGTGCTGCCGGTATCGCTCACCATCGACCGCTCGCTCGCACTGCCGGCCTTCATGCGCTACGTGAAGCAGGAGCTGCTGTCGATGATGAACAACCAGCAGGTGCCCTTCGAGCGCCTGATGGCCGAGCCGGGCTACGCGGGGCAGATCAAGACCTCCGGGCCCTACCAGTCGATGTTCTCGTTCCAGGACGCCCGCGAGCGCGCCCGCTCGGTCGGCAGCCTGCAGACCCGCCAGGTGCACGTGATGCAGCACGGCGCCACCGACGACATCGGCGTGTGGCTGATGGACAAGCCGCACGGCCTGGAAGGCGCGCTGATCTACAACGCCGACGTCTACCTGCGCGAGACCGGCGCCCAGCTGCGCGAGCGCTACCTCGAAGTGCTGCGCCGCGTGTCCGAGGAGCCGGGCGCCACGCTGGAGCGGATCACCGACCCCGAGATGTCGACCAGCGCCGCCTACCTGCGAAAGATGGCGGCCGCCGATCCGGGCAAGGCCGCCGCCGCCAACGGTACCGTCGACGGCGCCGCCGACGGCAACGGCGGCGCGGCCAGGGCGAAGCAGAGCCAGCTCGAGCCCGAGCAGGCGCAGCTCGCCCGCATCTGGGCCGAGGTGATCGGCATCGACGTGGCCGACATCCGCGCCGGCGACAACTTCTTCGACCTCGGCGGCGACTCGCTTCTGGTGCTGCGCGCCGTGCAGCAGGCGGCCCTGACGCTGGGCCACCGCGTGGAGCCGCGCCGCTACCTGTTCGAGAACCTCGGGCAGATCGCCTCGTTGCCGCGCGTCGCGGCCGGGGGCGTGCCGTCGGACCTCGCCGAGCTCGCCGCCGGCACGGCCGCGCACGCCCAGCAGCATCAGCAGCAGCGCGGCGGACTGCTCGGCGCCCTCGGCGGCTGGCTGCGCAAGGGGTGATGAGCATGGCCGGCCATTCCCCCCAGCCGCTTTCCATCGACGTGCCGCTGTGCCTGTACGTCGACCTGGACAGGTTCACGGGCCTTCCGTCGGAGCAGGTTCTCTCCGACGAGGAACGCGAGCGCGCCGAGAGCTTCCGCTCGCCGCTGGACCGCCAGCGCTACGTGGCCTCGCACCTCGCGCTGCGCCAGGCGCTGAGCGAGTACACCGGCCTGCAGCACGCCGAGCTGCACTGTCGAAGGGCTCCTTCGGCAAGCCGTCGCTCACCGGCCATGCGCGCACGCAGTTCTCGCTGAGCCACAGCCAGGGGCTGGCGCTGATCGCCATCGGCGGGCGCGGCCCGCTGGGCGCCGACATCGAGCTGCTGCGCCCGGTGCCCGACGCGGCGGTGCTCGCGGCCGAGCATTTCACCCGCCGCGAGCAGGAAGCGCTGGCCGCCCTGCCCGCGCAGGAACGCGACCGCGCCTTCCTGACCTGCTGGACCCGCAAGGAAGCCTGCCTGAAGGCCATCGGCGTGGGGCTGCTGGTGTCGTCGCAGAGTTTCGAAGTGGGCCTGGAGCCCGACTGCCGCAGCGTGGAGCTTGCGGTGGCGGGCCGCATCCTCTGGCTGCTGCTGGGCCCGGCGCCCGAGCGGATGGACTGCGTGGGTTCCATCGCCGAATGGCGGCAGACCGAGGCGCGCGCCGGCAATGCCAGCCACTCGGGCCGCCTGCTGGAGGCGCACGCATGAGCCACCTGAAGCCGATCATGTTCGGGCCGGCCTCGCGGCAGCTCTTCGGCNTGTTCCATCCCGCCGAGGAAGACAGCGCCGGCGGCAACACCGCCGTGCTGCTGTGCCCGCCCTTCGGGCAGGAGGGCCTGCGCACCCACCGCTTCTTCAAGGTGCTGGCCGAGCGGCTCTCGCGCTCGGGCATTGCCACGCTGCGCTTCGACTTCTACGGCTCTGGCGATTCTCCGGGCGAGGAAGTCGAGGGNGAGCTCGACGGCTGGCGCCGCGACCTCTGCTCGGCGCACGAAGAGCTGCGGCGTCGCGCGCCCGGCGCTTCCATCGTGTGGATCGGCGCGCGGCTCGGTGCCACCGTGGCGGTGCTGGCGGCGCGCGGCGGGCGCTGCGACCCCGTGCGGCTGGTGCTGTGGGAGCCGGTGATCGACGGGCGCAGCTATGCNCGGCTGCTGCGCGAGCANCACGTGGCCGCCATCGACACCACCTTCTGCATTCCCGACCTGGCATGGCGCCGAAGCCTGCTGCAGGAGCCCGAAGCGATGCCCGAGGAGGCGCTGGGCACCCTGCTCTCGCCCGCGCTGCGCGCGCAGCTGGCGGCGCTGGTGCCCGAGTCGCTGCCGCTCACCGCGCTGCACGACACGCTGGTGCTCGCCGGCCCCGACGACGAGCGCACCGCCCAGTGGGCGGCCGACCAGCAGTCGCGNCACATGCCGGTGCGCCTCGCGTACTTCAGCCACCAGCTCGACTGGACNTCCGACCCCTATCCCAACAGCGCGATGGTCCCGGCCGATGCGCTCAACCGCCTGCAGGGTGCTCTTCATGAATGACCCGACCACGACGCTTCCGGGCGCCATCGCCCAGGCCCCGCTGCAGTTCGGGCCCGGCGACGCGCTGATGGGCATGCTCACGCTGCCTGCGCGGCCGGCGCGCGGCGGCACCGCCTGCCTCATGTTCAACATGGGCGCCAACCANCGGGTGGGGCCGCGCCGCATCAACGTGAAGCTGGCGCACCTGCTGGCCGCGCGCGGCGTGGGCAGCCTGCGCTTCGACCTGGGCGGCATCGGCGACAGCGACGCGCTGGCCACCTCGCCCGACCTGCATGTGCGCGCGGTGCACAGCCTGAAGGCGGCCATGGACGCCGCGCAGCGCACGCTGGGCGTGAACCAGTTCGTGATCGTGGGCATGTGCTCGGGCGTGGAGCACGCCATGTCGGCCGCTCTGGCCGACCGGCGCGTGGTGGGGCTGTCGCTCTTCGACGGATTCGCCTTTCCCGAGCTGCGCGCGCGGCTGGAGCGCAACCTGCGCCGCGCGCTGGCCGCGCCCGCGCACCCGTCCTTTCCGGGCAAGGCCAGGCGCTGGCTGCAGCGGCACTTTCTGCGCAGCCACTCGACCACGCCCCTGCCGGGCTTCTTCGCTGAAAGGCGCGCGCCCGAGGCCAACGCGATCTGGTTCGGCGCCGCGCTGCAGCGCCTTGCCGAGCGCAACGTGGCGATGCAGCTGCTGTATTCGGGCTCGCTGCACGTGTGCGACCGCGGCCGCGACCANCTCGGCGCCTTCGCCCGCAAGCCCTTCGCGCAGGGGCTGCAGTACGAGTTCCTCGGCGAGGTCGATCACACCGTGTGCACCGCGAGAGGNCAGCAGCTCTTCCTGCGCAGCGTGGGCGACTGGGTCGCCGAGCGCTGCCTGGCCGGCGGCACCGAGCGCCGCAGCCAGGGCAGCAGCCGGGCACCCGCCAGCCCCGAACCGGCCATGACCACCTGGGCCGCGCTCTGACAGAGGCTCCACGCCGAACCATTCATTCACGCCTTGCACCACCCGCCACAACCAGCCGTCAAGGAGATCACCATGCAACGCCACGATCCAGCGACACAAGCACGCGGAACGCAACCGTCCGCAGTCCTGGCCCGGACGCCAGCGCAGGCACGGCTGCGATGGTTCGGGCTGGCCATGCTGGTCTCGATCTGGCTGGTGATGCTCGCGGGCTGCGCTCCGGGATTCGGCTCGGTGGCACCGCTGGGCTTCACCCGCGCCAACGGCGACAGCACGGCCTCGGGCAACACCGGACAGATCATCCCGATCACGCCCGACCTGATCCGCACGCAGATCGCGCAGCGGCCCAAGGGGGTGCCCGAGAACATCAAGCGCCTGTTCACCGCGGCACCGGTCTACACCATCGGGCCGGGCGACGTGGTGGGCATCATCGTGTACGACCACCCCGAGCTGCTGCCGAACGCCGGCGCGGTGATCGCGCAGCAGTCGGACCCGACGGGGGTGACCGTGGCGCCCGGCTTCATCGTCGACGCCAAGGGCGAGATCTTCTTTCCGTACATCGGGCGCACCAAGGTGCAGGGCCTGACCGAGAGCGGCGCGTCGGAGCTGATCGCGCAGCGCATCAAGTCCTTCATCAAGGACCCGCAGGTGACGGTGCGCATCCAGTCCTTCCGCAGCCAGCGCGCCTACGTGCAGGGCGAGGTGCGCACGCCNGGNCTGCAGATCTTCACCGACGTGCCGATGACGCTGTCGGAGGCCATCAGCCGCGCCGGCAGCTTCACCCAGGCCGGCGACCGCGCGAACGTCACGCTCACGCGCGGCGGNGTCTCGACGGTCATCAACCTGCCGATGCTCCAGGCGATGGGCGCCGACCCCAACAGCATTCCGCTGCGCAACGGCGACATCGTGAACGTCGGCACCCGCGAGGACAGCCGCGTCTACGTGATGGGCGAGGTGCGCGCGCCGTCGGCGCTGCAGATGCGCAACAACGGCCGGCTGAGCCTGAACGAGGCGCTCGGCGATGCAGGCGGGCCCGACCTCGCGACCTCCGACCCCGGCCAGATCTACGTGGTGCGCAACTCGCCCGACAACCTGGACGTGCAGCAGGTCTTCAACCTCAACGCGAAGAACCCGGTGGCGCTCGCGCTGGCCGACCGCTTCGAGCTGCAGCCGCGCGACGTGGTGTACGTCGACCGCGTGCCGCTGGTGAGNTGGAGCCGCGTGTTCAGCCTGATCCTGCCGGCCGCCCAGGTCGTCAACCTCGCCCGCGACACGGCCCGCCGCTAGGCGCCTCGCCNGTCCGGACAGCAACANCGCCAACGCAAAAGGTGAACCCCATGAACGCGCACTGGCAACCGTCGCTTCCCGCGCCCGCGGGCACCCCAGTGACGGTGCTCGAAACCACGGCCTGGCCCCGCGAGTCCCGCTTCCACGAGTACTTCGACATCCTCGTGGACAACCGCTGGCTGATCGCCGGCATCACGGCGCTGGCGCTGCTGGCGGGCGTGGGCTACGCGCTCTTCGGCACCCGNGTGTACGAGGCCAACATCCTGATCCAGGTGGAAGACCCCGACCGCTCGGGCGGCAACTTTCCGGGCGATGCCAACGGAGGCGGCGGCATCAGCGTGAAGACGCCGACCGCGGGCGAGACCGAGATCCTGCGCTCGCGCATGGTGCTGGGCCAGGCGATGGAGAACACCCGCCTNTACATCGGCGCGAAGCCGCTCTACATACCCGTGGTGGGTGAGTTCCTGGCGCGGCATTCGAGCCGGCTTTCCACGCCGGGCGTGTTCGGCTGGGGCAACTATGTCTCGGGCACCGAGCAGATCGCCNTCGCGCAGATGGACGTGCCGCCCGCCCTGGAGGGCAAGAAGTTCACGCTGGTCGCGGGCACCGAGGGCAACTACACCCTGACCAGCCCCGAGCTCGAGTCGCCGCTGCACGGCACCGCCGGCACGCCNCTGGACGCCACCGTGCCCGGTGGCAACCTGCACCTGCTGGTGGGCTCCTTCGAGGCCCGCCCCGGCGGGGCCTTCGAGCTGGTGCGCTACTCGAAGCAGCTCACGCTCNTGGGCCTGCAGCGCGACCTGCGCGTGGTCGAGAAAGGCAAGCAGTCGGGCGTGATGGACATCAGCCTGCAGGCCGAGAACCGCAACCAGCTCGCCGGCGTGCTCAACGAGATCGCGGGCCTGTACGTGCGCCAGAACATCGAGCAGAAGACGGTGCAGGCCGAGCGCGCCCTGGCCTTCCTGGGCACCGAGCTGCCCAAGTTCAAGCAGCAGCTGGAGCAGTCCGAGGACGCCTACAACCAGTACCGCAACCAGAACGGCACCATCAGCCTGGACGACGAGGCCCGCAACGCGCTGACGCAGAACGTCGACCTGCAGGCCAAGCTCTTCGACGCCAAGCAGAAGCGCCTGGACCTGGTGGGCCGCTTCACCGCCCAGCACCCGATGGTGCAGACGCTCGACGCGCAGATCGCCTCGCTCAAGAAGGAGCTGGGTTCGGTGGACGGCCGCATCCGCCGCATGCCCATGCTGCAGCAGAACGCGGTGCGCATGCAGCGCGACATCAAGGTCAACACCGAGCTCTACGCGACGCTGCTCAACAGCTCGCTGCAGATGCGGCTGGCCAAGGAAGGCAAGGTGGCCAACGTGCGCGTGCTCGACCAGGCGCTGGTGGCCGAGAAGCCGGTGCGGCCCAAGCCGGTCATCGTGGTCGCGCTGGCGCTGGCCGCTGGCCTCTTCGCCGGTGGCGCGGCGGCGCTGGCGCGCAAGAACCTGAAGCGCTCCATCGAGAGTCCGGACCACATCGAGGCCATCACCGGGTTGAACGTGTACAGCAGCATCCCGCTGAGCACGCAGCAGCGCGTGCTCGACCGCGCGGTGCGCAAGGGCAAGCCCGGCGTCAAGGTGCTGGCGGCGCTGCACGTGGAAGACCCGGCGCTCGAAGGCCTGCGCAGGCTGCGCACGGCGCTCAAGTTCGTGATGGTGGGCGCGCCCAACAACCGCATCCTGATTTCCAGCGCCACGGCCGGCGCGGGCAAGACCTTCGTGTCGTCGAACTTCGCCACGCTGCTGGCGGTGTCGGGCAAGCGCGTNCTGCTGATCGACGGCGACCTGCGCCGCGGCACCCTGACCGANGACTTCGGCCTGCAGCGCCGCGACGGCCTGGCCGACGTCATCAACGGCGAGGTGCCTCTGGAGCAGGCCATCCACCACCANGTGCTGCCCTACCTGGATGTGATGTCCGCCGGCACCCCGCACCCGGACCCGGCCGGCCTGATGACCAGCGACACCTTCGCGCATGCGCTGGCGCTGCTGTC
>JGI25153J46596_10002289_pt1 | contig 11154 bp, 9 predicted proteins | sample AraplaMF_Col_mMF_FD_46596 | JGI IMG/M metagenome (IMG submission 46596)
AGCCCGACTATCCCACGCCCTGGACGACGAAGCAGCCGCGCGAAGGGCTCCGCGATATCGATGAGGCACGGATCGTTTCGCTGTCGCCGGATGTGTGCCTGACGCCGATAGGTTCTTCGGTCGTTCCCATACCATACCCGATCGTCGACTATTGTGGGCACGACAAGGGCTATACGCCATCCGTCCGCTTCACTGGCAAGAAAGCCATGGTCATGCGCTCCTGCACCACGCATGTCCATGGCGACGCTCCGGGCAATCGCAAGGGCGTTAAGTCAGGCGCGGTAGAAGACATCTGCGAGCCGATCGAGCATGCGGATCAGGTTCGAGCCGAGGGATCTCATGTCATCCGCCATCTCGACCGCTTCTGGATGAACAATCGCAATACGCAGGGCGAGGCGAATTTTGTGCGCGGTACCGAGACATTCGCGCCGCCTGAAGACGATGATCCCATTCCCGGCTCACTGCGCTGGAAGGGTAGTGACGAAGGCAAGGTCGTGAGCGACGCGTCACCCGAACCGCTGATAATGGGGGCTCAATACGCGGATGCGGGGAGCGCTCTTCGCAAGGTAGCGCCGCAGCAATCGGCAGGAAATGCGCAACCGGCAACCCAGCCCAAGCCGCTGCCGCAGCCACAGCGGCCGCAAACGACCCGACCTTTTCCTCCCGCCGCGAATGACAACGTTTATCAACGCCGCGGAACCTTCGGACGCCCTTTGCCGACAGGAGCGGGCCGGGTGCTCGGTTTGCTCGGCCTTGCGCAAGCCGGCTACCAACTCGGCGACATGGCGGGACGATGGTATGTCGGACCGGATGGTGTCATGGCTCGGGCGATCGGNGACCATTTGCGCGGGCAAGTCCCTATTACGTCGNCGCAAGCGCNGGAAATCAGCAATTTGCCCTGGCATATGCGGGAATGGTTTTCCGGGAATGCGACCATCCTCAATGCCAATGACATTCTGNCGTTGAAGGCCGGTGTGCCGCTCGATTTTCGCACGATGGATCCCGATGATCTCGCCGACCTGCTCGAGGCGCCGTGGCCCAGCGCCGAGCAGTTGCGGAAAAACGCAGAGCGCATCGGTGAGCGCCGGGCGCCTGCAGCACTGCCCGTCCCGGAAAACGTCCGCGTGGAGCAGGAGCGTGAAAAGCGGAGATGCCGGATCGACACCTACGAAAAGATGGAGCCGATCTGCAAGAGCATCGGCATGCAGGCCCATCATATCGTGCCTGATTGGACCTTGCGCTATGGCACCCGCAAGGAAGCGATCGTCGGTGAAAAACGAATTCCGAATATGCCCGGTTTCTGGCAAGGGCAGAGCATGTGCGTCGTNGGGCAGGCAAGGACGCAGGGAACCGAACANAACGATTCTCACCTGGCCGATGGGGCGATCGAGGCGCTCGGTAGAAATTCCAATCCGCCGTTCACCGCAACTTTGGATGATGTTAAGGATGCCTCTATCGACGCGATGACGTCCGTTCGGCCGGATTGTGCCGCGCAGATCATCGCTGCAGTCAATGGCGAGTTCGCCGGGAGAGACCCCAACCAACTGTTGCGAGCCAAACAGTATCCGCCTTTGCCCAGCGACACGCTCAATGCGTTGCAGACGGGTGCCAAGAGAGGTGCAAATGCAAGACCTTAAGAGTGCGAGCAGCATGATAGAATTCACTCGCGCCTGTGCCCGCTCCGATGATGTCGTCGTGATCAATGCCGTCATGACAGGATCTGACGTCTATGCTCCAGAATCCCGCATCTTTCGCTTCGAACACGACGCCCGGATCGGAGAACAATGGTATTATGACGACTTCGATTTCCATATGCAGGACATCACCTTATTCAGCAATCCGGAAATCGACGCTACGACCGACTATCTCACCTATATGTCTTCTGAGGGGGATGTTTATCACGCTTGGTGGAAAGGAAACTTTCGCGAAAAGATCNNGGGCGCGGGAACCTGGGTGGCAGACGCTAAAGGGCATGGACGAATGTCAGCAATTACCCAGGTCGGAGGCAAACTTTATGCATGCGGACAGGGTGGGCAAATCTATCGGCGACACGGTCGGGACAGTTGGAGCCTTCTGACTGATAGATTGCTGTTCGACATGGCCAGCTATCNGAAGAAAAAAGAAGGAAGGCCTCGCACAGATGATCCGGACTACCTTTCCTGGCTGAGGGACTTTCNGAAGCAAGCGCCCAAAAACATTTCTCTGAACGCTATCAAAGGCTTTTCGGAGGATGCGATATATCTATGCGGATCAGAGGGACCCCGGCCCGTCCTCTATTTCTGGGACGGTTCGGAGCTGCATGAGCTGAAGGTTTATCTTGAGGAAGCAGCGCTGACGGGCATCCACATTGAGCACGCGGATAGCGTCTGGATNTGCGGACGGGAAGGCGTGCTGCTGCACGGCAGCTATGCACGCGGGTTCACGCCAGTCAATCTGCGTCAACAGCTCAATCTCTTTCACATGATTACGCCCTATCGAGGCAAGCTGATATTGCCGTCGAGCGTTCGCCCGGGCGGCCTGTTCGAACTCGCGCCCGGCACGTCCGATCTGCGCCGGTTTTCCCCCGCTCTCCCTAAGCTGCGCGGTGAATACATTTTCTATGCGGGGGCTGTCGGTGATGTTCTTTGGGTTGTCGGTCAGAAGGATATTTTCCGCTTCGATGGGAATGAGTGGGAGCGGATTGAGCATCCTGATCTTTAAAACAAGGCATCTGTTGCCCACGGGTGTGGCTGATGCTCATCCCGACGGAGCAGCGGTATGAGCATCTCGCGCGATAACTACGTCGGCGAGCCCGACTATCCAACGCCCTGGACGACGAAGCAACCACGTGAAGGTTTGCGTGATCTTGACGAGGCAAAGATCGTCTCGCTGTCGCCGGATGTATGCCTGACGCCAGTCGGCTCTTCCGTTGTTCCCATCCCATACCCCATCGTCGACTATTGCGGGCACGACAAAGACTACACGCCATCTGTCCGCTTCACCGGCAAGAAGGCAATGGTCCTTCGGTCCTGTACGACCCACGTTCATGGCGATGCGCCGGGAACGAAAAAGGGGGTCAAATCCGGCGCCGTTGAAAATATTTGTGAGCCGATCGGTCATGCCGACCAGGTACGTGCCGAGGGTTCGCACGTCATCCGGCATCTCGACCGTTTCTGGATGAACAACCGCAACACACAGGGTGAAGCGATCTTCGTACGTGGGACGCAAACTTATGCGTCGCCTGAAGACGACGATCCCGTCCCTGGATCGCTACGCTGGAATGGCAGTGACGAAGGCCGTGTCATCAGCGATGCCTCACCCGAGCCGCTGATCATGGGCGCGCAATATGCGCAAGCGGCGCCTGCAACGGTGCCTCAAACGGTTCCTGTACCGGCCCGACCTGCGCCGATGCCACGACCGCCGGGGCAGGTCATCCGGCCGAATGTTCCGCAGTGGAATAGGCCTCCACCCCGGCCATCCATCAAAGTTGGCAAATGGGTCGGAAGGCTCGGCCGATTTGGTAGGGCAATGACTGGAGTCGGAGCTTTTATCGAGGGTATGTGGCCAACCTCGACGGCAATGCCGTGGTATGATGAAATGCCACAAGATGATTTCGAACGGGCGCTTTTCCGGAAGGCACGCGAACTTGAGGAGCAAGGCGTCGACGTTGATGACGTTCAGGAGTGGTTCCGATCCGAGCGCGCAGAGAACGCACGACGCCGGAGGCAACAGGAGACAGAGGAAAGGCAGCAACCACAACCTCTACCACAGACCCAGGGTGCGCGTGTTGACGAGGAAGGCTCACAACGTCGATGCATTGTTGGCCCCTACGAGGAGATTGAGCCGATATGTCGGGGCAACGCTCACCATATCGTTCCTGATATGGCCTATCGGTTAGGGCGGCGACCTGCCAAATCGGAATATGATTCCACGGAGAATCGTATACCCAACGCGCCGACGCTTAACCAGGGGATGTCGATTTGCTTGCTAAGTCGGCAGCACGGAAGCGATAGCGAAGGATTGCATGGAATACTTCGACAACGGTTTGCGGAACTCGCAAGCCCTGTACCGGGGACAGCGCCAATGGGGGCAATTTTAGCTGAAAGTATCAAAGTCATCGAGGATATTCCGGATTTGCCGGAAGAATGCAAAGCGCTAGCTACAGCCATGGCAACAGGTCAAGTCGCATCAAAAACCGGATTTGCCGCTCCTGGGCGAACGAGGGAACGGCCACTTCCGTCCGGCGATGCCGAAACAGTACTGAGAAGGGGGCATTATTGATGAACGGCAGTGACTGGAAGGCAACAATTCAAGCCGCTGTGGCATTTGATGTCGACCGCTTTGCGATATGTCTTGGCGAGCTTGAATACGATGATCCATTTACTGCGATCATTTCCTATGACGGGCGATTTTCTCAGCCGTGGAGCAGAACGGATGTTCGGCGCGAGATCGTCGATATCAGCTATATGGAAGCCGATCCTACGGAAGGCCATGTACCGGTAGCGCTCAGTAACGAGGGCGACGTCTATGTGTTGAAGGACGAACATGCGGAGCGATCGAAGATCCCCGGGGCTGGGATTCTCAGCGAAGATGCTGAGGGTTTTGGGGCAGTCCATACGCTGGTCGTAGATGGACATAGCCAATATGTCGTCGGGGATAGCCGCCAACTCTATCGCAGAGAGGGCTTTGGAACGTGGCAACGGCTTTCTGCGAACAAATCCCGAGAGGACGGTTATGAGGCCGAACATTTCGGAAAGGCGGTTTCCCTAGACGGTTCGCTTGTCATCGAAAGTGTTCAGAGACCTTATTCTGCACCAAGCGCTGCGCAGCTCGATCCTAAAAGTTGGGAAAATGTCAGCCCGGAGCAGTTTCTAAAGATGATGAAGGAGCAACGGTCCGAGCGCGTCACAAGGCCACGCATGCAACGCGTTTATCATTATCTTGATGGTGTCTTCTCAAGACTATTAGTTCCTGAAGATTGCGTGATCAGAGGGCTGTATCGCGACCCGGAACATCGTATTTGGCTTTTGGGCGTGGCAGGTCTGATCCTGGAGGGAACCATCGAAGGAGGATTTGAGAAGGTCGGCTTCCACGGGGATACGGAAACGTTGTTCAGCGCCGCGTGGTATCGTTCCGAGCTGCTTGCGGCTACCGACGACGGTCTTCGCCGATTTGACGGCCATAAGCTCGGCATCGTGAAACCCAAACTAAATTCCGCAGCTATAAACCGAAATGTTCCTGCACCTCTGAAAATTCAATCTTTCGATAACACGCTGATTTATTTCGACAGGAAGCATGGCGTCTGCAGGTGGGACGGGCAATCCTGGGATTGGTGCGAGATCCCGCCGTCACTTCTGCAACGCGAGTTCAAAGGCTTACCTGCCAGACGATAGGGCTCGTCTATCGTATCCTTGCAGCCATAGCTGTTAATGGGCGGACGTACGCCAGTACAGCCACCGGGATGCGGAGAAGTCCTTGATCGCGATTTGAAGGAGGTACGACTGATCGCAACGGAGTTTTTTGAGGCGCGAGGCAAACTCCACGAGGCCAGGAGGATTTCCGAGGCCGAAGCGGAAATTTCCGCCACTGACGACGAAGATTTCGAGACGTTTTACGGAGCATGGGAGCCAACGCTTTATGCCGCGACCATGGCGGATGATCGATATTTTGCGCTTTTGATCGGCGGCCCGCGCTGGGACGATCCCTATACCATCATCCTGACGCGCGACGCCGAAGCGCAGACATTCTCCCGCCTCGATGTGCGGCGGGAATTGCGGGATGTCAGGGTCGTGCCGCGGACCGATGACGTAGGTGAACCGTCTTACGTGACGCTCAGCTTGAATGGCGACATTTATGTGATCAGTCCGAAAGGCGCCGAGCATTCGGTCATTCCCGGGACACAAGCCGAATCTGATGACGCACCCGAGATTTTGTTCAGTTCCATTCTGCCGGTCGGGGATCAATGGCTGGTCGCTGGCAGCGAAGGTTTTCTGAGGCTTGGCAAGGAAAAATCCTGGCAAGATGTCTCTCCTCCATTGGAGACGAAACATCCCTATAAGGTTCCCGATTGGACGATTCTCGGCACTAACCGCGATGGCGATATTTTCATTGTTGCCACGCAAGCAGCGAGCACCCGGCATTTCAATCTCTATCCCGGCCATCCACTTTATCGAGAGGATATGTCCGAGGAACAAGAATTTCAGCTCCAGAAGAAGCTCTATGCCGAAATGGACAGCTATCCGCGTCTGAAAACACTTTTCACCGGCCGGCCCGGAGCCTGGAAGCAGCAGGCACTGCCGGATCGTATCGCCCGGTCTCTTCCCGCTTATTCCTATGTTTCTGATATTGAGAGCGGTGGAAACGAAGCCGACTATGTCATCGGTTCCGACGGCTTGGTGATGAAGGGTAATCCTCAAGCCGGCTTTACCGACATTTCGTCCATTACCGACCGCGAGAAGAATTTCAAGGACGGCGTCTGCTGGCGCAACGAAATGATCCTTGCAACCGGCACCGAACTGTTCCGGTTCGATGGCCATTTTGCAAAGCCATTCGCGCCCAAGGTGAAGATGCGCTCTGCCCCCTTCGTGCTGCAGCCGAGCGCGATCTTCGTTCAAAACGATAAGCTCTACGTGTTCGACTACGGTCTTCGCTATTACACATTCGATGATCAGGGTTGGAATCAACACGACATTCCGAAAGAACTTTCGCAGAGGCCGTTCAAGGGTGGTGGCGGGAAAGGACCGCCTTGACCAAATCGCGCGGCTGACGAGCTTGACGAAGTCTGTCAGTCAACTCGTTCGGGAACGAAAACGTGGCTGAAAAATCAAACTACAACATCTTTGAGATCAAGTGGTTCGACGAATTTCTCTCGGCTTACAAGATCGACAATGTCATTCGTCCGAGCGTGGCTGATGTGGAGGCCTATCGGGGAAAACTGCCGGATTTTCTTCTCCGTTTCTGGACCGATCGTGGTTGGTGCAGTTGGTCCGACGGCCAATACTGGCTCTGCAATCCCTCCTTGCCTAAGCCGGTGCTGGACTATGTCTTTCGCGGTGATCCGGAACTTGATCCGAAAGAGATGTACGCCTTTGGCTATACTGCCTTCGGTGAGATCGATATCTGGTACGGCGATGCCATGATTAGGTTAAACCTGCCGAGGGGAGAGGTGGCTGTCGACAATCGAGGATATAACGAGGAATACCAACGCCGGTGGACTGATGAAGTCATGTTGGGTCTATGTTTCTCAGGTCGATTTGCGCCGGTTACTCCGCCGTGGGAGGACGAAAATCAGAAAAACATGATGCCTCAGGCTTTGGAAACGCTGGGGCCTCTCGCATGGGGCCAAATCTACGGTTTTGCGCCTGCACTTGGTTTAGGCGGCCGCAACATTTTGAAGAATCTTCAGAAGATGCCATTGGTCGAGCATCTGGTCTTTCTGGCGTCCATGGAACCGCCAACCTATTACGACTATACACCGCCCGCTCGGGGAGAACGTGGTCTTGGTACGGTGACACCGCGCCGAACGATCGGGCCACAGAGCCGATGAGACAGAGGCTAGTAGATTCCGCCGAACTGGAGAGTATTGGCTCATTTTCTGACCGCGGTTTGGGATACGAATGACCGCAGCAGAATTTCTTCAGGCGCGAGGTAAACCCAACGAGGTAAGACGAATTTCTCAGCCCGACGCGGAAAGTGTCATCGGGCGTGTTCCGGAGGACTTGAGAGAATTCTGGATCCAACATGGCGTGGGGTACTATGCAGACAGGAACTATTGACTGTGCACTCCGGCTCTTTTCGAGAGCTTCTTTCGCCAGATCCTGGCCAATGTTCCGGAATTGAATGCCGATGACCTCGCCGCCTTCGGATATTCGAGCCTGGGAACCGTCAATCTGTGGCATAGGGCAGGGCGGCATTTCACATTTTCGCTCGATGTCGCACTGCTGATGGATTTGACGAGCCGAAGCCGAACCGATCCCCCACCCCATGATCTGGAGGAGATCTATCGCGCGGCCGGTGTGGACATGCCTCAAAACGCGGTTGAGCTGTTTCTCGAAGCCAGGTCTACGCCGGAGAGCATCTGGAACATATTGTTGGCGGCAACCAGTTCGGATTCATACAAGGCGATTTATGACGATAGCGGTAAAGCCCTCATGCCGCAGCTCCGCCGAAATCTCGGGGAACTCTCGCAGAGCGAGATCTATTTCGAGATAGGACTGCGGGGGGAAATACGGCTGACCGCTATCAAAAACTGAAAATTTCCGAGGCTGTCTCGCGCGTACCTGACGAGATTTACCATTCATTCGCGGTCGAAGTCGCAGGGCAGCAGCAAATTGTATCCCAAACGATCGCCGTCGGTAGCGTTCGATAATTTGCTTCGACGCCCCGACGGGCAACGCGTGATGTCCTGAAGGTCGGTCGGCACCTATTGAAGTGAGGAAATATGCAGCCGTATGATCCACTCCGCCTTGATGGAGCCATTGCCCTGGCGAAGGACACTTTCTGCATCGTGTTCAGCGGCAAGGACTACGACTATATGCACTCGTATATCCTTGTTTACGAAGGGCGATTGGAACAACCTTGGTCTCGTTCCGACGTCCCGCGCAAGATCGATAGTCTTGCTGGTAAAGTAGGGGCGGATGGACGACCGATCATCTATGCCCTCAGCGATGAAGGTGATGTTTATACCCTACCGATGGGGCAGAATTCCTCCCATCGAAAAATAGAGGGCGCAGGCGTCTATTCCGACGATTCGACTGACCTTGGATACGTCAACTCAATAGCGCTGATTGGCGATGCCTTGTTCGTAACCGGCTATCATTCGCAGCTTTACCGACTGACCGATACCGACTTGGGCTGGTTTCATAAGGAAAAGCTGCCGCAAGCACCGGAAACCTACGATTATTTCGTCTTCGGTGATCTGAGTGGCTCGACCGAGAGCGATCTTTACATGAACGTGACCTATTCGCCGACAAGCACGAAACGAGAATTGACCGAAGAGGAAGAGGAGCGCGCAGCGGAACTATTTGAGCTAGGAAAAACTGATGAGGCGCTGGCTATCCACCATGCTGCCGAAGGTCAGACGCGTGTCCTGGAGGGCCGCCTTTATCACTGGAACGGGCAGGAATGGCGGATCGTTGCCAAGCCGCGTTCGGGAAAATACTATCCGGAGCCTGCTACGCTTTCGGACATTTTCATGGAGTCCGCAGAGAAGGTCTGGGCGGTCGGCGGCAATGGCGTCATTTTGTGCGGGAATGCCGAACATGGTTTTCAGGATGTTTCTTTCAAGGGAAACAATGAAAAGCTGCACTCGATCACGAAATTCAAGGGTCGGATGGTGATAGCCTCAGACTACGCTTTGCATTGGTACGACGGGCATCTGTTGTCACCTTTGAAGCCCGTCCTTGATCCGAGCATCAATCGCAACATTCCGAACCCGCTCAAAGTCCAGGCTGTCGATGACGTCCTGTATTATTTCGACTCGAAGCATGGCGTGCACACCTTTGACGGTGATCGCTGGACAGAAATCGAAATTCCACCTGAGTTGTTGGAACGCGATTTCAAAGGGTTGCCGCCTAAACCTCGATGACCGACGCCCCTGACGACGATGAAGATTTCGAGGAGCTGCCGGACAATGGTCAAAATACGCCGTTCTGTCCGTTCTGCGCGTGAAAATGGAGGGCTGCGGGGCGCCGAAGGATTTTCTTAAGCGTTGCCGCCTTGGATGGGATCGCTGTCTGTCAACGGATGATACCGGCTCGGTCACAAGCGGCAGCGGCGCAATTGTTCGGCATGCAAACGGGAATACGAGATGGTCCACGGCATTTGTGTTCTTACGATTCATCGCGGGTCTGATGCCCGCGATGCGTTGCGCTAAGGCTCGCTGCGCATGGTCGAGACCACCAACAGCTCCGGACGGAACAAGGCGCATCAGGATCGAGCCGATGATCCCGACACCGGTGCGGCGGTCACGGGTCCCGGAGATGAGAAGGCTAGGTTCTGCGCCGAAGTCGCGGCATTGGCCAATGCTGCCATGAACGGGGATCTCAGGCGGCGAATGAATGCCGACTATGCGGATCCGGATCTGCGCCGTTCGGCAGTGATCCTCAACGAGCTGATCTTGTCGATCGACGGCAACCTGTCCGATTTCAACGATGCGATGGCCGCTTTTGCGCAAGGCGATCTGCGCGTCAGCGTGCGGGCCAAGCACCGCGGCGCATTCGGGCAATTGCAGAAGAACTTCAATCTGGCCGTGACAACGATCCGCTCGGTGCTGGGGAAGCAAGGCTCAGAACGGTTCACGGACAAGGCGACAAAATTCGGCCGGATGCTGGCAGCCGTCAAATCGAAGGGAATTACCTTCGGAGTTCGGGTCCCCGACGAAGATGCGCGGCCAATTCCCTCGCCTCCCCACGATCTCTGGCTGAAACTTGCCGACGCCCTGGACGACTTCTCGATCTGAACGGGCGCCATGGCGCCGGTGCGCCGACCATTCGCGGCCGGACTGCACCGCAGTTGCAACAGAGCGCCCCGTCTCCGACCGGGCGCCCCATCACTTTGCCGGCGATGCCTCTCAGCCTCAGAAAGGATAGTGCTGGGCGGAATCCTCTACCGTGATCCAGCGCAGGTCGGTGAATTCGGCGATTGCCGCCTTGCCACCGAAGCGGCCGTAGCCGCTGCCCTTGACGCCGCCGAAGGGCATCTGCGCCTCGTCATGCAGCGTCGGGCCGTTGATATGGCAGATGCCGGATTCGATGCGCGCCGCAACCGCCATTGCCCGCTGGATGTCACGGCTGAAGACGGCTGATGACAGGCCATACTCGGTGTCGTTGGCGATGCGGATGGCTTCCTCCTCACCAGCAACACGAATGATCGGCTTCACCGGGCCGAAGGATTCCTCCGCATAGACCCGCATTTCGGGGGTGACGTGATCGAGCAGCGTCGCCTCGACCACGGTGCCGGAGCGCTTGCCGCCGGCGACGAGCTTTGCCCCCTTGGCCGTCGCGTCGGCGATCAGCTCCTCCATTTTCTTCGCCGCATCGAGGCTGATCAGCGAGCCGAGAACGACGTGGCCCCGCGGGTCGCCGGCCGGCAGCTGGCTGGCGCGGGCGGCCAGTTTGGCGACGAACTGATCGGCGATCGTCTCGTCGACGATGATCCGCTCCGTCGACATGCAGA
>JGI25153J46596_10002330_pt1 | contig 11015 bp, 14 predicted proteins | sample AraplaMF_Col_mMF_FD_46596 | JGI IMG/M metagenome (IMG submission 46596)
TCGCCACCATGAGGTCGCGAGCATGATGGTGGCGACGATAAGCACGCGGTTCGAGCGTTGCGCTGCATTCGACATGACGATCCTCTTCGGGTGCTCCGCAGATGCCGGAAATATCGGCAGGCTGGCTTTGGTGTGGGGCGATGCGCCGCTTGCGGAGTGATACCGCTCTTTTACGTCCTCAAGCCCGGCCGGTAAAGCAGGCCGCGCCCGGTTTCTCATGATGGCATTTGTTTTCGCGTCATGTGAGGGAAGGTGGGTCGGAAACGAAGGCCCGGCGCCATTCCGCCCGGGCCTTCGTTCTATCAGGAGGGAAGGCGAACAATCGCCTCACCCCTATTGTGGGCATACCTGACTGAGCGAGCCGCTGTCCGCGCTTCCCCCGGTGCAACCCGGCGTCTGCTGCAGGTTGGGATTGACGCCGCCGGGATTGATGGTGCTGCGGCCGCTGTTGAGATCGACGCCGCCATTGCCGGTCGTGCTGCCGGTGGTGCCGGGATCGGTTCCGACAGAACCGATCCCGCCGAGCCTGTGCCGACAGACCCGGTGCCCGCTGCACCGCCGCCGACAGAACCAGTGCCAGCCGACCCTGCCCCGGCGGAACCGGCGCCCGAACTCCCCGGCCCGCCAATGATCGGCGCCACCGAAAGCCGCCCATTGGCACCCGTGCCCCCGGCCGTCTGCGCCAGCGCCGGGCCGGCCTGGCCTCTTCAGCCCTGACGATCACTGCGGGCGGGTACCGTTATTCCCCTGGTTACCGCGAAAATCGCTCCAAACATTCCGCCAACGACGATCCCTGCAGAGCCGCCCGCCAACGCTGCAATGAGGCAGTAGACGATCCAGGAGCCAACACTGGATGCATCGGCCTGGAACAAGGTGGAAACGACGCCGATTGCTCCGCCAAGGATGCCCAAGACAATGGCAACCCCCGTCACAGCCTCCGATGGGTCAATGGTAGGGATGCGTGACGCTTGGGCGGTATCATGTTCAACCGGCGGAGACTGGCTATCCGTGTCTTCCATTCGACCCTCCTTCAAAGCATTTACAATCGATCCTTCAGCCGCTGAGAGGCTTGTCGTCCTTTTCGGACAATATCCTTTCTGCTGCGCCATCCAGATCTTCGTACTGACCGGTGCGCAGGGACCAAAGGAANGCGCCAAGCCCGGCGATGCCCATGAACAGAGCTATGGGTATCAGAAACGACAATGCGCTCATTTATCCCACTCCCGCCAACTTTTTTATCCGCCGCATTTCCCGCTCTGGCGGCGTTCCGTCAATCTCAAGCCTCATCGCATTCGCGACGACCAATATCGACGACGTCGACATCGCTATCGCGGCGATGAGCGGGTTGGCATAACCCAACAGCGCGAGAGGAATGCTGCACGCATTGTAGACGATAGCCAAAGCGAAATTTTGGCGGATCAGCACGGCCGCACGACCCGCCGTCGTCAGCGCGACCTTTATTCCGTCCATGTCTCCGTTGAGCAGGATGAAATCGGCGGCGCTGCGACCGATGTCGCTTCCTGACGCCGGAACCATGGAAACATGCGCGNTCTTCAGCGCGACCGCGTCGTTTATTCCGTCACCAATCATCATCACCTTGCGTCCGAGACCACGCAACGCATCGATCGCCTCGGCCTTGTCCTTGGGGAGGGCGGCTGCTTTTACGGAGTCGATTCCGACTTCCCGTGCCACTGCAAGAGCCGCTTCGGGGACATCGCCCGTTAGCATTTCGACAGCGATGCCGCGGCTCTTCAAGAACTGCACCGCCATCGCCGACCCGGCTCGAACCTTCTCTCCAAAAACGAAAGAGGCGAGGATTTCTCCCTGTCGCGTCAGGACGATAGTAGAAGCTGCGGCAGTCCGGTCGTCTGCATCGCCGCTCGCCGCCCATGCCGCTCGCCCAAGTCGATAAACTTCCCCTCGGAAAGACGCCTCGAGACCGTTGCCTTTTATCTCCCTGACGTCATCGAGCGCGAGAGCCTCCCACTCNCGCCGTGAGGCGTAATCCGCGATCGCTCTCGACATCGGATGGCTCGAAAACCGCGACAGTGACACAGCCAGTGAAAATTCCAGTGGTCCGGTCCAGTTCCCGGTCAACAGCGTCGGCTCGTATTGCGTCAGCGTACCGGTCTTGTCGAAAACGACGGTGTCGATTTCCGCCAAACGTTCCAATGCCGATCCGTCCCGTGCCACGATGCCCTGGGTGAACAATCTGCGTGCTGCAACGACCTGAACCATCGGAACCGCCAACCCCAGCGCACAAGGGCAGGCAATGATCAGGACCGAGATCGAAATCGTCAGGGAGAGGTGGATGTCCTGTGTCACCGCAAACCACGAAAGGAATGTCAGCACCGACAGTCCGTGGATAACCGGAGCGTAGAGACGCGCGGCCCTGTCGGCGAGTATCTGGTATTGAGACCGGCCGTCCTCCACGGCTTCCAGCATCCTATGCAGCTCGGCGAGTGTCGAATCTCCTGGTGCGGCGGTGGCTTCGACAGTCAGGGGATGGCCGACGTTCAAATCTCCCGCGCGAACCTGTCCGCCTGGCCCAACCGCCTCCCAACGGCTCTCTCCCGTCAGCAATGAACGGTCAAGTTCCGACTGGCCGGAGAGAATCGTCCCGTCAGCTGGAATTCTATCGCCGGCTGCAATCAGAGTGCGGGTGCCGGAAACGATGTCGCTCAGCGGAACATATTCGATCCGTCCATCCGCGCGGATCACATTAGCGCCTTTCGGCATCATGTCGGCCAGAGACGCCGCCGCCGATCGCGCCCGCCGTCGCATCAGATGGTCCAGCGTGCGTCCGACGAGCAAAATGAAAATCAATGAGGTACTGGCCTCGAAGTAAGCTTGCCGTCCTTCGGCGAACGTGTCGTATACGCTGAGACCGAACGAGAGCAGGACGCCGATGCTGACCGGCACATCCATGTTTGCCCGACCGTGCACGAGTGCCCGCCACGCCGACCGGTAGAATGTCGCCCCGGAGTAGATCACGGCCGGTAGTGCGAGCGCGGCCGACATCAGGTGGAGCGTCTGACGTGTTGCCGGGTCTGCGCCCGCCCAGACCGATACGGACAGCACCATGATGTTCATTGAGCAAAAGCCGGCGACTGCCAGCGCGCGCAACAGCCCTGATATCTCACCGTCCGGTTGATCGCGGCCTTCCATCGGCAAGACGGCCGTGTAACCGATCGTTCCGATCAGGGCGGCAAAATCGGGCGGCGAACCATTTTCCGCGTGCCAATGGATGGTCACACGCTTCGCCGTCAGATTGGCGCGCGCCATGTGAACTTCGGGGTGCTTGCCAAGCGTCGATTCCAAAAGCGCCATGCAGGCGCCACATCGCATGTCCGGGACGGACAGGGTGATCTGCCTGAGACCACTGCCCAAATCCTTGCTTGCCAACGCAACCTCGTCCACGCTCGGCCTTCTTGGTCCGGGCTCGGGGAGCGACGACGCAATTGACGCGCAGCAGGTCATTGTCCGTTCCTCGCTACCTCATTGCCTTGTAGGCATGCCATGTGGCGTGGCCGAGCAAAGGAAAAACGACGATGAGTCCGACAAGTCCCGTCAGCAGGCTGGCGAGGAAGAGGGCGAGCACGATCGCACCCCAGACCATTGACGGTCCCATGTTGTTCCAGACCATGACAACGCTGACGCCCATCGCTGTGAAGGCGTCTATGCGCTCATCCAGAAGCATCGGAATTGAGAACACCCCGATTGCAAAAGCGAATCCAGCGAACAATGCACCGACACACAAGCCGACGATCAGCATGCCCCAGCCCGAGGGGGTGGTGACCAATAGCCTTGCTACGCCACCAAGGCCGGGGAACGGATTAACGCCGAAAAAGAGCGCGTAGATAATGACCGCTGCCCTCATCCAGAGCAGCATCACCATGCACAGCAGCATCCCCGTGAAGAACACCTGCCCTCCAGCTCTCGGCCGGACGAATAACATCTGACGAAGCGAGATGCGCTCGCCGTTCGCCAAACTCCTGCTCTTGACATAGAGCCCTGCGGCAAAGAGCGGGGCGACGATCAATATGCCCGCCAATGCAGGAAAGAGAAGATAGTCGCGCTCGAGCCGAAACAGCATCACGGTGGCCGCCAACGCGAGTAAGAACACCACGAACCCGTAGGCCAGACTTGGCCAGGGTTGCCGGATCAAGTCCTGCCAGCCTTGGCCAAGCCAACCGAGAGGAGCGCCGAGGGGCAGATGCCGCTGCCACTTGGGATTCATCGTCTCCTGTATCCCTGATACCTCGCTCCGATATCGGCCGGAAGTGTCGTCCTGCGGCATCTGATCCTCCTCGCGCATTCAGCAAGCTGAAGCGGCGGCCCTGAATTGGTTGGGTTGCTGGCCTTTTTCCTTGATATGCTCGATGCAGGCGGGCTGAGTGGTGATCGCCATGTAAACAAAATGGGCGTTAGCGCCGACAAAGATCGCGCCGGTCAGTCCGATCAGCAGCCACTTGAAAACGCGTGGTAGGGGGCTCTTCGCTTCGGGCGTCACGGCTGACCCCCACCCAGCTTGTTCACATAAAGCGCGAGTATCTTTATCTCAGCTGGACTTAGGCGTTCGTCCCAGGTGGGCATATGTCCCTGTCGTCCGCCATGGATCGACTGGACGATCCGTTCGATACCCCCGCCGTAAATCCAGCGGCCGTCGGTCAGGTTCGGCGCACCGACATCCTGTTTGCCTTTGGCATCTTCGCCGTGGCATGCCACACAGCTAGCCATGAACACTTGGCGGCCAGCAGCGATCTGGCTGGCGTCTACGGATTCGGTGGACGTATTGCTCAACGAATAGACATAGGCGGCGACGTCGCTCACCTGTTTTCGGTTGAGCATTTCGTCTGTTCCGAACGCAGGCATCTGCGACACGCGGCTTTGCGAGTGCGTCGTATTGACGCCCACCGTCATGGTCTGGACGATTTTTTCTGGTCCTCCACCCCAAAGCCAGTCGTCATCGGTAAGATCGGGGAAGTCTCGTCCGCCCTTGCCGTCCCTTCCATGACAGGCGGCGCAGTTGTCTCCGAACAACTGGTGGCCGCTGGAGGCCACCTTCTCCATCAGCTTTTCGTCGGCACGGATTTCATCAAAGGAACTGGTCTCGATCTTCTCGATCCAGGGCGCGCGCGAAGCATCGGCTTCTATGATCTTTCGCTCTACCGCCTGTTTTTGACTCGTGCCGATCAGGCCTCTCGTATATGTGCTTCCAAGCGGCCAGGTCGGATACAGTATCCACCAGAGAGCGGCGAACAGGTGGGTGATGATCAGGAAGAGCAGAACCCCGCGCGGTACAGGAGTATCGAGCTCCTTGATGCCGTTCCAGATGTGTCCTGTCGTCTTCCGGCCTGTTACGGGATCGACTTCCTCTATCGCCATGGGGTGTCGTCCTTATCGAATATGTCCGTTTCCGCCCGATCGAAACGCGCCTTGTTGGAAGGCCAGAAGGTGTAGATGATCACCCCGATCGAAAACAAAATGAGATAGAACAGGCCCCAAACCTTGGACAGTTCCAACATGGTTTCGTGGGTAAGATCCATTTCAAATCCCCTGAGGAATCAATTGTTGGGGTTCGGCATCTGCTCCGGTGCCGCAGTGTTCTGGTAGGCAGCCTTTGTGAGCCGGCCAAGCACCTGCAGATAGGCGACCATGGCGTCCATTTCCGTCACGCTGGTTTTTACGCCGTCAAACGCAGAGACCTGCGTGTCTTGCCCATAACGTTCCGTGACGCCTGAGGACTGTTCGCTGTCTGGATTGGCTTGGCCGAAGGCATCGGCAGACGCGTTTGCGACCATGTCATCCGTATAGGGCACTCCCACGCTTCTCAGGGCCGCCAGTTGGTCACGCAGATCGCCCAAATCGAGCGGGGTTGTTGCCAGCCATTGATAGGACGGCATATTGGATTCCGGGACGACCTCGCGAGGGTTGATCAAATGGGCCACGTGCCAGAGATCGGAATACTTCCCGCCGATGCGCGCCAGATCGGGACCCGTGCGCTTTGATCCCCACAACATGGGATGGTCGTACTTGGATTCGACCGCAAGGGAATAAGGACCGTACCGCTCGACCTCGTCCCGCAGCGTTCTGATCATCTGGCTGTGGCAGGCGTAACAGCCTTCGCGAACATAGATGTTCCGGCCCGCCGCCTCGAGGGGTGTGTACACTCTCATGTCGGGGGCGTCCTCGACCGTCTCGTGGATCGTGAACAGCGGGGCGATCTCGACAAGCCCGCCGACGCTTCCCGCTACAACGATAGCCAGCATAAACCCGACGGCCGTCCGTTCCAGTCTTCCGTGCAGACGTTCGCTCATCTCTCACTCCGCCGGTGCGTTTTCGAGAATGCCCGAAGTCAGGGGCGCATCGTGAACTGCTCCCGCGGCGGGAGCCGTTCGGACGGTCATCCAGATATTGAAGCTCGCCACGATCGCCCCAAGGAGGAAAAGCAGCCCTCCGAAAGCGCGTGCGATGTAGTAAGGATACATTGCCAGCAGACTGTCGACGAATGAATAGACCAGGGTGTTGTCGGCGGAATAAGTGCGCCACATCAAGCCTTGGATAATGCCGGAATTCCACATGGCGAAAACGTAGATGAGCGTGCCTGCGAGCGCCAACCAGAAGTGGACTTCGACCAGGGCTGCAGAATACATCCTTTCGCGTTTCCAGATCGATGGAACGAGTGTGTAGAACGCGCCGAACGTTATCATGGCAACCCAGCCCAGCGCACCGGCATGAACGTGGCCGACCGTCCAATCGGTATAATGAGACAGTGAGTTGACGGGTCTGATTGCCATGAAAGACCCTTCGAATGTCGACAGCCCATAGAAGAAGGCCGCCATCATGATGAAGCGAAGAGTGGCGTCGTCACGCACGCGATGCCAAGCCCCGTTCAACGTGAGCAACGCGTTCCCGGCCGACGCCCACGACGGAACGAGCAGCATGACCGAGAACGTCATTCCAAGGTTTTGCACCCAGATAGGCAGCGCGGTGTAATGGAGATGGTGGGACCCCGCCCACATGTAGAAGAAGGTGATCCCCCAGAAGCTGAGAATGGACAATCGATAGGAAAAAATCGGCCGCTCAGCGCGGATCGGCAGATAATAGTAGAGCATCCCTAGGAAGCCCGACGTCAGAAAAAACGCCACGGCGTTGTGCCCGTACCACCACTGGACCATCGCATCCTGTACACCGGACCAGACCGTGTAGCTTTTGGCGTGTCCGAACGATACCGGCACTGCCAGGTTGTTGACGATGTGGAGGATCGCCACCACGATGATGAAGGCGAGATAATACCAGTTGGCCACGTAGATGTGGGGTTCCTTGCGCCGCGCCAAGGTGCGTACGAAGAGCGCGAAATAGGCGATCCAAACGATCACGAGCCAGAGGTCGGCATACCATTCCGCTTCCGCGTATTCCTTGGACTGGGTAACGCCCATGAAATACCCGCTGACCGCGATCAGACAGAAAAGGTTGAAGCCGAAGATCACGAACCAGGGCGAGAGTTGATCGGCCAACCTTGCGCGCGATGTTCGCTGAACGACATGGAATGATGTCGCGATCAACGCGTTTCCGCCGAAGCCGAAGATCACCCCTGTCGTATGGGCGGGCCGTATACGGCCGAAGCTCGACCACGCCGTATCGAAATTCAGGCTCGGCCAGGCAAGCTGTGCAGCTGCCCAGACGCCGATGAACATGCCAAAGACCGCCCACGCCAATGTGAAGGCCACGCCGACCTTGATCGGATCGTCATAGTAGCTGGAAAAGCGCGAAGCATCCGGTTCTTCGTCGAAAGCCGAAGTCAGGATGTAGCAGAACAACGCGCCGCAATACACAAGGACGATAGCGCCGTGAATGCCGATGGGATCGAAGCGGCCAGCGGCCGCCATCGCGACACCGACAACCATCAAAGCGATAAGTATAGCTGCCGCGAACCCCCGTTCGCCGGTCGTGAGTTGTCCCATTGTTCCCCATCCCCCCGGCTATGTCGATGATGGTGCGCCACAAAGCGTTGAAAGGCAATCAGTTCTGCGAGCGTGCACACGCGAAGATAGACATAGATCGTCCATCACAATCGCCGTTGGACCGATTTGCGCCTGAAACAGAAGACCGTGTTATTCGCTCATGGAGCGAACGTTCCCGTTGTCATTTGACGCCAGATGAGCTTTGCCACTGTCCAAGGCTGATGACCGGGTAGGGATTGCGTTTGGATTGGGAGTGACAGGGAAGATGACGCACGAATACACAAGGAAAATGCTAGGCAATCTGGAAGCAGCCATCCCCTGCCAGACAGCGATACAGCGATACAGGTTAACATCCTTCGGCGCCTGCTGATGAATGGCATTCTCTCAAAGCAGGATGCCACTGAACTGCTGGACGATGCTCTTGCGGATCTGGAGAGACTGCAGACCAAGGCTTATCCGCACGAATACTGGATTTATGAGCTTGCCAGAGGTCACGTCGAAGCAGCGCTGCCAAGCATTGGCGAGGGCATCGAGAGAACGTAGTGTGTGCGAACAATGTCCCTCCAGACTGGAGGAGAGCGATGATAGAGAACTTCAACGTACTCCCATGAACGATCAGTCAAAGATTGAGCATTTCATTGAGCAAATCGTGGCCGGCGCTTCACAAGCTCAGCTAGAAATCGAGTCCAAGGAACTCGACTTGAACAAAGTCGGCATACATGGTCGAACACCGCTCATGGTCTCGGCAGCTGAAGGTTTGCTTGCAGCGGTTAAGACGCTAGTGCGGAACGGTGCATCAGTACACGCGATTGGTCGTGGTGAAATGACGGCACTGCACGAGGCATCTGCGAATGGCGAAGCAGCCGTTGCAAACTACCTACTATCCCTTGGCGCGGACGTAAACGCCGAGACGGCCGATGGCGTGACCCCGCTGATGTGCGCGGCCGCCTGGGGAAACACCGAAGTTGCAAAGCTGTTGTTGGAGAACCATGCGGACCTGACAAAGACCGATCGCACTGGTGCAGCCGCCGCCGATATTGCACGCGAGAAGGGAGAGGACGATGCCGCGGACCTGATCAACTCATACTTGTCGCGGGGGAGTGCATAGTCTTCTGAAAGCACTCTTGCCGCAAAGGGACTTGAGATTGCCCCGGGCAAGTTCGACTACTTGTTTTGGTCGAGTCTCAACGAGGCGTCAGGAACTTGAGATGATCGCTTAACTATTCGGTTCGGAAATTTTGTCCTTGGCTTCGTAGCTCCTTCCATCGCCAAAAATCGGAGAGCTCGTTGCGGGCATTATTCAGCACTTCGCTTGGTGGGGGATGAAGAACATATCGACGCGCCGCAAGAATTTGATCGGACCGGCTCATATTCCCGAGCCCGGGGAATAGGGAGTGGGCCTCTTCGGAAAGAAATGACCCCGTCTTCTCCGGGTTCGTGGCGGCAAACCAGATGATGAAGGCGCCTACGATATCTGGAGCCCGCCGTGCGGCCATCGAATAGTCGATGCAGGCAGTTAGATTGACCCCATTGCAGTCCTCAAAGACTAAATCTTCCATCTCGGCCTCCGGGTCTCGATCAGCGTGCTTTGAGAAATTTCTCGCGACGTTGATCAGAGCGTTCAATTGGCCAATCTCCCAGCCCTGTTGCTCTGCCACATGCTGCTTTATTCTGGTGCCGCCGCTCTTCTTTAGAATCGCGTCGCATATTTCCGAGGCATTCGTCGCCAGCTGATAGACAGCGATCGGCTCGATGAAAAACCAATGAAGGTGGATGCGGCAAGTAACTGTCTGCGGGCAGCGTCCAGCTTTGTGATTGTGGCCATTCTCCGTCCTTTAACTACCTTTGGCGCGTTAAGCGCGGAAGCCAAGGCTTCGAATATCCCCGTCGTGCGTCATCCCTTTGCCTTTTTGACCCGAGCGCCCAGCACAAGAATGATTGGGCTCGCTGACTATGATGCGAGAGGAGTCGAAGTCGCTCAAAATCTTTCGCCATCTCGCCTCAACTTCTTCAACCTCGCGAAGTAGTGAAAAGGCGCCTATCGAGTGTCAATAGATGAACTAAAAGGGGGATTGAAAGAAAATGGTGCCGCTTGCAGGACTCGAACCTGCGACCCCATCATTACGAATGATGTGCTCTACCACCTGAGCTAAAGCGGCCCCTCGCGGCCGAAGCATGCGGCCTGCGATTTGCATGGCGCTGATACAGCCATTGTTGGAAGATTTCAAGCGCCCTGTCATGGCTTTGGCAAAAAAGAGGGGAGGGCGCCTCAGAGCGCCAGCCGGGTGCGCGCCGCCCTGTATTCGACCTCGAGGCGGTCGACGAGTTTGGCCACCGGCTCGACAGTCTTGACGGCGCTGATGCCCTGGCCGCTGCCCCATATGTCCTTCCAGGCCTTGGCGCCGCCGACGGCCTGCTCGAAATCCATCTTCGAGACATCGGCAAGCGGCAGATTGTCCGGGTCCATGCCGGCAGCGACGATCGAGGGCTTGAGGTAGTTGCCGTGCACGCCGGTGAAATAGTTGGAATAGACGATATCGCTGGCGGCACCTGCGACGATCGCCTGCTTGTAGGCGTCCGCGGCGCGCGCCTCTTCAGTGGCGATGAAGGGCGAGCCGATATAGGCCATGTCGGCGCCCATCGCTTCTGCGGCAAGGATGGCGCCGCCGGTGGCGATCGCACCGGCCAGCAGCAGCGGCCCGTCGAACCATTCGCGGATTTCCTGGACGAGCGCGAACGGCGACAACGTGCCGGCATGGCCGCCGGCGCCGGCCGCGACCGCAATCAGCCCGTCAGCCCCCTTGCGGATGGCCGAATGGGCGTGGCGGTTGTTGATAATGTCGTGCAGCACGATGCCGCCATAGGAATGCACGGCCGCATTGACCTCGGGCACGGCGCCGAGCGAGGAGATAACGATCGGCACCTTGTATTTGACGCAGAGTGAGAGGTCGTGCTCCAGCCGCTTGTTCGACATGTGGACGATCTGGTTGACGGCAAAGGGGGCGGCCGGCCGCTCCGGATGGGCGGCGTCGTGGCGGGCAAGCTCCT